>Ga0209108_10000146_pt1 | contig 36032 bp, 25 predicted proteins | sample Rifsed10ft1_FD_184003 | JGI IMG/M metagenome (GOLD analysis project Ga0209108, IMG submission 184003) | Soil microbial communities from Rifle, Colorado, USA - sediment 10ft 1 (version 2) | ecosystem: Environmental > Terrestrial > Deep subsurface > Rock core/Sediment | place: Rifle, Colorado...
CGGACCGTCGGGGACGACCATGCTCCGGCGGTCGTCTTGTTGCACGGCTGGGCGAGTTCGCAGCGCATGTGGGATTCGGCCCAGCGGCACCTTGCCGATCGATACCGCTGCGTGGCGCTCGACCTTCCCGGCCACGGCTCCTCGGGCAAACCCCCCTGGACCTGGTACACGATCCCTCATTTCGCCGACGTCGTCGCGGCATTCCTGAGCGCGTTGGGTCTCGATCGCCCGGCGCTCGTCGGCCACTCGATGGGGGGAACGATTGCGCTGGAATTGGCAAGCCGCCCGGCGCCGGCTCTGGCGAGCCTGGTGGCGGTCAATCCGGTCGTTACCGGTCGTGTTTATTCGCGCTCGATCGCCTTCCGCCAGCGGTGGATGGAGCCGGCGGTGCGAGTCTCGCGCCGCGTCTGGCCGACGGCTTCGCGCCTGTTGACCAGGCCTCCCGAGGCGGTCCGGCGACGCGCCGCCGACCACGTCTTGCGCAACAGCGAGGACTTCGGCTCGGCCACGGCCGACTCGGTGCTGGGCAGCATGAATGCCGTCCTGACCTGGGACCTGCGCCTTCGCCTGCCGCAGATCCGGGCGCGGACGCTGGTGATCGTGGGGACATCCGACCGTGTCGTCTCCCCGGCCGAGGGCGAACTCGCGGCACGTGAGATCCCCGGAGCGATCCTGTTGCGCCTGCCGGCCGGCCACCATCCCAACGACGAAGCGCCCCAGTCCTTCTATCCCCAAATCGATTCCTTCCTCGCCGGAGGAACGTCCCCCTGAGCCAGATCCGGGCTTTCTTCGCAGTCGACCTGACGGAGGATGTGCGTACTCGGTTGGCGGGCGCGATCGCATCGGCCCAGTCGGAGCTGACCGGCGAACCGATTCGCTGGGTCCGGCTCGAAATCGTGCACCTCACGCTGCGGTTTCTGGGAGGGACGGCGCCGGCCACGCTGGAGCGCGTACGGCAAGCGGCCCTCGAACGATCCCCTTCTTGGAGACGGTTCGACTTGCGGGTGGGCGGCCTCGGTTGTTTTCCGGACAGCCACCGGCCGCGGGTGATCTGGGCGGGCGCCGCCGACGATTCCGGGACGCTGGCGGGGATCGCCGAGGACTTGGAGCGAATGGCCCGCGAGTTCGGTTTCCCGGCCGAGCAACGTTCCTTCTCGGCCCACCTGACGATTGGCCGCGTCAAGGGCCGTCTGTCCGCCGAAGGCGGTCGCCGGCTGGCCGAAGTTGTGCAGCGGTCCCAGGGAGAGTCCTACGGGAGTGTCCCGGTCGGAGCGATCCACCTGCTGACGAGCGAGCTGCGCCCGGACGGCCCGGTGTACGCTCGCATGGCTAGACTGGACCTGGCCGAATGAGGAGGCGTCTGATCCGCATGATCGGCGATTCGGCGTGGGGCGACGGGGGCGCGCCGGCGGAGGAATTCGGCCGGCCCCGGGCTCAGGTGCCGTGCGCGCCGGATGGTCCGGCCGCGGCGATGTCGGGGCCGGGATGACCGAACCGGCCGAGGATCGCGCCCTCGAGCTCGCCCGGACGATCGTCGATGTGCTCGACGAGCACAAGGGTGAGGATATCCTGTTGCTGGATCTGAATGGGGTCTGCTCTTTTGCCGACTACTTCGTCCTGTGCACCGGCGCCAGCGAGCGGACGCTGGGGGCGCTGGCGGAGGAAGTCCTGCGACGCCTCAAGCAGGGCCGGCGGATCGTCGCCCGCGGCGTGGAAGGCCAAGCCGAGAGCGGCTGGATCCTGCTCGACTTCGGCGACGTCATCCTTCACCTGTTCTCGCACGACCTGCGCGACTACTACCGACTGGAAGACCTCTGGCGCAAGGGCCGTGTCGTCCTGCGCGTTCAATGACGCCGACGGCGGCCGATCACTTCTCCTCGAAGACCCACCGATCGACATCCCGGTTCCAGGTCACCAACTCGTCGGGTCGGAACCACAGGGCGACCTCGGTCTCGGCCGTCTCCGGTCCGTCCGAGGCATGCGTCAGATTGCGGCCGATCTCGAGCCCGAAATCATGGCGGATCGTCCCCGGCGCGGCCTCGGTCGGCTGAGTCGACCCCATTGTCTGACGGACGGCCAGCACCGCCGCCGGCCCTTCCCAGACCATCGCCATGACCGGCGCCGAGGTGATGTACTTCACCAGTCCGGCATAGAACGGCTTGCCATGGTGGACGGCGTAGTGTCTTTCGGCCAACTCGCGGCCGACAAGGCAGAAGCGCGCCGCTACCAGGCGCAGCCCGCGCCGCTCAAGGCGGCCCGTGATTTCACCGATCAACCCGCGCTGGACGCCGTCCGGCTTGATCAGTACGAGGGTCCGTTCCACAAGGGCCTCCTGGCGAAGCAAAGGACTCGGGTCCGACCCGAGTCCTTTGACGAATACGGTGAGCCAACACGATTCAGGCGGCGGCCATGCCGCGCTCGTACGCGGAGATCGCGTCCGGAAGGCGATCGCCCTTCATATAGGCGTCGCCCAGGGCCTGCCATAGCGGCGCCGCCTTCGGGTTGCGGCTGAGCGCCACCTCCAGTTCCGAAGTGACCTCGTCCAACTGATACTTGCGCTTGATCACCACCGCATACTCGGTGGCGGCGCGTCGGTAATCTCCGACGGCCAGCGAGCGCCGCGCTTCGACCAGCTTGTCCTCCAATCCCGGTGTCATCTTTGGCTTGGGGGCGCGCAGGGGAGGCTTGCTGGACGGGACGGCCGGGGGCAGGGAAGGAGGCACGGGTTCGGGGCGTCGGGCTGCGGCGACAGGCTCGTGCGCTGCCGGGACCGCCGGAACGGGGAGCGGCGCTGGAGGGGCGGCCCGCACCACGGGTTCCGGCTTGGGCACAGTCTCTTGAGGGACAGGAGGCGGCGCCTCCGCGGCGGCAAGGGGCTCGACAGCGGCCGCCGGAACGGGAACCGGAACAACCTCCGGGGCCACCGGCCCGGGGACGGAGGCAGCCGGTTCCGAAGCGACCAGCCAATCCGGGACCTCGTCCTCGGAAGGACCCGGTTCGGGGGCCTTTTCCGCCTCTGCGGGAATTTCGACAGCCGCGGCCGGCTGGCGCGGGGCAGGAGTCCTCAGCCAATCCGGGACTTCTGCGAGGATGTCGGTAGATGGTTCCTTGTAGCGGACCGGCACGGATACCGGTTCCGGCGCGGGCGCGGCAATTTCTTCGGCCTCCATCTCGATAGGCTCGGCCTGTTGTGGTTCCGCGGCCACGGTTGCACGGCGGTGTATCACGGTCTCATCCGTAGGTCCTGCGGTCGTAGCCGTGGAAGGCTCTTCGGCCAACTGCTCCCACGGCGGGACCCAACTCTCGGCAAGCTCATCGATCGGCTCTGCCTGTTCGGGCTCAGCCCGAAGCGAAGGCGCCGCAATCGGAGGCAGCGGGGGCACCGTCGGCTCATCCTCGGCGGGCAGCGGAGTTACCATCCATTCCGGGAGCGACGGCAGGGTCTCGGCAGCAGGCGAGACGGCTGCCGTAGGTTCGACCGCGGCCGGCGGGGTCTCGGCAACGAGCTGCTTCAGCCAATCGGGAACCTCGGGACTCGGTTGCGCGGCTTCTGCGGCGGCCTCGGCCAGCCTTGGCGGGACGGGCGGCTTAGCGGCCGCCATGGGAGGCGTCGCCTGAGGAAGCGGTGCGACTGGAGCCGGTGCAGGAGTCGTGGGTGTCGGGAGGGGCGGGGCGACGCGATCTGCCGGCTCGGCTCCAGGCGCCGGCGACTGTTCGGCCGCCAGCTCTTCGAGCCACTTCAAGCCGGCATCCGGCTCCTCCGGGATCGCCTTGGAAGGAACGGCTGCGACCGGCGGAGCCTGTGCGATCGGCGAGGCACCGGGAGGTGTCTCCGACACGGCCTCGGGGGCCGGAATCCCCTGCTTGGCCGCCAGGGCTTCGAGCCAATCGAACACCTGGGCGTCATCCATCTCGCTGGCCGGAGCGGCCGCGGGGACGGCGGCGGCCGCCGCCGTCGCTGGACCGGCCCTCTGCTCAGGAGCAGGTACTCCCTCCTCCTCCTTGAGCATGCGCAGCCACTCGCCAGTCGTGCCGGAGTCGGCGCTGGGGTTAGCCGTGTTCACGAGGTTGACCCACTCACCGGAGTCGGTCGGCCGCGGCTCGGCTGCGGGCGTCCGTGCGGGTTCCGCGGCGGGCTTGGCTTCTTCTGCCGGTCCTTCGGAGATGCCGCGCAACCAGTCCATCGAAGTCGTGTCTGGGCTCCCGGAAGGCTCAGGCTCGGCAATCCCACGCAGCCACTCCGGCCCAGCCGAACGACCGAGCGTGGCCCGCGATCCGGAAGCAGGCTCGGCCATCCACGAGGGAGGGGGAGCCTCGGGTTGAGAGGAAGATGGGGTGGGCGGCTCGGATTCGGCCAGTTCCCTCAACCAGCCGAAGGATTCGGTTCCGCCTTCACTCGGTGCGGCAGGAGGGGCTGGCGCGCGGGCCGGTTCGGGCTGGAGCCATTCGGGAGTTGCCTCGCCGCCAGGCCCGGCGCGTGAGGCGCTTTCGCCCCCGGCGATCGTCCGGAGCCACTCCGGCATCTCTCCCGGCTGGGCAGGAGCCTCGCCTTCGGGGTACATGCCCGTCCGTATCGGCTCCTCCGGAGCCTCCTGCTCCCACGGGATTTCATCGGCGCCAAGCGTCGAGCCCATTGCGGCCGCCTCGGCGACGCCCGACAACCAGGCAGGCGGACCGGAGGCCGCTTCGCCGGCCGTGATGCCGCCCGCTTCTTCAGTCGAGGGGACCTGATCGGCAAGCCACTCGGGGAGGTCCGCCGGTTCGGGCGCGACCTCGTTATCAGCTGAGGCAGAGGCGGCGGGAGGTTGGGGCGCCGACTGTTCTGCGGTCGGGGGTTCCTGGCGCGATCGGTCTCCGAGCCAGGTGACGATGGTAGCCGTCGCCCCAGGCGCTTCCTCTTCCATCCATGTCGGAACGGCTGGCGCCTCGTCGGCCGGATCTTTGAGCCAATCGTCGTCGGCAGAGTCCGGACCCTCCGATGCCGCGCTCCAACCCGGTGGCAGACGAGGTTCGCCGAGGCCCGAGATCCCCTGAGAGGCAGCCGCCTCAGCTGCCTCTTGAGGGAGTTCCGGGGCCTGTGCGTCCGCTTCCGGCGGAGCGACGTCCTTCAGCCAATCCGGGATCTCCGCACGAGCTAACCCGCCTTCGGGTTCTGGAGCCGCATCTGGCGGCAGCATACCTGCCTCCAAAGAACGCAATTCGTCGTCCGAGAATGATACCGGACCTTCTGCAGCTTCGCCGGACCCGGGCGTCCATCCGGCGGCTTGCATCCATTCGGGGATCGGCCCCGCCGGCTCGGCTTCGGCCGGCGGCGTGTTCTCTGTCGGCACCGCCGCCGAAACCGGCGGAGGCGCGGGTTCTTCGATGCGTTGCGCGGCGGCGGCCGCCGCCGCGCGGGCCGCCGTCTCGGCGCCGAGGGAGTCGAGCCAGGATGGCCGCGGTTGGGCGGGCCGGGCAGTTCCCGAGGCTCGCCCTTCTCCGGCGGCCCCCGTTGCCCAGCTGGCCGGTCCGGTGTCGCGGCCGACAGGTTGGCCCGGCTGCCAGACGAGCTTCTCGATGCGGACGGCATTGGCGTCGACGCTGGCGGCGTCGTCCTGGATCGTCTCGACCAGGGCCGAGTACGGATCGAGGGCGGCGACGCGCCGAAGGTAGGAGAGGGCTTCTTCGGTCCTGCCCTGGGCCTGCAGGGCCGCCGCCAGGATCCGGTTGGCCTCCCGGCAGTTGGGCAGGGAACCGAGAATGGCGGAGGCCACCTCGGCCGCCTCGGCGCGCTGGTTCGTCCGCCAATACATCTCGGCCAGCAGCACCTGCAAGTCGGGACGTTCGGAATCCTCGGTCAAGGCGGCGCGCAGCTCGGCGATGGACTGCGGGTAGAGTTCGCCGTGCGCGTACATACGAGCCAGGGCCCCGCGGGTCAGGCGGACTTTGTGCGGCTCGAGACCGTCGCGTCGGCCGATCAGTCGGCGCAACTCGCCCTGGACGGCGGCGTTGGACGGGTTCGTCTCGAAGGCCCGCTCCATGTGCCAGATGGCGGACTCGAGGTTGCCCTCGTCTTCCCGGACGATCGACATCCCGATGTGGGCGACGAAGTCATCCGGGACAGCCGAGAGCACCCGCTGCAGAATGTCGGCCGAGTCCCCGTAGCGTTTGGCTTCGAGGTAGGCTTTCCCTAGGAGACGATACGTATCGAGGTGTCGGGGGTACGTCTGGAGAATGTGGCGCGCATGAGCGATGGCCTCGTCGAGCTGGTCATGCTCGATGAAGTCGTCGATTTCCCGAATATACGCGCGCAAACTCGTCTCAGCCATCGCTGCCGTATCGCACCCCGTCCGGGCCGGCGCCGCCCTGGCACCGCCCGCCACACCGTCCCGGTGTCCTTCCGGGAGGGCCGGTGTGCGGGCGCCAGCCCGCGGGGCGAACGGCCGGCGTGCCGCCGGGCATCGCGGCATGACCGGCGGGCCTGCGGTCAGAGTATGCCCCACATAATGGGATTGCGCAAGCATTCGTTAACATATCGACAACTCGACGGCCCCGGGGCGCGTGGGTCCTGTCTGGACCGGGCACGCCAGCGGTGCAAGAACAGTGCCTGATAGGACAGGGCGAAGCGGAGGAATTACAGACCGTGCAGAACCTGAGCCGCGCGCAGAACGTGGGCGACGTCGGCCGGAGGCACTGGCGCTGGGCCGAGACGATCGTATGGCACGGCCTGGCCCGTCATGGATGCGATCGATGCCAGGACCCCTTCCCGGACGACCGCCGGATCGTACCCACCTTCCAGGACGAACAGGGCGCGGCCGCCGCAATGCCTGCGCGCGATCTCCACCAGCGATTGGGAGAGGCGGTGGAAGCCCGTGGTCGTCAGCTGCAAGTTGGCCAGGGGATCCCGCCAGTGGGCGTCGTATCCGGCCGAGACCAGCAACATGTCCGGCGCGAAACGCAGGGCCAGCGGATGGAGGAACGCCGCCGCGATCTGGCCGAAGGCCTCATCGCCGGCATTGGCCGGGAGCGGCAAATTGACGTTGAAACCTTGCGCGGCGCCGACGCCGCGTTCTTCGAGACGGCCGGTGCCGGGGTAGATGCCTTGCTGATGAGTCGAGACATACAGCACCGACGGGTCGGCTTCGAAGGTCTCCTGGGTCCCGTTGCCGTGATGGACGTCGAAGTCGACGATCATCACCTTCGGGCAGCCCAGGCGCTGGGCGGCCCGTACGGCGATGGCCATGTTGTTGAGCAGGCAGAATCCCATCGCCTGCCCGGGCGTGGCATGGTGGCCCGGGGGACGGACAGCGGCGAATCCGGATTCCGCCCGGCCGTCGAGGACGGCCCTCAGCACCTCCAACGTGCCTCCGGCCGCCCGCAGCGCGCAGTCGAACGAGTCAGGCGAGACGTAGGTTGGGGCGTAGTCGATGATGGCCGGTGCCTGCGCGCAGGCGCGGCGCAGGAAATCCAGGTGGGAGGGTGGATGGACGGCCAGAACGTCGTCCTCGTCTGCCGCCGGCGCGGGGACTGAGAGAAGCGAATCGCCGAAGGCCTCGGCGGCCGCCTCCGCCAGACCATGCACGCGGCGCGGATGCTCGGGGTGCGTCGGATCGTGATGCGTCGGGGACGGTACGACGGTGAAGGCAATGGGGCGGTCGGGGGTGATGGCGGACTCCGTCAGCGGTCTGGACGGGGATGGGATCCCCTGAGACAGAGAATCTTCCATGGCTTTCGATCCTGGTCAACACCGGGAAGGGGACGTCTCAGCCAGGATCCTCCGGGAGGGTAATCTCGGCGAGAGCCGGCACGTCTGTCCGCAGCACGTCGGCCGAGGCGAGCGCTAGGGCGGCCAGGTTCAGCACGACCATCGTCATCCCGGCCGCCTGATGCGCTAGGCCCGGCCCCATTGTGATTCCCACGAGGCCGAAAACGGAGACGGGCACAAGAACCCAGATGGCCAGGAACACCCGCCAGGAGCGCGCCCCAGGCCAGAGCAGGAGCAGGGGAAGGAACAGGGGGGCGGCCATGTGGATGTGAGCGTGCCAGCTGGCCAGGGAGGTGGCGGCATACGATGCGGCCACAAGGGCGGCGAAACCTGCGTCCGAACGGGCACCTCCCGGTCGAGACCAGAGCCAGATCCCCAGCGCGGCGGTCGCGAGGCTGGCCAGGATGGCAAGCGCCTCGAAATTCGTGCCAAGACCAGCTGCGAACTGTGCCGCCAAGGTGCGCCAGTTCATCATCGACTCGGGGAATGTGTAGAGGAGTTCGCCCGGATAGCTCAGATACAGCCGGAGAAGGGCCGCGAGGCCCGCTTCACCGGCAACCACGAAGGAAAGGACCAGCACCGCCAGGGACCCCGTTGCCAGTCCGAGCAGGGCGCGGAATCGCCTGGAGACGAGCAGGCCAGGACCTAGCACGATCAGCGACTGGGGTTTGATAAGAAGCAGCGTCAGCCAAAGGCCGGATCGGAAGCCCTTTCCGTGCCTCGAGGCCAGCAGGAACCCTGCCAATCCCAGGCACATCCACGCCGTCAGCTGCCCGAATAGCAGAGTCAAGTACACCGGAAGGGAGAGAAACGCGGCGGCCGCCAGGGTCGACCGGGGGCCGGTACCGACCAGCCGGAACCCCGGCCGGAAGGAAAGGACGATGACGGTCGCGGAGATCAGCGTCCAGGCGAGGTATCCAGTCGCCGGAGGGAACCAGAGCGCAATGTCCAGGAGGGGAAGGAAAGCAGGAGGGTACGGAGCCGGCATCGCCACGAACTCTGTCCGGCCCAACGGGGAGGCATAGGCGTCCACCAATGAGCGCTGGTAGTCCTCTAGCAGCTGCCCGTCATACACCTCCGAGAAGCCATGGTCGCGAGCGATAGCTGCCACGGATCGGAAGGCGCGATAGTCGTTCCCGGCATAAGTCATCAGACCGCGGCTGTGCAGGGCCCCCAACGTGAAGACCGTCAAGAGTACGGCGTTGAAAGCCAGGCCGAGACGAAACCAGGCGATCGGCGACAGGTCCCGGAACAAGCCGCGCCCCGGCGGGTGCGTCACCGGGAAGCCTCCTGCGATGGGCGCTTCGATGGAATCGCGGCGGAGCCGTCGTCTGGCTCGTACTCGATGAAGTCGTACGGAGACCGCCAGGACGAGAAGAAGCTGCGGTCCGGTAATCGCGGAAACGCCGCTCCGAACATCTCGTCGAAGAGCAGACGGAACGTATTGACCGGTGTCAGTGCGGCGTGCCACACGCCGGGGTCGACGCCGGGTGCGCGAATGGCGTTGAGAATGGAGAGCCGCTCCCGCGTGTCGGTGGCCTGCGGATCGCTCCAATCGAGCCGCAGGCCGGGACCGTGATCTCCCTGGATGATCACGATCGACGAGTCACCTCCGGCCGCCGTCAAGCGGTCGAGGAAGACCTCGACGACGTGATGAGCGAAGGCGACCTGTTGGCGGTAGCCGTCCACGTAGTCCCTATCGCTTCCGATGAACTGATCGCCGTCTGCGGCGCGAAACGGCAGGTCCGGCTGGCGCGGTTCCCCGCCGGCCCCAAAGACGAAGGGCGGATGCGGCAACAGCAGGTGGGCGAAGACGAACTTGGGGCCGGGCTGCGCCGGAGTTCTCCACAATTCCTGGACGTTGGCCTCGATGCGATCGCGGTAGGAACTGTAGCCGGGGTAGGGCAGGCTCCCTCCCCCTGCGTCGAGTAGGCTTCGCAGTCCCCAGAGAGCGCTCGATTCGAGCAAGAGCGCCTCGAAGGGGCTCATGCCTCCAGGCTTCGCAACAAAGAACGTGTCGGCGCTGGCAAGTTCTGCCCGCCGGTAGCCGGTGGCGAATGCCGTCACCGAGTAGCCCAGTCCCTTCAGGATCTCCGTCGCTTCGTTGAATCGGATGAGGCGGGCTACCTCCCGCTGAGAGATGTCGTCTCCAGCGATGTCGGCGAGGTCGTCCAGGTAGCGCATATTGAGGGCGGAGGCGAACGAGAGACTGGTCTGGGCATAGTTGCTGCGACTGTTGGACGCGATGTAGAAACCGTCGGCCTCCAACCCGCGCAGAAAGGATGTCTCGTCGAGACCGTAGAGGTCATGAAGGACGTCGCTGCGGCCGTATCCGTCGAGGATGATGTAGTAAATGTCCGGAAGCGGAGCCCCCGGCTCGGCCTGGGGCCGCCGGCTGAACGGGTCGGAGGCCGCCACGGGAAGGAGCCAGGGTCGGTTCGCCTGGAGTTCATGGGCGACGATCCGCGCCGTCGGCTGCGCCAGCGCGGCGGCAGCCACGACAGCCAGAATCGTGTGGGAGGCCGAAGGCAAGCGGGTCGATCGGTGCAAGAGGATCAGGCTAACGACCGCCAGACCGAGCCACGCGACGAAAGCGGCAATCTCGCTCCCCGGTCCGGTCGGTGCCGCGCCCATCGGAGAAAAAAGCAGACGGACCTGCCCGGCGGCGTAGCCGGTCACGAAGACGAGGGTCGTCCCCAGCGCGGCCTTCATCCAGTCCCCGCCCAGCAACACGCGCAGGCCCAACATCGAGAGCATGGCCGCCCCGCCTACGGCCAGCACCGGTCGGACCGCCTCCGATGGGTGTGTCATCTCGATATTGGCCCCCAGCAAGGCGACGACGGGGAAAGCGGCGAACAGGAGCGGATGCGCCAGCGCCGCCATCCTCAGCCCCGTCCCGCGGCGTGGCTCCTCCCGAGGCGGGCGGCCGGAGCTGGTCATCCGCACTCCACGCGGTAAAGGACGACTTTCTCGGACTCGAACAGCGTGTCGAGGCAGGCGGACGCGTACTCTTGGAGGAAACCCGCCGCCGCCGCGTGCAAGCCGGTCGGGTCATGTTGCAGCATGAAGGCCATCCCCTCCAAGTCCACCAGAAGATGAGTGACGCCGCGGGCTCTCAGCGCCTCGGTCACCGCCTGCGGCATCGCCGCCGCGGCGACCAGTTGCGCCCACTGCGACTGTTCGGCATCGGGCAGGCAGCGCTCATCGCAGTAGTAGCCCTGTCCGTCCCAGGCCATGAAGACGCGATCGCCCTCGGTGAGGGAGGTCCGGATGTAGCGCAGGGCGCCGTAGTCGTAGACCGACCGCTCGAGGAACGAGTCCTTGCTCTCGCTGCCGAGGACGACTGGGAATGGACGGGCGCTGGCGAAGTAGATGGCCTGGTACGCCAGGGTCACCGCCACCATCCCACCGACGATACCCGTGACGGCCGCCTGGCGCCATCGCGGCGCGCCCGGATGGGCGATCCACGCCTCGAGGACGGCCGCGGAGAGCAGGCTGAGCGCCGGATACAACGGAAGGAGGAACCGCGTCTGCTGCGTCCCGGCGGCCCACAAGGCGAATCGCAAGAGCACGATCCAGCCCAGGGGGCGGAACGGATGGTCCTTTCGAAGAAAGGGGAAGGCCAGCGCGATCAAGAAAAGAGGACTCGGGATATCGATTCGACTCATGAAGGTCCCGAAGGCCGCCCGCTGGGTGAACAACATGATCGGGAGCGAGAGGGTGTCGGCAAAGGCGCGCCCGGTGCCGAACGATTGGAGATAGGCCATTAATATGTGCAGTCGTTCGGGGGGCCAACCTGGGCCGCCGAAGATGAACGGGTAGACCGGATTGCCGGTCCACAGCAAGTTCTTGCCATACCAGGGGAACGCCACGATCAAGGCGGTGACCGCAAGCCAGAACGCCGGACGACTCCGCTGCAGGCCCCGACCTGCTCGCGGATCGGCCAGTACCGCCAGGAGCAAAACGGGCGGAAGGGCCAGCCCTGTGTACTTCGATCCCACCGCCAGGCCGAGCATCGCGCCCGAGACGATGAGCCAGCCTCGACGAGGCGAGGCGCGCCACTCCAGGTAGGCAGCGAGCGCGAGGAACTCGAACAGGGCCCAGGCCATGTCGGCATAGGCTAGGCTTCCCCACACCGGCAGAATCGGGACGCCCACGAGGACCCCGCCTGCCAGCCAGCCGGCTCGATCCCCCAGGTGGCGCCGGGCGACGGCAAACGCGGAAACCACCAGTATCGCCGCCATCGCCAGGTGAGTGACCTTGCTGAATACCTCGCTCCCCGCGGCCAAGCCCACCAGGTAGAGCATCTCGGCCGACAAGGGGCCGTTGGCTTGCCACAAGTCCGGCAGGAGCATCAGTCGGCCGGCCTTCAAGAAGAGCGCCGGGCCCTGTAGGTGGTACATCAGTCCGTCGTAGTCCCAAACCGGTGTCAGCGCCTGGACGAGACTCAGGACAAGGACAGCCAGCGCCGCTCCCAGCCCGGCTTTCAATCCTGGAGAAAGGCGGCGGAACGGTTGCAGCGGATCTCCCCAGCCAGGGCCATGGACGAGGGTCTCACGCCAGGCGACCGCCGTCGCGATACCTACCCAGACGAAGACCGCCGCCGGTCGGAGAAGGCTCACCAGGCCGAGCGCAAGCACACCGTAGGCAAGAACCCCCAATCCGGCGGCAATGGAGAACACGAGCCCGAGAAGCGGGTCAAGGGCGCCAATACCGAGAAGGCGAAGGATGAGCCTTCCCAACCCGCTGGCTGTGTAAAGGACCAGCAGGAGGAGCAGGATCGCAAAGGCACCATCGGAGAGAGCCCGCGGCCCGACAGCCTCCAGCGAGCGCTCCGGCAGGACGAGCCGCCAGAGGATCAGGCCGACCCCCAGCAGGGGCAGGGCGATAGGGGCGAGCGAAGGCCGGCGAGAGGGCCTCATGGAAGGGCACCATCACATACCAGCCTCCACGCCGCCACGCCAGTAGGGCTCTCCCAGGTCTCCCGTCTGTCACAACCGTCCGGGAGGAGTGGAGGGGAGGCGCGGCCCGTCTCCGCCACAGACTGGGTAAAGGCATGTGTCGCCGTGTACGGCTGGCGCACGACCGCCCAACATGTCCCCCCGCAATCGGGAAGGAGACTCGGTGCGTTATGGGTGAGGCCTTCTCCGAAGTAGTAGCTGAGGGGGAGAGTGATCTCAGGTTCCGAGAGGGACAGCGACCCCGCGTCGGCATCCCGACTCTGCAGGAAGACAGCCAGACCCCGCCAGTCCTCTTTGGTGAACTTCTGTGCCGAGTGGACCGTCAGGCCCGCCGAAAGGGTCACCAGTCCCGCCGCAACGGCCGCCAAAACCCCTACCGCCCCGTGCATCCCGCCGCGGCTGATCCTGCGCGCCACCGAGTCCACGCCCAGCGCGACCAGGGCGACGACGAACGGGAAGACCACCACGAAATAGCGGTCGACATAGACCGGCCGGCGCTGCGAGATCACCCACACACCGGCGATCGGCAGCACGATCCCCGCCAGCATCAAGCGGACGCCGAGACTCCGCTCGGCGCCTGCCAGACCGATCGCGATGACGACCAGCAGGATCAGGCCCAGGAGAGTGGACGGAGCATCGCCGATCCCCCCGAATCCGGAGGCCAGGTTCCACAGCGTGAGCGGGATGTCTCCGAGGAGCGGAACCCGAATCCACCCGATCCCCAATGAAGGCGACCCGGTCGAGAAGAACCACCCAAGCCACATCGCCAATGGAAGCATGGCCGTCAGCGCCAGCGCCGTCCAGCGGCGGAAGAAAAGAGGCGCCCGGCGGAGGTCGACGGCGGCCAGGACCAGCAGCGCCGTCACCAGCACGAAGAAGAGATAGTGAGTCAAGAGCCCGAGGGCGACAACGAGGCCTGTCACAAGAGCCCGGGGGCGAGTCCAGATGCGTTGGAGGCGGATGAACAACGCGACCGCTACCACGGCGAGCGCCGCGCCGAGGGCGTAGGGGCGCGCGTCGCGCGCCGCCCACAGGGTGAGGGGATGAGCCGCCCAAACCAATCCGGCCGCGATCGCCCCCGGACGCCCGCCGAGGAGGTGGCCAAGATAGACCGCGCCGGCAATCCCAACCAGATAAGCCAGGGCCGAAGGGAACCGAAGTGCGGCCTCCGAAGTTGAGGGGGCGAGGATCTTGACGAAGATGTAGTAGAGCGGCGGATTGACCGCGTCTATCCGTGCAGCCTGCAGCAATTGCCCCCAGCCAAGGCGGGTGAACCACCAGGTGTAGGTCTCGTCCAGCCACAGGCTCTCGGCGCCGAGGCGATAGGCAACCAGAACCGCTCCGGTCAGGAAGAGCAGCAGCAAGGCGATCCTGAAGCGGAAGTCCGCTGCGCGCAGTCGGCCGATATCCATTTCGGAGCGTCGATTCTACAGGACGGGGAAAGTCGAAGAAGCAGGTCCAAGTTCCGGTCGACTCGGCAGCCGCAGGCAGGCCATCACCGCTATTCCAAAGGCCGATTCCTGACATAGACGAGATATTGAATGTCGAAGGTCGCCGCCAGGGTGTAATCGGAAGTGACGCCAAAGGCTTCAGGAGGAGCCCCAGAGGCGTCGATCAATACGTAGTCCGGGGCGTAGGCTTCGATCGCCCGGGAGGTCGTCGTCTCCAATCCCATAGGAAGCCACGCGTGAACGCCCGGCGTGACCAACCCGTAAAGGTCCAGGATCTGCGCGTCGGTGAAGTAGCCGATATAGCCGATCTCCGCCGCGGCGAGGGAATCCCCTGGATGCATATGGTCGAGGAGCCAGGCGGAGATGTCCCGGTAAGCCTCGAAGCGATGATCGCGAACTCCTCCGCCATAGTCCGACCAATTCTGGGCCCAGGAAGCGAGGTTGCCGGCTAGCAGGAGAAGGCCGATCAGGATGAACAGCGCCGTACGCCCGGCCGATGTCCCGTCGGGCGGGCTGCCGCCGGAGGCACGGGAAAGGGGGACCGACGAAATGTAGCGTGCGCCGTAGGTGGTGGCGATGGCTACGGCCGGGAGCAACGGGGCATAGTACCAGGGGAATGAGCCGGCGACCGCGGCGGCGACCGTGAAATAGGCCGCGCCCCAGACGAGGAGAAGAGCATAAGGGGCCGGAGCGTCCCTGCGAAGAAGCAAGAAGAAGACCCCCACCAGGAATGTGAAGGTGTGAGCCGCCACCCAACCGATCGCGCTGCGTGTCAGGTACATGTAGAAGAGGAATCCTACGGCGAAGGGATCCCGGAGGGTGACGAGTTTCGCCGTCGCCGACAAAGGGATCGGCGATCCGAACGTAAAGACGGCGTACACGAACCAGATGGACAGGATGGCCGCGGCCGGGGCCAGCCAAACCGGGCTGCGGCGGAAGGCGAACCACTGATAGGCCGCCAGCACAACAGCGAACAGCAGCATCTCGTAGCGCGTCAGGACGAGTGCGCCGATGAGGATCGAGGCGAGGAAGAGCCTGCCCCTGCTGAGCGCCCAGGTCGCCAGCAACAGAAGAGCCAGGAGAAAGGCGGACTCCATCCCCACCATCTGGCCGAGAAGAGGACTGGTGAGGAAAAGCAGCGCCACAAGAGCGGAAAATGGTCGGCCGGCAGGCAGACCGGCATGATAGAGGGCGATGCCTGCAAGCCACAGGCTTGCGAGCCATGCCAGGGTGCCGACATCGGGAACGGTGAGACCGGTCACCTTCGCCAGCAGGGCGAGACTCAGCGCATACAGCGGAGTCGAAGTCCCCAGCACGGGTTCGCCGTCGTTGTAGACGAATCCGGCGCCGGAGGCGATGTTGCGGGCATAGCGATAGGTGATGTACGCGTCATCCTGCACGAATCCTGAATAGACGCGACCGGAGGCGAACACCAGAACCAGCGCCAGCAGGCCGAAGAGGAGATCGAAGATGAACCGGCGTTTCAGCCAGCCGCCTCGTGCCTGGACCACCGATACGGGGGTTCTGCCTTGTTGCTTGGGCGAGGCCTTGGGTGAACCGCTGATGGACCCGGCGAAGACCATGGTGCCCGCGACCGACGACCGCAACATCGAGGTTTTCGTCCTCCGGATGCTCCTCGCTGACTGACGGGCGCTACGCCGGAGGCACCTGCGGACTGGCAGGACGGGAGGTCAGTCGCCGGATCCCGTCTTGATGAGGGCCGGCGCCGGCCGCTTGCTTTGGCGAATCGCCCAAATCATCCCCGCCAGGCTCAGCAGTAAGATCGCCCATCCGACAGGGCCGAGCACCCGGTAGCTGACGACGATCGGGGCCAGGATGACCGACACCAGGTTGACGACTTTGATCATCGGGTTGAGCGCCGGCCCAGCCGTGTCCTTGAACGGATCGCCGACCGTATCGCCCACGACGCCCGCCATGTGGCGTTCCGAGCCCTTGCCGGTGTTGGCCGCCACGTCGCGCGGCTCGTCCTCGATCAGTTTCTTGGCATTGTCCCACGCGCCGCCGGAATTGTTCAGATAGACCGCCAGCAGCTGCCCGGAGATGATGATGCCCGCCAGGAATCCGCCGAGCGCTTCCACCTTCAGGGCGAAGCCGACGATGATCGGCGAAAGAACACCGAGCATCGCCAGTGGAATGAGCTCCTTCTGGGCGGCGCTGGTGGAGATGCCGACGGCCTGGGTGTAGTCCGGCGGGACCTTTCCCTCCAGCACGCCCAGATGAAACTGCCGCCGCACTTCTTCGACGATGAGCGCCGCCGCCCGGGCGACGGCCTGGATGGCGAAGGCCGAAAACAGCCACGGGATCGAGGCGCCGATCAGCATGCCGACGAACACCTGGGGCAGGTCGATGCGGATGCCGACGTTGGTGATCAGTTCCGAAGCGGCCATCCCCAGCGCCGCCTGCGCCCGCGAGACGTCGACCAGGAACGAACCGAAGAGCGACACGGCGGCGATCACGGCCGAGCCGATGGCCACGCCTTTGGTGATGGCCTTGGTCGTGTTGCCCACCGAATCCAGGTCGGCCATGATCCGACGCGCCGACTGCGTCTCCGGATCGTTCATCCCTTGCCAGGACATTGCCCCGATCCCGTTGGCGTTGTCCGAGATCGGGCCGTAGGAGTCCATGGCCACGTTGTTCCCGGTGAGGGTCAGCATGCCGATTCCGGTCATCGCCACGCCGTACAGGATGTACTGGGCGCTGTGGGCCGGGTCGACTCCGCCGAAGATCAGGATCGAAGAGAAGATCGAACCGGCGATGACGATGACGCCCCACACCGACGATTCGAAACCGACGGCGGTTCCGGCCAGGATCAGAGTCGCCGGCCCGGTGTCGGCCGCCTTCTTGATCAATTTCACGGGAGCACCGTGGGACCCGGTGAAGTACTCCGTCACCCGGTCGATGACGATCGCCAGCAACACGCCGACGCTGACGGCCAGCGCCGGACGCCACCAGCCGCCGGGGACATCCTGCATGTAGAAGTAGGCCACGATGCTGAACAGCACGACCGAGATCACGGCCGACGACAGAAAACCGGTGAAGATGGCGCGCATGGCGTCGCCGGCCTGGCCCGGTCCGCCGCGCACCAGATAGGTGCCGATGATCGACGACAGCACGCCGATGCCGCGCACGAGGAGCGGGAAGATGATCCACTCGATGTGACCCGTCAGGAGGCTCAGCGCCACGCCCAAGATCAGACCCGAGACGATCGTCACTTCGTAGGACTCGAAGATGTCGGCCGCCATGCCGGCGCAGTCGCCGACGTTGTCGCCCACCAGATCGGCCACCACCGCCGGGTTGCGCGGATCGTCTTCGGGGATCCCGGCCTCGACCTTGCCCACCAGATCGGCGCCGACGTCGGCCGCCTTGGTGAAGATGCCGCCGCCGACGCGCATGAAGAGCGCCACCAGCGTTCCGCCGAAGCCGAAGCCCAAGAGCGCGTCGGGCGCCGCCGCTCCCATGAAGATGAAGATCAGCGTGCCGCCCATCAGGCCCAGACCGTCCGTCAGCATGCCGGTGATCGTGCCGGCACGATAGGCGATCCGCAGCGAGTCGCCAAAGGAGCGGCGCGCGGCGGACGCCACCCGCACGTTCCCCTGCACCGCCATGCGCATCCCGAGTTGGCCCACCATCAGGCTGAAGGTGGCGCCCATGATGAAGGCCGCCGCCCGCGTGACGCCGAGGACGATGGAGACCTGCGAGATCTCCAGCCGGCTGAAGCGGTGGATGGCCTCCGGCGTCGGCGGGATGATGTAGACCGAAAAGAACATGGCGATGGTCAGGACGGCGATCCACGGCAGGATGCTGCGCAGCTGCTGCCGCAGGTAGGTGTCGGCGCCGACGCGGATGGCGTTCCACACCTCCTGCATTTTGGCCGAGCCCTTATCCTCCTTGAGGATCTGCCAGCGCAAGAGGAGGGCATACAACAGGCCCAGGGCGGCGATCACCACAACGGCGTAGATCGCCATGGCCTCGAACGGGGTCAGGCCCTCCATCGTGTACATGCTCGATCCGAGCTCCTTCGTGAGCAAAAGTCCGTGCGGGAAAGCGATTGTACAGGCCGGAATTAGCAGTGTCAAGCGAGCAGCACGAGACATAAGGAAATGATGAGAGGGGGGATGACCTGTTGACTTCGCCCTCCGTGTTTCTGTATAGTGATGGCCTGAACGAGTAAGGAAACAGGCTGGCCCAAGAGCACGTGCCTGACTGGCGTGCTCTTTCTTCGCCTGATGCCTGCCACGGCGCCGCCCGGAAGCTCGGCTACCATGATCAGCACAAGCGGTCTCACCAAGGTTTACGGCGTTCATCCGGCCATTCGGGGCCTGACCTTCGAGGCCGCCCCGCGGGAGATTCTCGGTTTCCTGGGACCGAACGGTGCCGGCAAGACGACGACGATGCGCATCCTGGCCGGCTTCATGCCCCCGACCGACGGTCGGGCGACCGTCGCCGGCTTCGACGTGGTCGACCAATCGCTGGAAGTCCGTCGGCGTGTCGGATACCTCCCCGAGACGGTGCCGCTCTATCCCGACCTGACGGTCACCGAGTATCTGGACTACATGGGATCGCTGCGCCATGTGCCGGATCTCGATCGCCGTATCGAAGAGGTCTTGGAGGAAGTGGCGCTGGTTGAGCGCTCGGAGAGCTATGTCGGCAACCTGAGCAAAGGCCTGCGCCAGCGGGTCGGCCTGGCCCAGGCCCTCCTGCACAAGCCGCAGGTCCTGATCCTGGACGAGCCGACGATCGGCCTCGACCCGGCCCAGATCATCGAGGTCCGCCGCCTGATCCAGGAGTTGGGGAAAGAGCGGACGGTGATGCTTTCGACCCACATCCTGTCCGAAGCGCAGGCGCTGTGCGACCGCGTCCTGATCATCAACAAGGGCGTCATCGTCGCCGAGGACACCCCGGCCAATCTGCAAGCCCAACTGGCAGGCGCAGAGCAGTTGATCCTGCGGGTCGGCTCCCACGACGCGGCGCTGCTGGAGTCCTTATCTCGTTTGCCCGGCGTCGCCCGGGTCACAGCCCAGCCGGGGTCCGAGGAACTGCGGGTGGAAACGAGCCCGGGTCACGACGTGCGGGCGCGCCTGGCGCGGGCCGTGGTCGAGAAGGGCTTCGATCTGCTCGAACTGCGGCCGGCCGGCGTGAGCCTGGAGGCGGTCTTCCTGCAGTTGACCCAGGATGCCGCCGGCGAAGAGAACGACTGACGATGCGTAACGTCTGGATCGTCGCCCGACGCGAGTTCCGCCATTACTTCGTCTCGCCCATTGCCTATGCGGTGGCGCTCTTTCTGTTCGTCGTGCTGGGGATCCTGTTCTACGTCAACGTCAGTTTCGGGGTGCAGTCCGGTGACATCACGCCCGATGGGCGCCTGGTGATGGGCCCGATGGTCACTTTGCTGCTCCTGACCGTCCCCTTTCTCACCATGCGCCTGATCGCCGAGGAGACGGGCAGCGGCACCATCGAGCTGCTCTTGACGGCGCCCGTGCGCGATGGGGAGCTCGTCGTGGGCAAGTGGCTCGGCGCCATGGGGTTCATCACGCTGCTGCTGGCTCTGACCTGGATCTACCCGGTCCTGCTGCACCGCATGACGACCCCCGGTATCGACCAGGGGCTCCTGCTGTCGGCCACCCTGGGCGTGCTCCTGATGGTCAGCGCCATCGCCGGCATCGGTGTGATGGTCTCGGCTCTCTTTCGCAACAGCCTGGCCGCCGGATTCGTGACGCTGGCCGTGATCCTGGTCTTGTGGGTCATCGGCGGTCTAGCCAGCGGAAGCAGCGGGGCCAGCGAGATCGTCCGCTACCTCAGTTTCGGCGACCATCTCTTCGACAACTTGTTCCAGGGTGTAGTCGACCTGGGGGACGTGCTCTATTTCGTCAGCCTGACGGTCCTTTCCCTTTTTGTCGGGAGTCAGATCGTCGAATCGAGGCGCTGGCGATGAGAGTCCCGCGTCGAACGCTGGCGATCGGCGCCGCCGTGCTGGCCGCGGCCGGATTGCTGGTGGCGGCCGTCGTCTTTCTGGTGCGTCAACAGGCGGAGGCGACGGTTTACGCCGGCCTGATCGTGTCCGTCGCCGGTTTCCTGGCGGCGATGCTGCTCGGTCGCGATTGGCTGGTGCGCGCCGCTCACGGGCGGCAGGCACGCTACGGCCTGAACGCGTTGCTGGCAGCCGGCGCCCTGCTGGGGATTCTGATCCTGATCAACGTCATCGTCTTCCAGAACCCGAAGTCCTGGGACCTGACGGAGGACCGCCAGTACTCCCTGGCGCCCGAGACGATCGCTTCCCTCCAGGCCCTGGATGCCGACGTCCACCTGATCGGCTTCTACTCCCAGGAGCGGGCCGACTCGCGCGAGAGTCTGCGGCCGCTGCTGCAACAGTATCAGGAAGAGTCGGGCGGGCGGGTCTCGGTCGAGTTCATCGACCCGCGCGAGCAACCTTTCCTGGCTCAGGAGTACGGCGTCACACGGGATGCCTCCCTGGTGGTGGCCCTCGGCGCCGCCTCCGAGGTGACCTCGTTCGCCTCCGAACAGGAGATCACCGGGGCGATCGTCCGCCTGGCCAACCCCGGATCACGGGCAGTCTACTTCGTCACCGGCCATGGCGAACGCGACCCGCGGGGCAGCGATGAACTCGGCTTCGACCAGCTGCGCCAGGCCCTGGAAGCCAAGAACTACGTGGTCCAGGATCTGAGCCTGTTGATCACCCCCCAGGTGCCTGAAGATGCCCTGGCGGTGATCATCGCCGGGGCGACGGCGCCGCTTGCGACGGCGGAGGTCGAGGCCTTGGCGACCTATCTTGACGACGGCGGCGGCCTGGTCGTCCTGGCCGATCCGCTGCCGGGGACGGCGGAGGATCCGCTGGCGACCTTCCTGGCTTCGCGCTGGGGTCTGGATCTACGCCGGGATCTGATCGTCGATCTCAGCTCATCGATGCCGTTGGCGGCGATCGCCGCCTCCTATGCCGATCACCCAGTGACGGAAAAACTGCAGAGCCTGGCGACGTATTTCCCCACGTCGCGCAGTCTCGGCGTTGCCCCTTCCGCCGAAGGGACGACCCGCACGGAGCTCATTCTCACCGGATCCAATTCGTGGGGAGAGACCGAGCTGGAAGGAATGAGCCCGGAGACGACGATCGAGTTCAATGACGGCGCCGACACGCCCGGCCCGCTGGTCGTCGGCGCCACGGCCGAAGACCTGGCCAGGGCGGCGCGGCTGGTCGTCGTCGGTGACTCCGACTTTGGGGCCAACGCCGATTTCTATGGCCTCGGTAACGGAGACCTCCTGGTCAACAGCATCGATTGGGCCGCCGGCCAGGACGCGTTGATCAGCCTGACCGCTAAACCGACCACGGAGCGCTACGTCACGCCGCCGTCGCGCCAGGTGCTGGCTCTGGTGTTCATCGTGGGGGTCGTCGCTATCCCCGGGCTGTTCATGATCCTCGGCCTGACCACCTGGTGGGGCCGGCGGTCGAAGGCGTGAGGCATGGTGCGTCGAACGACCTGGATCCTGCTGGCGGCTTTCGCCGTCGTGGTCCTGGCCTACGCCGGCTGGCAGCGCTTCGTGCCGGCGCCGGTCGAGGCAACGCCGACCTTCGGGCCGGACAGCCCGTGGTCGATTTCGCCGGAACAGGTCGAGTCGATTCGCCTGACCGCTCTGGCCGATCCGGCGGTCGTCGTCGTGCGGCGAGACGTGGACGCCGGATGGCGCATGCTGGCTCCAGCGATCGGTGCGGCCGATGCAGGACGGATCGAGGCCGCCTTGATCGCCGTCTTGGCGCCGGTCGTCGTGCAAGTGATCGATCCGGCGCCGGATCTGGAGCCGTTCGGCCTGTCGCCGGCCCGGTACCGGATGACGCTTCTGATGGTGGATGGGACGGCGCATTCGATGGACGTCGGCGCGGTCGATCCGACCGGCTCGGTCTACTACGTCCAGCTCCCTGGAGAGGCGCGGGTGCTCATGGTCAGTCGCTTCAGCCTGGAAGACCTGCTCGGCTTGCTGCAGGCGCCGCCTTACCCGCTTCCAACCGAGACTCCGCCGGCGGCACCTGACGCCACGGAGACCCCCTAGGAGTGGGGCCTTCCAGCCATGTGTGCGCCCTGTCCCACCAGGGCTGGGGGCATCGTTGCTTCGGTGGAAACTTCGCTGTATTCTGGGATGGAGAATGACGAAGAGGAAAGAAGGCAAGTCTAAGACTACGACCAAGGGCGCCAAGGCCCCGAAGGCTTCGCGCCGCTTGCCCAAGAAGGCCGCCGTCGAGGAGCCTGTTCTCCTGGAAGAGACGCTGCAGGCGGAAGAAGAAAACCCCGCCATCGAGAAACTGCTCGAACTTGGCCGGGAAAAGGGATTCGTCACGGTGGACGACATCCTGGCGCTGTTCCCGGATGCCGAACGCGACATCGACCAGTTGGAAGAAGCCTATGCCGCGCTCCTGGCCGCCGGCATCAATTACGTCGACGCCGTCTCCGCGCCCGGGGCGGCGGAGGCGGAGGAGGCCGCCGCCGACGATGACGCCGACGACGACGCCGACGACGAGGCGGTACTTTCCAGCCTCGACGCCGACGATACGGTCGGCCTGTACCTCAAGGAAGTCGGCCGGGTTCCGCTGCTGACGGCCGAACAGGAAGTCTCCCTGGCGAAGCGCATCGAGCGCGGCCGACGGGCGCGCGAGGTCATGGCCGGCAGCACCGTCTCGGCCAAACGCCGGCGTGAGTTGCAGTTGCACATCGAGGACGGCTGGGCGGCCCGCGAGCATCTGATCACGGCCAACTCGCGGCTGGTGATCAGCGTGGCCAAGAAGTACATGGGGCGAGGTGTGCCTTTCCTCGACTTGATCCAGGAAGGCAACATCGGCCTGATCCGCGCCGCCAAGAAGTTCGACTACCGCCGCGGGCACAAGTTTTCGACCTACGCCACATGGTGGATTCGCCAGGCGGTCACGCGGGCAATCGCCGACCAGGGCCGGACGATCCGGGTGCCGGTCCACATGGGCGACCAAATCAACAAGCTGCTGCGGATTTCGCATCAACTGACGCAACGCCTCGGCCGCGATCCGTCGACCGATGAATTGGCCGACGCGCTGACGGTGACGCCGAAGAAGGTCGAGAACATGATCCAGGTCGCCCGGCGGCCGCTGTCGCTCGAGACGCCGACGGACGAGGAAGAAGATTCGGTGCTAGGCGACTTCATCGAGGACGAGGAATCGCCGGCCCCGGCGGAGACGGTCACCCAGAGCTTGCTGCGTGAGCACCTGCAGGAGGTCCTCAACACGCTTCCGCCGCGCGAGGTGCGCATTCTGCAGCTGCGCTACGGACTGCTCGACGGGCAGAGCTACACGCTGGAAGAAGTCGGCCGCAAGATGGGCGTCACCCGCGAGCGGGTGCGCCAGATCGAGGCCCAGGCCTTGAGCCGGCTTCGCCACCCGAGCCACCGCCGCAGGCTGTCGGATTACTTGCACGAGTAGTGTCTTCATGGAGCTTCCCGGAGGCTTCAGGCTTCCGGGAAGCGTGATAGGCTGGCCGCCGGCCCCTCATGGCCGGCGGTTTCGCGTCAGCCTCTCGACCACGGTGGCGATGCCGCAGCCGCACCACAGACAGGCCAGCGGAACCAACGCCAGGACGTAGCGCTGGAACGCCAGGGGCACGGCGAAGGCCAGGGCGGCCGCCTGCACCGCTGTCGCGACGAGCACGACCCCGAAGGCGCGACGCTCGTTCGTCTCCGGCATGCGGACGCGCCGCAGGCCTTGGGCGATTCCCAACAGCGTCAGGCCGAGCAGCAGGGCGCCCCCCGCCAGACCCCGGAAGAGGGCATGGAATGGACTCGCCGAATAGGCGGCTTCCGCGGCGGCCGTCTGGCGCAGGTAGTTGGCCGCCTCGGCGAACTGAAGCGGAGAAAAATAGAGGTGGACGAGGAACGTCGCCGCGCGCTGTCCCGGTGTGACCAGAACCGCCCACGGCATCACGGCGTTCGTTGCGGCGACCTGAGCCGCCAACAGCTCCTGCCGGGCGCGCCACATCGCCGCCAGTGCATTCAGCGGTTCGGCCCACAGGACGGGATAGAGCAGCAGGGTCACGCCGCCCGCCGCCAGCGTGAAAGCGCCGACGCGCGCGGCGACGGCGCGCCACGATCGCCGCTGCGGATCGGCCGACCACGCCGCCGCCATCCAGCCGACGGGAATCCAGACTGCGGCCGAAGTCTTGGCGGCGAAGGCCAGGCCGGCGGCGATTCCGGCCAGCCACGGATGGCGCTCGGCGTGCAGCAGGCCGAGCAGCGCCAGGCACACGGCCAACGTCAACGCTCCTTCGGCCATCGCCCGCCGCCCGTGGAGCAGGACGAGCGCATTCGTTCCGAGGAGGATCGCCGCCGCCAGCCCGGTCCCCCGGCCGGCGAGAGCCGTGCCGCAGAAATACAGGGCGACCACCGCCAGGACGACGAGTCCCGCACTGGCGGTGCGGGCGGCGGCCAGCACGCCCGGCGCGGGCAGCGCGCCGGCGGCGACGTTGTCGTCCCACGAGTCCGACCACGTCCAGTCGACCGCCACGGCGGCGGCCGGCGAGCCGACGATCCATCGCGCCGCCGCCAGGACATCCTTCGCCAGCGGGGCGTTCAACAGGCGGTAGGTCATGTCCGGCGACGGCTCGAGCCCGCTGCGCCAGGCGAGAGATCGGGGCCGCGCCAGGAAGGCCTCCAGATCGCGGCTTTGATACAGCCACGTCGTCTCATCCGGATGGAACGGGACGCCGCCCGCGCCGGCCAGCAGGAAAGCCGCCAGGGCCACGAGCAGGATGACCTCCAGCCACGGAACCGCCGTCCGGCTCATGGCGAGGTCAACCGCTGGAACACCAGCATCCCCCGACTGCCGTAGAGATCCGTCGGCACCGTCTCCATGAGTCGATAGGCGTGCAGGAAACCCGGATCCTGAAGCACCGTTTCCCGCCCGTAGACCTCGAGGATGACCACGTAGTCGGGGCGCAGGTCTTCGATCGCCTGGGAGGAGACGGCGAAGTTGATGACGTAATCCTCGTCGGGCAGCGGATAGTAGGGGACGACCTGCGGCGAGATCAGGCCGAGCAAGTCCAGGATGCGCGCCCGCGAGAAGAACCCGATGGCGCCGATATCGCCCGCCGCCACGACTTCGTCCGGAACGACGACGGCGTTCAGGCGACGCCCGATGTCGGTGTACAGCTCTTCCAGACCGACGAAAGCCATCTGCGGCGCCGGCCGCGTCGGGCCGCTGTCCGGCCGAAGAGTCCAGCCGTTGAGGGTGAGCAGAAGCGCGGCGGCGCCGAAGGCCCAGGCCAGCGCCGGCCGCCGGAGGTCGGCTGCCAGGCGAGCCACGCCGACGAAGATTCCCAGGAAGAACGTCGGCAGGGGCGAGGCGAGGTACCAGCGGAAGATCAGAGGGTTGGCGATCGAGAAGGCCAGGAAGTAGGCCGCCGGGTACGCGAAAATCGGCCACATCCCCGGCCGTCGGCGGATCGCCTCCATCGCCCCCAGGCTGAACAAGATGAGGTAGACGGGGATGCCGACGGCGATGGCAGCCGGGCCGAAGGCGAGTTCCTCCAGAAACGGTGTGGCGAAGTGCTGGAGCAGCCGAACGAAGCCGGCTTCGGCCGGGAGGTGATAGGCGGCGGCCTTGGCCACGATCGATTGGGGGATGGGCGAGCCATAGGCAAACCACGCCACGATCGCCCACGCCGCCACCGGGGCGAGCAAGGCGGCGGCCTCGCTCCATCGCATGGCCGGGTAGGCTCCGGCCTTTCGCCTCGTCCGCCATGCCTGTCGCACTCGCTCGAGCACCAGCAGGGTGACCAGGATCAGCGCGTCCGGGCGCGTGATCAGGCTCAGCCCGGCGAGGCCGGCCGCCGCCACCGGACGGCGAGATGAATGGAAGTACAATGTCGCCGTCATGAGCAGAATGAAGACGCTGGTCTCCATTCCGCCGATGGCAAAGGTCACCGACATCGGCGCCACGGCCCAGACCAGCGCCGCCAGAATCCCCGCCGTCGGGCGATCGAGGCGCCGCCCCAGTGCGATCAACAACCAGCAGGTGGCAGCATCCGACACGGCGTTGACGCCGAGGGCCAGGGCCGGGAAGGGCGCCGCCGTCCCTCCGCTGACAGCCGCCAGCGCCGCCAGCAACCCGCCGAAGAGGGGCGTGGTGATGCCGAAGACCGGCTCGCCCGGATTGAAGACGAATCCGTCCCCGGCGATCAGGTTTTGCGCGTAGCGGAACAGAATGTAGGCGTCGTCGATGACCCTCGGGCCCGCAATCACGCGCAGGACGATCGCCAGCAGCGGGATCAAGAGCTCCGGGCGGGCCACGCGGCGCCAACGCACGGGCGCATTATAGTGTCCCGTTCCGTGGATAAGCCGGCTTCGTGCGCCAGGCATGTTCCTGACCCGGGCACCCGAGTTTGCCCATTCCCCGGAGCCACACCTCCCGCAATGCACGACGCGGTACTCCGACCTTTGGCCCCCCAGAGTCAAAGGGCCGTGGTTCGCATGCGGAACTCCGGAACGGGACACTAGCGATGGCGCGCAGCCAGGAACAACCGGCTCCCGAGGCGGGCCTCGGGAAGACGCCGGCGCCGACCCACCGGTTCTGGCTCACCGCCGCCGTCGTCCTGGCGGTGGCGCTCGCCCTCCGCGCCGCACTGCTCGCCGCCGGCGCCTTCCCCTTCAACGCCGATGAGGCCGTCGTCGGATTGATGGCGCGGCATATCGTAGCCGGCCAGTGGCCCACGTTCTTCTACGGTCAGGCATACCTCGGCAGCCTCGACGCGGGACTCGTCGCGGCGGCCTTTGCCCTTCTGGGGGAATCGATCCTGGCGATTCGGATCGTCCAGACGCTGCTCTTCTTGGGGACGATCCTGACGACGATGATGCTCACCCGAGAGATGGGTTTCCCGCTGCTGGTCTCGGCCCTGGCAGGGCTGCTCCTCGCGGTTCCGTCGGTGAACGTGACGCTCTACACCACGGTCTCGCTGGGAGGTTACGGCGAAGCTTTGCTGTTGGGAAACCTGATCCTGTGGGCGACGTTGAGGCTGATCCGCCGGCCGGCGTCTGTCTGGCCCTTCGGCCTGTGGGGCGTTCTGACCGGTTTCGCGTTGTGGGTGTTCGGCCTGACCCTTATCTACTCCGTCCCGTCGGCCGTGCTGCTGGCTCTCGCTTGCCTCCGTCGATTGCCTCGTCGCCAGCTGCTGATTCGTTTCGTGGCGGTCCTGGCGGGCAGTTGCCTCGGCGCGCTCCCCTTGGTCGTGTGGAGCGCGGCCAACGGAGCCGGCCCCTTGTTGGGCGAATTGTTGGGCTCGGCGATCGCCGGAGCCTCCCCGGCTGAGCTTCCGAGCGCCATCGCCTCGCACTTCGTCCATCTGGCGCTTTTCGCTCCCACCGTGGTTTTTGGCGTCAGGCCTCCGTGGAGTATCACGGCCCTCGGCATGCCGCTGGCGCCCATTGCCGTGATCCTGTGGTTGGTCGCCATCCTCCTCGGAATGAGGCGTGGTCGCTGGCCGTCCTCCGGGCTGCCGGGGCGAACGCTGTTGCTCGCATGCTCGCTGACCCTCCTGGTCGGGTTTGTGCTGACTCCGTTCGGGGCAGATCCCTCCGGCCGGTATTTCCTGCCGCTGGCGATCCCCCTGGCGATCTTCGCCGCCTCGGGGATCCAGGCGGCACGGGAACGCGCCGGCCGGTCCTGGGCGCTGGCGTTGGGCGCGCTCTTGTTGGCCTTCAACTTGTGGACGAACCTCGAGGCGGCAGGCGGGGAGACGGGCTTCACGACCCAGTTCGACGCTGCGACCGTCTTCGATCGTGCTCATGATGCGGAGTTGGCCGACTTCCTGATGGACCATGGGGCGACGGCGGGCTATACGACCTACTGGGTCTCCTACCCGCTGGCCTTTGTGAGCCAGGAACGGCTGGTTTATCTCCCCCACCTGCCCTATCATTCGGATTTCCGATACACCAGCCGCGACGATCGCTACGAGCCGTATCGCGCCGTGGTGGCGGCCGAGCCCCGGCCGTCCTACATCACCGCCAGGCAGCCCTGGCTCGACGCGTATCTGCGGGAGAGGCTGCGGTCGCGCGGGGTCAACTTCGAGGAGAAGACGATCGGCGACTATCGCGTGTTCTACGATCTCAGCCAAACGGTCCGCCCCCACGATGTGGGGTTGGGTGGGGAGGCCGCGCCGTGAAGTTTCGCAGCCTGGTGCTGGTGGTCGTCGTCGTCGGGGTGGCGGCCATGGCCGTCCGGCCGTCGTTCGATGGCGACACCTGGTGGCACCTGCGCGCCGGGCAGTGGATCGTCGATAACCGTCAGGTGCCCCGAGTTGACCCGTTCTCCTCCACGATGAGCGGCCGTCCCTGGGAGTATCCCGGTTGGCTGGCTCAGGTCGTCATGCTTGGTTTCTTCCGTCTCGGGGGCCTCGCCGGTTTGACGGCCTTCTCGGCCCTCTTGATCGGCGCCGCGTTGTTCCTCTTGTGGCCCTTGCTGGAGGGCCCGCTGCTCCTTCGGGCGGCGGTCCTCCTGTTGGCCGCGGCGGCATCGGCCGTCTACTGGGCGGCGCGGCCGCATCTGGCCTCCTTCACCCTGGCGGCCCTCTTCCTGTGGACCCTGGAACAAAGGCGCCGAGGCACGCGACGGCGCGCCGTCTGGCTGCTTCCCCCGGCGATGGCGCTGTGGGTCAACCTCCATGGAGGCTTCGCTATCGGGTTCATCCTGCTGTCGATGTACCTCGGCGGCGCGCTGCTCGACCTGGCCGCCATTCCGGTCCGGGGCCGCGGGTCTTGGAGCGGGGCCTGGCGCTCCCGGCGTCGCGAGATCGTCTCCCTCGGTTCTGTCCTGCTCCTTTGCCTGGCCGCCGGCGCGATCAATCCCCACGGCCCGGCGATCCTTGCCTATCCCTTCAAGACCGTATCCATCCCCGTGCTGCAGGACTTCATTCAGGAGTGGAAGCCTCCCGACCTTCGTGCGGCGCAGCTCCTTCCGTTCCTGGTCATGCTCCTTTCGGTGATCGTCGCGCTAGGGTTCAGCCGCACCGCCGCCTCCGTCACCGATCTGATCACCGTTGCCGGTTGGACGGCGCTGGCGCTGGTGGCCGTCCGTCACGTGCCGATCTTTGCTTTGGCGGCGGCGCCGGTGATCGCGCGCCACGGCTCGGCCGCCCTTTCGTTCCGCGAAGGGGGACCACCGTCAGGCGAGCCGGCCGAGGAGAGGCGCGGGCTGAACGCGTTCCTGGGAGCCGGCCTGGTGCTGATGCTGCTGGCATGGACCTCCTTGCAGGTGAGCCCCAGTCGCACCGCGAGCCAGTTGCACGAGCAGGTGCCCGTCGCCGCCGTGGCGTCGCTGCGCCAGGTCGACCCGCGCGGCAATCTCTTCAACGATTACAACTGGGGCGGCTATATCCTGTGGGAGTTGTACCCGGCCTATGCCACCTTCGTCGACGGCCGCACCGACGTCTTCTCGCCCGAGGTCTTTGACGACTACCTTCGCTTGTGGGCGGCGCAGCCCGGGTGGGAGGCGGCCATCGAGCGCTGGGAGATCGGCGTGGTCCTTCTGCCTCCGCGATCTCCGTTGGTCGGCGCCTTGGATGCCGCCGGTTGGCAGGAGAACTACCGAGATGAACAGGCGGTCGTCCTTCTCCGGCCGGGGCCGGGTTAGTGGCCTGTTCCGGAGGTAAGTCGACGATGGCGTTCGACCTCGGCGCGCATCGGGTTCGCCGGCGGCGCCCCCCTCGAAAGGATTCGCCTCTCCGCACATCGGAGGCACATCTTCGGGCCGGTAAGGAACGGGACACCAGCCAGATGCGCGGCAAGCGATCGCCTCTCCTGCGGACCGGGCTGGCGGCCGGATGAGCCCGTTCCTGCGGGTCTGGGCGCGCTGGCTGATTCCGTTCCTCCTGGTGGGTCTGGCTGTCGGGGTGGTGGCGGCCAACCTGGCCTACGTCGAGGCGGCTCCGGCGCGGAGCGACTTCGTGGCGCGCTGGGAGGGCGGCCGTGCGTGGGTGAGGGAACAACTTTCGCCGTACGACCCCGAAGTCAGCCGGCGCGCCCAGGAACGGGTGTACGGCCGGGAGGCGAATACCGCTCGGGACGAGGACCCGCAGCACTTCCTCTATCCCTTCCCATCCCTCGTCATCTTCGCCCCACTGGGGCTCCTGGACTTCGGGACGGCGCAGGCGGTCTGGATGAGCCTGATCGAGCTGGCGCTGTTCGCGTCGACCTTGCTGTGGGTGTCCTCCCTTCAATGGAAATGGTCCAACGGGATGGCCGCGGTCACGCTGGCGTTTTCGGTCCTGTGGTTCCCGGCCTTTGCCGCGTTGGTGCAGGCTCAGTTCGCCGCGGTCGAGGCGCTGCTGTTGGCAGGCTCGCTGGCGGCGATCCGCCACAATCGCGACGCCATCGGCGGTTTGCTGCTGGCGGCGTGTCTGTTCAAGCCTCAGCTCGGGATGGGCCTGGTTCTGTACGTCGTGGTATGGGCGATCGCCGTCCGGCGCGGCGCCCTGCTGGGTTGGTTCATCACAGGCTCGGTCGCTTTGGCCGGCGTCAGCCTGATCCTGGAGCCGGATTGGCTCGGGGGAATGACGCGCCAGATCATCGACTACGCCGCGCTGCCGGTGAGCCTCTCGCCGATGGCCCGATTGGCCGAGGCGCTCGGCTTCGGCGTTTTCGCCACGCTGTTGCTCTCCGGGGTGTGTGTCCTTTACCTCGTGTGGGAATGGAGGGACTCGCTCAAGGGCGACGAACGCCGCTTCTTGTGGACGATCGCCATGACCCAGGCCGTCGTCCTGCTGCTGGCTCCTTTCGGCATCGCCGCCAATCTGGTGACCCTGATGCTGCCCCTCGTTGTTGTCCTGGAAGCCTGGAACGCGCGCCAGGGCCGGTCGATCGAATGGCCGGCGGCGATCCTGTTGCTGCTCGTCGCCGCCTTCTCGTGGGGTGTTTCCCTTGGCACCCTGGACGCCGGACAACCGTCCCCCTGGCTCACGCTGGGGATGCCCCTCGTCGTTATCGTCGGCCTGTTCTGGGTCCGCTGGTGGACGACGCGCGCCCGCACCTGGGCGGACCTCGAGGGTCGGGTTCCATGAGAGATTCGGCCGGCCGGCGCGGCGGGCAACTCGCGCGGAGGCTCTCCTGGCGCAGATGAGTGAACGACCGCGCAGCCTCTTTGTGACAGGCGTCATTCTGTCTCTGCTGCTTGGCCTATCGGCGTTCGCGCTGCGCCAGGCATTCACCAGCCGCGTCCCCGGCGGGAACGATCTCTACCCTCGTTGGGCTGCGGGCTGCGACTGGTTGACGACCGGCCGCGATCCGTATAGCCCGGAGTCCACCCGACGAATCCAACAAGGGATCTACGGACGGCCGGCGACTCCGGACGAAGATCAGGTCGCCTTTGCCTACCCGATCTACACCGTGCTCTTGACCTGGCCTTTGTGCCTGACAACCGACTTCGCCATGGTGCACGCCGTAGCCATGACGGCGCTGGTGGTGTGCGCACTGGGAACGGCGGTCCTGGCGCGGCGGGCGACTGGATGGCGACCGGGGCCTCGCCTGTGGATCTGGAGCCTGGTCTGGATTGCGCTTCTCTATCCGACCGCCCGCGGGCTCCTGCTCGGCCAACTCGCCGGGGTTGTGGCCCTGCTTCAGATCGGCGCGTTGGAGGGCCTGCGGCTCCGCCGCGACCACCTGGCCGGCGCGGCGATGGCCCTCTCGACGATCAAGCCGCAGATGGCGCTTCTCATCCTTCCGCTCGTACTCTTCTGGGCAGTCTGCCAGCGGCGTTGGAAGGTCGTGACCGGGTTCGTCTTCGTGCTCGGTGCACTGATCGTGATCCCCCTGATCTGGCTCCCGGCCTGGCCCGCCGCGTGGTTGACGGGCCTGGGCGAGTACACGGGCTATACCGAGTTCGGCTCGATCACGTGGATCCTGACGACGCATGCCTTCGGGACGCCCGTGTTCGTCGAGTCCGCGGTCACCCTGGCGTTGTTGGCGTGGTTCCTGGTGGAACTGTGGCGCAGTCGGCATGCGGGTTTCGAGGCGATGCTGTGGGCGGCCTCCCTGGCAATCGTCCTGACGCATTTCATATCTCCGCGCACGGCGACGACCCATTTCGGTCCGCTTCTGCTCCCCTTGTTCATGCTGTTTCGGCTGTGGCAGAGCTCGAACGAGCGCCGCGGAGCGTGGATGGCAGCGGTGACGTGGCCGGCCGTCGGTCTCGCGACGTGGGCGCTGTTCCTATTGACGGTGGAGGGGATCCAGGAGAGCGCGGCCAACTACGTGCCGATTCCGCTCTTGCTCCTTGTTGTTCTGGTATGGATGCGCCGGCCGTGGCCGCGTCTCGCGCAGGCGGCACGTTGAAGCGCCTCGGCCGGGCCGCGCCCTGGTTCGTTCCGATGGCCACAGGCCTGGTCTTGCGACTACCCGGCCTGGAAGGTCGGCCGATCTGGTATGACGAGGCCTTCAGCCTCCTGCTGGCGGCGCGCCCCTTCGCCCAGGTTCTCTCGGGGACGGCCGCCGACACGATGCCGCCCTCTTACTACTTCCTTCTAGGATTGTGGCGCGGTCTCGGACAGGCCATATGGCAGCAGCGTTTCCTGAACGTCGTCCTGGGCGTTGCCCTGGTCGGGCTGGTCTACCTGTTCGGTCGCGAACTCTACGGACGGCCAGCGGCGGGGTGGGCGGCGATGCTGGCGGCCATCTCGCCGCTGTTGATCTACCATGCGCAGGAGCTTCGCATGTACACGCTCCTGACGTTGTCGCTCACCGCGTACGCGTACTTCTTCCTGCTGGCGCAGAAGGGCGCCGGACGGTTCGCGTGGATTGGGCTTGTCCTGGCCGGGACGACCGCCCTCTACACCCATAACCTGGCCGTCTTCTCGCTTCTTGCCCTGAACGCATACCTACTGATCCGGCGCGAATGGAAAGGGCTCGCCCGTCTGCTGGCGGCCCAAGTCGTCATGGCCGTGCTTTTCCTTCCGTGGCTGCAGTTCGTCCCGGGACAAATCCAGAAGATCCAGCTGGCCTTCTGGACGCCTCAGCCGGGGATCCTCGAACTCGTCCAGGCGATCGTCACCTTCCATGCCTGGCTTCCGCTGCCGTCGTCGGCCCTCATCGTCGGGGTGACGGCGTCCCTGCTGGCGGCGGCGCTCACCGGGTACATCGTCTTGCGGCGCCTGCATCTCGGTTGGCAGGACGGAATGCTGGCTTGCCTGATCCTGGTGCCGCCCGGCCTCTTGTTTCTGGCCTCCTACGTCATGCGCCCGGTGTTCGTGCCGCGCGCGTTCATGTTGTCCCTGGTCGCCTACCTGGTGCTGGCGGGCCGCGCCGTCGCCGCCGCCCGTCCCCGACCGCTGGGGTGGATCGTGGCCGGGGCCTTCGCCGCGGCGGCCGTCGTCGGGGTGGCGGCCGAGCTGACTCATCGCACGTTTCCCCGCTCGCCGTTCCGCGAAGCGGCAGCCTATCTCGCCGCGACGCCGGCCGATGGGGACCTCATCCTGCACAGCAACAAGCTGAGCTACTTCCCGATGTTCGTCTACAACCCCACGCTGCCTCAGGCTTTCCTCCCCGATGAACCGGGGTCCCACAACGACACCCTTGCCGAAGGGACGCAACAGGCGCTTGGCCTCTTCCCGACGGCCAGTGTCGAACGTTCCGCGGACGGCGCGCGACGCGTTCGCTACGTCGTCTTCCAGCGAGAGCTGGAGGAGATGGCGTGGACGGCGGTCGGGTTGCCGCCGGCGTTGGAGTGGCTCTACGCCCATGGCGGCGTTCCGCAGCGGACCGCCTTCAACGATCTGTGGGTCTATGACTTCGACCTCGAACCCTGACCGCCGGATGGTCGTCCCCCTGTTCGTCGTCGGGATCCTGGTCTTCGGCGTCGCCGCTGCACTGATTCCGGCGCCGGGATACATGGATGCGGAGTACTACTTCGCCACGGCCGGCCAGCTCGCCCGTGGGAACGGATTCGTCGAGCCCTTTCTGTGGAATTTCCTTTCCGCTCCGTCGGGCTTGCCGGCTCCATCGCATACCTACTGGCAACCCCTGGCCAGTTTGCTGGCGGCAGCTCCGATGGCCGCGTTGGGCGTGGATTTCCGCTTCGCCCAGATCGTGAGTGTCCTGCTGGCGGCGGCCATTCCGTCCCTGTCCGCCCGCACAGCCATCAGCCTCGGCGCCGGACGGCGCGCGGCCTGGATCGCCGGGATCTTCGGCCTGCTGCCGGGTTTCTTTACGCCCTACTTGCTCACGACCGACACCTTTGCCCTGTTCGCCGTCATCGGCGGCCTGTTGTTGTGGCAGGTCGGCGAAGCGTTCCGGCGGCCGACCGCCTGGCGCTGGGCGTCGATCGGCGCCTTGGTCGCCCTCGGGAACTTGGCGCGGGCGGACGGGCTGCTCTTGTGGGTCCCGGTTCTCTACGCTCTGCTGGCGGGCGGCGGCCGGCGGCTTCGTGGATTCGGTCTCGCGCTGGCGGGGTTCGGGGTCTTGATGGCGCCCTGGTGGTTGAGAAATCTGGGCGTCACCGGCGCGCTGGTCAGTCCTGGCGCCGCGCGTACGCTGTGGCTGCTCGAGTACGACGAGCTCTTCTCGTTCCCCGCGACGCAACTCACGTTCGCGCGTTGGTGGGGCGCCGGTGCGGGCATGCTGCTCCTGCATCGCTTGTCGGCCGTCTCGGCCAACCTGCAATCGCTGGTGGCCGTCAACGGCTATGTCCTGCTCCTGCCGTTGATGGCCGTCGGGGGCTGGGCCCACCGCCGGTATCCATCCGTCCGAGCCGGCCTTCTCTATTCAGCCGGTCTCTTCCTTTTCATGTCGTTGGTCTTCCCATTTGCCGGCGCCCGCGGCGGCATGTTCCACTCCTCGGCCGCCCTGATGCCGCTGCTGTACGCGCTGGCCGCCGCCGGCGTGATTTCCGCGGCGGCCTGGCTGGCGCCGCGGCTGCGATGGGATGCCGATCGAACGCGAGTCATGCTGACCTCCATCTCGATCTCCCTCGCCGGCGCGCTTACTCTGTGGGCGATGGCAGGCAAGATCGGGCTCTTCGGCGAAGGCGGCTCGTTCGGGCGCAATCAGGCGACCTACGCCGCGGCCGCGGCCGTCTTGCGACGTGAGACCGACTCGCCCGCCGTCGCCGCCGTCGGCGATCCGCCGGGATTCTTCCTTGCAACCGGATGGCCGGCGGTGGCGATCCCGCACGGGACGGAACAATCCCTGCGGCAGGTCGCGGCGGTCTTCGACGTCGCCTGGGTCATCGTCGAGGCCGATCACCCGGCCGGCCTCGACGATCTCTATGCTTCCCCGTCGACTCGCTCGTGGTTGGCGGCGCCGCTGACCTTCCTCGACCCGGCCGGGCGGCCGGTGTACCTCTATCGAGTGCTGCCGAAGGACGGGCCGTGATCGTCGCCGTCCCTCGCCGCAGGCTGCGCCAGGCGACGCTCGTTGGAGTCGTGGCCGTATTCGTCGGCGTCGCCGGTTACCTTGCCGCCAGTCAGGTAACGTTCGGCCTCGGCTTCCCTCTGGATGACGCCTGGATTCATCAGACGTACGCGCGCAACCTGGCCTTGCGCGGCGAATGGGCATTCGTCCCTGGCCAGGCGAGCGGCGGTTCGACGGCGCCCCTGTGGACGGCCTTGCTGGCGATCGGGGCTCGGTTGGGGTCGGATCCCAGGTCGTGGGCTTATCTCGTCGGGACGGCGGCGTTGGCCGCAGCCGCGGCGATCGCCATCAGAGGTTACCGCCCGGGCGCGGCCCGGTCCGAGATGTGGGTCGTGTGGCTCGGGGTGATCTTTGCTTTGGAATGGCACCTCGTGTGGGCGGCGGCTTCCGGGATGGAGGTCATCTTGCTGGTGGCGCTTACGGCGGCCGTGATGCGGCTTT
>Ga0209108_10000148_pt1 | contig 35921 bp, 37 predicted proteins | sample Rifsed10ft1_FD_184003 | JGI IMG/M metagenome (GOLD analysis project Ga0209108, IMG submission 184003) | Soil microbial communities from Rifle, Colorado, USA - sediment 10ft 1 (version 2) | ecosystem: Environmental > Terrestrial > Deep subsurface > Rock core/Sediment | place: Rifle, Colorado...
AGTGCCCGCTCGAAGGCGGCGGGAACCTCCGCCGGGTCCTCGACGCGCTCGCCGTAGCCGCCCGCCGCCTGGACGATCAGCTCGAAGTCGAGGCTGGGCGAGAGGTCGCTGAAGGGGAAGTTGTCGGTCTTCGCCGCCCAGCCCTCCGGGTAGACGCTGCGCGTCGCGCCGACGACGGCGCTCCACTGGGCGTTGTTCCACACGACGTAGAGCACGGGCAGGTTCATCTTGCGCGAGACCCAGTGTCCCGCCTCCGGCACGCCGAACATGTAGGAGCCGTCGCCGACGCAGGCGACGACCGTCTTGTCGCGGGCGGCGAGCTTGGCGCCCAGCGCGGCGCCGACGCCCCAGCCGAGGACGCCGGCGGTCGAGACGCCGTAGAAGCTGCCCGGCTTCTCGAAGACGAACTGGGAGGTGTCGAGGCCGAGCTCGTTGAGGACGATGGTGTCGTCGTCGCGGAAGCGCTCGAGGCAGGAGGCGACCCAGGCCTTGTCCAGCGGCTTTTTGCCTCTGCCGGCCTCGGCGCGCCCCCGCGCGGCGGCGCGCGCCTTCTCGTGCTCCGCCGCCCAGCGGCGGCCGCGCTCCTCGACGACGGCGGCGTCTAGCATCTCGGCCTTGAGGGCGTTCGAGAGCGCCTCCAGCGTGTAGCGGGGCGAGCCGGCGAGGTTGACGTCGACGCGGAAGCCGCGCACCGGGTAGCCGGTGAACAGCGGGTCCTCGCCGAGGCCGATGATCGTCGCGTCTGGGCGCGGCTCGCGGCCCATCGCGGGCATCCACGGCACGTCGTTCTCGAGGACGACGATGACGTCCGCCTCTTCGAGCACGGCGCCGGGGTTGGCGCCGGCGTGCAGGCGGTGGCTGACGGGGAAGTTCATGTAGGTCGGGCCGGCGTCGAAGACCGGCAGGTTGATCAGCTCCGCCAGGCGGACGAGGGGCGCGACGGCCTCGGGGTCGCGGCCGACGGCCTTGGCGATGGCGATGGGGTTCTTCGCTCGCGCCAGGACGCGCGCCGCCTCGCGGATGGCGTCCGGCGAGGCCATGCTCAGGTTCGGCCGCATGCGCGGCTGCTCCGAGTAGGAGAACGACTCGCGCTCCTCGGCCAGCACTTCGCGCGGGAGGGTGAGGTAGACGGGGCCTTGGGGCTCGCTCTGCGTGATCGCCAGGGCGCGGTCGACGACGCCTTCGAGGTCGGCGCCGTGACGCAGCTCGTAGTCCCACTTGACCCACTCGCGCACCATGCTGCCCTGGTCCACGGACTCCTGCGCCCAGTGGATGCCGCCGTTGCGCGAGCCCTTCATGCCCGCCTCGGTTATCGGCGTGCGGCCGGCGGAGAAGAGCATGGGCACATTGTTGCTGCGGGCGTTGATCAGGCCGCCGGTGGCGTTCGCCGTGCCGGGGATGGTGTGCACCATGACAACCTGGGGCTTGCGCGTGACCATGGCGTAGCCGGCGGCCATGGCCATGGCCGTAATCTCGTGCGGGACGGTGACCGGCTTCGGCAGCGGCAGCTCCATGGCGAGGCGCTTGGCGTAGACGTCGACGATGGGGCCGAAGTCGGTGCCGGCGTTGCCGAAGAAGTAGTCGACGCCGCGGGCGGCGAGGAGCTCGACGTAGGCCTCAGCCGTCGACTCGACGGGAACGGTCTTCATTGCCTAACCTCCGGACTAAGTCACCTGGTCACAGAGCAAAACCATTTTACGTCTCGACGAGTGCTCGGACGAACTCGCGGACCGCCGGCAGGGCGGTTAGACTATACCAGAGGAAGAAAGGCATGAAGACGGCGAAGCAAGGAGAGGTGACAACGAAGCCTGCAGGATGAATCCTGCAGCTACCGCCTAGACGTGGCGCAGCGGCCGTTCGGACTGAGTTCGGACGTAGCTCCGGACAATGTCAAGCTGATCCGGTGCGACGCGGCGAGCCCCGTAACTCTTCTGCCAGAAGGAGTTGCTGCCCATATCGAGGCGCAGCTCCGGATAGCGCTCGAAGACGAGCCGCGCAGACGTGCCCTTCAGGTCGTGCATGATCCTCGGCAGCGCCTGACCGGGCCTGGTGTAGAGCAGAAGATGGACGTGATCGAACGCCGTCTGCATTTCCACGATTTCGACGCCCGTGCGCCCCGAGACCTCCAGGAATGAACTCCTTACCGTCGCGTCAATGTCTTCGACTAGCGCCGGCTTCCGCCCCTTCGTGCTGAACCACACGTGGTAGTACGTCATCTCATCGATCGTTAGCTGCAGGATTCATCCTGCAGGGGTCTGAATCTAGTCTCAGGGCCTTATGACTATCCCTTCGGCGTCGAAGGCGAGCTTGAGGCGTTTGCGCAGCTCGCCGGCGACGCGCCACTGCTGGGGGTACAGGGGGCAAAGCCCTCCTTCGGCACGCTCAGGACGCAGCCTGACGGGGAGTCTGAGGCCTGTCCTGAGCCTGTCGAAGGGGGTGTCCCCTCAGACTCCTCCCTTTCTAATCTCCGGCGGAGCAGCGCGACAGCGATGCGCAGCCTGCATTGGTCAACCCCTCGGCTGTGCTGTTAGCAGACTCGGGCACCATAGTAGAATCGGGCGAGGAGGAGGTCCCAGATGAACGACAGCGAGTATCGCTCGTTGGTCGAGCGCGACATCGCCCACCTGATCCACCCCCAGTATCTGCAGGCGGAGGCGCGCAACGCCATCGTCCTCGTCAAGGGCGAGGGAGCCGTCCTCACAGACGCCCGCGGCCGCGAGTACATCGACGGCCTTTCCTCCCTGTGGAACGTCGCCGTCGGTCACGGCCGCAAGGAGCTGGCCGAGGCGGCGGCGCGCCAGATGAGCGAGCTGGCCTTCGCCAACGGCTACACCGGTTTCTCCAACCTGCCGGCCATCGAGCTGGCGGAGAAGGTCTGCGCCATCAGCTACCCGAACATGAGCGGCGTCTTCTTCGCCAACAGCGGCTCGGAGGCGAACGAGGTCGCCTTCAAGCTGGCGCGCTTCCACTGGTACCTCAAGGGCAAGATGGAGAAGGTGAAGATCATCGCCCGCCGCCAGGCCTACCACGGCGGCACGCTGGCGACGACGGCGGCCACGGGCCTGGCGCCCTTCTGGCGCGGCTTCGGGCCGCTGGACCCGACCTTCATCCGCACCGGGACTAACTACTGCTACCGCTGCGAGTGGAACAAGACCTACCCGGGCTGCGGCCTCGACTGCGCCGTTGCCATCGAGGACACGATCATCCGCGAGGGGCCGGACACCGTCGCCGCCGTCATCGCCGAGCCGGTGCACGGCGCCGGCGGTGTCATCCCGCCCGTGCCCGAGTACTTCCCCAAGCTGCGAGAGATCTGCGACCGCCACAACGTCCTCCTCATCGCCGACGAGGTGATCACGGGCTTCGGCCGCACGGGGCGCTGGTTCGCGCTGCGCCACTGGGACGTGCAGCCCGACATCATGACCTTCGCCAAGGCGATAACGAGCGCCTACGTGCCGCTCGCCGGCGCCGTCGTCTCGCGCGAGATCCACCAGGCGGTGCTGCAGGCGGAGGACAAGTTCATGCACGGCTTCACGAACTCCGGCCACCCGACGGCCTGCGCCGTCGCCCTGCGCAACCTGCAGATCATCGAAGAGGAGGGGCTGGTGGAGAACGCCGCGGCGCTGGGCGAGCGCTTGCAGGCCGGCCTGCGCACGCTGCTGGACGAAGACGGCGTCGGCGAGGTGCGGGGCCTGGGGCTCATCGCCGGCGTGGAGCTCGTCGCCGACAAGGAGAAGCGACGGCCGTTCAGCATCGAGCTGTCGGTGGGGTCGCGGCTGGTCGCGGCGTGCAAGGAGCGGGGCCTGATCAGCCGCAACCTGGCAGACAGCTACCTGCTGGCGCCGCCTCTGGTGACGACGCCGGAGCAGATCGACCGCATCGTCGCCATCCTGCGGGAGTCGATCAGGGACGTTGTCGGTTGGGCGCGGCGCCAGAAGGCGGAGATTTAGGGCGGAAGCTGAGGGATTCATCCCTCAGGGTTCGTATGTTCCAACCCTGCAGGATGAATCCTGCAGCTACCGCCTACTCGCGACGCAGGGGGCGTTCGGACTGAGTCCGGATGTAACCGCGGACGGCCTGTAACTGTTCGGGCGGGACCAGCCTGGCGCCGTAGCTCTTCTGCCAGAAGGAGTTGCTGCCCATGTCGAGCCGCAGCTCCGGGAAGCGCTCGAAGACCAGGCGCGCTGCCGTGCCCTTCAGGTCGTGCATGACCCTTGGCAGCGTCTGACCGGGCTTGAGGGAGACGAGAACGTGGACATGATCGAGCGCAGTCTCGACTTCGGTTATCTCGATGTCATTGCGGGCCGCAACCTCCGCGAATGAACTACGGACCGTCCGGTCGATCTCATCAACCAGCGCTGGCTTGCGCCCCTTTGTGCTGAACCAGACGTGGTATAGGGCCATCCCGTCACTCGATAGCTGCAGGATTCATCCTGCAGGGCCCGATTATGTGCCAAGGTGAGAGGTTTCGGGAATGGTAACGGGAGCCCTTATCCCACCAGGCGCGGCGTACGACGGAGGAGGGGCGAGGCGAGAGGCGAGGCGGCGGCGCCGGCGCGTGACGACACGTCCAGCTTGCGGAAGATGCTGCGCAGGTGCGCCCGCACAGTGCCCAGGCTGATGCTCAGCCGCATCGCGATCTCCTTGTTGCTCAGCCCCAGCCGCACGAGCTGCAGCACCTCGTGCTCGCGGCCGGTGAGCAGGTCCGGCATCGACGCGCCGTTGTGCGAGTGGAGCGCGACGGGCGGCGCCAGCTCTCGCAGGAACTGAAGCAGGAGCTGCGCGCTCAGCGGCTCGATAACGGCGCCACCGTAGGCGATGACCTGCAGCGAACGGGCGAACTCGTCCCGCGTCAGGTGGTTGAAGGAGAGGTAGCCGCGCAGGGGCACGGGCGTGCTGCAGAGCAGGGCGTCCAGGTCTGAGCTGGCGCCGAAGAGGACGAAGTAGGCGCCGGCGTGCTGCTGGGCGGCGCGGACCAGCCCGACGCGCTCGTTGGCCACCAGGGAGACGTCTACGAGGAAGATGTCCGGCTCGAAGGCGATGGCGACCTCCTCGTCCAGGAGCGAGGCGGCGGAGCCGATGACCTCGACGTCGGGGACGGCCGTGGCGGCGTCGCAGACAAGGCGGCGCCGAAGAGCTTCCGGTTCGATAACGAAGAGCCGCAGGTTCATGTCCATAAGTCTAGGCCATTTGGCCAGCAGCTCGCTGGCGAGATTGTTCGAAAAATCCTCGGAAACCTCTCGCGGAGGCGAGAGGTTTCTAGACGGGAGAGTCGTTCCTGCTCCTGTTCAGCTCCCGCACGCTCACCTGCGCCTGCAGGTCCTCCATCAGGCAGGCGAGCACGTGCGTGAGGAAGAGGACCGGCCGAATCCGCGTCCCTGCCAAGCCGTCCTCCTGGTAGATCAGCTGCCGCAGCGACGCGATGTAGGCGCGCAGGAGGTCGCGCGGGCTGATGCCGCGCTGGCGCGTCATCCGGATGAGCCCGTCCTCGAGGTCGGTTGCCGGCTCCGGGAAGGCGCGGCAGCTGCGCACGATGTAGTCGCTGATGATCGCGACGACGTCGGCAAACTCCTCGCCGATGGGGTCGCGGGCGCCCTTGCCGAGGGGCAGGTAGCCGTGGCGGGCGTCGATGGCCTGCAGGAGCCAGGTCGCCTCCGCCAGCGCTTCCTGAAGCTCCCGTTCGCGGGCGCCCAGGGCGCGGCGCTGCTCGTCCTCGGCCGTCGCGACGCGGTCGCGCAGGGCGGCCTGGAGGGAGCGGACGATGCCGGAGGTGAGGAACTCGTCCTTGGAGATGTAGTCGCTGACCCCCATCTTCATGGCGGCCACGGCGATGCTCTCCTGGCGGGCGCCGGTGACGATGATGACGCGCGTGGCCGGCGCCAGGGCGCGCAGGCGCTCGACCAGCTGCAGGCCGTTCATTCCCGGCAGCTGGTAGTCGACGAGGACCACGTCGTAGTCGCGGCGGCCCAGCTCGTTCAAGGCGTCCTCCGCCGTGTCAGCCAGGCGCATGTGGCGGATGCCGAACGTCTTCAGCGCCCGCGAGGCGATGGCCTGGTCGCTGGGGCTGTCCTCGACGACGAGGACGCGCGCGTCTTTCGGGTTGAGAGCCTGGAGCATCATAGATGTCTTTCGGAGCTGGCCTGGCGTTGGTGCGATCGCGGGACGGGGCGCAGGGCTGCGCCCTTCGACGGGCTCAGGACATGCCTATGAAAGTATTCGAGAGGTTTGCGGCCGACCCGCATTGACTCTCTGGCCTATGCCGGGTGACAGAGCCTACTCGACCAAACGGTAGGAGAGATAGAGCCGCGGCCGGCCGCGGCGCGGCTTCGCCCACTCGGCGATGCGCAGACCGCCCACCCAGACGACGCCGCGCTCGCTCTCGAAGAGAGGCAGCGAGTCGCGCTGCGGGCGCGGCACGTGGGCGTCGACGAGGAAGTCCTGCAGCTTCTTCGGCGCCGCCATGCCCAGGGGCTGGAAGCGGTCGCCGGGCCGGCGCCGGCGCAGGCGCAGCGCCCGGCCGACGGCCTCGGCGTCCAGCGCGGCGCTGACGCGGCCCGGCGGCGGCCGCGACGCCGACGCCGAGGCGACGAGCGGCCCGAAGCGGCCCTCGCCGGGCACGGGCAGGTCGAGGGGCTCCTTCGGCAAAGCGAGAGGCATCGGAGCGCCGCGGCGCAGCTCCAGGACGGTGCGCAGGAGGGTGGCCTTGACACCGCGCGGCAGGTCGAGGCTGTCGCCCGTGCGACCTTCGGTGACCAGGCGCTCCAGGGCGAGGAGGTGGCGCTCGCTGAAGCCCTGACGGTCGCCCAGGAGCGCCGTGAGGGCGCGGCGCAAGCCGTGGCGTCGCGGCGAGCCCGGCCAGCGCCGGAGCAGCTCGCGGGAGAGGCTGACGGCCTCGCGGTCCGAGGGCCCGACGGCCGCTTCGCCGGCCGCCTCCAGCTGGGCGAGGTCGCCGCGGGCGGCGTCGGCCAGACGCACCAGCGCCTCCTCAACGCGCGGGTTGAACTCGTGCAGGAGGGGCAGCAGCTCGTGGCGCAGGCGGTTGCGCCGGAAGGCGGGCGAGCGGTTGCTCACGTCCTCGACGGGCGCCACGCCGCTCGCGCGGCAGTAGGCGACCGTGTCGGCGCGCGTCAGGCGCAGCAGCGGCCGGACGAGGGTCAGGTCGTCGTTGCCCGGGAGGGGCCAGGGCGCGCTGGGCGCCATGCCGGCGAGGCCGGAGAGGCCGGAGCCGCGGATGAGGTGGAGGAGCACCGTCTCCGCCTGGTCGGACGCCGTGTGGCCGGTGGCGACGCGGCCGAGGCCCGCCTCGCGAGCGGCGCCGGCGAGGAAGGCGTAGCGGGCGCGGCGCGCCGCCTCCTCCAGCGAGAGGCGCTCCGACTTCGCCAGGGCGCGAACGTCGGCGCGACCGGTGAAGAGAGGCAGGCCGAGGGACTGCGCGAGGCCGGCGACGAAGCGCGCCTCCGTTTCGGCGGCGGCGGCGCCGCGCAGGCCGTGGTCGAAGTAGGCGACGGCGAGCCGCAGGCGGCGTCGCCGCGCCAAGGCAGCGAGGATGAGCAGAAGCGCCGTCGAGTCCGGCCCGCCGGACACGGCGACGAGGAGGCCGCCGTCCGCCGGCAGGAGGTCGTTATCGGCGGCGAAGCGGCGCACGGCCGCCTCCAGGCCCCGACGAAGCCGGGGCGCCGAGGGCTCGGACGCTGTCGAAGGAGGCGAGGACATGGGGGAGCTATCAGCGGCCGAAGAGGCGCTGCCACCAGCGTCCTTCCGGCGCCTCCTCCTCTGGGCTGGCGGCAGGCGGCGGCGCGTCGACGGCGACGAGGACCTCGCCCGGCTTGACAAGGCCGAAGACGCGGCGCGCCATGAACTCCACGTACTCGTCCGTGCGCAGGTAGTCGCGCACCTGCAGCAGCTGCTCCTGCTCCAGGCGCAGCTGCGCCACCTCTTCCTTCAGCCGCGTCTCTTCGCCGGCGAGTCGCAACGAGTGGAGGACGTTGCTGCCCGCGGAGAACAGCAGATAGGCGGCCACGGCCAGCGTCGCGACGAGGACTATTCGACCCGGGGAAAGCATGCGGAGCAGCCGCAAGAAACGCACTCCCGCCCGCCGCAGGCGAGTCTAACATAATCAGAGGCGGGCCTGCATCTGTGCCTGACCGAGGCCGACAGGCAGGTCGAGCGAAGCAGGGCTAGAATCGAAGGGCTATGGTATTCGAGCCGGAAGCGGGCGGGCGCCGCTGGCTGGTGAAGGCCGTGCGCGAGGCGACGGGAGAGCTGTTCAGCCAGTTCGCCGGCGTCGACGAGCGCGGCCTGCGCTGGCGGCCGGCCCGAGGCGACTGGTGCCTCAAGGAGATCGCCGCCCACCTGCGCGACGCCGAGCTGCTGTACCAGCGTCAGATCGAGCTCATCGTCCGCCGACGGGAGCCGCGCCTGCCGCACGAGGCGCTGGACGTGCTCCCCGCGGAGCGAAACTACCGCACGGAGCCTCTCTCCCGCCTGCTGGGCGAGTACGAGTCGGCGCGGGAGGAGACGGCCTGGCTCCTCCACGCGCTGGACGAGGACGACTGGCGGCGCTGCGGCGTCCACCCCTACCGCGGCCGCGTCTCCGTCTACGACATCGCCCGCGAGCTGCACGAGCACGACCTGCAGCACCTCTACCAGGCGCAGCGCCTGCGCAAGGCGCTGGCGGAGCGCTGAGCGCGAGGACACGGAGTGTCGCTGGGAGAGTAGGCTCCGTCAAAGATTGCTTCGGTCGCTTCCAGCGACCTCGCAATGACAGGTACGCCTACGGCGCGTCCAGCTCCTGCAGGCGGCGATAGCGTTCGCCGTTATCGCCCCAGATGTAGCGGTTGAAGAGGCCCATCACCTCCTCGCGCACGTCGGCGCCGGCCTGGGCCAGGAAGACGTCCTCGATGCGCTTCTCGCCGACCCGAAAGCGGTTGAAATCGGAGGCGAGGTAGAGGTCGCGCGCCGCCGCGGCGAAGGCCTCGGCGCCGACGAGGGCCCGGATCTCCAGCAGGAAGGCGTCCGCTGCCTCATAGAGGCCGTCTGAGGCGAAGCGCCGCGACAGGACGAGGTCTGAGGCGCGGCTGGCTGCCGCCTTGCGCGACCGGTAGTAGGCGTCGATGTCGGGCGCGAAGACGCGCACGCCGTCCGGCGGGTCGTCGCTGAGGCGCTGCTGGATGAAGAGCGAGTAGAGGTCGGCCATGCCCTCGTCGAACCAGGACGGGCCGATGGACCAGTAGGCGTGGGCGAGCTCGTGGGAGAGGATGCCCGGCGACGTGACACAGCAGCGGTCGATGCGGATGAACTGGCCGTCGTTGAAGTCGTTGATCTCGAAGTTGCCGTTGATGACGGTGAGGACGCGCTCCGGGAACTCGACGCCCACCAGCGACTCGAGGGCCGGCAGCGCGGCCTTGAGGAAGGCCATCTCGCGGTCGGCGTCCTGGCCCGGCTCGAAGATGAGGAGCAGCTCGACCTCGCCGTTGCTCACGGCCACGCGGCCGTAGCGGATGAGCTTGCGCTTTACCGTGTCGTCGCCCAGGTAGTTCGTACGCGGCCCGCCGTAGCGGGCGACGAAGCTGAGGCTGCGCTCGACGAAGAGGGACTCGTCGCGCGAGAGGCCGTCCTTGAACCACTCTTGCGCCTTGAAGAGGCCGATGAGCTCGGCGCGCGTCGCCTCGTAGCTGGCGAAGGCGCGATCGACGTCGCCGATGCCGCCGCGGTTCTGGGGCCGGCCGATGCGGAAGTCGTCATCTTCCGCCGAAGGCGTGGCCGTCGCGAGAGGCGCGGCGGCGGGCGAAGGCGAGGGCGTCGTCGAGGCGTCGTCCTCGCCGCCGCAGGCAGCGAGGAGCAGGACGAGAGCGCTGAGGAGGGCGAGGGCTCTAGCTGGAGGCGTGAATCGGCTCCCGGACGGCGCGCCGAGTGGGCGCCGTCTCGATCCCAGGATACGGAGGGCGGCAGCGGCGCGGCAAGCAGGCGATCCCGCCGAGGGCGGGGGCCAGCGGCGAGCTCAGTCCTCAGCTCACCGCTCTCTTCACGAGCGCGCCGATCCTTGCCTCTGCGGCGGCAGTCAACTCTGTGAGCGCGAAGGAGGTCGGCCACATGGCGCCTTCATCGAGGTTCGCCTCGTCGTTGAAGCCGAACGTCGAGTACCTCGACTTGAACTTCTGCGCGCTTTGGAAGAAGCAGACGACCTTGCCGTCCTTGGCATACGCCGGCATCCCGTACCAGGTTTTCGGCGAGAGGGCCGGCGCGCTGGCTTTGACGATCGCATGGAGCCGGCTGGCCATGGCGCGGTCCGGCTCCGGCATCTCAGCGATCTTCGCGAGCACCGCTCTTTCCCCGTCCGCCTTGTCAGCGCGGCCGCCACCCGCTTCAGCCTTGAGCTCTTGGGCGCGCTCCTTCATCGCGGCTCGTTCCTCAGCCGTGAACCCCGTGGACTTCTTACTTTTCGCGGAAGTGCTTGTCATAGCCCATTCACCCCTGTCGATTCTTGCTCGTCCATGCACTGCTACCTGGTCGCTGTTTTCAAGCGCCCTTTGCCCTAACCTTCGCCGCGGCTTCCACGTCCGCCCCGATGAGCGCGTAGTCGGCGTCGCTGATCTTGTGCAGGTTGCCCTGGAAGGCGAGACGCCAGTGCTCGCCGCGGGCACGCGTCATCTCCAGCTGCGGCGCGTACGCCTTGACGTCCAGCCACTGGTCGCGCTCGAGGAGGCGAACGGGCTTCGTTCGCACGCGGAAGGGGTAGTCTTCGCCCGGCTTCTTCTCGCTCTTGAAGACCGGCGCGTGGTCCTCGTAGACGGTGGAGGTTACCTCGGCGATGCCGCCGAACTTCATGACGCCGGTGAGGTAGAAGACGAGCCTATCGCCCGGCCGCATCTCGGCCGACTCGCGCCGGCGCGTGCTCTTGAAGCCGAACATGTCGAAGCCGCGGCCGCGGGCGATCTCGTAGTTCTCCGGTGAGCCGACGACGATCCAGTAAGCCACTTCATCTCTCCTTTTGGCTGCGCATCCCTTCGGCAAGCTCAGGGCAGGCTCTGCGGCCCTACGCTGCGCGCCCGGCCTTGTCTGCTCCGCCCCTAAACTGGATTCGTGTGAGGGGCACCCCCTTCGACAGGCTCAGGGCAGGCCTCAGGCTCCCCGTCAGGGGCTGCGCCCCTGTACCCCGCTTAGCTTATCTCGTGCGGCCTCGATAGCGGCAAGCGAGGCTGTAGCGGTCTCAGGATTGTCTTTCAGTCGCCAGAAGCCCTTTCCAGGTCGAAATGTGTAGGTCATCTCTTCAGTAGTGACCACGAGCCAGGCACGCCACATGTCTTTGACCAAGTCAAGCCTTCGAATTGAGGAGAGCTGAATGACGATCATCGCAGGCGCAAGATAGGCAAGGAAGCGGAGGGGGACAGGCAGCCGAGACGTCCAAATGAGCGCCTCCGGAGTCAAGATAAGACAGCCTGGACCGTAGTTGCGGAAGAGACCTTGCTTACAGGTTGCGTCCGCCTCGTACAGCGTGCGTTCCTTCGCCAAGGTGACCCTCAAAACAAGAGCGCCCCGACGTGGGGCGCTCGTTAGTCTAATTGCGCCGCCTAGCAGCAGGACTTCGCCTGGCCGGAGCCGTCCGCGGTCTGGAAGCTGGAGCCGCAGGCGCAGCTCTTGACCGCGTTCGGGTTGAAGATCGTGAAGCCGCTCTTCATCAGGTCTTCCACGTAGTCGACCTCGGCGCCGTCCAGCAGCGGGGCGCTTTCGGGGTCGACGAGGAGGGTGACGCCTGCGGCCTCGATGGCGATGTCGTCCTCCTCGCGGTTGCGGGCGATCGCCATGCCGTACGAGTAGCCGGAGCAGCCGCCGCTGACGACGAATACGCGCAGGGCGCCGTTCTCGATGCCGCGGTCGGCGAGTATGCCGCGGGCCTTCTCGGCGGCGCGGTCGGTGACGGTGATAAACGAGCTGCCTGTGACCATGCTCTGCTCCTTTGGTCGGGCCCTAGAGGGCTTTACTTAGTATAGCGCGACCCGCCGAGCCGTCAACCGCCGCCGCGCCGCCGCACGAGGTAGGCGCAGCCTTCGGCGAGGTCCGGCGCCGGCCGAACGTCGGCGTCGAGGAGGCGGCTGAGGAGGCTTTCGTCGTGGCGGCAGAGCCCGGCCGGGACGTCGGTCACGAGCCGGCAGGGGCACTCGCTGCCGAGGAGGAGATAGGCGCCCTCGTCCTTCGGCACGACCTCGAACGTCAGCCCTTCTTCCGCGAGAGCGGCCACAGCCTGGTCGAGGCGTTCCGCCAGGCTGACGCCGCTGACGCGCGACCCGTAGGTCCGCGCCAGGCCCTCCGCCAGCCGCTCGAAGAGGAGGGCGGCCACCTCCCGGCCGCTGCGACCGGCCGTGTCGCCGGGCTCGAGGGAGGCCATCGCCTCGATGAGGCGGCTGGTGAGGCGCATGTAGTGGTGCGGCAGGAGGTCTTCCGCCAGGTCGGTGAGGGAGAAGACGTAGTGGGGCCGGCCGGTCTCGCGGCGCACGGGCCGGACGCCGACGAAGCCGTCGCGCTGGAGGATGTCGAGGTGGCGGCGCACGGTGGCCGGCGCCAGGTCGAGGACCTGCGTCAGCTCGTCGATGGTCGACTCGCCGCGGCGGAGGATCTCGACGACCTTCGTCCGCGTGCTTTCCACTCAACAAGGGTAGCAGAGCACACGTCGGTTTGTCATTCTGAGCGTAAGCGAAGCATGTCCTGAGCCTGCCGAAGGGAATCTCGCCTGCCGAAGGGAATCTCGCCCGCGGGCAGGACGCTGCCTCCGTCTGCGAAGGCTAGATGCCTCGCGGAGCCGGCTTCGCTCAGGGTGAACTCCGCGAAGGGCTCGGAATGACATGGTGGCCGCGCTGGTTGACGCCTTTCGGACGCCAGCCTACCCTCGAAGCATGGTGGAAGGGCAGCGGGTCTACCTGGACCACGCGGCGACGACGCCCCTGGATGCGCGCGTCCTGGACGCGATGCTCCCCTACCTGCGCGACGTCTGGGGCAACCCGTCCAGCATCTACCTGGAGGGTCGCGAGGCGCGCAAGGCGCTGGAGGCGGCCCGGCGCACGGTCGCCGAGTGCCTCGGCGCGCGGCCGAATGACATCGTCTTCACCAGCGGCGGCAGCGAGAGCGACAACGCGGCCATCCGCGGCGCCGCCTTCGCCTCGCTGCGGCGCGGCCGCCACGTCGTCACCAGCGCCATCGAGCACCACGCCGTCCTGCACACGGTGGAGCAGCTGGAGCGCGAGGGCTTCTCCGCCACCTACTTGCCCGTCGACGGCGAGGGCTTCGTCGACCTGCAGGCGCTGCGCCGCGCCCTGCGGCCCGACACCACCGTTGTCTCGATCATGTACGCGAACAACGAGGTCGGCACCGTCGAGCCCATCGCCGATCTCGTGCGGGTGGTCAAGGAGTTCGACCGCCACATCGTCTTCCACACGGACGCAGTGCAGGCCGCCGGCGCCCTCGACCTCGACGTCGACCGCCTGGGCGTCGACATGCTCTCGCTCGCGGCGCACAAGATCTACGGGCCGAAGGGCGTCGGCGCCCTCTACATCCGGCCGCGCACGCCCTTCATCGGCCAGGTCCTCGGCGGCTCGCAGGAGCGCAACCGCCGCGCCGGCACCGAGGACGTCGCCGGCGCCCTCGGCCTGGCGACGGCGCTGTCGCTGGCCGTGGAGGAGCAGGAGGCACGCAGCGACCACCTGCATCACCTGCGCGACTACCTGTGGCGCCATCTGCCGCAGCGGCTAGCGGGCGTGCGCCTCACGGGAGCCACAGACCTGACGCGGCGGCTGCCCAACAGCTTCAGCTGCTGCATCGAGGGGCTGGAGGGGGAGGCCGTGCTTATTCAGCTCGACCTCAACGGCATCGCCGCGAGCAGCGGCTCCGCCTGCACGACGGGATCGCTGGAGCCCTCGCACGTCCTCATTGCGATGAGCGTGCCGGTAGACGTGGCGCGCGGTAGCCTGCGGATCACGCTCGGCAAGGACAACACCCGCACCGAGATCGACTACTTGCTCGAGAAGCTGCCAGCCATCGTCGAGAAGCTTCGCGCCCTGGCGCCGGCGCGCAGGTAAACCGCCGAAGGCCAGGCTTCAGCCTGGCCACGACCAGCCCGACTGAAGTCGGGCCTTCGGGACCGAATGAGCTGCCGCGAGCCCCCGGCGCAGTCGGGGAGCGACGTGGCCGAGGGCGCGTTGTCTCAACCGCCGACGCGTCCTAAGATCGACCTGCCATGGTCCAGCCCAACGACGCCATCCCCCTGACCCCCATCTCGACCTCCGTCGAGCAGGACCTCGAGCAGAACCTCATGTTCGGCAAGGTGAACGACCTGCTCAACTGGGCGCGCGCCTCGTCGCTCTGGCCGGTGGCCTTCGGGCTCGCCTGCTGCGCCATCGAGATGATCGCGACGGCGATGCCGCGCTTCGACATCGCCCGCTTCGGCGCCGAGGTCTTCCGCGCCTCGCCGCGCCAGGCCGACCTGATGATCGTCGCCGGCACCGTGACCTGGAAGATGGCGCCGTCCGTGCGCCGCATCTACCTGCAGATGCCGGAGCCGAAGTGGGTCATCGCCTTCGGCGGCTGCGCGACGATGGGCGGGCCCTTCGCCTTCGGCTACAGCACGCTGCCCGGCGTCAACCTCATCGTCCCGGTAGACGTCTACGTCCCCGGCTGCCCGCCGCGGCCGGAGTCGCTGCTGACCGGCCTGATGATGCTGCAGGAGAAGATCAAGACGAGCGAGCGGGGCATGCTGCCGCGCACGGAGCCCTCGGGCGACTTCAGCCAGTTCTTCCCGCCGGACGACCCCATCCGCCTGGAGCTGGAGTCGCTGTTCCCGCCGTTCACCGGGCCGGTCGCGCACCGGCGGCTGGAGTGCGGCTACTGCAAGCGCGTCTACACGCCGCAGCAGCTGCAGGACCCGTCCTGGGCCTGCGAGGCACCGCTCGGCGAACGCGGCCCGGACGGTAGGTGCTTCTTCCGGTCCTAAACAGCCACAGCTTCGATGAGGCCTGGCGGCAGGACTCGGGCCTGCCCGAACCCGGTCGCGTCAAGCAAGCGTTGAAACTCCTCAAGCGTGCGCTGGACTCCACCGGTGACGGCCATCATCTGCAAATCGACGAACTTGGCGAACGACGGCCCATTCGGCTCGCTGGGTACGATCAGTTCGACGATGACCAGCTTGGAGCCAAGACGCATCGCCTCCCGACAGGATCGAAGGATGCGCACGCAATCCGCGTCGTTCCAATCGTGGAGGATGTTGGAGAGGATGTAGGCGTCGCCGCCGGACGGCACCGCGTCGAAGAAAGAGCCACCAACCAGCTCGCATCTATCCTTCTGGCCGGCCGCGTTGATCGCGGGCGCGGCTCCAGTCACGACTTCCGGCAGGTCAAAGAGCACTCCTCGCAACCCTGGATGAGTCTGCAGGACGTCGATGATCGTCGCACCGTGCCCGCCGCCGATATCGACGACGGTGCGCGTACCCGTGTAGTCGTATCCGCTTGCCGGCGTGCGCCGCGACACCATGGAGGTCATGAAGTCGTTGAAGATAGCAGCGTCATCCGGATGGTCTTCCAGGTAGGGGAATAGCGGCAGGCCGTGTGCCGCTTCGAAACCCGTCGTCGCATTGGCGACGCTCGCGAGCAGATTGCCCCAAGCGCTCCAGATCGCCGAGGAGCCGTAGAAGAGGGCCATGGGACGCACAGAGCCAGGGACGCCACTGCGGAGCGTCTGAGCGGCCTCGTTGAGCTCCCATCGCCCATCGGCGTTTTGGCAGAAGACACCCTCGCTGGAGAGGAAACGGAGGAGGCGGCTTAACGCCGCAGGGTCGGCGCCCGCCGACCGCGCCAGAGCGTCGGCAGGCTTCGGCCCGTCTGCGAGCAAGTCAGCTATCGCTAGCCGGGCCGCGACGCAGACCGCCTGTGCCCGAAAGAGCCCGTAGATCATCTGTGCCAGCGGCGGAATGGGCGGACCGCTGGGCTGCTGCGGCTGAGATGTCACTGATTCCTCCTACGTCACTTGCAAGAGCGCGCCGAGTGTAGCAAGCATCGAGGCGGCTGCCACGCTGACGCTCAGTACCTGAACCAGGCCCGCCCGACGATGTCGTGACGCTTCACGGGGCCGAGCTCGCGGCTGTCCGTGCTCTCCGACAGGTTGTCCCCCAGGACGAACCACTCGTCGTGGGCGAGGAAGTCGGGCTCGCCGCGCACCGTCACGCTGGCGCCGGGGGCGGCGGCGACGCGCTTGAGGTCGAGGCGGCCGTCGCGCTCGACGACGACGACGTCGCCGACGCGCGGCGCGCGCAGGCGATAGGTCAGGTCCTCGACGAGGACGCGGTCGCCGGGCGCGAAGGCCTGAAGCATGCTGCGCCCTTCGACGACGTAGCGGCGCACGCCGGCGACGCGCAGGAAGGCGGCCGCGGCGGCCAGCCCGCCGAGGACGGCTAGAACGCGTCGATATACAGCAGCCATCGCCACCACTCTGTCATCGCAAGCCCTTCGGCTTCACTCAGACAAACTCCGCGAAGCATCCTGTGGTTGGACCGCTCCGCATTCTGCGGCCCTTCGCGGGGCTCAGGGCCTTGTCTGCTCCGCGACGTTAAGAAACTTCTGGGGACACCCCAGACCCCGGCAGGGCGCTGCGCCCCTGCACCCCGCTCTTTCGGCGAACGTGAAGGCCAGGCACATCGCCAGACCTTCCACTACGCGGTGCCTCTCTCCGGCGGCAGCCAGTTGCCGCCACGCTAGTGGCCTACCGGTTGTCGACGTAGACCAGCTCGCCGCCGACGGTCTGGTTGGAGCCGGCCTTGCGCGTCGGCACGTTCTTCGTCGCCCAGAAGATCTCGGCGATCTCGTGCGTCGCCTTGAGCAGGTCCTCCGCCGCCTGCAGATCGACGTTCTGCTTGCAGCGGGACGCAAGCTTGTTGGCGTTCCAGACCTTGGTGTGCAGGTCGGGGTACTTCTCCAGGTGCTCCGGCCGGAAGTAGTCGTGCCAGAGGATGTCGATCTCCTTCTTGCAGAGCTCGGCGTGGTCCTCTTTCGTCTTGACGTAGCGGGTCAGAGAGTTGATGCCAGCCCGTCGCTCTTCCGCCGGCGCGTCGAAGGCGGGTGGCGCCAGGTTGGCGATGAGCTGGTTCATGCGCAGGACGGTGAGGGCGGCGATCTGGGCCGTGTGCGGGTCGTAGATGCCGCAGGGGATGTCGCAGTGGGCCGAGACGACCCCGGGCGGCGAGAGGCGGTCGGCGAGCCGGATGAGCGGGCTGACGAAGCGGTGCATAGTCTCCTCCCTTATAAGGCTGCTTCGGCGAAATCAGGATGCGGGGCCTGCCCGATAGGGGCAAGGCGGATCATACCGTAGGAACAAGGAACATGGAACCGGGAGTAGGGGGTCAGGGGTCAGGGGTGGGGTTCCTGTTCCTACCAAGGAGCCATGCTAGAATGCGCCTGCCCGCCCCCGCGCAGGCTAGCCTGCAACCCAACTTCGAGGTGACAGTCTGAGCCAGGTCAGCAAGGCCGTGATCCTCGCCGCCGGGTACGGGACGCGGCTCCTGCCCGTCACGAAGGCGCAGCCGAAGGAGATGCTGCCCCTCGTCGACAAGCCGGTCATCCACTACGCCGTCGAGGAGGCGGTGGCGTCCGGCATCCGCGACATCATCATCGTCACGGCCATCGGCAAGCGGGCGGTGGAGGACTACTTCGACCGCTCGCGCGACATCGAAGACCTGCTGGCGGAGAAGGGCGACCTGGAGCGCCTGGAGGAGATCCGGCGCATCTCCCAGATGGCAGACTTCGCCTACGTGCGCCAGGGCGAGCCGCGCGGCCTGGGCGACGCCGTGCTGAAGGCGCGCCACCTGGTGGACGAGCCCTTCGTTCTCATCCTGCCGGACGACGTGATAATCGGCGAGCCGCCGGTGACGCAGCAGCTCATGGAGTGCTTCGGCCGCCGCGGCGTCAGCGTCATCGCCGTGCAGGAGGTGTCGGAGCGCGAGACCTCCAGCTACGGCATCGTCGCCGGCGAGGCGATCAACGACCGCGAGACGCGCCTGACGCGCCTGGTCGAGAAGCCGCCGCCCGGCGAGGCGCCGAGCCGGCTGGCCATCGTCGGGCGCTATCTGCTGACGCCGGCCGTCTTCGACGCCATCGAGCGGACGGCGCCGGGTTACGGCGGCGAGATCCAGATCACGGACGCTCTCCAGGTCCTGGCGGACGAGGAGGGGATGTACGCCTACCGCTTCCGCGGCCAGCGTTTCGACACGGGCCGGCCGCTGGGCCTCCTCACGGCGGCGCTGACCCTGGCACTAAGCCGGCCGGACGTGGGACCGGAGCTGCGCCAGTTCCTCAAGAACCTCCCCTTGGACGGCTGACCGCCGTGCGCGTCCTCTCCCTCGGCTGCGCCCTTCCGAACCCCCAGATCGACAACTACGACTGGGCGAGCGCGCTCTCCTTCTTCGACTACGACGCCATCGCCGTCGACCCCGCCGAGGCGGTCTCAAAGCTCGTCGAGGGCGTGACGCGCTCGGGTGCGGCCTACTCGACCTACGACGAGCAGCCCATCGTGTCCGGATCGACGACGGCCGCCGGCGTCGGCCTCGCCGACCTGCTGCGTCGCCGGCGGGAAGAGACGGAGCGCTTGCTGGCCCGGGGCGGCCTCGTCGTCTGCTTCGCCTACCCGGACGCGCCGCACCCGGACGTCTCCGGCTTCACGGGTTGCCACCGCTACTACTGGCTGCCGGCGCCGGCGGGCCGCGACTACGGCCCCGAATACGTGAAGGCGGCCGGCGGCCGTCGCGTCTCCGCCACGGACTACGAGCACCCCTTCGCAGACCTCCTCGAGAACGTCGGCGAGGGCATCCTCTACCGCGCCGTCTTCGCCGAGGGCGCGGCCGGCTTCGGGCCCGGCGCGAAAGTCATCGGCCGCAGCGCCGGCGGCGCCGCCGTCGCCGTCGACCTCGCCGTCGGCGGCGGGCGCGTCGTCTTCCTGCCGGCGCTTGCGTCGAACCTGAGCATGAGCGAGCGGAGCCGCATCGCCGACGCCATCGTCGCCGGCGTGCGCAACACCCTCCTGCGCGACGCCGAGGCAGAGCCGCCGGCCTGGCTCGAGGCCCACTCGCTGCCGGGCATCGCCGAGGCGAAGGCGAAGATCGAGGCGGCGGAGTCGCGCCTGGACGAGCTGGAGGCCGAGCTAGCGGCGGAGCGGAACACGCTCCGCGGCGTCGACCGCTACCGGCGGCTGCTCTGGCAGGAGGGGAAGTACGGCTTCGCCCTGCCGGTGCGCGACGCCCTGACGCTCCTCGGCTTCGCGAGCGTGACCGGCGTCGACGAGCCGGCGACCTTCATCTTCGGCGGCGAGAGGGTCCTGGTCGAGACGGAGGCGAGCCCGGGCGTCGTCGGCATGGAGCCGCACTACCGGCTGCGCCAGCGGCTGGAGCGGGAGATCGCCGCCGGCAAGGAGCGGCCGCGGGGGATCATCGTGGTCAACGGCCAGCGGGAGCTGCCGCCGGAGGAGCGGACGCAGCAGTTCGAGGACGCGCTGCGCGTGGCGGCGGAGAGCATGCGCTACTGCGTCGTCGAGGCGACGCGGCTCTTCGCGGCCGTGCGCGACCACCTGGAGGGCCGCGGCGACGCGACATCGTTCTGCCACCGGCTGGTCAACACGGAAGGCGCCTTTGCGCCGGACGCCGCGGCCAGCCCGGCCGAGGCGACAGCGGGCGAAGGGGAGTAGGAGAGAAGACGATGACATCGCAGGGAGACGGCAGGGGCTGGGCGCTGATCCTGGGCGCCTCCAGCGGCTTCGGCGGCGCCACCGCGCTGGAGCTGGCGCGCAGCGGCTTCGACATCTTCGGCGTCCACCTCGACCTGCGCTCCACGCTGCCCAACGCGCAGGCGATCGTGCAGACCATCGAGGCCGAGGGGCGCCGGGCCGTCTTCTTCAACATGAACGCCGCCGACGCCGAGAAGCGGGCGGAGGCCATGGCGAAGATCGCCGAAACGACGGCTCAGGACGGCTCCTTCGTGCGCGTGCTGCTCCACTCCCTCGCCTTCGGCGCCCTGCAGCCCGTCATCGCCGAGGACCCGAAGGGGGCGCTGAGCCAGCGCCAGCTGGAGATGACGCTGGACGTCATGGCGAACAGCCTCATCTACTGGGCGCAGGACCTGGCGGCGCGCGGACTGCTGCGACGCGGCAGCCGCATCTACGCCATGACCAGCTCCGGCTCCACGCGTGTCATCCGCAGCTACGGCGCCGTCTCGGCGGCGAAGGCGGCGCTGGAGGCGCACATCCGTCAGCTGGCCTACGAGCTGGCGCCGCTGGGCGTGACGGCGAACGCCATACGCGCCGGCGTCACCGACACGCCCGCCCTGCGACGCATCCCGGAGGGCGTAGCGCTGCTGGAGCACGCCAACGCGCGCAACCCATCGGGCCGGGCCACGCGGCCGGAGGATGTCGCCAAGGCGATCGCCGCGCTCTCAGACGAGAGGCTGCAATGGATGACGGGCAACGTCATCGGCGTGGACGGCGGCGAAGAGATAACGGTCTAGCAGGCTGTAAGCGCGTAGCTGTCCGCCGGTACCAAGCGATGGTTTATGGGATCGACGGCGAGGCCGGCCTCCTCCAGAGCGATGACGCCGAGAAGTGGCTCCTCGCCTTCTTCCGCAAACGCGCAATACGTCGAGAAGGGCTCATCCCCGAGGGAAATCCGAACCTGTGCGACGCGTCGGCGCTCATGACGCCCATCAGCCAAAATGAAGACGCGTTCGGCGCGTGGCTGAATGCCAAGCTTGTCTCTCACGGACGCAGGCAGCCACGTGTAACTTGACGCCGTGTCCACCCAGGCCTGGACAACGTCGATCTCCGCCCCTGCGGCGTCCAGCACCTGCACAGGGTACTTGAAAACACCCACTACGCGATCTTAGCACCAACAATCCAGGGGACGGGAGGCTACTTACACCTCAGGCGCGCTATCAGGTGGAAGCGACGATTCGGCTGTGAATCTGCTCCGTCAGGTCCCGCACCTTCCGTGACAGCTCGGCCACCTCGATCGTCAGGTTCGTATTCTGCTGCAGCAGCGTGAGGTTTGTCCGGGCGAGCTCCTCTCGGTGGCGGGCATCGGCATCAGACCAGGCCTTGTCACGCTCCGCCTGTCGAGTCTCGGCCAGGAGGATGAGGGGCGCCGCGTAGGCTGCCTGGGTGCTGAAGGCGAGGTTGAGGAGGATGAAGGGATAGGGGTCCCAACGGAAAGCTATAACCGCGGCGTTGACGGCTATCCACGCGATCACCGCTAAGGTTTGACCAATGATGAAGCGCGGCGTGCCGAAGAAGTGAGCGAACGCTTCGGCCAGGTGCCCGAAAGCGTCGTCGCCGAAGGGCGACGCCAGGTGGGCGTGTGGCGCGTGAAACCGGAGATGGCCCTGCCTCTCTGCTGTGTGCTGCATTCCCCAATCCTCCCCCTAGCTATCCTGGCCTGCCTCAACCCGCGAGCCTCGAGAGCGGCCCTGTATGTAGGATACCCAGCACCATCGCTAAAGTTCTCTGAATCTTGACCGCAGCGCCGCCCGACGCTTAAGATCGCGTCAAGAAAGCTTTACCATGCTCCGCACGCGACTCTTTGGCGTCCTGGAAGCGCGCGGCCAGAAGCAGCGCTGGCTCCTGGCCGAGCTCGCCCGCCGCGGCTACCGCCTCAGCGAGAGCTACCTCTCTCAGATCAAGTCGGGCGCCAAGGCGCCGAGCCAGCGCTTCGTCGACCTAGCCAGCGAGATCATGGCGCTGCCGCAATCGGAGCTGTTTTACGAGGAGGGACCGCCGGCGGCCCGCCCTCGCTCACCCTCGCGGCCGGCCGGCGCCCCGCAGCGCAGAAGAGGAGATAGGCAGATGGGCGAAGCAATCAACGTGGCCATCGTCGGCGTGGGCAACTGCGCCTCGTCCCTGGTCCAGGGCGTGCACTACTACCGCGACGCCGAGGAGGACCGCGACATCCCCGGCCTGATGCACGTCAACCTGGGCGGCTACCACATCCGCGACATCAACTTCGTCGCCGCCTTCGACGTCGACGCGAACAAGGTGGGCAAGGACCTCGGCGCCGCCATCTTCACGCCGCCGAACAACACCTACAAGTTCGCCGAGGTGCCGAAGGAGACGGGCGTCGTCGTCCACCGCGGCCGGACGCTGGACGGCCTCGGCCTCTATCTCTCCGAGATCATCACCAAGGCGCCGCCGCCCTCGGACGAGGTGGCCCGCACCCTCAAGGAGACGAACACGCACGTCATGATCAACTACCTGCCCGTGGGCAGCGAGGAGGCGACAAAGTGGTACGTGGAGCAGGCGATGCAGGCCGGCTGCGCCGTCATCAACTGCATGCCCGTCTTCATCGCCGCCGACCCGACGGGCTACTGGCCGCGCCGCGTCTCCGAGGCCGGCATCCCGATCATCGGCGACGACATCAAGTCGCAGGTCGGCTCCACCATCGTCCACCGCGTGCTGTCGCACCTGTTCATGATGCGCGGCGTCCACATCGACCGCACCTACCAGCTCAACTTCGGCGGCAACACCGACTTCCTCAACATGCTGGAGCGCTCGCGCCTGATCTCGAAGAAGATCTCGAAGACGCAGGCCGTCACATCAGAAATCGAGTACGAGATGATGGCGGACGACGTCCACATCGGCCCCAGCGACTACGTGCCCTGGCTGGGCGATCGCAAGTGGGCCTACATCCGCATGGAGGGGACGAGCTTCGGCGACGTACCGCTGAACGTCGAGCTGAAGATGGAGGTCTGGGACAGCCCCAACTCCGCCGGCGTCGTCATCGACGCCATCCGCTGCGCCAGGCTCGCCCTCGATCGCGGCCTCAAAGGGCCGATCACGGAGCCCTCGGCCTACTTCATGAAGTCGCCGCCGCTGCAGTTCACCGACGAGCACGCGTATGAGAACCTGGAAGCGTTCATCGCCGGCCGCGAGGAGCGAGTCGGGACAGGGATCAGATCGCGCGGTACGCGGGACTCGCAGCCCCTGGCAGCCCCCGACTAGCGGCAGGTTCATTCGCCCCTACATGCCGATCGCGGCATACTGACGACGTGAGCGTATGGGCTAATCTGCGCTGGCTCGTCGCCTACTGGGCCTCGCGCGCCGGCGTTGCCCTTGGGCGCGTGCTGCCCACCCGCTTCTGGTACGCGCTGGCCGACCCGGTGGCGGACCTTTGCTTCCTCACGCTCGGACGCTATCGGCGGCCGCTGGAGGCGAACCTGCGCCGCGTCGTCGGCGAGGCGGAGGCGCGGGCGGCGGCGCGCCGCTGCTTTCGCAACTTCGCCCGCTACGTCATCGACTTCTACCAGCTGCCCTTCGTCAGCCGCGAGGCCCTCTGCAAGCGCATCGAGTTCCACGACTGGCGCCGCCTGGACGAGGCGCTGGACGAGGGCAACGGCGCTCTCTTCGTCACGCTGCACCTGGGCCAGGCGGAGCTGGGCGCCGGCGGCCTCGCCGCCTACGGCCACCCCGTGAGCGCCATCGCCGAGGAGCTGCCCTACGCGCCGATGAACGAGCTCGTCCAGGGTCTGCGCCGCGCCCTGGGCATGAAGATCATCGCGGCCAACAAGGCGAAGCCGGGCGTGCTGCGCTGCCTGAGCCGCGGCGAGGTGCTCGGCCTCATGTTCGACGCGGTGGAACCGGGCGAGGGCGTGCGCGTCGACTTCTTCGGCGCGCCGGCGGAGGTCGCCAGCGCGCCGGCGCGCATCGCCATCCGCACCGGCGCCCGCGTCTTGCCCGGCGTCATGCGCCGCGACCCGCAAGACGCGACGAAGCTGGTGCCCGAGATCGACTTCGACCTGCGCTTCGAGGCGACGGGCGACGAGGAGGCGGACGTGCAGGCGCTGAGCCAGGCCATCGCCGGCTCCTTTGAGGGCTTCGTGCGCCGCTTCCCGGACCAGTGGTTCGCCTTCCGGCCCGTGTGGGGCTACCCGGCCCCGCAGCAGGGAGAAACAGGCAAACGGGCAAACGGGCAGGAAGGCACGGGCGAGCGCTGGAAGCAGTGGACGCTGATGCTGGCCGTGCGCCTGGGCCACGTGCTGCCTCGCGGCGCCGCTTACGGGCTGGCCCGCCTGGCCGGCGACGCGGCCTTCTTCATGCGTCGCGGCGTCCGCGCCGACGTGGAGGACAACATGCGCCACGTCCTCGACGAGGACGCGCCGGGGTCAGCGGTGCGGGCCGCGGCGCGCGAGGCCTTCCGCAACGTTGCCCGCTATTATGTCGACCTCATTCGGCTGCAACACACGACGGCGCAGCAGCTGCTCGAGTCGGTGCACATTGAGGGGCTCGATCGCGTCAAGTCGCGCTTGGACGCCGGCCAGGGTGTCGTCGTCGCGACGGCGCACTTCGGCAACCCGGAGGCCGCGGCGCAGGTGGGCCCCGTCCTCGGCCTGAACATGCTTGTCCTGGCGGAGCCGCTGCAGCCGCCCGCCTTCGCCCGGCTGATGCGACGCCTGCGCTCCGCCTACGGCCCCCGCTACCTCGACGTCGGCTTCGCGGCAGTGGCCGCGGCGCTGCGCCACCTGCGGGCCGGCGGCGGCGTAGCGATTGCCTGCGACCGCGACATCCAGCACAAGGGCGAGCCATTGCCCTTCTTCGGCGTCGAGACGAGCATGCCCCTGGGCGCCGTCGAGCTGGCGGCGCGCACGGGCGCTGCCCTCATCCCCGGCTACTGCCGCCGGCGCGGTGACGGCTTCGACATCGTCTTCGAGGAGCCGGTCGATCTCGTGAAGACGGGCCGGCCGAAGGAGGACGCCATCGTCAACGCGCGGGCGCTGCTGGCCCGCGTCGAGCCCTGGCTGCGCGCCGACCCGGGCCAGTGGATGGTCCTGGAGCGCATCTGGGGCACTAGCGTGCCGGCACCCTCGCCGCGGACGTAATCGGGCGCAGGTCAGGCCGTGTAGCTGCAGGTCTTCAGACCTGCCCGTCTGCCGGTCTGCCCGTACTACAATGGCCCCGTGGGCAGGGCGGACCTTCACATCCACACGCGCGAGGGCGACGGCCTCGACTCCGTCCAGGCGATCTTCGACCACGTCGAGGCGGAGACGGACCTCGACGTCATCGCCATCACGGAGCACGACCACCTGGAGACGGCGCTGCGGGCGCGGGAGGCCTGGGCGCGCGGCCGCTACCGTTTCGACTTCGTGCCCGGCGTGGAGATCACGACGCTGGAGGGACACGTCGTCGCGCTCTACCTGCAGGAGCCGGTGGCGAGCCTCCGCCGCGTCGAGGAGACCATCGAGGCCGTGCGGCGCCAGGGGGGCGTCTGCTTCGCGCCCCACCCGACGAGCTGGCTGACGCGCAGCATCGGCGCTGGCACGTTCGGGCGGCTGCTGGCGCGCCGGGGCGAGGGCCTCTGGTTCGACGGCATCGAGCTGGCGAGCGCGAGCCCGGCGGGACGCTTCTACATCGACCGGGCGCGCCGGCTGAACGACGAGAGCTGGGCGCTGCCGGTCGTCGGCGCGTCCGACGCGCACTTCGTCGAGGCCATCGGCAGCGCCTACACGCAGTTCGACGGCCGCTCCGCCGCCGACCTGCGGTCGGCCTTCGCCGGCGGCGCCGTCAGCGGGCAGCGGCGGCGCTTTCCCAGCCTGCGCCGCGTAGGGCCGGGGCGGCTGCTGGGCGTCGCCGTCGCCGGGCTCGGGGCGACGCCGCGTCGGCTGGGCTGGCGGCGCACAGCGTGGAGCTTCGTCAGCAGGTACCTATGACGAGCGACAAGCTGCAAGCTACAAGCTACGAGGGGGCTGGGGTCTGTTGCTCGCTGCCTGCAGCTTGTTGCCCGGAACTTTCGAGAGGGGCGGCATGAAGATCGCCCTCGTCTCGCCTTACGACCTCGCCGTGCCGGGCGGCGTCAACTCCCACATCCACCACCTGGCCGACCACTTCGTCGCCCGCGGGCACGAGGTGCGCATCATCGCGCCGGCCTCGGACGTGCGCAACCTGAGCCCGTACGCCATCGTCATCGGCCGGCCGCGGTCGATCCCGGCCGGCGGCTCCATCGCCCGCATGTCGACGTCCCCTCGCCTGGCGGACCCGGTGCGGCGCATCCTGGCGGAGGAGCAGTTCGACGTCGTGCACGTGCACGAGCCGCTGGTCTCCTTCATGACGATCCAGTTCCTGCGCTTCTCCAAGGCCGTGAACGTCGGCACGTTCCACGCCGCGCGGGAGAGCGGCGCCCGTCTCTACGTCTACACGCGCCGGCTGCTCAAGGACTGCTTCCGGCGGCTGGACGGCAAGATCGCCGTATCGCAGGCGGCGGCGGCGCTCATCGCGCCCCACTTCCCCGGCTACTACAACATCATCCCCAACGGCGTCGACGTGGAGCGCTTCTCAGCGCCGGCCGCGCCCCTGCCCGAGCTGGACGACGGCATGACGAACATCCTCTTCGTCGGCCGGCTGGAAAAGCGCAAAGGCCTGCGCTACCTCCTGCGCGCCTTCGAGCAGGTGAAGCAGGCGCGGCCGCAAACCCGCCTGGTTGTCGTCGGTGGCTACGACGCGCGCCAGAAGCGCGCCTACGAGCGCTGGATGAAGGAGAGCGGCCTGTCCGACGTGGCGTTCGTCGGCTTCGTGCCGCTGGAGACGCTGCCGCGCTATCACCACTCCGCCCACATCTTCTGCGCGCCAAATACGGGCAACGAGAGCCAGGGCATCGTCCTCCTGGAGGCGATGGCGGCGGGCCTGCCCGTCGTGGCCAGCAACATCCTCGGCTTCGCGGGCGTGCTGACTCACGGCGTCGAGGGCCTGCTGGTGCGACCAAAGGACAGCGACGCGCTGGCGGCGGCCCTGATCCAGCTCATCGACGAACCGGAGACGCGGGCGCGGATGGCGACGGCCGCCGGCGAGACGGCGCAGCAGTACAGCTGGGAGCGCGTCTCGCAGCGCGTCCTCTCTTACTACGAGCGCCTGCTTTACGAGAAGCGCACCGTCGTCGAGCGCGCGGCGAGGCTGGTGGAGGCATGACGACGGGAGGAGCGAGGAACGAGGAACAGGCGCTCGACTTTCGTCCTGTTCCCTGTTCCTTGTTCCCTGTTCCTCGTTCCCGGGGCCGCGGGGAGGAGGTGGGCTAGGTGTTCACCGTGCCACGCGCCCTGCCGCCGCAGGTCACGGCGCCGGTCGTCGCCGTGCTGGCGAGATTGGGCGTGACGCCGAGCCAGCTGACCTTCCTTCAGCTCCTGGGCGGCATCGTCGCCGGCGTCGTCATCGCCAGCGGCGAGCTGGCCTGGGGCGGCGTCGTCCTCCTGGCCAGCGCGACGCTGGACGCCTTCGACGGGGCGCTGGCGCGGGCGACGGGCCGCGTGACGCGCTTCGGCGGCGTCTTCGACTCGACGGTGGACCGCCTCTTCGAGGGCGCCGTGCTGGCTGGCGTGCTCTACTACTACCTGGACCGCGGCGGCAAGGAGGAAAGCCTGCTCGTCTTCGCGGCGATGGTCGGCTCGCTCTGCGTCAGCTACGTCCGCGCCCGGGCCGAGGTGGAGGGCGTCTCCCTCTACGATGGCCTGTTCACGCGCGTGGTCCGTCTCCTGTTCTTAACAGCCGGGCTCGTCCTGAACGTGCTCAGCGTTGTACTCTGGCTGCTGGCCGTCATGACCCTGCTCACCGTTGCCCAGCGGCTGTTCGTCGTCTGGTTGCGGCTGCGCGACGTCGAACCGGGAGGCGCGGGCCGATGATCCCCCTGCGCGACCAGGACGCGCTGCGCCAGCGCTTCAAGAGCGACCTCACCAGCCGCGTCCGCATCGACTACTTCACGCAGAAGCCAACGCCGCTGTACGTGCCCGGCCGCCAGGACTGCGTCTACTGCGAGGACGTGAAGACGATGCTGGAGGAGTTGGCGTCGCTCAGCGAGCGCATCACCCTCAGCGTGCACGAGTTGGCCAAGGCCGGCCCGCTGGCGAAGGAGCTGGGCGTCGACAAGGTGCCGGCCATCGTCATCCGCGGCCAGGCGAACCGGCCGCTGCGCTTCTTCGGCTTCCCGGCCGGCAACGAGTTCCCCGGCTTCGTCGAGACGCTCATCGACGCCGCCCGCGGCGCCGTCGACCTTCGGCCGGAGACGGCGAAGCAGCTGCGCAAGCTGAAGGCCGACGTCGGGCTGCAGGTGATGGTCACGCCCACCTGCCCCTACTGCCCCGGCCTGGCGCGCGCGGCCTTCAAGTTAGGGCTGCAGAGCGCGCGGCTCAAAGTCGACGTAGTCGAGGCGAGCGAGTTCCCAGCCCTGGTGCAGCGCTACGGCGTCCGCGCCGTGCCGACGACGGTCATCGACGAGAAGCTGGTGCTGCCCGGCGCCATGGACGAGGCTACGCTCGTTCAGCAGCTGATGCGCGTCGCGGAGGGCAAGCCATTTGCCGGCGAGACGCGCGCGGGCGCCGCGACCGCCCTCAGCGCCGCCGCGCCGAAGCAGACGCCGGCGGCCGGCGGCCTCATCCTGCCTGGTAGATGACGACCATCTCGGCCCGCCGCTGGATACGAGTCGACCTCCTCGGCGCGGCCGGCCGCGTCCTGGACGCCGACCTCTCACGGCCGCTGCCGTTCGCGATCCTCGCCGTCGTCTTCTTCGCCCTGAGGGCGCCGTTCGTCGGCTACGGCCACGGCACCGACCCGGACGCCTGGCGCGTCGCCCTGACGGCGCACCACCTCCTCGATACGGGCCAGTACCTCCCGTCGCGGCTGCCGGGCAACCCGCTGCACGAGCTGGCGATGACGCTCTTCATACCGGGCGGCTGGGTGGCGACGAACCTGGCGACCGCCGCCGTCTCCCTCGCCGGCGTCTACCTCTTCGCCCGCATCGTCGACCAGCATCGCCTGAGCCACGCCGGCCTGCTGACCATCGGCTTCGCCTTCGCGCCGCTGCTCTTCATCAACAGCATCGCGACGATGGACTACATGTGGACGTTGACGGCGGCCCTCGCCGCCTACTACGCCGTCTTGCGCGGCATGCCCCTTTGGGCCGGCGTCTGCCTGGGCCTGGCGATGGGCTTTCGCCTGCAGAGCTTCGTGCTCTGGCCGGCGCTCGCCTTCCTCGTCTGGCGACGAGAAGGGGCGCGGTCGCTGGCTCCGTTCACGCTGGCCGCCGCCGGCGTGACGGCCCTCACCTTCGCGCCGGTGCTCGCCGCCTACGGGCTCGACTTCTGGAACTTCTACGACGCCGCCGTCGGCTACCAGGACGTGCTGCGGTTGCTGGGCAAGGAGGCGCTGGGCGTGCTGGGCGGCCTCGGCGTGCTAGCGGGGGCCATCTTGTCGCTGCCGCGCCTGCGGCGCCTGCCGCGCGACGCGGTGCACGACCCGCACCTGACGGCCTGGCTGGCGGTCATCGCCCTCTACTTCGCCTCCTTCTTCCGCCTGCCCCACGAGGTCGCCTACCTCATCCCCGTCTTCCCCTTCGGCCTGCTGATCATGGGGCGCTACTTCGCGCGGCCAGCGCTCATCGGCGCGGTGGCCGCCATCCTCCTCGCCGGCGTCGTCGACATCACGACGCCGTCAGACGACCTCGACCTCGCCTCGTTCCGCTCGGCCCGGATCGGCCAGGGGCTGCTCTTCTCCAACGCCGAGACGATGAAGGTGCAGCGCGCCTTCGTGGAGGATGTGGTCAACGCCGAGGTGCCGGATCATTCGGTGGTCATCACCGGCTTCGTCTACCCGCAGCTTGCCGTGCGCGAGCGCGACCGGCTGACGGCCGGCGTCCTGGAGCACGACTACGACGCCATCAGCCTGCTCTCCGACCGCGGCGAGGCGGTGGACGGGAAGCGCGACGTCCGCTACGTCTGGCTGCTGACCTACGACGCCTTCCAGGCGCTGCGCAGCCAGGGCTACAGCTTCTTTGTCGTGCCGGACGCCGTCGAGGGCACGGCGGCGCTGTACGACTACCACCCGACGCTCTTCGGCGCGACCTATCTGCGCCTGGAGCGGCCGGCCCCCTCGGCCGCCAAGGGTACGGCGGCGACTGATCGCTGAGGCAAGCCGTTCGCCTGTCTTTGCGAGTCCTTCGAAGAAGGGCGAAGCAATCTCACGTGCAACGTTGACGGGCCTTGTGAGATTGCTTCCGGCTGCGCCCTCGCAAAGACAACGGAGGGCTATGCGCTCGGCTTGGCACGCATGGACCAGAGCAGGTAGGCGCCGGCGCCGCCGATGAGGAGGACGCCCGCGACGCCGGCGACGATGAGAAAGAGCGACGACGAGCCTCCACCTTTGCCCTCAGGCGCGGTGGCTTGTCCGTCCTGGTCACCCGAAGGCGCCGAAGTCGCCGCCGGCCGCTGGCCGTCGCCGCCGCTCACCGGCGGCAGGCCAAGGCTGCGGCGCCACTCCTGCTCGAGGCCCAGCAGGTCGAAGCCGTAGACCTTCGCCAGGGCGCCGTTCGTCGTCTCGTCCTTGAAGGCGGCGATGAACTGGCCGAACTTCGCGTCGCCGTACTTCTCGATGAGGTAGCGGACGATGGAGCCGGATTGGGCGTAGAAGAGGCCGACGGTGCCGGCGGCGTCGCGCGTGGACGCGTTGAGGCTGGTGATGGGCAGCATTCGGTTGGTGCGCAGCGCCAGGTCGAACGCCTGCTCCTCGCCGGGGATGAGGCGGCTCTGGGCGTAGGTGGACAGCCCCTCGTTGATCCAGATGGGCAGCACGCCGATCTGGCCGCGCGTCGCCCGGTCGGTGACGATATGCGCCATCTCGTGGCGCACGATGTTGAGGAAGTCGGTGTCGCGCGAGACGAGGATCGTGTCGTCGGCGACCTGCTGGCCGAGGGCGTGGACGCCGTCCCGGCGGTCGCCGGCCGCGGCGGGCTGCAGGTCGTTCGCCGTCTGGTAGACCCAGATCTTCACCGGGAAGTCGATCTGCGTCCCTTCCAGGGCGCTGAAGCGGTCCATCGTCTCGCGCGCGACGCGGAGGACGGTCTGAACGGTCTGGCTGTCGACCAGGTAGGCGTAGGCGGTAATGTCGCCGCCGGCGGCCGGCTCCCACTGGAAGCGGTCGTCCTGATAGGTGAAGCTGCTCTCGGGCGTCGTCAGCTTCTGGCCGGCGGCGTCCTCAACCTCCCAGGAGTAGCGCACCTCGGCGCCCGGCGCCAGGTAGACGATGTCCTTGGTGAGGTTCACGGTGCAGTTGATCTGGGTGCCGCTGGAGCACTGCGGCCGCGTGCTGGAGGGCGGCCCGGCCGGCAAGACGCGGTAGGCGAGGCGGACGTTCCTGATCTCGGCGTTGCTGGCGAGGAAGATCGTCAGGCGCACGCCGTTGGGGAAGAGGTTCTGCACCGGCGGCTGCGACCGTACCTCGATGTCGGCGAAGGCGGGCGCCGGCCGCCCCATCGCCGCAGCCGATGCGACGAAGACGAGAGCTAGGGCGAGGCCGAGGCGCGTTTTCACGTCGCACTTCCCACCGTCGACCTAAGGTACGCCTGGATGAAGCCATCCAGATCGCCGTCGAGCACGGCGGCGGCGTTGGAGGTCTCGTAGCTCGTGCGGTGGTCCTTGACCATCTTGTAGGGGTGGAGGACGTAGCTGCGGATCTGGTTGCCCCAGCCCGCCTCCACGTGCTCGCCCTTGAGGGCGGCCTGCTCCGCCGCCCGCCGCTCCAGCTCGCGCTCCAGCAGGCGCGCCTCCAGGACGCGCAGCGCCGACTCCTTGTTGCGCGACTGGGAGCGCTCGTTCTGGCAGGTGACGACGACGCCGGTGGCGAGGTGGGTGATGCGCACCGCCGTCGCCACCTTCTGGACGTTCTGGCCGCCGTGGCCGGCGGCGTGATAGACGTCGATTCGCAGGTCGTCCGGTTTTATGTCGACTTCGACGGCGGCCTCCGCCTCCGGCATGACCTCGACGAGGACGAAGGAGGTGTGGCGAGCGTGCGTGGAGTCGTAGGGCGAGAGGCGGACGAGACGGTGGACGCCGCGCTCGCTCTTCAGGTAGCCATAGGCGTTGGCGCCGCGGATCTCCACGGTCGCGCTCTTGATGCCGGCCTCCTCGCCGAGGGTGGAGTCGAGCACGTCGGCGTCGAAGCGGTGCGCCTCGCACCAGCGCAGGTACATGCGCAGGAGCATCTCCGCCCAGTCCTGCGACTCGGTGCCGCCGGCGCCGGCGTGGACGGCGAGGATGGCGTTGCGGCGGTCGTAGGGGCCGCCGAAGGCGAGCTCGTGCTCCAGCCTGTCCATCTCGGCCGAGATTGCGTCGGCCTCTTCGGCGACGTGAGCGAGCATCTCGTCGTCGCCCTCAGCCTGCGCCAGCTCGTACAGCTCGCCGGTTTCGGCGACGCGGCGCTCGAGCGCGCGCCAGACCGTCACCGTATCCTTCAGCGACGCCAGCTGGCGCATGGCCGATTGAGCCGCGGCAGCATCGGCCCAGAAGTCCGGCCTCTGCGCCTCGCGCTCGATGCGGGCAGCCTCTGACTCTAGCCTGGCGACGTCAAAGACGCACCATTGCGTCGGCTATGCGCTCGGCGAGGGCGGGGAGCTCCGTGATGTCCAAGGTCGTCAGGCCTTTCGTGCTTGCCCTTCCGGCGCCGGAAGGGCTCTCGAAGGCATTGTAGCAAGCGAATGCTATGATCCGAGGCGGTTTGCTTACGCCGCCGTTCGCCCGCTTTCTCATCATCCTGATCACTCTCGCGGCCCTTCCGACCTGCGGCGTCGAGCTCAAGGAGACGTTCGAGGGCACGGAGGTCTTCAAGGGCATCGCGCTGAGCGGCGAGCGCGTCGCCGGCGGCGAGCTGACGCTGACGCTGACGGTCAGCCAGGGCTACGCCGTCCCGGTGCGCATCGCGTGCCTCTACGAGAACAGGAGCACGCGCCCGCCCGGCTGGCAGAAGCTGGCCTTCGAGGAGCGGGCGACGCTCATCGGCGAGACGGTGCTGCCGGCTGTCGTCGGGTCAAAGCCGGGCGACGGAGGCGAGCGGCAGACCTTCAGCTTCCCATTCGTTGTCCCGGAGGCCGGCGACTACCAGGTCGTCTGCCTGACGCCGGCGGCGCCGGACAACGCCCTGCGCATCGAGTTCCGCGTCGCGGCGGCCGACTGACCCGCCTCCGGGCCCGGGACGAGCTGGCGCAGGCGCAGCCAGTCGGCACGCTGCGCGTCCTCGCCGCGGTGGACCAGGGCGCGGCGTCCAGGGTGGTAGAGGGGCAGCAGGCGCCGTCCGTACCAGGCGACGCAGCCGCCGCAGTCCCGGCGCAGACGCAGGCCGTGCGCCTCGATGCGGCCGAGGGCGGCGAGCGCCACGCCGCCGAGAGCGACGACGAACTCCGGATCGACGGCTTCGACCTGCGATTGGAGGAAGGGAAGGCAGCGCTCGACGTCTGCTACGCCGGGCCTGCGGTTGCGGCCGCGGGGATCGACGGGGTTGCAGAGGACGGCGTTGGTGACGAAGACCTCGTCTCGGCGCAGGCCGGCGAGGGCGAGGAGGGCCTCGAAGCGCCGGCCCGACTCGTCGCCGAGGAAGGGGACGCCGCTGCGGCCGGCGCCCAGGCGGCCCGGCGCCTCGCCGACGAGCATGACGCGCGCCTTCGGCGAGCCGTTCGCCGCGCCGAGGACGTGGCTGTAGCGCATCGCGGGACAGGCCGTGCAGGCGGAGACGTGACGGGCGAGAGACAGCAGTGCGGTCACCGCGACCCTCCTTGTGTCGCCAAGGACTCTACCAGACGTCAGGGGCGAACCGAGATTGCTTCGCTTCGCTCGCAAAGACAAGGACTATCCTCTCGGCCCATCGGCAGCCTTGTGTCCCCACGCTAGTGGGTGGGATGATGCGGTCGGTTTGAGCGTCGAGTCCCTGCCGTACACTTTGCTTCTCCTCCTTGCCCAGTTCAGCGCCGGCGTCGCGGTGCTAGTGCTCTTCGTCCAGCTGCGCGGCGGCTTCGAGGCCGGCTTCGTCCGCATCTGCTCCTGGCTCACGGTCAGCGGCGCCTTTCTCACGACGCTGACGGCGCTCTTCATCGACGCCAGCGCCAGCGCCGACGCCTACCTGCTGGACGCCGACTTGCTGCGGCCGGCGCGCGCCGCTTCGCTGGCCCTGCTGCTCTTCGGCCTGGCGCACATAATCTTCCTCCAGCGCGACGACGAGCCGTTCCTCGCCAACGCCACCGGCGCCACCACCGCCGGGCTGGGCGCAATCCTGCTCATCCTCCTCGCCTCGCTGGTGCGGCTGCCGGCGTGGAGCGTCGCAGGGCCGCTGCTGACCTTCTTCGCCGGCGCGCTCAGCCTGGGCGCCTTCACCGTGGCGATGATCTGGGGCCACTGGTACCTGGTCAACCCGCGCCTGGAGGAAGGACCGCTGAACGAGCTGACGCTCATCGCCATAGCCGCCATCGGCCTGGAGCTGGCGATTACGGCGCTCAACGCCATCGTGCCCGTCGGCGCGCCGTTCGAGTCGGACGCCCTGCTGGCCGTCGCCCTGCCGGCGAACCCCGGCTTCTGGCTGCGCGTGGGCGTCGGCCTCGTCTTTCCGGCCGTGCTGGCCTACATGGCCTACCGGTCGAGCCAGGAGCGCTCGATGATGTCGGCGACGGGGCTGCTCTACATCGCCGTCGGCGCCATCCTGGCGGGCGAGGCGCTGGGGCGGGGTCTGCTCTTCGTCACCGGCGCGCCCGTGTGAGTAGAGAGGGATAAAGAGCCGAAGGCGCGCAGGACGAAGAAGTAGCTAGCCACGCGTCGCTTCTGTCAACGGCGAACTTCCTTCACGCTCTGAACAACCTCATCGAGAAAGGCCGCCACCTCCCGCAGGAGAGCCAGCGTTTCAGCAATGCTGCTCTGCATTCTCTTGTTGTTGGACTCGAAGCTTGTGCCCACGTAGACGCTCGTCTGGGAATCGTCCTGGTCGACTCTCGGAACGATATTGAAGAGGTTCTCATGCGAATAATATGTCGATATCTCGCCCCATCTTCTGCGAAGCCCTGTGGCGTTGTCCGAAGCAGCGAGCAAGTGCTGGTACCTCTTCGCAATCTCCGACACTTCATACTTCCTTGCCTTGAACTTGGCAGTTGACACTGTCCCGTCCGACGTGTTCTTCATCCTCTCTTCGAAGCACTCCTTCCAAAGGCAGAACACTTCGAACTCCTTGAAGACCAGGAAGCCTATCATTTCCAGTTCGACCACGCTGCGGAGCAGGACCCTGGATTCTTCCGTATGTCCTGTCAGCGCCAGCTGATGTGCCGTGTACAGATACTTTGCGGCGCGCAATAGGATAGCCACGGCGGTTCCGTTTTGGACCGTTTGGACATCAACCCGCGCACTCTCCAGCACACTGTTGAATACGCGGGTGAACTCTCTGTGAAGGCCGCTATACACCCGGAGCGCCCCAGCTTTGTTGGCAGCGAAGAATTCGTCGAAGGAGTCGGCATCCGAGAGAGTGGGCATTCTCAGCCGCTTGCTAGGAAACGGAGTGCCCCATCATCGCCCGGGCCGCCTCTTCGATGAGACGCGCCTGCTCGCCTGAGGCGCGAAAGAGGACGCCGCGTGCCTCCGCCAGCAGCTTGCCCGCCGCGTCGCGCAGCTCGGCGATGACGTCAAGCGTGCGGCCGCGGTCGCGCTCGATGCGGCCGCGCACGACGAGCGGCTCGCCCGTGGGGACGATGCCGCGCAGGCGCAGCTCCAGCTTGCCCGTCAGGGCCCAAATGCCGGCGCCGTAGGTCGCCCAGCCCATCGCCTCGTCCAGCAGCGCCGAGACGATCCCGCCGTGGACGTAGCCGGGGTAGCCCTGGTGGTTGCGCTCCGCCGTGAAGTCGGCGACGGCCCAGCCGTCCTCCATGCGGAAGCGCAGGTGGAGGCCGATGGGGTTGAGGTCGCCGCAGGCGTAGCACCAGCGGGCCAGCTCGGAGGTGCGGGGCCAGGGGCGAGACCCCTTATCAGTCATCGTCGCTTCGCATCCCGGAGCCTGCCCTGAGCGCAGTCGAAGGGGTCTGCTCCGCTCCTGATTATGAGTTAAGAGAAGGGTGAGGGGACACCCCTCACACTCCCCGTCAGGGG
>Ga0209108_10000150_pt1 | contig 35760 bp, 32 predicted proteins | sample Rifsed10ft1_FD_184003 | JGI IMG/M metagenome (GOLD analysis project Ga0209108, IMG submission 184003) | Soil microbial communities from Rifle, Colorado, USA - sediment 10ft 1 (version 2) | ecosystem: Environmental > Terrestrial > Deep subsurface > Rock core/Sediment | place: Rifle, Colorado...
GCGCCTCGATCTCTCGATCGTTCGTGGGCTGGCGTACTACACGGGCATCGTCTTCGAGTTGTTCGACCGGAAAGGCGAGTTCCGCGCGATCTGTGGCGGCGGCCGTTATGACAACCTCCTCCGTGATCTCGGCGACGTGGATCTGCCCGCACTCGGGTTCGGGATGGGTGATGTGGTGCTTGGCGAGTTGCTTCGCGCGCGTGGACTGATGCCGCCGGAACTTCACAGTTCCGACTTCTATATTGCCGCAGAGGACCCTGTCACTGACGCGGACGTTGTCCGGCTGGCGACATCGTTGCGGCGGCTGGGGGCGTCGGTAGAATACGCGTTCCACCGTGGTTCCCTGGGGAAGCAGCGTAAGGCGGCTTGGAGTTCGTTGGTCAACTACATCGTCGAGGTGAGACCGGCTCCGGACGGAATCCGCGTGATGCTCCGGGATGGCGCCGGCGCGGGATTCGTGAGCGCCGTATCGAACGAGCGAACACTCGGGGACATCCTCGGCGAGGCGCTGATGGAGCCGGCCGACCTGTTGAACGTGGTCCGGGCCCATCCGCGGTCGGTACGGCCCGACTTTGTCGTCCGGGCGGAATCATGACGATGCCACGCCGAGTCACGAGTCACGAGTCACGAATCACGAGCTAATGGCAGAGGACAGAAAGCTCACCACCCGTCAGGCGGACTTCAGCGCCTGGTACAATGAACTGGTTCTGCGTGCCGAGCTGGCGGATTACTCGCCGGTGCGCGGATGCATGGTCATTCGTCCCAATGGCTATGGCATCTGGGAGCGCATGCAGCGCGCCCTCGACGACATGTTCAAGGCGAGCGGGCATGAGAACGCCTATTTCCCGCTGTTCATCCCCGAGAGCTTCATGCACAAGGAGGCCGAGCACGTCGAGGGCTTCGCTCCGGAACTGGCCGTCGTCACGCACGGCGGTGGGAAGGCGCTCGAGGAACCGCTCGTTGTCCGTCCAACCAGCGAGACGATCATCTACTCGATGTATGCCAAGTGGGTGCAGAGCTATCGCGACCTCCCGATCAAGATCAACCAGTGGGCGAACGTGGTGCGCTGGGAGATGCGCACGCGCCTTTTCCTGCGAACAATGGAATTCCTCTGGCAGGAAGGACACACCGCGCATGCCACACACGACGAGGCTGAAGAGGAAACACGCCTGATCCTCGGGATCTACCGGGAGTTCATGGAGCAGTGGATGGCGATGCCGGTGGTGACGGGGCTCAAGACGCAGTCGGAAAGGTTCGCCGGCGCGCTGCGCACGTACGGGTGCGAAGCGATGATGCAGGACAACAAGGCCCTGCAGGCGGGAACGTCGCACAACCTCGGCCAGAATTTCGCGAAGGCGTTCGAGCTGCAGTTCCAGGGTGAGTCGGGCGCGATGGAGTACGCCTGGAACACGAGTTGGGGCGTTTCGACCCGTCTGGTCGGCGGACTGGTGATGACGCACGGTGACGACGTCGGCCTTCGCACGCCGCCTCGCCTGGCGCCCACCGAGGTCGTCATCGTTCCGATCTGGAAGAGCGACGAGGAACGGGCGCGACTGCTGGAAGCCGCCGACAAACTGCGTGAGCACCTGACCGGCTGGAGCGGCCGCGGTGATGACCGCATTCGCGTTCGCATCGATTCCCGTGAGGGCATCAAGCCGGGGGCGAAGTACTACGAGTGGGAGTTGCGCGGCGTCCCGGTTCGTCTCGAACTGGGTCCACGCGACCTGGAGAAGAACGCCTGCGTGGCGGCGCGTCGCGACAAGCGCGAAAAGACATCGCTGCCGCTCGACGGCCTGGCCACCGCGGTCGGGGCGCTGCTCGACGACATCCAGACGTCGTTGCTCGCCGAGGCCCGCGCCCGGCGGGAGGCCAACAGCATCCGCGAGCCCATCACCTATGATCGCTTCCGGGCGTTGATGGATGGCGAAGGGGCGTTCGTGTACGCCGGCTGGAACGGAGATCCCGCGATCGAGGCCAAGGTGAAAGCCGAGACCAAGGCCACGATTCGCTGTCTCCCCGATCCGGAGTTTCGGACGACGCCGAAGCCTGCGAAGTGCATGGTGACCGGAGAGCCGGCGCAGCACGAGGTCGTGTGGGCCAGGGCCTACTGACCCCCGTGCTGGCGCTCCGCGACGGTGCACTGGCCTGCGAGGGCGTGGCGCTCGATACGCTCGCCGAAGCGGTGGGCACGCCCTCCTACGTCTACTCGTCGGCGGCGATCCGGGACCAGTTCAGGCAACTGGACAAGGCGCTCTCCGGCATTCCGCATCGCATCCACTATTCGCTCAAGGCGAACGCGAACTGGGCCATCCTGCGCCTCGTCCGTTCGTTAGGCGCTGGTGCCGAAGTGGTGTCCGGCGGCGAACTCTATCGCGCGTTGCAGGGCGGCTTTGCGCCGGAAGATGTCGTGTTCGGCGGTGTGGGGAAGAGCGCGCGGGAGCTGGGCGAGGCGGTCGAGGCCGGAATCCGGCTGGTCAACGTCGAGTCCGAGGCCGAACTGCGGCTGCTGGACGGCATCGCCTGCGAACGGAAGCGCAGGATTCCCGTCGGCCTCCGGCTCAACCCGGAAATCACCGTCGACTCCCCGCACGCGTACATCCAGACAGGAGGGAAAGGACACAAGTTCGGCATTCCCTACGACGACGGATTGTCGGCCGCCCGTCTGGCGGCGTCGCTCCCGTGGCTGGAGCTGGCGGGCCTCGACATGCACGTGGGCTCGCAGTTGGCGGTCCTGGACGCCTATGAGCGGGGCCTGGAGCGGATCTTGTCGTTGCTGGAAGCGGTCCGTGCCGAGGGTATCGATTCCATCCGGTACCTCGACATCGGTGGCGGTCTGGCCGTGCCTTACGAGGACGAGAGGCCGCCCGATCTCCGCGCGTATGGTCGCATCGTCCGTGACGTGGCCCGGCGCAGCGGGCTCGAGATCCTGGTCGAGCCGGGGAGATTTCTCGTTGCCGACGCCGGGACGCTGTTGACCCGGGTGCTGTACCGGAAGCGAAGCGGAGGCCGCGAGATCGCGGTGACCGACGCCGGCATGACGGAGTTACTGCGCCCGTCGCACTACCAGGCCTACCATCACATTGAACCGGTGCGACCGCGCCAGCGCGTGACGGTCCGGATCGATGTTGTTGGACCGGTCTGCGAGAGTGGCGACTTCCTTGCGCTCGACCGCGAGATGCCCGATATCGAAGCCGGCGATCTGCTGGCGATCCGCACCGCCGGCGCCTACGGATACAGCATGGCATCGAACTACAACGCCAGGCCACGCTCCCCCGAAATTCTCGTCGACGGCGACCGATACGCGGTCACGACCGATCGTGAGGAGTACCAGGACCTCATTCGGCTCGAGCGACACACGCTCGACTGGAAGAACCCCTGATGCTCCTCGGCCTCCTGTCCGACACGCACGACCGGCTGCCGGCGATCGACGGCCTGGTGCGCGAGATGCTCGCCCGGGGTGTCGGGATGGTTGTGCACGCTGGCGACTACTGTTCACCCTTCGCGCTGCGGCCGCTGCTCGAGCACAACGTGGCGACAGCGGGAGTGTTCGGACGGAATGACGGCGATCACGAAGGACTGAAAGCCTACGCGGCGTCCGGATTCGGCATCGAGTTGTTCGAATCGCCGCACAGCATGGATGTCGCCGGACAGCTCATCCTCGTCGTGCACGACCTCGGCGACGTCTCCACGCACTCGATCGAGCAGCACGGCATCGTGGTTCACGGCTTCACGCATCGCGAGGAGATGAAGACTCGTGGCGATACGCTGATCGTGAACCCCGGCGAGGCATGTGGCTGGCTCTATGGTCCGCCTTCGGCCGCGATCCTCGACCTCGACACCAGACGCGTCGAATTCATCCAGCTGCCTGACACGGCATGACCGATCCGACCACGGGAAGCCGGATACTCATCATCGACTACGGCTCCCAGTTCACCCAACTGATAGCGCGGCGCGTTCGTGAGGCGCGCGTCTACTCCGAGATCCACCCGCCGCATGTCTCGATCGACTGGATCCGCCAGTGGAAACCCACGGGGATCATCCTGAGCGGCGGCCCGAATTCCGTGTACGACGAGGGAGCACCCACCGCGCCGCGCGAGATTCTCTCCCTGGCCCCGGTCCTTGGCGTCTGTTATGGGATGAACCTGATTGTCCAGCTCGAAGGGGGCCGCATAACGCCGGCCACGGAGCGCGAGTATGGCCGCGCCATGCTGGACGTCGAACAACCGTCCGGGCTGTTCGAGGGGTTCGATCCCCACGAGCAGACACAGGTCTGGATGAGTCACGGTGACCAGGTCGCGGCGCTCCCTTCGGGGTACGTGCCCGTGGCAAGCAGCAGCAGCAGCCGGTACGCCGCCTTTCGGCATTCGTCACGACCGATCCATGGCGTGCAGTTCCATCCCGAGGTGGCGCACTCGCTTCGCGGCAAGGACATCATCGCCAACTTTCTCTTCGGCGTCTGTCACGCGAAGCCGACCTGGACTCCCGGTGCGTTCATCGCCGACGAAGTGCTGAAGATCCGCGCCCAGGTCGGCCTGTCGCGGGCGATCTGTGGACTGTCGGGCGGCGTCGATTCGTCGGTGGCGGCCATGCTTGTGCATCGCGCGATCGGCGACCAGCTCACCTGTATCTTCGTGGACAACGGGCTGCTGCGACTGCACGAGCGCGAGCAGGTGGAGCGGATGTTCCGCGCAAATCACGGCATCAACCTGATCACGGTGCGCGCCGAGGATCGCTTCCTGTCGGCGCTGAAGGGGGTCGAGGATCCGGAGGAAAAGCGGCGGATCATCGGTCACACGTTCATCGACGTCTTCGAAGCGGCAGCCAAGGACGTGGGGAGCGACGTGAGGTTCCTGGTCCAGGGCACGCTGTATCCCGACGTGATCGAGAGCGTCTCACCGCGCGGCGGTCCGTCGGTGACGATCAAGACGCACCATAACGTCGGCGGCCTGCGTCCCGACATGCCATTCGCGCTGATTGAGCCGCTTCGGGAGTTGTTCAAGGATGAAGTCCGCAACGTCGGACGTGAGCTCGGTCTTCCCGAGGAGATGGTGGGACGGCATCCGTTTCCGGGGCCGGGGCTCGGCATTCGCGTATTGTCGGACCTCACCGTGGAGAAGCTCGACGTCCTTCGGCAGGCAGACGCGATCTACCTGGAAGAGATCCGGGCCGCGGGTCTGTACGACGACATCTGGCAGGCGTTCGCGGTGCTGCTGCCGGTGCGGTCGGTCGGTGTCATGGGTGACTACCGCACCTACGAGAACGTGGTCGCGCTCCGGGCCGTGACGAGCACCGACGGGATGACGGCGGATTGGTTCCCGTTCCCCCATCACATCATCGCGCGTATATCATCCCGGATCATCAATGAAGTGAAGGGTGTGAATCGCGTGGTGTATGACGTCTCGTCCAAGCCTCCTGCGACGATCGAATGGGAATAGGACGATCGCGTCTGATTGCTGCCGAGATTCCGCTGAACGAGAGTGAACACGGATTCAGCGGAAACGACAGATCAAGACCGATCAGACTTCTTGTTTAACAGCGACACAGATCCGGCCGTGTCCGATCTGACCAGCGTTCACGTTGCGTGCGCAGCCGATGCGGGGTACGTGAAACCCCTGGCAGCGATGCTTCACTCGTTGCTTGCCAATGCCGGTCCGCGCAATGCGGTGTACGTGCATGTGCTCGATGGCGGGATTCACGACGCCGACAAGACCTTAATCGCTGAATTGTGCCGCGCGGGTGGCGGCACCGTTCACTGGGTACCGGTGCAGGACAGTCGATTTCCCGGCGCACCGTTGTGGGGCCGAATGTCGGTGAGCACGTACTACAAGCTGCTGCTGGGCGAACGCCTGCCCTCGGATCTCACAAAGGTCATCTGGCTCGACTGCGATCTCGTCGTGGTGGGCGACATCGGGCGGCTCTGGGAGGAGGGCCTTGGCGGCCATCACGCCCTCGCAGCGCGAGACGCCGTGGTGCCCGTCATTTCCTCGCGATCCGGAGTGGCCGGCTGGCGGGAGCTCGGGATCGACGCGGAGTCAGCGTACTTCAACGCCGGCGTGATGGTGATTGACCTGACGCTGTGGCGCAGCGACCGCGTTGGGGAGCGCGCCCTGGAATATGTACGGCGTCACCGCGACCGCGTCTATTTCTGGGATCAGGAGGGACTGAACGCCGTTCTCGCCGGCCGCTGGCGGGAGCTCGATGCGCGCTGGAATCACAACGTCAGCGTGCCGGATGCTGCCAGACGGCATGCCGGTGGCGCGAGTGACGCGTGGATTGTGCACTTCGCGGGAAATCTCAAGCCGTGGCGGTACGTCGTTCGAAATACGCCGCACGAACTTTACTACCGGCATCTGGACATGACGCCATGGAAGGGATGGCGCCCGCCATGGTCTCCTTTCTCCTCCCTGGTTGCGGTGTACGAGCGGCTTGGCTTCCGGAGCGTCCTGTATCCCCTGGAGAAGTGGTGGATGCGCGCCCTTCGGGCCATGACCAAGCGGACGGCCGGTCCTGACACATGAACGCCGAAGCCGGCCACAAGGCCGGGATGTCCGTCGTCCTCATCACGGACCATTTCAGCACCATCGCACGCGTCGTCAGGCAGCTGGCGGCGCAGACGGTGCGTGATCAGCTCGAGATCGTAATCGTCTGCACCTCGACGAAGGCGCTCGAGCCGGACCAGGAAGCGCTCAGCGGCTTCGCGTCGGTGGTTGTGGTGGAAACCGGCGCCCTTCACCCGCTTCCGGTGGCGCGCGCCGCGGGCGTTCGCGCGGCGCACGCATCCATCGTTTTCCTCGGCGAAACCCACAGCTACCCGCATCCGGACTTTGCCGCCCTTCTCATCGCTGCGCATCGCGCTCACTGGGACGTGGTGATACCGGGGTTCGACAACGCGAACGAAGACGGCACCCTGAGCTGGGCCGCGTTCCTGACCGACTACGGCTACTGGCTGCACTACCTGCCCGAAGGCCAGGTGGAGGCGGCGCCGACGTGGAACGTGGCGTACAAGCGATCGTCCCTCCTGGACCTTGGCGACACCCTGGCGTCGGCGCTCACCAACGGCGACGAACTGGCGTCGGCGTTCCGGGCACGCGGGCGGGTGATTTATTTCCTGCCGGCAGCGCGCCTGGATCACGCCAACGTCTCGCGAAGCTTCAGGGAATGGATGGATGAGCGATTCCTCAGCGGACTGCTCGTGGGAAGCAATCGGAGGTCACGTTGGCCGCTTCATCGCCGTTGGCTGCACATCGTGGCATCACCGTTGATTCCAGTCGTCCTGCTGAGTCGCATTGCTCCAGCGATGCGATCCGCCCGCACGCACGGGTGGCTCCCGCCATTCACCCTCGCGGCGCTGATCGCTGGTCTCGTGATCCGCTCCTTCGGTGAATTCGTGGGATACCTCGCCGGAGCGCGTGACGACCAGGAAGCGCGGATGGAGGAGTACGAACTGCACAAGCTGAAGTACACCCGCCGTCGCCCAGGGTGAGCATCGTCCGGTGCGCATTCTCCTCGTCAGTGACTGGATGACCTTTGCGGGTGGATCGGAGGCGTACATCGTCGACTTGAAGCAGTGGCTTCAGGACGCCGGCGACGAAGTGCACCTGCTGACCTGCGGGACGGATGGCCCGGCAAAGGCAGACGCGCGGGCCTTCGGAACGGACAACACGATTGCGCAGGCGGCACTGCAGCTCTTCAACCCATTCGCGGTGGCACGGCTGCGTAGCGTCGTGCGCGAATTCCGTCCTGATGCCGCGCTCGTGAGTCATTTCGCCTTTCACCTTTCGCCGGCCATCCTGCCGGCGCTTCAGCGGGTCCCCACGATCATCTCGGTGATGGATTACAAGTATGTCTGCCCGCTCGGGTCGAAGCTTCTGCCGGACGGCACGATCTGTCGTGTTCCCGCGGGAGCGGTCTGCCGGCAGGGCGGTTGCGTGAGAGGACTGCACTGGCTGCGGGACCAGCCTCGTTATGCACTCCTGCGGATGGCGCTGGGCAGGGCCAGCCGGATCGTGTGCCCCAGCCGGTGGATGCAGGGTGAACTCTCCCGGAATGGCGTGGAGAGCGACTGCATCCCGCTGCCCGTGTCCGGACCAACCACTGGGTTCGCGCGCACGCCCGCGCGTCATCCCACCTTCGTGTTCGTCGGGCGCTTGAGCCGTGAAAAGGGAGTGGACCTGCTGCTCCGGGCCTTTGGCGCGGTGGTGAGGAACCATGCCGGCGCGCGGCTTCGCGTCGTGGGCGATGGCCCTCTGGAAGCCGAGACGCACGCGCTGGCTGCGACGCTCGGACTGTCTTCATCAGTGGATTTCACTGGACGCCTGCCTCGCTCGGGTGTAGAGGCGATGCTGGCAGATGCGTGGGCGCTTGTTGCACCCTCCACCTGGGCCGAACCCTACGGGATGGTGGTCGCGGAAGCGATCCTGTGCGGCGTGCCCGTCGTCGCGACGTCGACTGGTGGATTCGCGGAGACCGTCGACCCCGGCGTGAGCGGGCTCCTTGTTCCGAACGGCGACCGGGCCGGACTCGAACGCGCGCTCGACGACGTCGCGTCTGGTCGTGCGTTCCCTCAACACTCGATTGCCGGGGACGCGACGGCAAGGCTCGCGGAGCGGCTCAGGCCCGATCGTCATGTGCAGCGGCTGCATTCTCTCATCACGCCGTGATAACGCGCGGTCTCGTTGCATTCGGTGGAGAGTTGAAGCGGCGCCGAGTGTCAGGAGGCGCAAATCGAGTCGAACCGCGGATATGCCGCGGTGGCCGTCGCCAGGCGAGAGGGAGGGAGTAACGCGAGGACGCGCGCCCGTATGGCTTGGCAGCCGGCAACGTTGCCGTTCGCGTTCTCCGCTTCCATGAGCGTCTGGAAGGCGCCCAGATACAGGAAGCCCATGGTTCGCGTGACGTCGTCGAGCACGACCGCCGAATCGGGGTAGCCCCGGTACTCGTTTCGGTCGAGCAGGTTGGCACGGAGCACCGACGGATCGGGCAACGGATTCCTTGCTGGAACGACGCGCCAATGAAGGCCGTCCACCCTGGCATAGGGACGCAGCCAGGAGAGTCCACTGCTGCCGGCGGTCATCGCGACGGTAACCGGAGTCGTGAAAGCAGCCTCGCGCACGATGTCCAGAAGGACGTCGTCGGCCGGAAGCGGCTGGTTCCCGACGCTGGGCACCGGCCGGAACACGAGTGAATCGAGGTGCGGCATCGTACTTCGCGTGCCGGTGTCTTCCGTGCTCGTCAGGCGCACGACCAGCGAGCTGTCCCGCCAGATCGACGCGTTTGCTGCACGTCGCTCATCCGATGTGCCTTCAACCGGAAAGGACGGATCGCGCGCTCGCATCTGATCGATGTACCAGTCAGTGTTGGCCAGTGAGAGATTGATGATCCGCACATCGGGGCGCACTCGCTCAACCGCCTGCACGTACATCACCGGGAAAGTGTCGTTGTCCCCGACGGTGAAGTAGAACGCGCCGGGCGGGAGGGTTTCCAGCGCATTGACCGCAAAGTCACGCGTGAAATACCGGTGTGAGGCATCGTTCGCTTTCCAGTTTCCGATCGCCTGAACGAATGGCAGGAACAGCACGATTGCGGCTCCTGCCAGCGCGAGCACCGGCCTCCGCTTCCACATCGCGGCAACCGTTTGCACCGCCGTTCCAGCACCAAGGGCGACCGCCACGGCGAACGTCGCGAGAGTCGGGAGATAATGGCGATCGAGAGACCTGAAGTAATTGGCCGGGATGTTGAAGTAGAGTACGGTCGCCGATATCTGGGTTACCCACAGGATCGAGAACGCCAGGGCAAACCTGGGCGAGCGGCGCCACATGATCACCATGCCACTGATACCGGCCAGCGCCGGAAGCCATCCAGCAATGCCCATCGAGGACGTCCGATGCGCGAAGTTCGCCACGAACACGCGCAACACATCGGCCACCTGGTTCGACCAGAACGGAGATTTCCGCGGCCACAACTCGAGCTGGAAACTGCCGCCGCTCTGGGCCAGGGCCACGTAGTCCCAGAACCGGGTCCAGGTGTCGGGTTGCCACATGTTCAATGGGGATGTCGTGATCGAGCTGACCGGCATCACCAGCATCTGGAACGAGAGGCCGACGGCCATGCCCGCCACCGCCCCTGACCACGAGCGCGGCTCTGCCAGCGTCCGCGGCCGCCTGATGAGCATCCACGCCAACGCGCCGGGCATCAGGAGCGCGTTCGTGCGATGCACGCTGAAGTCCAGCCCGAACAGGAACGCGAGCAGGACGATCCATCGCCATGAGTCTGGCCGGTCGGCGTCCTCCCACCAGCGGACCAGCGTGAGTAGAATCGCGGCGGTGAAGACCACCGTCAGCACGTACGGCGTGAACTTGATCGCGTACTCCCACACCGTCGCGCTGAACGCAAACGCCATGGCGCCGATGCCTGCCCCAGACACCAGTGCCGCATTCGACCCAGCCACCGGAGTCGAAATCACGCGGTGTATCCGCACGGCCACGACGACCATCAGTGCCGACGCGAGGGCGCCAAGAGCGCCCGCGAGGAGGTTGAGGATGTGAGCCTGCGCCAGCGGGATCGGGAGCCGCGTTGTCACCCAGCCGAGTAGAGTGAGGAGCAACGACCCGGGTGATGACGTCAGGCCAAGCGTGGTGGCGGCGAGGGAGTAGTTGCTCGAATCCCACCAGGTGATGGTCGGATAAGCCGTCCGCCAGAACACCCCAAGCGCGACGGCGGCCACGAGCGTCGGGGCGATCGCTTGCGCACGAAGGAGCGGTCTCACGGTCGGCGCCGAGTTACCGCATCAACAGGGCCGTAATCGCAGACCCGAGAATCTCACCCACACCGGCCCCGACACCAAGACAAGTCGCATAGAGGCGAAGTTTGCCGCTCGCCGCCCTGCGACCGGCCTGCCAGACTTCCGCGATCGGAAATGACTTCGTGTACCCCAGCCGTCAGTGACCTTGACCTTCTGCTTCGCGGCGTCATAGGAGATGACGGTGCAGGTCCAGGGGCCCCACCAGGGCCAGTTGCACACCATACGCTCGCCTGGCAGAAAGGCAGCCGGCCGCAACTGCTCCGGAGTCACCGTGTGCTCACTGCCTCGAAGATACCGGACCCGGACCGCATCGTCGGCGACAGACACGACCTCGGCGACGTAGTACTTGCCGTCCGCGGACTGGGCGAACGCCAGCGAGCCGGGAGCTGGTGGAGAAGCAGCCAGTTCGAACCGTTCACGTAAGGCACGCTCGAGCGCGGTCCGGGGCAGTCCCACTGCTTCTCCGGCGCCAATGACGGCCTCAATCTCGGCGTACATGGTGCCGGCGGTCCGGGAAGTTCGCTGAATTTGCTCGGCACGCGCGAGCACGTCACGCAGTTCGTCGTCGCTCAGTTGCATGGTGCGTCACTGTTCGGAGTCCGTGGTAATCGCAGTTCGATCCCGTCCTTTCCTCTCAGCCACGCGGCGAAACGGAGCTTCCTCGCCGAGCGCGATGATCAGGCCGTTGAGGTCGCGGACGACCATTTCGCGCTGCCCATAGACGCGCAGCTCGGGTCCGTCGATGATGTCCGCTCCTCGTTCCCTCAGGCTCGAGGCCCAGGCATCGAGCCCACGAACGTGCAAATATGCGTCGTAACCTCCAGGCACGCGTCCCGTCCGAGGGGGTGTCTCCGGCGTCGCCTTGTTGAAGTAGATCTCGACACCGTCGCGCTCGACGATCGCGAATACCGGGGGATCCATCCAGTAGCCTGACACGTTGAACCCCCACACGTCCCGGTAGTACTCGGCGGCAGCGACGACATCGGGTACCGTGAACTGGGGGACGATGGAACGAATGGTCGCCGCGGTCGAAGGCTCCATCTTCACGGAATCGCAAGATTGCTGCGAATCAATTCAGCGAGCCGGACTCCCGCTTGCTGCAGCCGCATGGTGACATCGTCCGCGAATTCGAGCTGATACGGCTCCCCCAGAGTGCGACTGCCTGGCCGCGCTGCGCACGTTGTTGCTCCGCCGATCACCTGCCACTCGCAATACTGCGCATCGGGCGACGTGATGAGGTGGTAGGACTCCTGCGCCCAGTCCGGGGCCGCGCCCTGCGCCCACGTGGCCCGCTGTGCGGGCGCGATGTCGCGCGCGAGCCGGTCGGCGACGTCCTGCCAGCTGGCGGCGCCGATCACCTTCGACAGCAGTCCTCCATCCCACAGCGCATGCATGTTCGGCGCGCTGTAGTATCCGCCCTGGATAGGGCCGATCTGGTTGCCGCCGCGATCATCCGCATAACTCACGTGCAACGGCTGGTGCAGGTCGCCGACCCAGTGGCTCAGGAAGAAGAGCGCCTCGGTCCTCGATCGGTCGCCGCTGGCGCGGCGCAGCGAATCCGCGTGAGCCTGAACGGCCGTGATGACACACGGCGTCTGGCATGGCGGCGCTGGAAACCTGGTCGTCGTTCTCGGGACGTTGGCGTAGTGCCATGTGTCGAGCACGGCGAACCGGCTCCATGAAGGGCTGTTGCGCGCCTTGGCGCGTACGTCGTCGGCATAGGAGCACGCATCCCAGTAAGGACCGACCGGCTGGCCGTCAGGGTTGCGGTATGCACTCGTCAGGCGTTCGATCTCGGCGCGTCGAGCCTGGTCGAGGAAGTGCCAGGCGATCCGGCAAACGATGCGGTGTCCATCGCGGTTCCACGCCTTTGCCTCCCGAGGCGCGAGGGCGAGCAGGCAGGCCGCCAGCGCGGCGAATTTCGGTGCCCTGAGGGTCATGTCGTCCGGTGCTGCGAATGGTGGCGGAGCGCGAACGATGCGACCGGCACGGCCGGCACGCCAGTGCGTACCGCCCGCCGTTCGCGCGGCATGACTCGCAAGCTTCGTCCCCGGGGTCAGATCGCGCGGCATCGCCGTGTGCTTCGCGATTCGTCTCGCCCCGGGTGACGTGTTGCGTTTCGCCGCCACAGTGGCAATTGTCAGACGAGCCTCTTCGGAGAAACTGTGGTGCGGACCATCTTGCGGCTTCCAGTCGTTGTGTTGACCTCCATCGTGGTGCCGGCGGCTGCCCTCGGTGCGCAGGAAACCGGCACCACGGTCACCCTGACCGTCAGCCCCAGTTTCGTGAACTTCGACGGGTTCGGCGGCAGCTTTGGCGCGGCGGTCGCGCGCCTCAGCGTCAGCCGCGACTTCAGCCGTATGACCGGTGGAGAGATCTCCGCCTTTGCGATCGCGCCGTTAGGCGGAGCGACCAGCCAGCCCGGCTGCACCGTCGGCTCCACCTGCCAGACCCGTTCCACGCCGAGCGTGATTTCCGGCCTTTTGACGTCGATCTTCGCCTACGCCGGTGAGAGCGGGTTGCGCGCGTCCGTCGGGATCGGTGGCGCCACTGCGTCCGGTGGCGAAGGCCTGGGGCATCGCTCCAGTGCCGCGGGGCTCGTCGGTCTCGACTGGCTGCCGCGAAGCAACAACAGGTTCGCGCCCACGTTCTCGATTCGCCTCGTTCAACTCGCGTCGCCGATTGCCGGCGCGCGACAACTGCTGCTTCCGGGAGTCGGCCTGACGTTCTGAGGCGTATTGCCCCTGGGGCGCCGCGAGCGCGTCGCGTAGAGCATTGACGCGCCGGCCAGACCTACATGCGCCTGGCTTCCTCGGCGGCTTCCAGCATCAGACCGATCTCGCGCGAGAGGGCGCGCACTTCCTGGGTTGCCGAGGATACGTCCGACAGGCCCGACTGCAGTCCTGACGTGCGGAGCTTCACCATGTCGAGTCGGAGGTTGCCCAGCATCAGCACCGCGTTGTCGAGCTGTTGAGCGAGCGTGGCGCGGTTCTCCGCGAGTTCCACCAGCGACGTCCGCTGCCGCTTGAGCAGCGCCAGCCGGCGCTCGCCCTCGAGCGACAGGCCTGCGCGCTCCATCTGGGCAATGCGAGAATCGAGATCGTCCAGCGCCGGCGCGTCGACGCTGGTGTCCATTCGATGGAGCATGCGCGCCAGGTGCGCGATCCGTTCGACGAGCGCATTCACGGCAGGTTCGACGTCCGGGAGCATCCGTCGATCGGCCTTCGAGAGGCTCGCGATTATTCCCAGGATCGCGGCCCGATCCTCGGCCGCATTCCTGATGGCCGCCCCGGCCGGACCGGCGAGCACTTCGCGTGGCGCTACCTTCTCCAACTGCTTCTGGGTTGGCGTGTGACTCTCGGGAAGCACCCACTTCGCGCGTGGCATCAGGATCACACGGCGTAGCTTGAGCCCAGCCGCCCGTAACGACCTTCGCCGAAGCCACAGCTTCCTCGTCATCACGATGGGAATGATCGGCGCGAACAGGAACGGCAGGAATTCCTCCTCGCTCGCGCCGGCGATGAAGCCACCCATGCCGGCGAAGACCATTGCCGTTGTGGTCCAGAAGTAGACGCGCATCGTCTTGATGCGATCGAGCAGGTTCACGCGCCCGTGCCAGAGTCTCAGGTCCTTTCTCTGGTCGGGAGCAAGCGAAGCGAGGTGGGCTGGCTCCACGACAAAGCCGCCCTGCATAACGGCTGCCGTGACCGGAAGACCCGCGCTATCCACGGGAACAGGCTCGACCGTCCGCGGTGAAGGATGGCGCGGTTCCGAGCGCCGGCTGTCCCGACTCCGATCCCGGTGTCCCTGTGGGATCGGCGAGGTGTAGCGAACGGGCTCGCTGCGCTCGGTTCGCCAGGCAGGGGTCGGCCTGGCGTCGGAGACAAGGGCATCTCGCAGCGTGCCGGCTGTGGGCCAGCGATCCTCGGGTGACTTCATGAGGGCGCGCTCGATTGCCTCGCACATCGCCGGGGGCGTGTCGGGACGTAACTCGAGGATGGATCGTGGGCGCTCGGTCACGTGCTTGAGCAACAGCGCCATCGAGTTGTTCGCGGTGAATGGCACACGTCCGGTCAGCATCTGGTAGGCCAGGACGCCCAGCGAGTAGATGTCGCTCCGGCCATCGAGCGCCCGCTCGCCCACCGCCTGCTCGGGCGACATGTAGGTGGGGGTCCCGACGGCTATTCCCGTGACGGTCAGGCGCGACGCCGCTTCCATCGCCCAGGCGATGCCGAAGTCCGTCACCAGGGCTCGTCCGCTCTCGCGGTCGAGCAGGATGTTGTCCGGCTTGATGTCGCGATGGATCACGCCGCGCTGATGGGCGTAGTCGAGTGCATCCGCCACCTCGCGCGCGAACCGGCGGGCCTCCTCGATAGGCAGACGCGGCTCGTGGGCGAGCAGGGTCGCCAGGTTGCCGCCGGTGAGCATGGCCATCACCAGCCAGGCGATGCCATCGCGTTCGCCGACGTCGTAGATGGGCACGATGTGGGCATGCGACAACTGGGCCGCGGTCTGTGCCTCACGAGTGAAACGGGCCCGGATGGCGGAATCGTGCGCCAGTTCCGGGGGGAGAATCTTGATGGCGACGGATCGGTTCAGGCGGAGATCGCGGGCCCGGTAGACGACCGACATGCCGCCACGGCCGATTTCGCCCTCGAGAGCATACTGCGTCCCGATCGCGTCGATGACCCGATCCTGGAGCGGACGCTCTCCGCGCTGGTGGCCATGGTCTCCCGTCATTCATCCGTCCGTTACGTGTCCGTCCGCAGATTGTTTCCGCCCGTCGCGCAGGTGGTGCCAACGATGCCGGTACTCCTTGCAGGCCGCCAGTGTGACGTGCATCACGTTGGTCATTACGAAGCGATTAAGCCCGCAAAGTGCCGGGATCGCTCACTTAAGCGTCTGTGTAGCACGTGGCACATGTGTTGCGGAAGTCCGCGCCAGGACATCGGTCGACAAATAGCCAGACCGTGGGCGAGGTAACCGCGCACTGAGGGGAGAGGATCCCATGAACCGATACAGCTTGCTCGCCTGCACGCTCGCGCTCGTGACCGCGTGCAATCAGTCTCCGCCCGACGGTTACGCCGGCGGTGACACCGGCCTTGCCGTCGCGCGCACGTCCCGCGCGAAGGATTCGCTCGTCATGGTGAAGGACAGCCTGCTAGCTGTGAAGGAGCGCCAGCTCAGCTTCCAGAGCCAGATGATTGGCGATGCCGCGACCAGCGCCCGACTCATCTCCGAGATCGACCGCGACCTGTCCAAGGCGCGCATCGAGGTAAAGGCCGACAAGAAGGCGGAGTCGGCCATCGAGAATGCGTCGGACCGGCTCGCGCTGGTGCAGAAGAAGGTGAACGTCGTGCTCAGCCGGCTCTCGGCCAGCGAGGCGCGCATCCGCCGCCTGCGCGAGGACAGCGTGGCGCGCACGATGCTGAACTCGACGCAGGCCGCGCAGATCGCCGAGTATGAGCAGTCGATCGCCGACCTGCGGCTGTCGGTGGAGAACCAGAGTCGCGAGATCGCCGTCCTCGCCGCGCAGGTGGACAGCATGGGGCGTGAGAACGTCGCCCTGACCGCGCGCAACAACGCCATGGCCGCTCACGAGGACTCGGTGTTCGTCGCCATCGGCACCGAGAAGGAGCTGACGGAGAAAGGGGTCATCCGTCGTGAAGGCGGAACGCTGCTCGCGTTCGGTCGCGGCAAGACCATCGTGCCGGCGCGGACCTTCGAGCTCGAGGATTTCCAGGTGATGTCCAAGTCGAAGGACCTTACCATCGCGCTGCCGGAGAGCGACAAGGAGTACCGGGTCGTGTCGCGGCAGAACCTGCAGTTCACCGATTCGGTCGACCCGAAGCATCCGTTGGTGAAGGGGGCGCTGAACGTCACCGATCCCGAGAAGTTCTGGGCGCCGTCGAAGTTCCTGATCCTGGTCAAGCGTTAGGCTCGACGCAGTCGAAAGCGGCCCGTCCGGTCCTTGCACGGGGCGGGCCGTTGCACATCCGGCTGGTCCGCTCGCGCTACTTCGCCGGCGCTGGCGGAGGCGCGTCGCTGTTCCAGAGGTCCTGGGTGATCTTCCAGCTGCCGTCGGCCTGCCGACGATAAACATGGAGTCCCTTGATCGTTTCGGTCATCGGCGTGGCGCCGGCCGCCTTCGGTGTCACGGTGAGTTCCGCGGTGTAGTGGTCGACCGCCAGGTCGCCAGAGACTTCCACGGAGGAACTCGTGTAGCGTCCCGTCATGGTCACCTGGCTGAACGTGGTATCGATCCACGTGCGTAGCGCCGCGCCCCCGCTCACGGCGGCTTCGTTGGGAGGCATCATGAGGATGTCGTCGGCGTAAACGGTGACCAACGAGTCCGCCACTCCGGAATTCAGCGCCGACATCTCGCGGTTCCGCACTGCGTCAACCGCGGCCTTGTCGGCGACAGGGTCGTTCATCGGCGCCTCGGCTGCCTTGGCGCAGGCGACCGTTCCACAGACGAGCGCTGATCCCAGCACTGCTCGCAGACCTCGTGTCATTGGAGCTCCTGTTCCTGGGTGATTGCTACCCGCGGTGTTTGCCATCGCGGGCGAATGTAGTCCGCCATGGTGCGAGGGCAAGTCCTTTCATCCCTTGGGCTTTCGTCATGGTCCTGGACCGAGTTGACATATGCTGATATCGGTATATGTACCGCCCATGCCCAGAGCGGCAACGACGACTGACGCATTCAATGCAGTAGCTGAGCCCAGACGCAGGGAGCTCCTGGATCTCCTGGCCCGCGGCGAAAAACCCGTCAACGACCTCGTCACATTGATCGGTCTCGCTCAGCCACAGGTCTCCAAGCACCTGCGTGTGCTCAGGGAGGTGGGACTCGTGGAGGTCAGGGGCCAGGGGAGGCAGCGGATGTACCGGCTGAATGGCGAGCCGCTCAAGCCAATCCACGACTGGGTCAAGAACTACGAACGGACGTGGAACGAACGCTTCGACGCGCTGGACGACCTGCTGGACGAACTCAAAGAGGAGGGCGAGGGCAATGGTGAAGACGAGTAACAGGCCGGACAGCGCGGCAAACCACTACCGCGCCGTCGTCAGGGCATGGGAGCACGCCGATCCGGCGTTCGCATCGCGACGGCAGGCCGCGGCGGACTGGCTCGCTCGCTTCGATCGACGGGCAGCCAGGTAGCCGGGCCGCAGCCACATCTGCGGCACTCAGGTTGTCGGTGCGCGCTTCTCGGTCGGCGGCGTCCGGTCCCGGCCGAACGGATCTCCGGCCAGCGACTCCGTGTGCATGGCGCAGAGCCACTCGCCGTTCTTGCGAATCCACACCTATGCGTCGTTGCCTTCCAGATTCACCGGCTTGCCTCCGACCGTGAGTCTCTCCTTCACCTTGCAGGCGACCAGCGCGACATCGTCGTTGAGGAACTGGACCTGCGCCGTCGATTCATCCAGGATGTCGCCTGCTCAGAAGATCTGGCGGACTTCGGCCCTTCACATTCACGTCGAACGAGGCAACGCCGAATCGACAGGGGCTTGGCGACCGGCGGATCTTGGACGAATCGCCGGGACTATTCCCGGTTCAGGCAACGGCTCAGGATCTCGGCCTGCGCGAGCTGGGGTGTGTTGATGGTCCGGTAGAACTCGTCAAAGTACTTCTTCGTGCCGTTCGCCACGTCCAGGCGCAGGAGCTTCCCGATCGGGTCATCGTAGAGTGCGTAGATCGCCGCTTTCTTCTCGTTCAGCAGCGCAAAGACCTTCCGGAACTGGTCGGCGTCCGAACAGAAGCCACGGAAGAGGCGCTGGCGGACGTTCCTGATGGGAAGGACAGGGTTCGGCGTTGCATAGGCAGTGTTCACCGCGCCCGAGTAGTCGAAGTCGTAAGGCACCGGGATGGTCTCGCCCTGCGGCGTCCCCAGCAGGAATGCGTTATGCAGCTCGGAGACGAGGAAATCGGTGTTGCCGATCATGTACTCGAACACGCCCATCAGCGTTCGATGATAAGGCTCCAGGTCGGCGCCCGAAGCTCCCCTTGCCTTGAGAAGCGCCGAGTTCTGCCGCGCCGCGACAGCATCGCGCTCGTCGATGAAGAATCCGTAGCGCGTGGTGCGAGTCCGTCCGCCAGGCGCATCCACGTACGTAACGTGCACGGCACGGGGCGTGTGCCCATAGGGCGTCAGGAGCTGATACACACGGTAGAGCTGGAGCTCCTGCAGGATGTACTGCTCATACGCCGGGTGATCCTTGCAGTAACTCGTCAGGCGCGCCTTGCGCAGGCTCTCGAACGGAGTTCCCACGGTTTGTTCAACGGGGAAGGTGATGCTGAGCGGCGGGAACTCGCAGTGCGTGAGGCGCCAGCGCCCATGGGTCTGCACCGTGACCGGAATCGTGACCGTCTTTCCAGTCGCATTGCGGAACCACACCGACGCATTGCGCGACGGGGCCTCGTCGGCGGTGTCACTTCGCAGGAGCTTGATGTCGGCTGCCAGGGTGAAGCGCGCCGGTTCAGCGCGGTCGAAGAACCCGATGGCGCGAGCGGCCCCGCTGTCTGCGCGCAATGTCGGCGCGTCCTGTGCGCCGACCCGGCATGGCGAGCCAACCACGATGAACAGTGCGGCGAGCAGCAGTTGGTGGCGTCCCATGTGCGACCCCGACGGGAGGCTGGATTGGACGGAATGTAGGGAATCGCCACACCGACGCCAACGGACCGGCGCACCGCGCCCACCGCTGTTCTCTACGGACCGTACACGACTATCCGGACGCAATCTGAGGGATCAGGGTGAGCGGCGCGGTGAGGATGAGGGCTATCCCCCAGACGCGTCCAGGTTCACCCACACGCGGCGGAGGACTCCAACTCCGAGCCGCTCAAACACCAGGAACGCGAGCAAGCCGGACACGATCAGATACCCCCTGCGGTGTGGACGGCCGTGGCCAGGAGCGCTCCCTCCAGACCAGGCGGTCCGGCGACCACGCCTGCGACGTGCTCCGCGCGGCCATGCTCTGTGGGAGGTGAGCGACATGGGCGCGGTCGAGGGTGAAGGGCGACGCGGTATCTGACGTGCTTCGATTCGCAGGCTAAGGAGGCGGACGCAATCGCAGTCGAGCTGCCGCCCGCCTGCCACCGCCGAACATGTGGCGGCCCATGATGGTGGCGCGGGCGTTCTGCAACGACTCAGCGGCGACCTGATCGTCGGCGCCGGACTCACCGCCATCCATCCCGTGCATCTGCCGGAATGTTCTCACCGCGAAGGCCCACTCATGGAGCTTGCCGCCACCCTCGACGAGCGGGTTGTCGACGCTCTGCCTGGGGCCGGCGACGTAGCCATTGAGCGAGATAGTGATACCGAATCTGAGTCGAGACACGTTCTACCCTCCTTGGAACCATCAGTGGCAACGAATCGGCGGCGGGCGTTGTCATACCCTCAACAGTTGATACAATGAATGTCGAGGCTACCTTCGCACGCATGTCCCGAGAACTCGACTTCCTCCAAGGCACCCTGGACGTCCTGGTCCTCCGCGCGCTCACCTGGGGACCCATGCACGGCTATGGCGTCGCCAGTTTCATTCGTCGCGGCTCGACCGGGAGCTTCAACGTACTCGACGGCGCGCTGTATACCGCGCTCCACCGCCTGGAGGAACGCGGCTGGGTCGAGTCGGAATGGGGCAACTCCGACAAGAAGAAGCGGGCCAAGTTCTACCGCCTGACGCCGGCGGGGCGCCGGGCCTTGCGGGCGGAAACGCAATCCTGGAACGACTACGTCGCGGCCGTCGCCCGCGTCATGACCGCGTCACCAGACCCAGGAGAGGTGTCTTCATGAGTGTCTTTCGCTCCTGGAAAACCGACGTCGGGCGCGACATCGACGACGAGTTGCGCTTCCATTTCGATGCGCGGATCGCGGAGCTGGTGGCGTTGGGCGCGACGCCCGAAGTGGCTCGCGTTCAGGCGGTGGCTGAGTTTGGTGACGTCGACGCGGTTCGATCCGATCTCCGCGCTATCGACGACCGGCTCGCGCGCAGGCGTCAGCGCGGTGACGTCCTCGACGGCTGGCGGCAGGACATCACGTACGCGGCCCGGTCGCTCCGGCGCACACCCGCTGTGTCCTTCACCATCATCCTCACGCTGGCGTTAGGCCTGGGCGTCAACGCGGCGATGTTCTCGTTGCTGGACGTCATTCTGTTCCGCCCACCGTCGGGCGTTGCACAACCCGACGACGTTCGCCGGCTCTGGTCGCACGTTGTGTTCCGCAGCGGGGGGGAGTACTGGTCTGGGTACGACTACGCCTCGTATGCGGCGGTCGAGCAGTCGCTGGCGGGCAGGGCTGACCTGGCCATTTACGGTGGCCCTTCGAAGGTGACCCTCGGCAGAAGCGAGACTCCGCCGCAGGCGCACGTCGTTGCTGCCAGCGCATCCCTCTTCAAGGTGCTCGGCGTGCGGCCGGCGCGTGGTCGGTTCTATGGGAGTGACGAGGACCGGCTCGAGGCGGGGGCACCGGTGGCGGTGATCAGCGACCGGTTCTGGAGGCGTGAGTTCGGCGCCGACGGTGGCGTGGTCGGGACAGAGATCGCGTTAGGGGGCCGCCCCTACACGATCATTGGCGTTGGGCCGCCGGGGTTCAGCGGCGTGGATCTCGATGCCGCCGACGTATGGCTGCCGCTTGCCAGCAATCCGTCGTACACGGCTGTCATGAAGACGCCCTGGTACGAGAATCCGGGCATCAACGGATTCCAGGTGCTGCTTCGTCTTCGGGCCGCACCGGAGCCGGAGCTCGAGCAACGCGCGACGCTGGCGCTGCGCCGGCCGGGCATCGGTTTTCGCCAGGACACGACGACCGTCGCGCGGCTGGGCTCCATCGTCAAGGCGCGAGGGCCCGGGAAGATCAGCGCCGCGGTCCAGGTGGCCGAGCGCGCGGGCGGTGTGGCGCTCATCGTCCTGCTCGTTGCTTTCGCCAACGTCGTCAACCTCCTGTTGGCACGCGCCGTCAGGCGGAGGCGCGAGATTGCGGTGCGCCTGGCGCTGGGGATTTCGTCATCGCGACTCGTGAGGCTGCTCGTCACCGAGAGCGTGTTGCTCTCCCTGGCGGCCGCGGTAGCGGCACTCGGCGCCGCGTGGTGGGGTGGTGCGCTGCTGCGCAAACTGCTGATGCCGGAGATCACGTGGGCCGAAGATCCGCTGCACTGGCGCGTATTGCTGCTGGGTGTGGCCGCCGCGATCGCTGCTGGCGCCGCGGCCGGACTCGTCCCGGCCCTGCAATCGCGGTCGCCCGACCTGACCAGGGCTCTGAAGACCGGCGTGCGCGAAGGAAGCGCGCGTCGTTCGCGTCTCCGCGGATTCCTCGTGGCGAGCCAGGCGGCGCTCTCCGTCGTGCTGATCGTCGGTGCAGCGCTGTTCGTGCAAAGCCTGAAGAACGTGCGCGGGCTCGACATCGGCTATGCCGTCGACCGGCTGGCTTTCGTCTCCGTGCAGCAAGGGTCGGACAAGGCGCGCAGGGCGGAGATCTCGAACCGTCTGCTCCAGCTCGAGGAGCGCATGGCCACCGTGCCGGGCGTGGAACGCGTGGCATATACCTCGATGCGTCCGAAATGGGGAATACAGTTCGTCGATTTCTTCGCTGATGCCGAATCGGGTTCGGCGAAGCGCAATGGCTTCTACAGCGCCGTGTCTCCGGGCTTCTTCGCGGCCACGGGGACGCGCCTGCTGCGCGGCCGGACCTTCGCAAACGGCACCAGCAGCGAGCGTGCGGTGCTAGTCAACAAGACAATGGCGGATTCCCTGTGGCCGAACCAGGACCCAATTGGGCGCTGCATCCGGTTCAAGACGGCCGATGCAGCATGCTATTCGGTAATCGGCGTGACGCAGACGGCGCTGCTGATCGGGGTGAAGGAGGCACCGGAACCACACCTGTACCTGCCACTCCAGAACATGCCGTTCGAGAGTTGGGGTGTTGGTGACGTTGTGCTGCGCCTGAGTCCCGAGCGCCTGACGAGTTCTCTTGCCCAGGTGCGAGACCTGCTGCGCGATGAGTTCCCCGGTGCCAAGGTATCGGCGAACACCATGGCCGCGGCGATGGAGCCCGAGTACCGGCCGTGGCAGCTCGGAGCCACGCTCTTCACCTTGTTCGGCGCCCTCGCCGCGCTCGTGGCCGCGATCGGCGTCTACAGTTCCGTGAGCTATGCGGTAAGCCAGCGCACACACGAATTCGGCGTGCGGGTCGCACTGGGGGCGAGCGGCGCGAAGATCGTCGGACAGGTAGTTGGTGAAGGCGTGAGGACTGTGGCGATCGGTGTGGCCGCGGGCATCCTGTTGGCCCTCGTGTCAGGCCGGATCGTGGCGTCTCTGCTCTACGGAGTGTCGCCAAGTGATCCGCTGGCGATGGGCGTGGCAGCGTTGGTGCTGCTCGTTGTGGCGGCCGCGGCGGCATTCGCTCCCGCGTGGCGGGCAGGGAGATCGGATCCGGTGTCCGCTCTGCGATCGGACTGAACTCAGGCGCGTGCGGGCGGTGGAGGGGGCAGGCGACCTGTCATACAGAGGGTCGCCCGCCGTCGCCGAGAGGTCGCGCATCAGTCCTGGATCTGTCCCCGGATTCCTCCGTTCGAATCGGCCGCCATGTGAACGTTCACATATGCGTTGCCGTTCCGCAGCAGCGTCAGGAGGGCACTGTGAGGCTGGCGCTGAAGGTCTCGGTCTGGTTCCCGTTGCCGGTGAGGTCGTCGTCATCATTGCAGGCGACGCCAGAAAGTGTGGTGAACGCCGGGAGTGCCGTGAGTGCAAGTCGTACTTTCATTTCCTACCTCCGCGATGTGGACTGGGCATCCGCGGCGGGAGCAGCGACGAGAGACGTGGGGGGCATGCGTTTGGCTGCGCCTGTTGCCGCGGGCGATCGGTCCCTCGTACTCGCTGGCAGGCGCGAGTAGGGTCGCGGTTCAGATCGTCCCGAACGCTGCCCGGCTCGTGGCGCGTTAGGCGTCCAGGAGAGCCTGGTACGGGCGCGTGGAGCCCGTCTAGACTCCTTTCTCCTCGAGCAACGCCAGGAACTGCGACGGCTCCGTGATTTCCAGCAGCCGATCCGGAATGTCGGGTTCCTTGCTGAACTGGGCGATCTTGCCTAACACGGGGAGATACTGATTCGAAACCTCGAGCGGTGGCGCGACGATCAGGAAGAAGAACCTCACCGGCTTCTCATCGATCGCCTTGAAGTCGACGCCGGCGCGCTTCCGGCCGAACGCCACGCGCAGTCGATTCACCACGAGCGACCGGCAATGCGGAATCGCGATCTGCCGCCCGATACCGGTGGAGCCGAGGTTTTCCCGGCGCTTGAGCATCTTGAAGAGCGTCGCCTGGTTCTTGTCGTCCAGTCGGAGCAGGCCAATCAGCTCCTTGAGCACTTCGTCTTTCGTCTCGCCCTTCAGTTCGAGCTGGATGGCGTCTTCGGTGAAGAACTCTCGTAATTCCATGGACGGGCGGGAATTGAAATGGGAGAGCGGAGGGGAGAGATGAGCTGAACGGCGGACATCAACGGTCGCCGGCACCGAACGGCGTGCGAGCCCAGCCCCGAATCCCGAAGCAAGCCGGCTCGGCGACTCGCGCAACTTAGCCCCGCCGCCAAAAGGCGTCAAATGCTTGTGGCGCCACAGATTACCTGATTCCACAGCGATCACGTTGTGGTTCGTCCAGCGCACGGCCGTCTGGAGCCTCCTGCACTCCCTCCAGGCCGTTCGTGAGCGCCCGGCAGTGTCACCGCACGACCGCGCACGACGAGGGTGAAATGCGGGCCACAGACTGCGACTCGTCAGGCGGTGATCATCATGGATCCGGGGGTTAGGTTTCCAACATGAGATTCCCGTACCCGGTCGGCCACGAAATCCCGGTCATCCTCGCCCCGATGGCGGGGGTGTCGGAGTCGCCGTTCCGGCGGATCTGCCGGGAATGGGGCGCGGACGTGGTCGTGACCGAGTTCCTGTCGGCGGAGGGGATCCGCAGGGAGAACGCGGCCACGCTGGACAAGCTCCGATTCGGGACTGACGAGCGCACGATCGGCGTCCAGATCTTCGGCGCCGAGCCTGACGCGATGCACGATGCGGCCCGGCTGGTGACCGACGTGTTTCAGCCGGACTTCATCGACATCAACTTCGGCTGCCCGGTGAAGAAGGTTGTGCGGCGCAACGGCGGATCGGGATGCCTGAAGGACCTGGACCTGGTCCAGGACGTCATCCGCGCCGTCTCCTCAGGCACGCACCTGCCGGTCACGGTCAAGATCCGGAGCGGCTGGAACGAGGAGAAACGCGATCCCGTCGGCATCGCCCTGCGCTGCCAGGATGCCGGCGCGCGCGCCCTCACGCTGCACCCGCGTACGCGCACGCAGATGTACACGGGCGCGGCCGCCTGGGACGAGATCGCCGCGGTGAAGCAGGCACTCAGGATCCCTGTGATCGGGAACGGCGACATCAGAACGGCCGAAGATGCGGTGCGCATGCTGCGCGTCACGGGCTGCGATGCGATCATGATCGCGCGCGGTTCGTTCGGCCAGCCGTGGATCTTCTCACAGGTTCAGGCGATGCTCGAAGGGCGTGCGGTGCCGCCGACGCCGAACGTTGAAGAGCGGTTTGCCATTGCGTTGAAGCACGCGCGCCTGGCCGCGGACTACGAGCACGATCCACGCGGAGCCGCGATCGAGTTCCGCAAGCACCTGGGTTGGTACGTGAAGGGACTGCCGGAGTCGGCGGACCTCCGCCGGCGCTTGCACGCAGTGAATGAGCTGCGCGAGGTGGAGGGAATCTTCACCGAGTATCTGGAGTCCCAGGGGCACCTTCATCGCGCTTCGATTGAGGCCCTCGCGAGTTAGGCCGGGGTTGACCTTCATTCACCACAGAGAACACAGAGTACACGGAGAGCCGTCTTCCTTCGATTGCCGGCTATGAACCGCGCGCGAGTTCTGGTGCTGCTGCAGCAGGTGTCGTCGGGGGAATTGAGCCCCGGAGATGCCATTCGTCAGTTGTCGATGGTTCCGTTCGAGTCGCTCGATTTCGCGACCATCGATCATCATCGGGCGTTGAGGCAGGGTTTCCCCGAGGTCGTGTACGGGGAAGGGAAGAATCCGCAGCAGGTGGTGGCGATCGCCGAACGGATCATGGAGCACGGCCGGTCGGCGCTCGTGACCAGGACCGACGGACCCACTCGTCAGGCGCTGCGCGTTCGATTCACCGACGCCGTCGTGTCCGACGTGGCTCGCACGGTTCGAATCGGCAGCCAGGACTCACTGACCGCGCGTGGGGCGATCCTGATCATCACCGCGGGGACCAGCGACTTGCCAGTGGCGGAGGAGGCGGCCGAGAGTGCGATCGCTATGGGAAACAGCGTCGCGCGCTTGAACGACGTGGGCGTGGCCGGGATTCACCGTCTGCTTGCCCAGGGCGAGGCACTCACCAAGGCGGGCGTCGTGATCGTGGTGGCGGGGATGGACGGGGCGCTGCCATCGGTCGTTGGAGGGCTAGTCGCCTGTCCCGTGATCGCCGTCCCCACGAGCGTTGGCTACGGAGCGAGCCTTGGCGGCCTCGCCGCGCTGTTCACCATGCTGAACTCCTGTGCGGCGGGCGTGACGGTGGTGAACATCGACAACGGATTCGGCGCGGCGGCAGCGGCAACGCGAATCAACAGTCGTGACCCGTGATTCGTGACTCGGCACTGCAGGCGCGGGGAAGTGTGGGCCGTCAGTCATGATTGACCGATTTGTGGATCCTGTCCCACTCCCAGAGCACCAACGACTGTTCGGGAGTGATCGGGACTCCGAGCTCGCGGCACCAGTGGGAGGTCTGGCCGCGGTGGTGTGCCTCGTGAACCATCGCCCCGCACGCCATCGCCACGACGTCGGGCCTGTAGTTAGGCACGTGACCGCCCGCATCGAGTCCCAGCCGGACAGTGCGGTCGCGCGTGACAGCGCGGCGAGTCAGAATCACTCTTCTGGCAAGGGGCACCCGACCACGAAGAATGGTTCGTTTCTTCCCTCGCTTGTCAGCAGCAGTCGCCGACCGTCCCACCACCAACCGATGCCCTCGCCCTGCTTCTCATTCAACCAGCGGATCGAGCACGACCCCGGGGCGTCGTGACGGACAGGAAGCCCCGTCAACGAATCGATCGCGAACACGAACACCTCGTCATACGTCCTTACGGCCAGGAGTCGCCCGTCCGGCGAGAGTGCGGCGTCCGACACCTGACTCCCTTCCGATTCGCCGGGGACGATCGGGAGGCTGTCGACCAGGGTGGCCGTCGCGACGCCTGACGAGTCCCACGCCGCGGCCGGAATCCGGTAGATGAGGGCACGGCGGGGGCGTCGCCGAACGTCCAGCAGTCGGCGCTTGGTGATCAGGAAGACCGAACCGTCGCGCGTGACGTACATCGCCTCGACGTCGTGGGGGTGGTCCGAGTACTGAAAATTGATCCGGGAAAGACGGGAAATCGGGAGCGGGGAATCGGAGAGCGGAGTGCCCGCGCGCAGCACCTGGGGTTCCGGTACCCGATAGATCGTCACCACCGGTCTTTGGGCGTCGTTGTCACCGACGTCCCCGATGTAGAGGCAGGACGGTGCGCTGGCGACTGGCCCACAGGGTCCGACGGCCGCTGCTTCCCAATCATGGTCGACGGCTCCCGGGATTCTCCAAATGCCTCGTCCCTTGCCGGTGGAGTCATAGGCGAAGACGAGGGGCTCATGCCCGGAGTCGTTCAAGCCGAAGATGATCCCCCGCTGGCTCACACTCGTGACCGCGACCGAATTTTCCACGAGTTTTCTGTGGACTCTTGTCGGTACTTTCAACACAGAGGCGACCCCGGACTCGCCGACGGTCCGCGACGCACTTGCATCAGGTCGAGGACATCCGAGAATGGCCGCACTCACGAGCAAGAGAGCGAGCCGGAAGGACTCTCTTCGATGAACGACACAACTCGTTGTGTTGCTGGACATTCCGATCGTGACCTCACGTTGATTCGCACGTCCTGAACTCGTTGACGTAGGGGCCAAACCCACTACGTTTCAAACCAGACCTACGGGGGCGACTTGGCTTCGACGGGGTCGGTGAAGCTGTGGCTGCGTGCCCAGGCCTCCTGAGCCCTGGTAAAACCCTCGGGAAAATCACAACTGCCAACAACAACCTGGCACTGGCTGCGTAACTCGCGTCTCTGACGCAGTTACTGCACCTGCCCATGATGAAGCCCGCCCGAGGCGGCGTTATGGGTATCGCAATATCGGGATAGTCCGGCACTGCGCCTTCCGGCGCCGGGCGAAATGAAAGAAGGCTTGTCCGGGAATCGGCGGCTCATCGGCCAGTTTCCGGAGACCCTGAACGGTGAGATACGCACGTAGATGCTGTGGTCGATCCAGTCTCGGACCGGGGTTCGAATCCCCGCGCCTCCACCTCATGGCAGCGCCGGCAGCGACACCGCTGCCGGCGTTGTCAGTTCGTGGCCGCCAACTGCTGCGCCACTACGCGCGACAAGTCGCTCATCGAATACGGCTTGGCGATCGCGGCACTGAAGCCATACATCGCCAGGCGTTCCGAATCGCCCGGCTCCAGGTACCCTGTGGCGAGGAGCAGTCGGAGGGCCGGCGCGATCTGCTTGATCTGAACTGCCGCGTCGCGCCCCTGCATGCCTGGCATGTTGCCGTCGAGGATGACGAGCTCAAAGCGATCGGGATCACTTGAAACACGTTCGACCGCATCGACGCCATCGGCGGCGCACTCGACCTCGTAACCCAGCTGCGTCAGCATGCGGGTCGCCACGTCACGAACCGTGGCGTCGTCATCCACGAGCAGGATTCGACCCGACCCGGTGACGATGCACGGCGCGGCGGCGTCGGACTCCTCGACGGCCTGCGTCCGTAGCGGGAGGTAGATGGTGAACACGGTGCCCGCTCCCTCGGTCGATTCCAACTCGATCGCGCCATCATGTGAGCGCACCGTCCCATACACCATCGAAAGCCCGATGCCCGTCCCCTTGCCGACCGGCTTGTTGGTGAAGAATGGCTCGAACGCGCGTTGCTGAATGCCGAGTGACATCCCCGTGCCGGAATCCTCCACGCCGATGACGATGAACGGGCCCGGCTCAACCACGCCGGCGAGACGGTCACAGTCATCCTGGGCGAGCGTCCTCTCCGACGTGGTGATCATGAGCTGGCCGCCTTCGGGCATCGCGTCGCGCGCGTTGAGGGCGAGATTGAGGAACGCGTTGGTCAGCAGGGACCGATCACCCGTCACGATCGCCCGACGGGCATCGAGGCGCACGCGCAAGGCAATGCGGCGATCGAACGTGCGCGCCGCAATGTCGCGGACCTCGTTGATCGCCTGATGCACGTCGACAGGCTCGTCGCGTGACGGCGCCTTGCGAGCGAGCGTGAGGAGATTCCGCGCCAGCTCCGCGCCGCGGGCGGCGGTCTCCAGGATGGCAGCGGCGTCCTCCTTCACGGCCGCGGTGACTCCCTCCGAAGCGCGCAGCAGGTCCGCGTAACCCATGATAGCCGTCAGCAGGTTGTTGAAATCGTGAGCGATGCCTCCGGCGAGCTGTCCCACGGCCTCCATCTTGTGCGCCTGTCGCAATTCCTCCTCCAGCCTCCGCTGGGCCGACACGTCGTGCACGACAGTCAGCACATACAGCGGCGCGCCTGACGAGTCGCGCACCACAGCCCCGGTGAGGTTCGCCACGGCGACCGAGCCATCCGGCCGCAAGTAGCGCTTCTGTCGCCGAACCGGCGCCGCGCCGGCGACCATGCGTCGGAAAGCCGACTGGTCCGGTACCCGATCGTCGGGGTGCGCCAACTCGAAAATCGTCATCCCGACGATCTCATCGGCCGGCCGCCCCACGAGCTCAGCGAAGGCCGGATTCACGCGGAGGTAACGACCAGTGAGGTCGACCTCCACCATGCCTACGCCAGCCTGTTCAAAGGCCGCGCGATACCGTGCTTCGCTCTCCGACAATGCCGCCTGGGCCCGCTTTCGCTCGGTGATGTCGCGAATGAAGGCGCTGAATTCGGTCTGGGATCCTCGCTTGAGCGGCGTGATGGTGAGTTCGATCGGGAAGTATGTGCCGTCTTTGCGGAGGGCGGTGAGTTCCAGGCGCCGTCCGTTCAACCGCCCGTGCCCCGTGCGGGTGAACCGCTCCAGCCCGGCGTTGTGTGCCAGCCTGTACTCAGGCGGGACGATTGTTTCGGCGACAGAACGATCGAGGACTTCGGCCCTGGTCCAGCCGAATGTTTGCTCCGCCTGAGGCGACCATTCCTTGATCATTCCAGCGGCGTCGGCGACAACAACCGCGTCCAGAGCGGCGTCGAGGATGAGTCGGGTCCGCGCCGCGGTCCGATCCTCTGCGCGCTGCTCATCCTCTGCCGCCCGTTGACGGAGGATCGTCGTCATCCGGTTGAACTGCTCGACGAGGCGCCCCAGCTCGTCGGGATGCTCCGGTTCCAGGTGCGCGCCGAGATCACCGGCGCTGACGCGATCGAGTGCTCCATCCAGTCTCGCCAGTGGCGCGTGAAAGCGCCGTTTCAGGAACAGCGCCAGCATGGGAAGGGCGAGCGCTCCGCCGAGGAGCCAGATCCAGACGACGGCGTTAAGCGCGGTCAGCGCGCTGGCGAGGTTGGCTTCGTGCGAGGTCATTTCGCGCAACGCCATGGTCGTGGCTTCGTTCAGTGCATCGGACAGCGGCCGTTCGAGCGAGTCGGCGCGGCGTAGCAGACGCTCGGCAGTGGGTATCTCGCCGACCTCCAGTGAGGCGATCGCTCCGAGCACCTCACCGCGCAGCCGGTCTTCGCTGGCCACCGCTTCGGCGAGGATGAGTTGAAGCGCCGAAGCCGAGCCTGAGGACGAGGCCAGGCGGTCAACCGCGTGGGACGTTTCGGCGAGCTCCTCGACGCGCCCGCGGAGCGACTCGAGCGTGTCGAGCGGGATCGCCCGCGTCTGGGCGACGAGGAGCAACCGCCACACTTCAGTCACCGCGGCGTCCACTCTGCTGGCGCGGAGCGTGCTCTCGCGGTACTCCTCGAGCACCGACTGGCTGCTGAGATGCAAGCGCGCCGAAGACGGCTGGATCGCCAGTTTCACAAGGAGTCCCAGCACAGCGACGTACATGACCGCCACCACGCCGAGACCCATGATCGAGGTTCGGAGCGAGGTCCGGTCGTGAGCGGATCTCCCGCTCACGGCATCGCTTCGCTGGGACCGCTCATGCGCAGAATCTCGCTGCGAGGTCGATTGAAGGCGATCGGGCCGGTAACCCCTTGCCACGGTTCCCGAGTGCGTCCGAGCGATTCGAGCCACCTTCTCACCGCGATGCGACTTGGGCCGGCCTCCCGGATGGCGGTACTGAGCAACATGAACGCGTCGTACTGAAGGGCATGGGAGGCGACCGGCGCGCGCTTGAGCACGGGCGTCGTGCGCTCGATGAAGTCGACGTTGAGCGAATCAGTGCCTGGCGACCAGAAGTCGACGCCGCGGACTCGCTCGGGGACGATTCGCAGCGGAACGCCAGGAAGTTGCCGGGCGCCATCCATGCTGTCTCCGAACAGGATCCAGGTGGTCGGACTTTCGGCGTGAATGAAATCAGCGATGCACCATCCGTTCAGAGACCCCGTTGTGACCACCACGACCTCGGGATGCGAGCGCCGGAGCGCCGCCCTGACGATCGATTCGTGCGCGCCGGCGGCAGGTTCCGAAAGGCACGAATCGCTCGGAATCATCGACGCATCGGCGAGGTTCAGTCCGCGATGATGGAGTGCCGCCCGCACGCCGTCGCGCAATCCGATGCCGTACTCGTCGCCGAGGTAGAGGACGCCTACGCGAGTGGCTCGCAGCGAATCGAGCGCGTAGTTGGCAATGAACTCACCCTCCACGGAGTCGCTGGGGACGAGCGTGAACGTCCACGGGCCGAGTTTGCCGAGGCGACTGCTGGTGGCGTTTGGGACGACGTTTGGGACCCCGCGAGCGTTGTAGACCGCGGCGCCGAGGAGCGCGTCCCGGCTTCCCGGGTGCCCTACCACCGCGACGACCGTCGGATCATCGGCAAAGGTCGTCGCTTGTTCGCTGTTCAGCTGGATGCTCGCCGGCTCGGCCCCACCGACGCTCCACCTCGCGATCTGCACGCCCGTCGATTCAACGGCTGGCCGGATAGCCAGGAGAATGGGAGCGATTTCGTCCCGTGGATATGCATCCCCGATGCGCACCGGCTCGGCGGCGCGGCATCCAATCACCTGCAACAGCGTCAGGACTAACGGAAGGAAAGGCGTACGTTTTGGGGGCATGCCAGTCCGTGAGGCGACACTGAACATAGCATTGGTCGCCGGCAGTTGCAGCAGGCGCCGAAGTTGGACACCCCAGCGTCGCGGTCGACTACTGCTGGATGACCCAGCCCGCTACTCCGCGGCTGGAGCGGACAAGGGAGAATTCGCCGAAGCGTCCGAGCACGCCGACCGTCTCTCCTGCTTCGACCACCGCCACGACGTCACCCGGACTGTGCGTGACGGCGGGCCGCGCCAGAATCACTTCACCCGCGGGAATGGTCGCGATGGCGCGGTCGGCGGATTCGGTCAGGCGGGAGCTCACAAAGCCGGTCAGGCCATCGGGCAATCGCACCCGGTAAAACTCGCCCGCGGCGGACAGGACGCGCATCGCCGTGTGACGCTCCAGGCGTTGCACGGTGTCGGCGCGGACGTTCGGCGCTGTGAGGAGCAGGGCGCGGACGCTGGCGGGACGAATCCATCGCCCCAGCCGTGTCGTGTCAGCGACGAGTCGGGGCAGGTTCCCGCGCGGGCGATAGACGAACCAGTACGGATTCACCGGTCCGTCGCCACGCCGGTAGACGCCAAAGTGCAGGTGCGGTGGTGTGGTGCGCGCATTTCCGGTGTTGCCGACAAAGCCGATGGTATCGCCGACGTTGACGCGCATGCCTGACGAGACGGCTTGGCTGTCGAGGTGGGCGTAGTACAGCGAGTTGCCGAACGTGTCGCGCAGCCAGACGACCTTTCCGCCAAGGTCCGTTTCGTTGACGCGATTGACCACTCCAGCGGATGCCGCAATGACCGGTGTTCCGCGCCTGGCGAAGATGTCGATCCCCTGATGGCTGCGGGCGCCGGCATCCCGGGGCGCGCCGAACCGGCTCCCGATATCCCGTTCGCTACCGGATCTGAGGGGGAAGGCAAGCGTCGGCGCCAGGCGGAGTGTTGCCCGGAACCGGCCGCCGCGAAGCAACTCGGGCTGAGCGCGGACGATGACCTCTCCGTCGCGACGCGGCGTCACGCGAATGAGCCGGGCACCGGAGTCCGCCGAAGACAGATGATCGAGCGCCCTCGTGGAATCGATGGCCCAGGCGTCGAGGAACACGGTAGTCGTGCTGTCGCCGGGGAGGTCCATCTCGAGCGTGATTTCCTGGCCCTGCCTGACGCGGACCCGGAGCGCGATCGCCACCGGTTCACCGGGCGCGAGGTATCCCAGTTCCTCGTGAGGCGACGTGACCAGCGGAGCATCTCTCAGCGCGCGATCCGCGGCTGCCGTCCAGTCGTTCGCGAGGGCGGTTCCATGGAGTCCGGCGGCGGTCAGGGCGTCGACGTACCGTTGCCTCGGCGTGCGATCATCAAGCAGGCCGTCGGCCGCGCGACGCAGGTTGTCGCAGCCACCTGCGCTCAACAGCAGCGAAAGGACCAGTCCAGTACGGGCGCGATTCGATCGCACCGTCTGTAACAACGGACGGGAGGCAGCACGGTTTCCCGCACCCGGCCTCGGGCATCCAGCAGTCGGCATCTTCAGTGCGTCATCCCGTACACGATGTAGTTGATCGCGAACTTGTACGCGTCATTCGTGATGTTCACGGGCCAGAAGTTCTGGTCCGACCACTCCATGTAGTCGCCGATGTCGTTGTTGTAGTTGATGACGACCATCAGCCGCTTGGCGGGATCGTTGTCCTCGTGGATCCCCAGGAACTCGGCACGCAACTCCGGTCGGCCCGGATACGGCATGTCCAGCGAGTCGATCCGGAAGAACGAGTCGAAGACCGGGTGAGTGACCTTGAGATACTCGATGTTTGCGTCCGGCAACACGCGCCGGATCTCCCGCTCGAAGTTGTACCACTCGTTCTGCCTGAAGTCGTCGACGATCAGGAACCCGCCCTTGGCCAGGTAGGCGCGCAGTCCCTGGACCTCGCTTTCGCTCATATGCCAGTAGCCGGGCTCGGACAGGTAAGCGACCGGGTACTTGAGCAGCTCCGGGTCGTCGAGCGCGTGGATATTGCTTCCGGTCCGATGCGGGTGGAGCTCGGTGATCTCCTCCAGCATCGTCATGAGGTGGCGCTCCATGGCCGGGTAGTCATACTCCCAACCGCTGCGGCCATAGACGCTGTACCGGATGCGCGCGAACGTGAACTTGCCGTCATAAGGGACGTTAGGCTCCCACACGAAGCGGCGGAAACCCTGGGCCGAAGCTGCCGACGCCGCCAGCAGGGGCGGGGTCCAGCCGGGCCGAGCCAGGAGCAGTGTTCCGGTCAGGGCACAGCCGGCCGCTGCGAGGGCGAAGATGGCGTTCGTGCGCACCCCGGAAGGTTATGTAAAGGCGCCGGCGCCGCCACGGCGGCAGGGACTATCGGGTGACGACGAGGATGGTTTGCTGCGCATCGGGGCCGAAGCGCACCCTGGCCTGTTCCCGCGACAGCAGGCGGATTTCCCGAACGTCGGCGATGGGGATTTCCTGGAGGCGCTCGAAGGCCATCCTGCCGTTGCGCACGTACGCCGGGATCTTCGGCCAGGTGGGGCGCAATGAGATGATGGCCTGCCAGGCGTTATTGAAACTCTGGGCAGCGATTTCTTCGGAGGTAATCAGGTTTGCGTTCACCCGGCGAGCTTCGCCCCTGAGGCGCTCCGAAGTCATCCCGGTGCCACCGCCTCCGCTGGCACAGCCGCTGAGGAGAAGGGCGAGGAGAAGAACGGTCTGGCGCATGGTCGGGGGGGCAGGTGAGTCCGGTTTCTGCTGGATACTGCCCGAGGGACACATCGGTTCCGGCGCACCCTGCCGCCAAGCACGAGGAGGGGACCATGAGCAGTTCCGGGAACGGTCAGTACGAAGGGGCCGGCGGTGCCAATCGCGGTGAACGGAGCCTGGCCGGATGATAGCTTTTCCCAGCGTCCCTCACGCGCGCACCCTTCTGTTTCCCCGAGCCGTTCATGCCGGACGTTCCACTCAAGCGGCCGCACACGTCCCGCCAGCGGTATCGGCGGTTTGTCGAGGACTATCGCCTACGGCGGCTGGATGCGTTGACCGACGCCGCGCGGAGTGGTGGGCCAGGCCCGGATGGCGATGGCGGGGCGGCGGCGCGCAAGAGAATGCGTTGGCAGTTCGTGCGGGAGTACCAGCGCTGGTTGCGCCCGCATCGGAACCGTGTCGCCCTGGTCTTCCTCCTGGCGGTGGCCGCCGCGGGAATGCAGCTCATCGAGCCGCTGTTCATGCGGCACATCATCGACAGGGTGCTGCTGAATTCCGCCCTCGATGCACCGGGACGCCTGACGCGGCTCAACCTGATCGGCGGAACGTTCCTTGGCGTCATCATCCTGTCCAGTCTGCTGCAGATGCTGAAGGACTATCGGCAGAAGCTGCTGAACGTCCGCGTGATGCTGTCGCTCCGCCGCGGGTTGTTCGACCGGTTGCTGCACCTGCCGCTCCCGAAACTCTGGGACATGAAGACCGGCGGGATCCTGTCGCGTCTGACCGGCGACGTGGACACCACGACCGGGCTGCTGCAGATGGCGGTGATCTCGCCGTCGATCGCGGTGATTCGATTGCTGGTCGCCATCGGCATCCTCCTCTCGCTCAACTGGCGACTGGCGCTGATGGCGATGGCGATCATACCCGGGGCGATGCTCATCAGCTTCACGTCGGCCAGGCGGGTCCGGCCGATCTACCGGTCCGTCCGAAGGGACGTGGAGGTCATCGACGGGCGTGTCGGGGAGACGTTCTCGGGGATCAGGGTC
>Ga0209108_10000153_pt1 | contig 35398 bp, 31 predicted proteins | sample Rifsed10ft1_FD_184003 | JGI IMG/M metagenome (GOLD analysis project Ga0209108, IMG submission 184003) | Soil microbial communities from Rifle, Colorado, USA - sediment 10ft 1 (version 2) | ecosystem: Environmental > Terrestrial > Deep subsurface > Rock core/Sediment | place: Rifle, Colorado...
GCCGGCTTGGGACCAACTTGGCGGGAATAGTTGGAACGGCGCTAGCCAGTCACCAGCCGCATGGCCAGCAGGCCGAGTGAGAACGCACCGATTGCCAGGGCGACGATCGTCGCGGGCGAGAGGTGAACGTCCTTCTTCCACCACGGCGCGATGGCCGTCATAAAACTGGTCTCGGGGAGCGACGCCATGATCCGGGCAGCCACGTAGGGCGGAGTCACCACGCGCCGACGGCGCTCGGTTTCCTCGTCCATGCGGCGCCAGAACTCGAGCGACCGCGCCTGATCGCCACGAAGTCCCGTTGGCTCCGGCGTTTCCCCGTCGAGCCAGCGATGGATGTGATCCAACGTTGCGACCGGAGGAAGTGGAACTTCCCGGTCCGCCAATGGGGCACTGCCCTCCCCAGGCTGTTTGCCGCCCTCTCGGGCCGCCTCACCGCGCCGATTCGGCTCGTACATATCATCCAGCTTCACGCGTATTTCTCCTCTAATAGTGCCTGGAGCGCCTCTCGTGCGCGGTGAACACGCATTTTGAGGGCCCCCACCGTTGTGCTCAGCAGGTCTGCCATCTCCTCGTACGACCGACCCTCGACGTGCTTCATGATGAACGCTTCCCGTAACGACACCGGGAGGGTCAGCAACGCACTGTCGAGATCCGATCGCAACTCGGTCAGGTCCAGCTCTTCCTCGGGATTGGCGTACCCGGTTGGCTGATCATCCTCGTCGTAACTGAGATGCGTACGACGAATGTTCTTCAACCAGTCCTTGCACCCGTTGGCCACGATGCGGAACACCCAGGCATCGAACCGTCCTCGCACCTCGGCCAGGTGGCTGTAGGCCTTGATGAAGGACATCTGCAGGATGTCTTCCGCGACGTCGGGGCTTCCGGTCATCCCGAGCGCGTGCCGGAACAGCGGATCTGCGTAACGGTGGATGAGGAGGGAAAAGGCATCTCGGTCGCCCGTTAGCACTCGGGCGATGATTTCCTGATCCGCATCAACCTGGTCTACCTGATCGGCGGGCACCGTCGATTTCACGGCCGGAGCATAACTCCTTCGCCCACCTCTGGATAGTCCTGCTACACCGGGCTGCTGAACGGCATACGTTGTCACGCCGATAAGACGATTCGTGGCCCGCGGCGTAACAGGATCGCCCTTTTGCGGGCGGGGTCAGTGACCCACGACACCGAAGGCTCCCCAGCCGTCCCGGCGAATCAGCTCCCCGTGCTCGTCCAGTCTCGGCGGACGCCTGCGGACGGTGCCCGGCACTGACGGGGCGACGCCCGTGACCAGACTCGCTGGCACATCGGTCAGCGCCTCTCTCACCGTCCTGACGACTCCGCAAGGCACCCCAACCTTTCCCAGCGCGCCTAACCAGTGAATGGTGTCGGCTGTCGCCAGCCGGTCGGCGATCGCGCGGACGACACGCTCACGCTGCGCCAGCCGGCCGGCGTTCGTGTCGAGCGATGCATCACCAGCCAGTCCCTCGAGGCCGAGCGCCCCGCACGCGTGCTTCCATTGGGCGTCGTTTCCAACGGCGATCACGAGCCGGCCGTCCCTCGCCGCAAACAACTGGTAGGGTACGAGGTTGGGATGCGCATTCCCCCAACGGCGAGCGTCGTTCCCACTGACAAGCGCATTCTGCGCGACGTTGATCAGTGCCGCGGTGGCCGAATGCCGCAGCGAGATGTGCAGTTGGCGCGTGGGGGCCGGCAGCGCCTGCCGCGAGCGATCTCGATTGAGCAATGCGCCGAGGATTGCGATGGCCGCGTCCTTCCCGGCGAGGACATCCGCCAGTGCGACGCCCGTCTTCATCGGTTCGCCGGCCGGGTCCCCGGTTATGGACATCCAGCCGCATTCCGCCTGGGCGACAAAGTCATATCCGGGCCGATCGCTGCCGGGGCCGAATCCGGAAATCGTGCACCAGATGAGTCTCGGATTGCGGTGGAGCCAGTCGTCGGCCCGAATGCCGCGGGATGCCAGCGCCCCCTCGCGGAAGTTCTCCAGAACGACATCCGCGTCCCCGATGAGGCGGGCCAGAACGTCCCGATCGCCAGGCAGGTCCAGATCGATCACCATTGAGAGCTTGTTCCGGTTGCAGCACAGGTAGTAAGCGCTCTCTCCCTGTGCGTCGAAGGGAGGCCCCCACCCCCTCGATTCGTCACCTCGGCCCGGTCTTTCGATCTTGATGACGTCGGCACCAAGATCGCCGAGAATCATGGTACAAAGCGGTCCAGCAAGAACACGCGACAAGTCGACGATTCTCACGTTTTTGAGCTCTATTGGCACGAATATGCTCCTTTGGTGGCTCGATACTGATATGATATTCCGCTAGTTTGTCTTCGTTGCCGATGGATCCGAGATACTGCTCGAACATCCTTGCGTATGTCTCAAGTCAGCATATACTTAGCGCCGCGTAAAACCCACGAAAGCCTCGCGACCGGTCCAACCCGGCCTGATCAGGCCCTGAGACTGACCGGCTGAATCCCCCGCGCTTGGCCGACCCCCGCTCGCCCCAATGACCGAATCGGCAAGCCCGAACGACAACGCGCCAGCGTCTGAAGAGCCGGCGCTCACGCCACCCGTACCGCCAAAGCGCAGTCCCGGACATCGCGGTCAGGATGTCCGCGACACCGTCGCGGAACTGGCTGCTCGCGCCCATGAGATCAGTCTCGAGGCCGGCAGCAAGATGTCCGGCGCCCTTCGGGACGTCATTGGGGCGGCGGCCGGTCTCACAGCCTTCGCGGTAGAAAGCGCCCGCGACCTTGTTCAGTACATGGTCAGACGCGGACAGATGACTCAGGAAGAAGCCGATAAGCTCATCCGCGAGGCCGAGGAAGCGAGCTCCAAGCGGGGAAAGGCGACCAAGCCGGACGCCACGCGCAAGTCAGGAAACGAGCAGAAAGCCAAGGCTCCAGCGAAGACCAAGGCGCCCGTGGCGGCGAAGAAGGTGATCGCGAAGAAACCCGCCCTCCCCAGGAAGCCCGCGGCAAAGAAGTAGTCGCAGCGGCTCACGCGCGCGTGTCCGGAGTGCCCCCGCCCGCGTATCGTATGCCCATGGATGCACTCGTTGCCCGCGCCCCGGCCCGCCTCGATTTCGGAGGTGGCTGGACCGATGTCCCTCCCTACAGCGAGGAGCGCGGCGGATGTGTCTGCAACGTGGCCATCGAGCTGCACGCGATCGCCACGGTGCGCGCCAGGGTCGAGCGTGGCGGGGCCGGCAACGGCTCCAGAACTCCCGACAACGCCCTGGCCATTGCAGCCGCTCGACGCGCCGCGATGCCGGGCGTCTCCGTGACTGTCCAGGCCGAGTATCCCCTTGGTGCCGGACTCGGAGGATCATCAGCGGCCGGCGTCGCTGTCCTCGGCGCGCTCGCTGCCTGGCGCGGCGAAGAGATCACGCCGTCCAGTCTCGCGGAGGAAAGTCGCCGTCTCGAGGTGGAAGACCTCGGCATCGCCGGCGGTCGACAGGATCATTACGCGGCGGCGATCGGGGGCGCGCTCGGGCTCTGGTTCGGCGGAGAGGTCACTGCCCGGCGCATTCGGATGAGTGATGACCTGATGGCGGCGTTGAACCAGCGATGCATTGTCGCGTACACCGGCCAATCGCGGATCTCGAGCAATACGATCACGGCGGTGATGGACGCCTATCGCGCCCGCGAACCTCACGTGCTCAGCGCGCTTGATCGTATGCGCGACCTGGCCGTCCAGATGGTAGCGGCCCTGGAATCGGCCGATCTGGATGCACTTGGCCAGCTGGTCGGGGAGCACTGGGTCCACCAGCGGGCGTTGCATCCGGCGATCCCCACGCCGCTGATCGATGCGGTGCTCGCTGACGCGGCTGCCGCAGGCGCGATCGGTGGCAAGGCGTTAGGCGCTTCGGGCGGCGGCTGCGTGCTGGCGATCGCCGCCGAGGGGCGTGAGGAAGACGTGCGGCAGGCCATGGCGGCGCGCGCGCAGCCGCTTCCCGTGCGGATGGCGCGGCGCGGATTCCATGTCGTCAGGCGCGCCGGCCCGGTTCCCACGGGCGCCACGGTGTCCGGCGCATGACACCGTCGCCAGGCGACGCCGTCGCGCTCACCCGGTTTCTGGTTCAGATCGATTCGCGAAATCCGGGGCTCGTGCCTGGCGCGCCGGCCGAGGGTGAAGTGGCGCGCGCCCTGGCGGCCGTGCTCCAGGCATGGGGGTTCCGCGTGTCGCTCCAGGAAGTGGTCACCGGGCGGCCGAATGTCGTCGCACGCATCGGGAAGGCCGGCGGCCGGTCCCTGATGTTCAACGGTCACCTGGACGTGGTAGGGGTCGAAGGGATGACGCACGCCCCGTTCGAGGGCGCGACGCTCGATGGACGCCTCTACGGCCGTGGCGCGACCGACATGAAAGGCGGCGTGGCCGCGATGTGCTGTGCCGCGTGGCGCGCGGCGAAGTCCGGTCTGGCGGGGGAGGTCGTGGTCGCGGCGGTCGTGGACGAGGAATGGCAGAGCGAGGGGACCCGGGGGCTCCTCGAGCGCGGCGTCCGCGCCGACGCGTGCATCGTCACCGAGCCAACGCGCCTGGCGATTGCGCCGGCGCACAAGGGCTTCACGTGGACAGAAGTCACGTTCACCGGTCGCGCGGCTCACGGAAGCCGGCATGATGTCGGCGTGGATGCCATCCGCCACGCCGGACTCCTGCTGGCGGAGCTGGACCGCCTGGAGCGCGGGGAACTCGTCAGGCACACGCACCCGCTCCTTGGCCACGCTTCACTGCACGCGGCCGGTGTGTCGGGTGGCAGCGGATGGTCAACCTATCCGGATCGATGTGTCCTGGCGGTGGAGCGCCGCACCGTTCCCGGCGAGTCACCGGACGACGCCGTCGCTGAAATGGAGCAGGCGCTGTCCCGTGTCGCGGCGTCGGCGCCGGCCATGCGGGCGGAGGTGAAGCACGTCTTCTCCCAGTGGCCGAGTGACGTAGCCCCCGAAGCGCCGGTGGTTCGGGCGCTGGCGGCCGCCATCGGCAGCGTTGGCGAGCGCGTGAAGATCGAAGGGCTCTCGGCGTGGACCGATGCGGCCCTGCTCAACGCCGCCGGGGTACCGGCGATCTGCTTCGGTCCCGGCGACATCTCGCTGGCGCATTCAGCGACTGAGTGGGTCGCCGAGGATGAGCTCTCACGCGCGACGTTGGTCCTGGAACGCCTGGCGCTGGATTGGTGTAGAGCGGCCTGAGTGGCTCACCTGACGCCCAGTGAATACGACCGCCTCGAGAGGGCCGTGATGGACGGCCGGCGGATTGCGCTCGTCAGGCAGGGTCGTGAGATCGTGGTCATTCCGTTGCGCTTGTTCATGCGTGGTGGCCGCGAAGTGATCGAGGCCCGCCATCCGACCACGGGCGACCTCATCACGCGCGTGATCGAGGACCTGGATGCCGTGGAGGTCCTTGGATGACGAAGTCGCGAGTCAACGAAGCGCTGGTCGCGATCTTTGCCGACGAGTCCTGCCTTGGCAACGGGCGGGATGGAGAGAATCCGGGCGGAGTCGGCGTCCTCCTCGAATTCAAACAGCGCGAATCGGCCCCAGTCGTCAGGCGCGATCTCTGGGTCTCGGAACCGGCAACGACCAACAACCGCATGGCGCTCCGCTCGGTCATCGAGTCCATGACGGCGCTCGGACGGAAGGGCCGCCGGTTCCAGGTCAGCTTTACTACGGATTCGCGGTACATCGTCGATGGCATGACCCAATGGGTGCATGACTGGGCAAGGCGCGGATGGACCAGGAAGAGTGGCGCGATCGAAAACCTGGAGCTGTGGCGTCAGGCAGTTGATGCGGCGGCGGCGCACGCGGTGTGCTGGCGGTGGGTGCGTGGCCACGCCGGACACGCCCAGAACGAATACGCAAACGACCTCGCGGTACGCGCCGCGGCAACGCAGTCGTCCTCGGGTGGCCTTGTGGAGTCCGGATTCGACGCCTGGTTCGCGGAACGCGCCGCGGCGAGAAAGCCCATGGCCCTGGAGCCGTTCCCGGACCCGGCCGTTTTCCGGGCTTCGAGAACGTTACCGGCGCCTCACCCGGCGAGTCCCTGAAATAGTCCCCCAAGGAGGTTGCTGTCATGGGGAAGCTTCTCGTGCTGGCTGTCGCGATTGCCGCTGGATATGCCATCGGATACCGCGACGCCCGCAGTCACTCGGAACACATCGCCACGCGCGCCGTCAATCAGGTGCGCGTGCTGTTTGGCGCGACACCAACCAATGACGTGGACGCAGTCATGACCCGGATCGAGGGCAAGAATTGATGGATGAACTGGACAGGATGTTCCGGCGACTCGTTCACAACGTCCGGGCGGGATTTCCAGATCTCCTCACCCGGCCGTTCGAAGTAACGGCACTGCACCAGCACCTGATTCCCTATCGCCTCAATCGCGGAGAGCTTGCCATCGATACCGCGGAGGAATACGAGCTCACGTTGATGCGACTCCTGTCGGGGGCCCGCGGACTGCTCAACGGCGATCCCGATATGCAGTCGGCATTACGTGCCGAACTCGAATCCCCGAATCCCGACCTGTCCCTGTTCCGGGCCTGGGGAACATCGTCAGTCTCGTTTGCCGCGACGGCGATTCGAGCGCTGGACGGCCAATCACCACCCGTGGTCCGCAGTCCCAGCCCGGCGTCGCCGACTCGTCAGGCGGAGATGGCTGGTCGCGCCACGCTTGAATTGCCGGCCTCGGGCGCGGCACCCGTTGCGTCAGCGGTCGCGACGGCGCGAGCGCCGAAGGCGGCCGGGTCGGTCGCCACGGCACAGGCGCCAAAGGCAGCCGCGCCTCGACCAGCAGCGCAGGCGCCAAAGGCTGCTGGACCCGGCGCCACGTCGGTGGCTGCGAAGCCCGCCGCTCCTGTGGCACCAGTTCCTGTTGCCGTCGCGCGGGCGCATGGCACGGGCTGCCGCTACTGCGGCGGGGAACTCCCCGAGGGACGCGAAACGCACTTCTGTCCGCATTGCGGCCAGAACCTGTCGATAAAGCAGTGTCCGGCCTGCAGCACGGAACTCGAGGTCGAGTGGCAATACTGCATAACCTGCGGGCGGCAGGCGGAATAGCCTCGGACGCGATGCGGCGCGGCCGGGGAGCGTTCATATTCCGGATGGACCCGCTGTCGCCACAACATGTCAACCGATCCTCCCGCACCGGCGGAACCGCCGGGTGGTTCGTTAGCCCCGCTCGACCGTGCCGCGCTCGAACGTGTTCTGGCGCGAGCGACCGAGCTTCAGGCGCGTCTGGCCGATGCGCCCGACGAGCTGACCGAGAATCAATTGCTCGAACTGGGCAGCGAGGTCGGGATCTCGTCGGACCATCTGCGGCAGGCACTGGCGGAAGAGCGAACGCGCGTGGTGCTGCCGGAGGAGTCCGGCGTCGTGGGGTCCTGGTTCGGCTCAACAGTGGCCGCAGCGTCGCGCGTGGTGCCGGGTACCCCCGCTGAAGTTCTCGCGCTGATCGATTCCTGGATGCAGCGCCAGGAGCTGCTGCGAATCAGACGACGGATCGGCGAGCGCCTCACCTGGGAGGCACGCCGGGATTTCGCGGGAACTGTTCAGGCGAGCTTCAACCTTGGCGGACGGCCGTACGCCCTCACTCCCGCCACCGAAGTCGGCGCGACCGTAGTGGCGGTCGATGCCGGGCGCGTGCTGGTGCGGCTCGATGCGGACTTCACGCCGAGCCGGGTTCGCAATGTGCGGTGGGCCGGCGTGACGGCGGGGCTTGGAGTCACGTCGGGCGCCAGCGTGGTTGCACTCGCTTCCATGTCCGGCGAACCGGGTGCGTTGGTTATCGGAGCGGTCGTCGGCAGCATATGGACCGCGCTGGCCGGACTGGGTGCCACGGCGATAGCGCGTGCGCAACGGCGGAAGGTGGCGCGCGGTCAACTGGCGCTGGAGCAGATCCTCGACCGGCTCGAGCACGGGGGGATGCGCTCGCCCAGGTCGTCACTCATGGACTTCCTCTCCTCGGTGCGGTAATGGCCGGCGGCGTGAAGCTGGGCCCGGCGGGCATCTTGATGATGCTCGTCATCGGGGTGGCTTCGCCCGGACTGCTGCGTTCACAGGCCGGTTCCGTTGCCGCGACTCCAGCGGCTCGCGTCACCGGAATCGTGTACGACTCGATGGCAATGCGGCCCCTCAACGGAGCCGTGGTCCAGCTGGCGCTGGTGCCCGCGCCCCGCACGATCTCCGCGGTGCGGTCGATCGTGACGGATTCGCTCGGTCACTTCGAATACCCCGCCGTCCCGCCGGGCACGTACCTCCTCGGGTTCCAGCACGTGGCGGTCGACTCGTTAGGTCTCCGCGGACCGCTGCAGCGCATCGACGTGCGAACGGCATCGACCGTGCGCGCCGCCATGGCTGTCCCGTCGATGCGGTCGATCATCCGGACCGTCTGCGGGCGTGAGGGAACCAAGGACTCCCTGGCGGTGCTGCTTGGGAGCGTGCGCCACTCCCGATCGGATACTCCCCTGCCGGGGGCCTTTGTGTCGCTGCGGTGGGGGGAAGTGATCCTCGAACGGGACGGCAGCATGCAGCGTTCTACACCGATCGTGGACTCGTTCGCCAATGACGAGGGGTGGTTCACCGCCTGCGTACCCGGCGGCGTGCCGATGACAGTGCGCGCCTCGTACGACACGGACCTGTCGGGAAACGTGGAGCTGGGGGTGGCAGCGCATGCCGTGCTCCGTCGGGACATCTATGTGGGTGCTGCTCAAGCCGAAGTCCGCGCCGCCGACACAACGGCCTCCGGGCGTGCCAGAGAGGAACGGATCGTGGAGCGCGGCCGCGGCGAGCTACGGGGCGTGGTGCGCGCGCTGGACGGAGGCCCGATCGAGGGGGCGCGGGTGGCGCTGCTGAGCGGCGTGGGTGAGGCCCGGACGAACGGTCGCGGCGAATTCGTGCTCCAGGGACTGCCCTTTGGATCGCACACCGTTGAAGCGCGCGCGATCGGTTTCGTCCCGGGGCAGGAGATCGCGGACATCGTCGAGTTCCGGGGGGGCGTCACGGAGTTCGTACTGTTCGATGTGTCGGCGTACCTGCTGGACACGGTGCGCGTCGCCGCGTTGCGGCGGCTCGATGCCTCGGCGCGGGAGGGGTTCGAACGCCGCCGGAAGTCGGGATCCGGTTACTTCATCGACGAGGCACAGATCGACTCCATGCGCGCGATGAGTTTCCGGGACCAGGTGCGCCGGCTGCCCGGCATCCGGTTCCGCCGTGGCACCCGGCTCGATGACAGCTGGGAGGAACACGTGGAGTTCATGAGCGGTCAAGGCGAGCCGTGCATCCCGATGATCTACCTGAATGGCGCGCAACTCGTCCACGGAAAGGTCGACCTCGACGCGATCATCAATCCCTTAACGGTGCGTCGCATCGAGGCGTATTTTCGCGGCGTGGCGATCCCCGCGGAGTTCGCATCGAGCCAGACGTGCGGGGTGCTCGCCATCTGGACCGAGACCCGGCGGCGAAACTGACCGCGAGTATCCGCGTTCCGTCCGCCCTTGTGCGGCGCCGTTCACGGTCCATCTTGCGGGCGCCATGAACTATTCCGAAGACACACCCGTCACCACCAGAGCACCTAACGAATCGCTCGCCCTCATGCTTGGCGGCGGCGGCGCGCGCGGCGCCTACCAGGCCGGCGTGCTGCGGGCGATCGCCCGGCGCTATCCAACGCTGCGTCTTCCCATTCTCACCGGAATCTCCGCCGGCGCCGTGAACACGACGTTCCTCGCCGCGCAGGCGGCGCCGCTGCCGGAAGCGACGGAACAGCTGGTGCGTCTCTGGCTCAGCCTGACCCCGGACCAGGTCTACAACGTCCACACGCTGCCGCTGCTGGGCAACGTGGGGCGCTGGGGGATGCGGCTGGTCGGCGGCGGCCACGCCGGCAAGGAGCCGACGAAGGGCCTGCTCGACACTGCCCCGCTGAGGCGCTTCCTTGAACGCGCGCTGCCGCGCGACGCCGACGGCGCCCTGCCGGGAATTCAGCACAACATCCGCACCGGCCGACTCGACGCCGTCGCGCTCTCGGCCACGAGCTACACGACGGGACAGTCCGTGACGTGGGTCCAGGGACGCGACGTCACCCTCTGGCAGCGACCACAGCGCCGCAGCGAACTGGCATCCATCACGGTGGAGCACGTGATGGCATCGAGTGCGCTCCCCATGCTCTTCCCGGCGGTGCGCATCGGAACCGAATGGTATGGCGATGGCGGCGTGCGCCTAACGGCACCGCTCTCGCCGGCGCTTCACCTCGGCGCCACGCGCATCCTGACCATCGCCACCCGGTATTCACGGTCCCGCGAAGAGGCCGACCGCCCGCTGACCGACGGTTATCCGCCTCCGGCACAGGTCCTCAGCGTCCTGTACAACGCCATCTTCCTGGACCTGATCGACGAAGACATCATGCGGCTCGAACGAATGAACCGCATGCTCGACGATATGCCGCCTTCGGATCGGGAGGGGATGCGGCTCGTGGAGATTCTCGTGCTACGCCCCTCGCGTGACCTGGGAAAGCTGGCCGGCGAGTTCGAGCCACGGCTCCCGCGCGTGTTCAGATACCTCACTCGGGGTCTCGGCACTCGCCGGACCACCAGTCCGGATATCCTCAGCCTGCTGATGTTCCAGGCCGATTACCTCCGACGGTTGGTCGAGCTGGGCGAGGGAGATGTGGAAGCCAACAAGGACCGGATCGACGCGTTCCTGGGTCAGCCAGTGTCGCTGTAGCGCCTGCGCGACGGATCGCCGGGTTGTGCGACAGGCGTTTTCCCGAAGGCCCGCATTGGGAGACCTCCGAGCCGTCGGCCCAAGTCGTTGTCTCGCGGCGCTTTGCCATGGCGACCCCGCAGCGCCCCCGGGTTCGGCATGGACAGTGCTTGTGTGACGTGCAGCACGCCGGCCCAGTTCAAGCTTTGTGGTAGCCCGCCCGCTCTCCACATCGCGCCGGAGGAATCCGGGGCTGGGTTCGGCGAGCACACTTTCAGTTCTGCAGCGCGACCCCCTTCCGCGCTGCCGTAACGGGCCGGGGCCACAGACCCCGGCCCGTTTCTCTTTTCCTGTGCGAGCGCCTTGATTAGCGTGACCCCCGGTTCGTCAGGTCAGGCCGACACGAAACCCGAACCAGAGATCGTGAGCACTCGACTCGATCCCGAGGAAGCGCTGGCCGCCCCGCTGTATGTCGTGGCTCTGGTGCTCATCCTCATCCCCGCGGTGGATTTCCTGCTCAGCGTTCCGGCTCCGCAGCCCTCGAGCGTCCAGTGGCGCTTTGCCGCTGTCGGCCTGCTCTCGGGATACATGCTTACCCCGATCCTGGGATTGTCGCTGGCGCTCGTGATCTCGGCGGTCGGCAAGCAGGTCGCCATGCAGCGCGCGCTCGTGATCACCTGCCTGACGCTGGCTCTAGTCCTTTTCGGACTTTGCGCGGCCTTCATGCTCGACGTGATTCAGTTGCGCGCGTCCGTACCTGTGGATGGACGTCCCGCGTTCGAGAGCGCGTGGAGCCGGGCGATCATCAAGCACCTGCTTTCGGCTGTTACGCTCGCGTACCTCGGCTGGCGTGCTCGTCGGATACTGCCCGCGCGCGGCCGGCGTCGTGAGCCGAAGCCGGTCATTGTTGTTTCGAAGTGACGTTCGGACATCGCTGACCGCCGACTGTTGCGCCAGGAAGGGGACTCGTCCCTTCGTCACTTGCCTCCCGGGATTGCTGCCGCAATACTGACGTTGTGGCAGCGTTGAGCGCTGTCCGTCCGGGAGGTCAAGAATGCTGTTCGCGCGGCTCCTCGAATCACAACGTGCCGCGGTAGCGATTGAAGCCATGCTCGAGGGCGCGGGAGTAAGTGCGCTCGTGCACGGCTTGCTGATTGGCGGCTGGCTGTTCCTGAATCGGGACGTCCAGCGCGTCACTCCGGAGCCGGACTCCGCCTTCACGCCGGTCCAGTGGCTGGTCCCGAAAGATCGCATTCCGGGCCGGCCGCAGCGCGAAACCGTGACGTGGACGACGTTGGCCGCGAGGACCGGCGAAGGTTTCCAGGAGGACGCCAGGGAGCGACAACGCGACGAGCGGCGCGTCGAGATGGTTCTGCCCGACGGGAAGGCCGAAGAGACCGAGGCGGCGGCGAAGAACGAGGAGGCACAGCCCCCGATTGCCCTGGGCGATTCGATCATGACGGAGTTCATGGTCGACAGCGCGGTCGTGCGGTACGAGGACGGCGCGGCTCCGACGTATCCCGAATCAATGCTGCGCAGGCGGATCGAGGGTTCGGTGATCGTGCAGTACGTGGTAGACACACTCGGGCACGCGGATACGCTCACGTTTCGCGTCATTTCCGCGACGCACGCCGACTTTGCGCGGGCGGTGAAGACCACACTCCCGCGAATGCGCTTTCGCCCGGCGATCATGGCGAACCGACTGGTGCCGCAACTGGTGCAGCAGCCATTCGCATTCAGGATCCAGGACAGCACGGTGCGCGCCAAGCCGCCGGGTGATCGGGGAGACTCGCCGCGGGCCCGCTAGTGCCGTTCCAACCTGTTTCGCCAAAGGCTCAGAGACACGAGGCCGGCTGGGAACCAACTTTGCGCGAATAGTTGGAACGGCACTAGCGGTTGCCGAGCGTCACCAGGTCCAAGTAGGACGACCAGCCCTGGCTCTCGCGACGCGCGAAGTCGTCGAGGGATTGCACCAACTGCGTGCTGTAGTGTCGCGGCCGGTTCAACGGATGCGACTGGCCGAAGCCGCCGCCGAAGAATGATCGAATGATCACCGAACGTTCATCGCGCGGCAGTCGCGAAGCGTTGGCCGCGAAATTCGCGAAGGAGCCATCGCGCCAGATGTACATCTCGACGTTTGACACATAGAGCGCGGAGACGCGCTCGCCGCGCGCGGCCACTTCCCGGCCGATGGCGGGGAGGGCGGTGGATCCGGCGAGATTGCCGACGACGGGAATGACGCGGTTGCGTGCCTCCAGCCCTCTCACGAACCGCCATCCTTCCTCATTCGCCAGGTAACTCGCCTGGTTGCCTTCGAGGTCCCGCTCGAGGATCAGCTCGCGCAGGGTCGGATAGTAGTATCGCGGCGAGCGCCCGGTGCTCGTGAAGCGGAGGTCGAGGCCGTACTGAATGAACTCGCCATGAAAGCGCCGTATGGTTGCCGTGTCGGCGAGTGAAAGCGGAACGCCGTATCGCCGCATTGTGACCAGGAGGGAATCGGTTTCACTGGCCGTGGAATCGACGGGGAGACTGTCGACGGCAGCGAGGATCGACTCGATGGGAGAACCATCCCAGCGACGAGCGTCGGGAGGCACGACGCGGCCCGTCCACCGGCTGAGGAACTCGAACCGGTTGCTCGACCGCTCGAAAAGCGCCTTGAACATCAGGTGCATGAGCAGGTTTTCGCGCCGGATGTCGATCATGAACGCCACGCGGGGGCGGATCGCGGCGATGTAGGAGAAGCTCTGGTCGGGCCCGACGCCGATGTACGCGCCGCCGCTCACCCGGCCGGCTCGCAGTTGACTTACGGCATGCAGGTATGACGTTTCGTTCGAGATGAGGTTGTCCGAGTCGAAGTACCCGGGCGCTTCCGACAGCCGGGCAACCGTTCCCGCGAAAGACGTATCGTCGCGGACGGTTATGACCTGAACGCCACGCGTGGCGACGCCCCGCGCGAGTCCGACTCCGGACACCGCGAGGAGCCCGCAGGCGACCAGCAATCCGCGCGCCGCGCCTAACGTGATGCCGGGATTCGCCATCGCTCCCTCCGGGTGCCGCCGCCGTCGTGGCGGTTCTTCGCCCCAATGGGTCACCCTATTCGCGCACCGCATCCGGGGCAAGTGAGGCCTGACGGCGCGCGCGCCGGGGAATTCAGCAGCCCATTCCAACGGCCATTAGCTTTCGGACGTCTTTCTCCCGTCATACCGCTCACCATTCGCCGACACGTCTCATGTACTTTCGCGAGCCTCGCATCTCGGTCCTGGCGCGACCCGCGTTTTCGGAGCCCGATCACCTCCGCGTCCAGTGGATTGGCGAGAGCAGTGACGGTGAGCGCCTGGCGGAGTTCGCGGGACGGCTGTGCTACATGAGTCAGCGAAACCCCGCCAGCCGGTCGACGGCGGATTACCTCGAGAACATCAAGAAACAGGCGCATGGCAGCGTCCTGGAGCACGCGAACTATTCCCTGCTGCTCGAGGGCGTCAGCCGCTCGCTCACGCACGAGCTGGTGCGGCATCGTGCTGGGTTCGCCTATTCGCAGTTGAGCCAACGGTACGTCGACGAGTCGGTTGCCGATTTCGTGGTGCCACCAGCCATCATCGGCGATGAGGCACTGGAAGCGCGGTGGCAGACCCAGATGGAGGACGCGCAACGGACCTACGTCGCCCTGGTCGAGCAGCTGATGGAGCGTTACGCCTGGGTTGCGGACCGGGTCCATCGGCGCAAGATGGCGCGCGAGGCTGCCCGCGGAGTGCTGCCCAACTCGACCGAGACGAAGATCGTCGTCACCGCCAATGTGCGGGCCTGGCGGACCATGCTCGAGTTGCGCGCCGGTGAGGGAGCCGAGCTCGAAATCCGTCGCCTTGCCGTGGCCGTGATCCGCATCCTGAAGAACGAAGCGCCGGCGTTCTTCTCCGACTTCGAGGTGTACGAAGGGGCCGACCGTCGTGAGGCAGGGCGATCCAGTTACCACAAGGTGTAGATGACGACGCATTCGCGTCTCATGGCCCGGCGGCCAGAGGAGTGAATCCCTCCGCATCGTTCGCACGGATCCGCTGCCGCATGCTCGCGTGCCTGCTGTTCGCGGTCTCATGTAGCGACTCCGATCCGGGCGGCCCCATCGATGGATCGGTCCTGACGCTGGATGTCGTGCCCGCAAACGCGTGGCTGAGCCCCGGCGCAACGCTCCAGTTGGAAGCAACCGCAAGGGACTCCACGGGTGCGGTCACCAACCGTGCGGTAACCTGGTCCTCGTCAGACTCGCGAATTGTCTCGGTCTCGGCATCGGGCACGGCGCGTGCCGTCGCCGCGGGCAGCGCCACGATCGTGGCCGAAGCGGGCGGCGTGGAGACTGAGACCGTCATTACGGTGACGACGGCTGGCGCTCCGGCGACGTGGAGCATCGAGCACGAGGGGGTAACCGACGCGTCGATTCTTGGCGTGTGGGCCGATGCTGCAACTCCGCTCGCGATCGTCGCCGGTCAGGCGGGCGTCATCATGGAGTCGACCGACGGCGAGTGGCAGCTCCTGCGGATGCCGACCGAGGAATCCTTCACCGGTGTCTGGGGATCGAGCGCGACGAATGTATTCGCCGTGGGGACCGGCGGCATGATCTACCGTCGCTCGGCGGCTGGCTGGAACGCGATGCAGAGTCCGACCACCATGACGCTGCTCGATGTGTGGGGCCGTTCGGCAACCGAGGTCTACGCCGCCGGCGTCGACGGCACGGTGTTGCGCTGGAATGGCGCCACCTGGACGGTCCTGACCACCGCACGCGGCTGGGAGCTATGGGGGATCTGGGGCGCCGCGCCTAACGATGTCTGGTTCGTGGGGCAGAACGGGCTGATCGTGCACTACGACGGCGTAACGTTCACCGAGGTCGCCTCGCCGACCGGCCTGCTCCTGCTCGGGCTCTGGGGAACGAGCGCCTCGGATATCTGGGCGGTGGGCATCAACGGCACCATGCTCCACTACGATGGTAACGAATGGGTGGAGCTGGCCCCGGTGACGTCGCGAAATCTCTTCGGGATCTGGGGACGCGGCCCGGGCGACGCGTACGCGGTGGGGAATACCGGCCTCATACTGCGATTGACCGGCAGTACCTGGTCACCGGTCCAGAACGTGGGATCCGGCGAGAACCTCCGCGGACTCTGGGGCGACAACGCCGGGCGCATCGTCACGGCCGGGTGGGACGGAACCGCGATCCGTGGGGCCGGAAATGCCTGGACGACTGAGACGACGTCGCCGGTCCTGTTGACAGTGTGGGGAGTTGATGGCGGACCGGTCTGGGCAGCGGGAGCCGGTGGTGTCCTGTTCAGGCGAGGCAGCACGGGTTGGGTACAGGAGCCAATGCCTCCCTCCCACCCCCTGTACGGCCTGCACGGCAGCGGCGCGAACAACGTCTACGCGGTGGGTGACACGGGAACGATCCTGCACTACGACGGGGGCGCGTGGACGCCGGAGCAGAGTCCGCGGTCGGTGCTGCTGCGATCGGTATGGGCCGCCGGCCCTGAACTCACCTACATCGTGGGCGAATTCGGGACGATCCTGATTTCGACGTCGATCGGCTGGGGCCTGATGGCGAGTCCGACAACGGGGTTCCTGCGGCACGTATGGGGATTGTCCGCTGGAGATGTCTACGCCGTAGGGGACTCAGGGGTCGTGCTGGCCTTCGATGGCAGCCGGTGGAGCAGGATGACCACGCCCACCGGACAGCTGCTCCGCGGCATCTGGGGCAGTGGCCCCAGCGATCTCATCGCCGTTGGAGAGGCGGGCACGATCATTCGCTACGACGGCGTGCGTTGGTACCAGATGCCGAGTCCCACGACGAAGGCGCTCCGCACGGTGTGGGGGACCGGGCCGACCGACGTGTTCGCCGCGGGCGAAGATGGCGTTCTCCTGCACTTCGACGGCGCAGCCTGGACCACGGTCGCTTCACCAACGGACCGGCTGCTGATCCAGCTCTGGGGCGCACCCGGGACGCAGAGTGTGTATGCGGTTGGGCTTGTGACGACGGTGTTGAGGGGAGTGAGGCAGCAAGCGATGAGCGACGAGCGATGAGCAATCTCTGAAGATTCTCGTCGCTCGTCGCACGTCGCTCGTGGCTACACCTCAGCCAACGCCTCCTCCTTCTTTTCCTTCGCCGACTCCTCGATCACCTTGCTCGCGGCCTCGGGTGGCATCTGTTCATATCCATGGAACCGCCGCGTGAATGTTCCGCGGCCATGGGTCATGGAATTGAGGTCCGTCCCGTAAAGGTGGAGTTCGGCCTGCGGGGCATGGCCTCGCACGACCGTCCCGCCACCGTTCGCCGACTCGGTGCCAAGGATCTGGCCGCGTCGGGACGACAGATTGCCCATTACGTCGCCGAGGTACTCGTCAGGCGTTGTGACGACGACCTCGTCGATGGGCTCGAGCAACACCGGTTTGCACCTGGGCGCGACCGACTTGAACGCCTGGATCCCGGCCATCTTGAACGACATTTCGTTCGAGTCGACCGAATGGTACGAGCCGTCGAACAGCGAGACCTCGAAGTCGACCATGGGATATCCGGCCAGAACGCCGCGGACGGCGGATTCCTGGATTCCCTTGTCCACCGCCGGGATGAACTTCGAAGGGATGACGCCCCCGACGATCTCGTCAACGAACTTGTATCCGCTGCCGCGCGGCAGGGGCTTCATTCGCACCCAGCAGTCACCGAACTGGCCGCGTCCGCCCGTCTGTTTCTTGTGGCGGCCCTGCCCTTCTCCCTTCCCAAGGAGCGTTTCGCGATAGGCAATGCGCGGACGCCCGAGTTCGGCCGACACGCCGTACTTCCTCTTCAGGCGCGCCATGGCGACTTCGAGGTGTCGCTCGCCAAGCCCTGAAATGATCGTCTGGTGCGTCTCAGAGTTGTAATGCGTTTCGAACGTCGGGTCCTCGTCGTGCAGTCTGTGCAGGCCAAATTGCAGCTTTTCTTCATCGTGCCGCGCGGTTGCGTGCACCGAGAACTGGACCAGCGGTTCAGGGAAATGGATCTGCGGCAGCCGGACGGGATGGTCTCTGGTTGACAGCGTATCGTTAGTATGGGTGTTCCGTAGCTTCGCGACACAGCCGATGTCTCCGGCAGAAAGCGCCGGTAGCTCTATCCGATCCTTCCCCTGCGCGATGGAGAGGTGTCCGAGCTTTTCGACCCCGTCACGCGTGGCGTTGAAGACCTCCTGGCCGGCCAGGACCCGTCCGGAGAAGATGCGGAAGAACGACACGTCTCCGATGTGCGGTTCGGAATGGGTCTTGAAGACCAGCGCCGCGAATGAATTTGTGTCGACGGCGTGGATTTCGACGGTTCCGGATCCCACCGCCCCCTTGAACGCGTGCAGCTCCTCCATCTCGAAGGCTGATGGCATGAGCTGCACGAGTTCAGTCAGTAGGGAGGTGATGCCGATCACGTGGTCGGCCGAAACGCAGAAGAGCGGGAAGAGATCGCCGCGCTTCATCGCTTCCTTCATCCCCTGGATGGCCTCGTCACGACCGATTTCGGCGCCCTCGAGGTAGCGCTCGAGCATCCCGTCGTCGGTGGCGGATATGGCCTCGATCAGTTCCTGATAGTACCGCTGGACCGTGTCCTGCTCGGAATCGGGGATTTCCGTTTCTTCGTACTCGCCGGAGCGCGTGCCGACCTTGTAGACGTATGCCCTACGCGTGAAGAGGTTGATCACTCCTCGAAAGCCCGGGCCTGCGCCGATCGGGATCTCCACCGGGACAACCTTGGCGGTGAGGCGGTCTTTCACCTGCTGGTAGGTCCGTTCGAAATTCGCGTGCTCCTTGTCCATCAGGCTGACCACGAACAGGACCGGATCCTTCGATGCCATCGCCGCGGCAAACATCTTCTCTGTGCCGACCTCGACGCCGGCGGTGGCGGAAACCAGGCAGAGAGCGCCGTCAGCAGCGGATAGCCCGGCGATTGCGTCGCCCTGGAAGTCGAGGTAGCCGGGGGTGTCAATGAGATTGACCTTCACACCCTGCCACTCGGCGAACGCGCATGAAACGTTGATTGAATAACCCCGCTCGATTTCCTCGGGGGTGTGGTCGGTCAGGGTAGTGCCATCCTTGATGGTGCCCCGCCGTTTGCTGGAGCCGGACACGAAAGCCAGGGCATCGACGAGACTCGTCTTGCCGCTGGCTCCGTGTCCAACTACCGCCACATTTCGGATTTCCCCCGCTTTGTATTCCTTCATGCTTCGATCCTCGCTGAAGTCGTCTCTGAGGGTAGCCTGTTCCCCGGCAACCGGCGCGTCAAGTAGACACGATTCGCGCTGTCAGGCGAACAGGGAGGTGCGATTTCGGGAGATGCGATTTCGCTGTCAGGCGAACACGGATGACGCTGGAACGGCGGATTACAGCCGATCAGGCAGCCAATCTGGGGCCCCTCCACACCCCATCCCGGATCTGAAACCGCGCGTTTCTGCGAGATCCGTGTTCGTTCTACGGCGTCGATCCAGAAAAAGCGAGGGCCCGTGAGCGAAATACCCACGGGCCCGGCAGTCGGACAGATGTGGATCGTTGTGCTCAGTCTCCTTCGTTGTCGAACGTGTAACCGTCGGACTGCCGGTAGTGCTCGAGCAGCGAGTCGCGTCGCGCTCCGGCGCCCGTCGGCAGGATCGAGTATGACGTCAGCGTGAAACTGATCGCCCGTCGGGCTCCTTCTGGCCAGTCCGGCATGGACAGGCCCGCGACCAACCGACCAATGGTCGCCCCACACTCCTGCAACAACTGATTCGCCGTTTCCCGGATGACATCGGGCGCAATCGACACGTCGCGGGTGACGAGCTGTCCAGTACGCTCATCCCGCCACGCCGCATCCCCAACCGCCCCCCGCTCCGGCCATAGCCCGAGGTGGCGAATCACGTCCACGCGCTCCATCGTCTCGCGCCGCGACTCCATGGCCGCCGCCAACGCCATTGCCAACGACTCCGACGTGGCTTCGCCGTAGAGCGTCACCACATCCCGTGTTGGCCTTTCGGAGTTGAGCGGACTTGGCACGGAGTTCACGTGAGCCAGAACGGTGGAGTACTCGGACATCTCCTCGAGCATGACGAGGACATCCATCTCCTCCAGCCCCCCCTTTGTGTTGGCGTCCGATCCTCGAGTTCGCGGTGCGCCGGTGTGCGCGCCGTCGATCGCCCGAGTCGGACTCCCCTTTGCGTAGACCCCACCTGCACGTGATTGGACACAAATGGAAAGTGGACGTTCCAACCGCGTCGCCACGCCGCTGGCAGGCGGCGCATGGTCCCCGTCCCGGGTCCCGGGTCCCGGGTCGCGGGTCGGTCAGTCTGTGCTGGCGAGTGCGCGCCCGGTCACAAGACCCACAGTCATGAGTGCAACGCAAAGCGCCGCCTGGATGCCGGGAAGCCCTGCGAATCTCACGGCCCCCATCGCGGCGGGTATCAGAAAGCGCGCGATGAGTGCCGCGCCGGCTCCGATCAGAAGCGCCACGAGAGCGGTGCGCGCAAACGTTCTCTTGTTCGCCAGTGCGGCGAAGGCGATCCCCCAGAGAACCATCCAGCCGACGTGAGCAGCGATGCCTGCCGCCGAACGCATGAACCCTGATGGGTCCGTCACGCCAAAGCCTCGCATGACCTGTGTGCCGAGCGAAACAAAGGGCCCGGACCAATCGCCGTGACGAATGCCGAACCCGACTATCGCGCCGGCGGTTGCGGCCGCCGATACCAACCCGGCGCGGACTCCGGCGCGGATCCGAGATGAGAGCACGCGGGAAAGGAAGCCGCGCAGCCGGATCCACTCAAGGGACCATCCGATTCTGGAATCGAACCGCTTTTGGCAATACAGAATCAGCTGACCGGTTGTCCGCGAGCGAAACGGACTTGATAATACGTGCGGATGAACAGACAGCCGACCTTTCGAACCGCGCGGATCCTCGTTGTCGAGGATGCGCCTGACGTCCTCAGTGTTCTCGAGCGCACGCTATCCGATAACGGGTACAGCGTGGGCACCGCGACAGACGGCGAGGCTGGACTTGCGTCAGCGCTGGATCAGCGCCCCGATCTGCTGATCCTCGACATCGGGTTGCCACTCAAGGACGGGTACGAGGTCGCGCGGGAATTGAGGTCGCGCGGGTACACCGCGCCGATTCTCATGCTGACGGCGCGTGACACGGTCTCGGACAAGGTGGAAGGCCTGGACGCCGGGGCGGATGATTACCTGGCCAAGCCGTTCAGCTACGACGAACTGCTGGCCCGGGTGCGCGCACTATTGCGTCGCTCAGCGCTCCGCGCCGATCAGGCCATGCTGAAGGTGGCCGACCTGGTCATGGATCCGTTTTCTCGCGACGTACGTCGGGGAAACCGGGAGATCAGCCTCACGCAGAAGGAGTACGCTCTGCTCGAGTACCTCGCGCGTCACGCCGGACGGGCGGTTACCCGCGAGCAGATTTCCCAGCATGTCTGGAAGCAGGAGTTCGATCCCACCACGAACATCGTGGACGTCTACATCAACTACGTCAGGAAGAAGGTGGACGTGGAGGGAGAGGCCAACCTGGTGCAGACGGTACGCGGTGTCGGGTACATGCTGCAGAACGTCGCCCAGACCGCCGGGAGGCCTTAACGGTCAGGGGCGGGCACCCGTCTCCCAGTCACGCTTCGGGACGGAGGGTAGCCATGCGTCGAGCAGGTTCGCTGGTGGTGACGACGGCCGTCGTGCTGGCGGGAACGGCATGGTCGGTCGACTCGCTTTCTGGAGCGGTCGGGCGCGCCGTCGCCGGCTATCGCGAACTCACGACTCGTGAGCAGGCAGCGCACGTCCTGAACCGACTGGCATTCGGACCGCGACCCGGGGACGTCGATCGCGTGGCGGCCATGGGCGTCGACCGCTGGATCGAGCAGCAGCTTCGACCGGATCGGATCCCTGATCAGGAAGGGGAACGACTCATGGCGGCCTTTCCCGCGATGCGCCGATCCGCGGGTGAGTTGCTCCGCGACTATCCGCCGCGGGCCGCGCAGCAACTGCAGGCGCGTCTTCGCGGCGACACGGTGCTCACTCGCGCCGACAGCATGGAGATCCGGCGCGAGGCGCAGCGCAATCGGGAATTCGTGAACGACCTGCTCTCGGCCAAGGTCGCCCGCGCTGTCGTGAGCGAGCGTCAACTGGCCGGGGTAATGACTGACTTCTGGGAGAATCACTTCAACGTATTCATCGGCAAGGGACAGCTTCGCTACTACCTCCCCGAGTACGCCGAGCGCACGATCCGACCGCACGCCCTCGGGCGGTTCAGGGACCTGTTGGGGGCCGTCGCGAAGAGTCCAGCCATGCTGATCTACCTGGACAACGCGCAGTCAGTGGCCGACAGCGGTCAACCGACGTTGGGCCAGCAGGGCGGGTTTGGACGGGGGCGCGTCCGCGCAGCCATCGTGAATCGTCGAATGCAGCGGATGGACTCGGCGCAGCGAGCCGCCATCGAGCAGCTGCAGCAGCGGCGTCCACGCGGACTCAATGAGAATTATGCTCGTGAGTTGCTGGAGCTGCACACGCTTGGTGTGGACGGCGGTTACACGCAGCAGGATGTGATCGAGGTCGCTCGGGCGTTGACCGGGTGGGGCATCAACCCTCCGCGTCAGGGAGGCGATGGTTTCGTCTTCCGTGCCCAGGCGCATGACGCCGGAGCCAAGGTCGTGCTTGGCCACCGCCTGAAGGCTGGTCGTGGTCTCGAGGACGGCGAAGAGGTGCTCGACATCGTGAGCCGGCATCCGTCGACCGCGTTGTTCATCAGCCGGAAGCTCGCCGTTCGCCTGGTGGGCGATGACCCGCCTGACGATCTGGTCGAGCGCGCCGCGGCGACGTTTACGCGGACCGATGGCGACATTCGCGAAGTCGTGCGGGTGATCGTCACGTCGCCCGAGTTCTTCTCCCGCGCGGCGTACCGTTCCAAGGTGAAGTCTCCATTCGAGGTCGCCGTGAGTGCGTTGCGGGCTCTGGGGGCGCGCGCCGACACGACGCCTTTCTCGGCCGGGCTCGTGGGGCGGCTGGGACAGCCGTTGTATGGACACCAGGCGCCTAACGGCTGGCCGGAAACCGGCGCCGCGTGGATCAACACCGGCGCCATCCTGAACCGGATCAACCTCGGCATCCTGGTGGCGAGCGGCCGGGTGCCCGGCGCGCCGCTGCGCGGCTGGCCGCCGTTCGCGGACCTGGCGCGCGCCTCACGCGGGGCACAGGTCGACGCGGTCATCGAGTCGTTCCTTGCTGGTCGAGCGTCGCCGGAAACGCGCGAGATCCTGGCGAGCGGCAACAACCCATTGATGGAGCGGGCGACCGCGGACTCGATGAGGCTCGACGTCGGGGCCGCGAGTGACCCGGCCATGGGTGCTGGCAGGGGAAGGGGCATGGGAAGACAGGGTGGATTTCAGCGGCTTCCGCAGCTCACGGGGCTGGCCCAGGTCATCGGCCTGGCGCTCGGTAGCCCGGAATTTCAGCGGAAGTAGCGGCGGACCAGGGCGGCATTCGGGGGAATCGTCATGCATCGCAGAGTCTTCGTGAAGGACGGCGCGCTGGCGCTGGTGACCCTGGGGCTGAGTCCGAGCTTCCTCAGGCGGGCCACCTTCGCTGCCGAACTTCGTGGCGCGCGGAAGGGGAAGATTCTCGTTTGCCTGTTCCAGCGGGGCGCCGCGGACGGACTCAACATGGTCGTCCCTCATGGTGAGCCCGCTTATTACTCGGCGCGGCCCAACATCGCGATTCCACGCCCGCGGTCCGGCGCCGCCGACGCGGCGATCGACCTCGATGGCTTCTTCGGACTTCATCCCGCGCTGGAACCTTTGGCGCGGCTCTATCGCGATGGGTTGCTCGCGCCGATTCACGCGGTCGGCAGCCCGAGCGCCACGCGATCGCATTTCGACGCGCAGGATTACATGGAGTCGGGCACACCCGACCGGAAATCGACGCAGGACGGGTGGCTGAACCGCTATCTCGCGGTCAAGGGAACATGCCAGGAGTGCGCGTCGGCCGAGGCTTCGCCGTTCCGTGCGGTATCGATGACGCCGCAGACGCCGCGCATCCTCGAGGGACCGGCTGCGGCGGTGGCGATGAACTCACTCGGCGAATTCACGATGAGAGGCGCCGGCAACTCCGCGGAGCGGCTCGAGGCTTTGTATCGCACGGGAGAGGCTGATCTCGTTCACGGTGCTGGACGAGACATGTTCGAGGCCATCAGGCTCCTTCAGTCGGCGAATCCGCAGCGCTATCAGCCGGAGCATGGCGCGGAGTACCCGCGCTCCCAATTCGGGCAGCGCCTGCGTGAAATCGCCCAGCTGATCAAGTCGGGCGTGGGCATCGAAGTGGCGTTCGCCGATGTCGGCGGTTGGGACACGCACGTCAATCAGGGCGCAGCGACCGGTCAGCTCGCCGCCCGACTGACCGATTTCTCGCGGTCGGTGGAGGCGCTGGTAACGGACCTGGGCGATCGGATGCAGGACGTGCTCATCCTGACCATGTCGGAGTTTGGCCGGATGGTGCGTCAGAACGGAAACGGCGGGACCGATCACGGCCATGCCGGTGCGATGTTCGTGATCGGTGGTGGCGTGCGCGGGGGGAAGGTGCATGGCGCGTGGCCCGGACTGGAGCGCGAGCAACTCTACGAGGGGCGTGACCTCGCCCTCACGACTGACTTCCGCGCGGTCTTCGCGGACGTCCTGTCGAAGCACCTCGGCGCAACGAATCTTGCCCCGGTCTTTCCGGGATACGACGGAAAGGCGTTCTCCCTGTTCTGAGAGTTCGTTCGACTGGTGCCGTTCCAACTATTCTCGCCAAGTGGTTCAATGCGAACCCATACCTTCGAGCGTTCGGTGAAACAAGTTGGAACGGCACTAGGCGGCTGAGGCGTTGGATCCGCAGAGCGGAGTAGCCGTCAGGCCGCCCGCGCGGAGATCCGGGTGCTCGATCAGCGCCGCGATGCCGGCGACGCCGGCCGGCTCTGACACCAGGCCGGTTTCGGCAAGGACGAGCTCCATGGCGCGGCGCATCGCGTCCTCGCTGACCAGCACGACGTCATCGACCACCGGAGCCAGGTAGTCCAGCGCCTCGGGTATCGGCACGCGGACGGCGATGCCGTCGGCAATCGTCTTCGCTTCCTTTGTCTCGACCACGCGCCCCAGGCGCAGCGAATCGCGCATCGCGGGAGCGCCGGCGGCGCAGACGCCGATGATCCTCGTCGCCGGGGACGCGTGCCTGATCCAGGCCCCCATCCCGCCCAGCAGCGCGCCGTTGCCTAACGGGATGACCGCCGCGGCGATCGGTTCGGGCCACGATAGCAGCTCGACGGCGATCGAGCCGGCGCCCTCCGCGATCGCCGGCTCCCGTCCGTCCTCGACGAACGTCGTTCCCTCACGCCGGGCGTGCTCACGGGCGTGCGCCTTGGCATCGTCGAAGTCGCGGCCCGCGAGGTGGACGTTCGCCCCCAGTTCCCGCATGCGCGCGACCTTCAGCGGATTGGCCGACTCGGCGGCGAAGACGTCGAGCGCGACGCCGCGAGCCCGGGCCGCGTAGGCGAGACCCTGTCCGAAATTGCCCGCCGACGCCGTGACCAGCCTGCGCGGGAGTGGATGCGCGGTGCGGAGGTAGAAGTCGGTTCCGCGTCCCTTGAATGAGCGAATCGGGTTGACCGTTTCCACCTTCAGCAACACCCTGGCGCCGATGCGGTGACCGAGGGCGTCGGCCTCGTACTGCGGAGTGGCTCGAAAGACTGGATCGATGTCGCGCGCGGCACGCGCGATCGCATCGAGGTCGAGGTGGCGATTCAATGTGTGGTCGTCGCGGAAGGAGCGGACAAACTGCTCGCGCGCGACCGACTGCTCAACCTCGCGGTCTACGGCCGGCCCCGGCCCCAGCGCTTCAGGATGCGCGCCAGGCGATCCGCGATCTCATCGTCCAGGCCCGCGATCCAGCTGGGGAACCCGGGGCTCGCGTGTTCCTCGCACAGCGCGCTCGGCTCCGTCCCGACACGGAACCACTCACGCGCGGCCATCGGGCAGTAGTCTCCGGCGACGGCGCCGGTTTGCGGGTCGATCGTCACGGACACAAGTCCATCCGGAACGTCCCAATCGCGCCCCCGCTCCCGCCAGCCATCCCGGTAGAAGCGGACCCACGCCGGGGCAGCCATTCGCGCGCCGCTCGCCGCATTGCCCAAGGAACGGGGGGAGTCATACCCGAACCAGAATCCGGCAACGAGGACAGGCGTGTAGCCGACAAACCAGGTGTCCGCCCCTTCGTTCGTGGTCCCGGTCTTCCCCGCGATGGCTCCCTCGATGCCCATGGCGCGCACGACATTCCCCGTGCCGCCATCGATCACGCCCCGGAGCATCGATGTCATCTGGAAGGCATCGCGCGGGTCCATCGCCGGCGACAGTTGCGGCTCCGACGACCAGAGGAGCGTGCCATCCAGGCGCTCGATCCGCCTGACGAGCCGCGGCGTGACCCGAACTCCCCCGTTGGCAAACGGAGCGTACGCGGTCACGAGCTCGAGCGGCGTCACCTCCATGGCGCCGAGGGCGACCGACGGCACGGCCTTCAATGGGCTGACGATGCCATTGGCTCGTGCCGCCGAAACGACATTCCCCTCGCCGACGGCCCTGCTGATTCGAACGGTCACCGAATTCGACGAACGCATCAGCGCGCGCCGCATCGTCATCTGGCCATCGTACTCGTCACCGTAGTTCGCCGGCCTCCACAGGTCGCCGTTCCCCTGGTCCACGAACACCGGCGCATCTTCGAACACGGTGGCCGGCGTCAGGCCGGCGGATAGCGCGGCCGCGTAGACGAAAGGCTTGAAGGCCGAACCGGCCTGCCGGCGCGACCGCACCGCCCTGTTGAAGGCGCCGCGCACGTGCGTGCGGCCGCCGACGATCGCGCGGATGTCGCCCGATCTGGGGTCGATGGCGACCATGGCACCCTGCACCACACTCGCATCAGGATCGTCCTCGTCAGGCCACCACCCGGTGGCCTCGCGTTCGATTTCCAGTGCCCGGCGCTCCACGGTCCGTTGCGCAATGCGTTGCGCGACCGCATCGAGGGTGGTGTGCACCACCACCTCGGTGCGTGGCTCACCCCGTTCGCGAAGCACCGAATCGACCAGTGCTCGTATGATGTCGAGGGCGTAGGACTCCGGAGGCTCCGGCGGTCGCCACGCCGCACGCGCCCGTGGAAGCGCCGAACGTTGCGCCCGCTCGAACGCGGATGCGGACAGGTAGCCCTGCTCATGCATCAGCGCGAGAACCAGGTTACGACGTGCAATCGCCCTTCCCGGATTGCGGCGGGGCGTGTACACCGACGGTCCCTTGGGCAGCGCGGCCAGCATCGCCCCCTCGGCGACATTCAGATCGCGCACGCGCTTGCCGAAGAGATCGCGCGACGCGCCCTCGACACCGTACACGCCGTTCCCGAGGTAGATGGCGTTGAGATACAGCTCGAGAATCTGATCCTTGGTGAGCGCGTCCTCGATCAGCCGCGCCACACGAAGCTCGAGAAACTTCCTGCCCAGGCTCCTGCTGCCCGTGGCGCGATTGGCGAGATACGTGTTACGCGCCACCTGCATCGTGATCGTGGAGAATCCCTCGCGAAAACGAAGGGTCATCGTATTGCGAACGATCGCGCGCCCGACGCCGCGCCAATCGATTCCTTCGTGCCGATAGAACCGCCGATCCTCGGTCGCGATGAAGGCGCGCCGCACGTGAACCGGCACGACGGACAACGGAACGTTCACCCGGCGGACAGTGGTCAGGCGTCCCATCGGCTTCCCGAACCTGTCCAGCACTCGTCCGCCCTCCGGTGGCCGAAAAGTGCGGATGGCAGTCGCACTGGGGCATCCGTCGAACCCGCATGTCAGCAGCCAGGCATCGAGCACGAGCATGAACGTGAGCGCCGAGCCCAAAGCCGTCGTCAGGCGCCAGTGGCGGCGCATCCATTGCCGCGGCGGGTCATTCATGTCCGCGCGCAGATACCGTTTCGCAACGGTCATGCCTTCCAGGAACCGGACGTGGAGGGGCAGCACTGGAATCAGCGAGGCACCGGGGCGTCCGACAGGGCGCCGTGTGAGGGTAGTACTGAACCTTAGATACGGAACACCCGTCCCAGAGTTTCCTTGGTCCTTCGGCTGCGTACGGCTCGTCCCAACGCACCCTTCCGCGGAAGGTCCATCGACCGCTCAGAATCGCCAGCCGCGGAGCGCGCCCAGCGCCGTGGAAACCGCATCACGTTGTGCGGGCTCGGTCGTCTTTTCAAGCAGGCGTTCGTAGGTGTCGATGGCGAAGTCGAGCATTCCGTAATCGTGCTCGGCGCCCGCGACAGACGCCGCGTTGTCGGCGACGGCCGCCAAGGCGAGGTTGTCACCGGGAAAACGTTCGCTGACCTGCTGCCAGCGCCGAACGCGACTGCGGGGATCGGATTCTGATAGCGCCCAGAGGTGCCACGCTCCGCGGTTGCCGGGATCCGCGGCAAATGCCTTCGTGGCGAGTTCACCAACGACTTCCGGACCGCGCCCCTGCAACCAGTATGTATTGGCGAGTATGACCAGGGCCCGCGCGTTGTCCGGCTGCGCCTCAACCACGGCCTCGTAGATCGGCGCGATGATTTCCGGTTCATCGCGCTGCGACTCCGCAGCGGCAATCAGGGCATCGGGCGTCGAGGCAGCTATGAGCGCGGCGAGCCGTTCCCGAAGCGCCGCGATATTCGCCGTTGCACTGTACTCGGCCGCGAGGCGCGCGAGCTGTGCCTTCAGGTCCGAGCCCGAGGGCACAGTCGCTTGGGTTTGGGCGGGGGGTCCAGGCATGTCGGGAACTGTAATGCCAATGGCATTGGTGACGCAGGGCACGGCCGCCCGTACGGCGGCGCCGTGCGTATCCCGGTTCAGCAATGATGCTTGCGCGAAGGCGGGCTCCGTGCGATACTCGTACAACGGTCGGCGACCTGTTTGGTTGTGCGGACCGCGCGAGGCTCGGGTGAGTGGCACCCCGACGGGATCGGCGTGACACGCCTGGCCATCGCTGGACTGAGTTGAACGTCGTCGGTATCGCGTGTGGACTCCGCGCCACGCGGCGGCTCCCGAAACGTCGTGCGAACAGGCACGATCTTTCCCGCTCCACCATAGTATCCGAACTCGTCGCGCGCCGTTGGCGCGCGTGCACGCGCAAATCCGCGTTCACGCGCAGTTGATTCGGGGTGCCTCAGCAGGTTCGCCGCATTCGAAGGCGTTTTGTACACATCAACCAACACTCTCTCGACGACATGAACGAACGTCGCCGCCCCGGTCGCCGGGGCCGCCGTCCGAGTCCCCGACGGCCAGCCGCAGATCCTACCGCCGAAGCCAGCCCGTACCGGTCCACCGAAGAGGGTGAATCCCCCGAGACGTCGACAAACGTCGAGCCCACCGGGAGTGCGAGCGAAGGCGCCTCACCCGAAGCTCCATTGAACGGCGATGGACCGCCTGACGCCCCGGTTGCGGAAAGTCCATCGGCCACCGCTCCGATTGCTGAGGGAGAGGTGAGTCCCCCATCGGCGCCGGCGCCCTCGAGCAATCGGCGCGAGTACCAGGCCGGCGGGCAGCAGTTCAACCGTCACGAGGGCGACTACCAGAACAACCGAAACGGCCGCCGTCATCGGCGTCACCGCGGACGTGGCCGGCGCGGCGCGAGCGAACCGCAGGCTCCGCCGGCTCCGGTCGTCGCCGACAGCGAGACCGTCGGATGGTTCGATCCATCGCGGGACGGCGGATTCATCCGCCGCGCTGCCAACAGTTACCTCGCTGACCCCGCCGATGCGTGGGTGCCATCGCATGTCGTCAGGCAGGCCGGCCTCCGGCAAGGCGACCTGGTCGTCGCAACGAGCGGTCGGGACCACCGCCACCGGCACGTAATGGTCGAGGTCATATCGATCAATGGTGTCCCGTTTGCCGAGCTCCCCAAGCGGCCAGACTTCCAGTCTCTCACGGCGACGTATCCGGAGAAGCGCCTGACGATGGAGACCGGACGCCCGGCGAAGGGCGGCCCGGAGCTGACGCGGCGGTGCATCGACCTCATGGCGCCGATCGGCTATGGCCAGCGGGCGCTGATCGTGGCGCCGGCGCGGGCCGGCAAGACGATGCTGCTCCATGCGCTGACCGAAGGGATCGCACTCAACCATCCGAACGCGACGCTGTTGATCCTGCTGGTCGACGAGCGTCCGGAGGAAGTGAGCGAGGCAATTTCGTGGGGCGTGGGGGAAGTGATCGCGTCGAGCTTCGACCAGCCGGCATCCAGGCACGTCGAGGTGTGCGAGATGGTCATGGAACACGCGCGACGCCAGGTGGAGATGGGCAAGGACGTCGTGATCGTGCTCGATTCGCTCACGCGCATGGCCCGGGCGCACAACACCGCCGAACGTGGAACGGGGAGAACGCTTTCGGGCGGTCTCGACACATCGGCGATGGCGAAGCCGAAGGCGTTCTTCGGATCGGCGCGCTCCGTCGCTCCCCGCGATGGCGGCGGGAGCCTGACGATCATCTCCACCGCGCTGGTGGAAACGGGATCACGGATGGACGACGTGATCTTCGAGGAGTTCAAGGGCACCGGCAACTGCGAGATCAAGCTCGATCGGTCGCTCGCGGAGAAGCGGATCTTCCCCGCCTTTGACATCGCCGCCAGTGGAACGCGCCGCGAAGAAAAGCTCTATCGGCCGGATCAGCTCGAGGCGGTCTACACGCTGCGCCGTGGCTTGCAGCAAATGCCTCCACAGGCCGCGATGGAGTGGATGATCAAGCGGATCGCGGGGACGCAGAATAACGACGCGTTGTTGACGGGACTCTAACAGCGATCAGCGACCAGCGATCAGCGACCAGCGATCAGCGGCATTGGAGGCTCCGATTCCGGCCGACCGTTGATCTCTGATCGCTCGACGCTGATCGCTGCGTCACCACGAGGGCATTCCCGACCAGGCGCTCGCCTTGTGCGTCCGACGGCCGGTTCACCACTTCGAAGCGCGTGGTGTCCGGACTACTCCGGGCAACCACCATCGTCGTCGAACCACCGCCGTCGAGATTGATCGCCTCGGTGGCGCCGAGGGCCAACGCCAGCCGTGCTGATTCGCGCAGCGTGGTCCCGACGCTATAGCCGGGCTGTCGCCCGTCGATGGTGACAAGAAGGATTCTACGTCCGCGTGAGGCAACGGCGACGATCGTGCGCGGATGTCGCACGGGCGCGAAGGTCACGGCTCCGGCGCTGTCCAGGCCGGGGACTTCCAGCGAGTCGTGAACCAGCACCGGGAATCCGCCAACCGCTTCGCTCGGGTGCACAGGAACCAACCGCATTTCGACGTCAAACCGGCCTCGGGCGCGTGCCGCCAGGAGGAACCTCGCGCGCACCGGCGCCGGCACACGCGGCCCGAGCACGAGGACACCGCCTGACGATGGAATTGGCGTGGGGGCAGGCGCCGTGTCGATCGATTGAACGAGCCCACGAAGCGACGACATGGTCACGCGGACCGAACCGCTCGACGTGTCGACGGTGGATCCAAAGCGCGCATCGAACCACGCCAGGCCGCCTGGAGCGAGGCGGTTCCACGAGACTATCGGAATGGAGTCGAGCGCGGAAACGGCCACGCCCGACACGTTGAGCACGCCGATCCACGGGCGACCGTCGCTGCCGATGGCAAAGACCGGACGAGCACCGGGGCCGGTGACGACATCGCCGCCACTGACATGCGCACCGGTGGGCACGCCCGGCGGATCAAAGAGAAAGAAGTCGGCATTCACGGCGCCGCCAACCGCCCCGCCGCCCTGCGACAGTTCGGAAGCCAGCGCTGAGGTCTTCCTGCGACCGGCGGCGCCGGAGGCGCCTTTCACCGCCACCAGCGTCCAGCAGGCATTGCGATCGACATCCAGAACGTGGACCGCCCAGGGTCCCTGCCTGACAAGAAACGAACGATGCAGCGCGCCATGCGCGATCGTATCGACCACGCCGGTGTCGCCTTCCACCCGCAACGGAGCGAGGTCGGCGCTCCACCTGGGCGGCGGCACGCGGCCCGCGCGCACGCAGGCGGTACCCGCGATCAGTGCGATGATCCCGAGAGCGACGCGGAGCGCGCCGCTGGCCCTACTCGTCAATGCGGGACTTCTTGTCGAGGTCCAATGCCGCGCTGTTGATGCAGTACCGCGTGCCGGTAGGATTCGGCCCGTCGTCGAACACGTGACCGAGGTGCGCGCCGCAGTTTTCGCACATGACTTCCGTACGCCGCATGTCGTGACTCGTGTCCTCTTCGGTGCGAACCGCCGCGGCGTCGAGCGGCTGGAAGAAACTCGGCCACCCACTGCCCGATTCGAATTTGGTCTCGGACGAGAAGAGCGGATGATTGCATACGACGCAGCGATAGACGCCGTCGTCGTGGCAATTCCAGTATTTGCCGGTGAACGCCCGTTCGGTGCCTTTCTCCTGGGTCACGTGATACTGCTCGGGCGTCAGGCGGGTCTTCAGATCGTCAGGCATGGAAGAGAATGGATAGCTGGTTGCGGCTTACTTCTTACTGCATGCTGGTGCTGGAGCAAGCAGTAAGAAGCAAGCAGTAAGAAGCAGGTTGCGTTTCATTTTACAGCTCCCGCAGCGCCCGCTCGACGCGGGTCCGCGCCCGCCGTGACGACGCCATTCCCGATCACCACCGCGGCGCCATAGCCCATTCGCAGCTCGCCGCGGACGGAAATCCGGTTGAACTCGTAGCCCATGGCCCGCAGCCGCGTCATCACGTCCGGTGAAAATCCATCCTCGATGTCCACAGTCAGCTGGCGGCGAGGTCCAGCGCCAGTATCGTCGCCGCCGCGCCCGCCGCCGCCGCGACCCGAAGGAGTGAAACGGGGCAGCTCCAGCGCCTGCTGCGGACCCAGGCCGAAGTCCACGACGCCAACAAGCGTCTGGTACACGGCGCTGGTAATCCACTGATTCCCCGCCGCGCCCACCGCAAGAATCGGCCGCCGCTCGGCTCCGTTCCCGCGAAATACAATCGTCGGCGCCAGCGTGCTGCCGTGTCGCGCAAACGGAATCCGCGCCCCGTAGCTGTTCGGATCGGTGCCGTACGAAGTGAGCTTGTCGTTGTACAGAAAACCAAGCCCGGGCGAGACGTAGAAGTTCCCTCCCCAGGTGCCGAGCGTCTGCGTGACGGCGACGACATTGCCTTCCGCATCGGCGACGGCAAATGCCGTGGTGCCGTTGGCCCGGCAGACCGCCCCGGCTGCATGCGGTTGGCCAAGGCACTGCTCGTCCGCAGGATCGGGGTCGAAGCCCGGGCTGGTCGCGCGCGCCGTGTCACACGCCGCCACGTTGTTCGCGGCACCCGGTGTCAACAGCTGACCAGGATCGTAGCACTTCCACCGGGCACGGGCGGTGTCCTTGCTGGAAAACACGTCGGTGTTCACCGGCCACAGACTCGGATCGCCGGTGCGGCCGCGCCCCGATGGCACCAGTTGCCATGCCGTAACCATGGCGTGCAGCGTAGCAGCGTCGTCGGTATACAGCTTCGGCTGCGGGAACTGCTCGAGAAGGTTGAGTTGCGCAATGAGGGTAGTGCCGCCGCTCACCGGTGGCGCCGCCGAGTAAACCGTCGTGCTCCGGTAGGTCGTTGTAACTGGATCGCGATCAGCCGCGAAATAGCGCGACAGATCCGTCAGGCGAATGGCACTTCCCTTCCCCCGCAGGTCACCGACCAGTCGCTCAGCGACCGCGCCGCGATAGAAGCCATCGGCTCCGGCGCGTGCGATCTGCTCGAGCGTCCACGCGAGATCGGGATTCCGGATCGTGTCGCCCGCTACGCGCGGCACCCGCCCTTGGGCGTTGCCGTCGCGGAAGAACAGCGCCCGGCTGCCCTCGTACTTCGCGAACGAGTCGCGCTCGCGCAGCAATGTCGTGGCGAGACCCTCGCTGACTATGTAGCCGTTCCTTGCGGCCCTGATGGCCGGTGCGATCAGGTCGGCCCAGGGGACCTTCCTGCTTCCATAACGAGTCCAGGCCGTGTGCATTCCGGAGACCGTTCCCGGGACCATGGCCAGCAGCGGCCCATCGGCCGGGTACCGACCGTTCTCAAGCAGGGACGCGTTCGAGAGCGTCGCTTCCTCGGGAACGCGGGCCATGAATTCGATCAGCGCGGGCCGTTCCATTCCCGGGATCTGGACGAGCATCTCGCCATAGCCGCCAACACCGCTGGCATCAGGTTCCACAACGCCCAGCGCGAACGAGACCGCAACCGCGGCATCGACCGCGTTCCCGCCTTTCCTGAAGATCTCGAGCCCCGCTTCCGTGGCCACCGGGTGCGCACTCGAGACGGCGGCACGCCCCGAAGCATCCGCCTTCAGCGGCGGACGTGCCCGCGAGAGTTCATGAAGAACGCGCTCGAGCGACTGATCATCGGTCGCGGCCAGCGCACGCGATCGGAACGTCTCCTTCAGGGAGTTCCAGCGCGAACGGCGTTCCTCCGCGCCCGGCACGGCGAAATACACGCGATCCATGCGCGACCAGAGCCGATCGAATGCCTCGGCGTTCCGCGCCGCCCGGTCGACTGAAACGGCAACAGTCACGCTGACAGGTTTTTCGTCAGGCGCGACCGGCGCGTTCACAACGACTAGCTGCTGAGACGACGGGGCGAACGACTCTGAGGCACCCCGATCGATGCCGCGATCAGGGTCGCCGTTGTAGCCCGGCTCGTCAGGACTGCGTTCGGCAATGAGGATCGTGCGTCCGTTCGGCGCCCAGGAAGGAACGCCGCGCCGGAGCGTAACGGTGTTGACGTAAGTGCCGCCAGTCGGGGCGACGTAAATGCCTGCGCGAGGTGTTGCCGAGTAGAAGGCGAGTCGACTTCCGTCGGGGGCCCACGTTGGGCGCTCGGGCGCGCGATCGGCGACGACGATGCTGTCGGGATCGGGGGGGGGCGCGGCAGCGCCACGACCGGCGCGTCCGCCGCCCCCGCCGCCCCCACCGCCCCCGCCGCCCCTTCCAGAGCGTGCAGAATCGGCGGGGCTCAACGGTCGCACGCGAAGCCGCCGGGGACCGTCGGCGAACTGCACATAGGCCACGCGACGCCCGTCCGGTGAGGCCACCGGCCAACGTTCCTGCAGCTCGGTTCTCGTCAGGCGTTGCTCGGCGCCGCTGGAGGAACGGACCCACACCCGAGCCGCGGCGCCGCGGCCGCGCACGAAGGCTACCGACCCCTCGCGCGTGACCGTCGGTTCGACGTCGGGAAGCGCGTCATTCGTCAGGCGCTCGACCTCGCCGCTGCGAATGACGACGCGGAACAAGTGCGACCCGCCCTCGCGATCGGAGACGAAGACTATCGTCTGACCATCCGGCGCCCACGCGGGCTGTCGATCCCATGCCGGGCCTCGCGTGAGTCGGGTCCAGCGGCGCCCGCCGGCGTCACGCAGCCAGAGATCGCCCTCGAACGACACCGCGAGCCGTCCATCATTCGCGAAGGCAGGGTCGCGAACGGGTGGCAGCGCGGCGGCCTGGTTGAGGGCGGCGACGAGAATGAGGATCTGCATCGGTACTCCGGGGGACTGCGGGATGGCGGCGCGGGGCCGGACCCCTAGGATTCGTGGGCGCGACCCCGGAGTCAACCCGGGCAGCGGGCAGCGGGCAGCCGGCAGCGGGCAGCGGGCAGCGGGCAGCGGTTAACCCCATCCGACTCGACATGTCAACAGAATCCACTGACCTCC
>Ga0209108_10000156_pt1 | contig 35286 bp, 34 predicted proteins | sample Rifsed10ft1_FD_184003 | JGI IMG/M metagenome (GOLD analysis project Ga0209108, IMG submission 184003) | Soil microbial communities from Rifle, Colorado, USA - sediment 10ft 1 (version 2) | ecosystem: Environmental > Terrestrial > Deep subsurface > Rock core/Sediment | place: Rifle, Colorado...
TCGGGCGTACGGTCCCGCGAGCCTCAGCGACTTCAGCGCGTGGTCCGGTGTGCCCGCGAAAGCCGCGACGACCTTCCACGACCGGCTCTCAAGCGAGGTCGCCTCGGTCTCGATCGACGGACGCATGGGACTTCTCCTCCGGGAGGATCTGGACGCGTTGCGCAGGGCCCGTCTGGATACGCCTGGCGTCCGGCTTCTGCCGAATTTCGACGGATACCTGCTCGGCCACCGGTCGAAGGAACATCTCGTCGATTCGGCCCACTACAAGCATGTCTACCGCAAGGCAGGCTGGATCTCTCCCGTCATCCTTGTGGACGGCCGCGTGGCGGGTGTCTGGTCCCACGCGCGCAAGGGACGGACGCTGCAGGTACGAATCGATCCGTTCCGCCGAATGTCCGCGGATGTTCGGCGCCTCGTGACGGATGAAGCCCGCGATCTCGGACGGTTCTTAGAGACCGAAGACGTCCGAGTGACGGTCACTTGAGCCCAACGACTGTCACGTCGTTCGACCGGTCGACGTAGACGACCCCTTTTCGCTCGAGGATCTCGAGATGCCCGAGGACCTCCGTCAGGCCGAGCAGGACCTCCTCCATTGGGAGCGCACCGAAGAGCCGCTCCACGAGTTCGAACGGCGTCGCAGGTCCCTCCTCGAGGAGCCGTAGAACCGCCGCCTGACGCGTGCGATACTGGTCCAGCGAGAAGCGGACGTACGCGTGCACGTCCTCGAGGGCCGCACGATGCCCCGGATGGACGCGCTCCGGCTGAAGGGCTCGTACCCGGTGCAGCGAACCGATGTAGTCCGCCAGGCCGACGGACTCCCGGTCCGCGCCGCCGAACGCTGCGTTCGGCGTCATGTCCTTCAGCAGCGTGTCCCCCGCGAATAGCTCTCCTTCCGCGGACAGATAGCACGTCGACCCGGACGAATGGCCCGGCGTGTGGACGGCCTTCAGGACCGTTCGGCCCGCGGAGATCGCGTCGCCGTCGCGGATGCTCGCGCTTACCTTCGCGGGCTCGCCGAGCGTCACGAGGTACTCGAAGAACTCCAGGACGAGTTCGACCGTCTCCGGCGGCGCCCCGCCCCGCAGCGCCTCCGTGCGGTACATCTGGGTCCGCTCTGCGAAGGTCTCTTTGTACGCCTCGACCATCGGGCGATCCCCCTCCGGGACGAGGACCTTCGCACCGCTCTCCCGTCGAATCGTCTCCGCGAGGCCGTGGTGGTCCACGTGGCCGTGCGTGAGGACGATCTGCTCGATGTCCGCTGTCGTGAGCCCCAGTTCCTTCAGCTCCCGCCGCAACTCGTCATACGCCTCGGGACACTTTGGGCCCGTGTCGAGGATCGTGAGAGGCTCGTCCGTGAACAGATAGGCGTTGACCGTCCCGATCGGAAGGCGCGTCGGGAGGTCCAGGCGGCACAATCCCTCCCGGAGCCGCATGCCAGCGCCAATGGGATGCGCGCGGCCATAAAGGTTCTGTAAGGCGCCGTCAGGCGCGCGACGGGACGCGGCCGTCTACGGAGACATCTTGGGGCATCCGCGCTACGAAGGTGCGGTCGCGTTTTCGACCCCGAGCGGCCGACGCGGCGTCCCTGAGTCTCCTGCGACCGCGCGTTGTGATGCGCCACCCCAGCTTGTACGTATCGTATTGACGGGGGGTCCATATAGACCATGGCAGCCTCCGACTGCAACTCCTCAGGGGAAACGACGGAGGGCGATGGTGTGTCGAATCCATCGGAAGGGAGAGAGCAAGGCCTGACTCGAAGAGACCTGCTCTGGAAGGGAACGCTTGCCGCTGTTGTGACGGCCGCGGGATCGTCCGTCCTGCTATCGGAAGCGACGGCCGCGTCGGGGCAGGGCCACGCGAAGTACTACGACAACTTCCCGCGACATACGGAGATGGAGCATCGCTGGGCCATGGTGATCGATCTCCGTCGGTGCGTCGGATGCCGCGCCTGCACGGTGGCCTGCAAGAGCGAGAACAACGTGCCCGAAGGCGTCTTCCGCACCTGGCTGAAGTTCGAGGAAGTGGGCGAGTATCCTCACACCCGCCCGCGCTATCTGCCGCTGTTCTGCAATCACTGCGATAACCCACCCTGCGTCCCCGTGTGCCCAGTCCTCGCGACGTACAAGCGGGACGATGGGCTCGTGCTGATTGACTACGATAAATGTATCGGCTGCGGGTATTGCATTGAGGCGTGTCCGTACGGCGCGAGGTACCTGAATCCAGTACAGAAGACGGCGGACAAGTGCACGCTGTGTGTCCACCGTCTCGAGGCCGGACAGAAACCCGCGTGCGTCGCGACGTGCATCGGGGGCGCCCTCACCACGGGCGATCTGAACGATCCTCAGAGCGATGTGTCCCAGCTGCTCGGCCGGTATCCCATCCAGACGTTGAAGCCGGAGCAAGGGACGGACCCCATGTTCTTCTACATCGGCCTCGACGGCCGCCTCGTCCAGGAGGGGGCGCCTTGACCGCGCTGGAATGGGGCCTCCCCGTCGTCGCGAAGTACCTCTTTGGCGGGCTGTCCCTCGGAGCCTTCGTGACGTACTACCTCTGGCAAGGTTTCGGCCTCAAGACGTTCCGGCCTCTCGCGAAGCTCGCCTGGATCTCCGCAGCGGTCTGGGGCCTCCTCATCCCGATCCCCATCTTTAGCCATCTGGGTCAGCCGGGGCGCTGGTACACACTCCTCTTCGATTTCCACTGGACCTCCCCCATGTCCTGGGCCGGACCGATCCTCCTCGCGTACCTCGTGGTCGTGCTCCTCAACGGCCGCTTCTTCTTCTACCCGGACGTCGTCCTGGCCTACCGGAACGCGAAGGGCCTGCGAAAGAAGGCGCTCCGGATTCTCCTGATCACGCGACCACCTCAGGGCCCGATCCCGAAGGCCTCTCAGGTAGGCCTGAAGGTCACGGGCGCGCTCGCTTTCGTCCTCGTGCTCTCCTTCGGCTATACGGGCCTCGAGCTGGGGATCCTCAGTTCAAGGCCCCTGTGGGCCAACCCGATCAACCCCGTGATGTTCCTCTTGACGGGCCTCATTTCCGGGATGGCCTTCGTGGTCCTCCTCTGGATAGCCCTGGACGGGCGGGTCGAGGCTCCGAGAGCGCCTGGCGAGAAGACGATCCTGACGAGCTTCGCGCTCCCCGCGCTTCTCGCGTTCTTCCTCGGGCTGAACGCGGTCTTCTATGTGAGCCTAGCTTACTCGGTGCCGGAAGTGGTACAGGCCGTCGGCGTCCTGGCCACGGGCGAGCTCGCGCCGATGTTCCTCTGGGTCGGGCTCGGGTTGGGCGCCCTCGTGCCGGCGGTGTTTCTCGCGGCGAACGCGGTCCTCCGGTCACCTCGGAGGTGGATGGCCACGCTCGCCTCTGGCCTCATCTTGATCGGAGCGTTCGCGCAGAAGTACGGATTCGTCGTGGGCGGGCAAGTGCTCGCGGAAGTGGGAGGCGAGGTCCCTTCCTCCCTGTGGCCCACCTCGTCGGAGATCATCGAGTTCCTCTCGATCCTCGCCCTCGCGTACTTCCTGTTCCAGGTAGCGCTGTGGATATCTCCATGGCGACCCCCGAAGCAGGCGGAGCGCGAAGCCGCGCCTGCGCCGGAGGTGACCGCATGAACGTGAACCGCAGGAATTTCCTCAAGGGTGCGACGTCGGCCGGGGCCCTCGCGGCCTTCGGCCTGGGGTACGGGCCCGTCGTGGCGCGGATGTTCTCGGGAACGGCGGGCGAGCCGACGCCCCCGGACATCGTCGTCGGCCCGGAGGGCTATTTGTACAGCTCGTGTCTCCAATGCAACACGGGATGCGGGATCAAGGTCAAGGTCATCGACGGAGAGGCGGTGAAGATTGAGGGGAACCCGTACAGCCCCTTTAATCGGTTCCCTCAGCTCGGCTACGCGACGGCCTTGGCCGACGCGACGAACGAGTTCGGCGCCCTGTGCCCGAAGGGGCAGGCGGGCTTTCAGACCGCCTACGATCCCTACCGCCTCCGGAAGGTCTTGAAGCGGGCCGGACCGCGGGGCTCGAACAAGTGGGCCACGATTCCCTTCGACCAGGCGATCCTGGAGATCTCGGAGGGCGGCACGCTCTTCGCGAATGTGGCGGGCGAGGAAAACCGCGTCGTCTCCGGGCTCCGAGAGCTCTGGGCCCTCCGCGATCCGGCGGTCTTGAGCGCGATGGCCGCGGACGCGAAGCTCGTCCAGAAGGGTACGATGCCCCTGGACGACTTCAAGACGAAGTACGCCGCGGACCTCGACAAGCTCATCGACCCCGACCATCCGGACCTCGGTCCGAAGAACAACCAAGTCGCGTTCGTCTGGGGACGCCTGAAGGCGGGACGGCGTGAGTTCATCGACTTCTTCATCAAGGACGGCCTCGGCTCGGCGAACTACCACGGCCACACGACCGTCTGCCAGGGTTCGCTCTACTTCGCATCGAAGGCGATGAGCGACCAGTTCGTCGATGGGAAGTGGCAGAGGGGCCTGAAGTTCTACTGGCAGGGAGACCTCGCGGGCGCGGAGTTCGTGATCTTCGTCGGGGCGAATCCGTTCGAGGGGAACTATGGTCCTACGAACCGCAGCCTCCGGATCGCGGACGGACTGGCGTCGGGTCGGCTCAAGTACGCGATCGTGGACCCGCGCATGTCGAAGGCGGTCTCGAACGCTTGGAAGTGGCTGCCCATCAAGCCGGGGACGGAGGCGGGCCTGGCCATGGCCATGATCCGCTGGATCTTGGAGAACAACCGGTATGACGCGCGGTTCCTCGCGAACGCGAACAAGGCCGCGGCGACCGCCGATGAGGAGTCGACGTCGACGAACGCCTCATGGCTCGTCAAGATCGAGTCGTACGGTCCTGGCGCCTTCCTGCGCGCATCCGAGGCGGGCCTCCCGGGGACCGAGACCCGTACGGGCTCCGACGGGAACCCCTACACGTTCGACCCGTTCGTCGTCCTCTCCTCAGGCACGCCCACGCCCTTTGACCCGAACGACACCGCGACGGCGATCGAGGGCGACCTGTTTGTTGACACCACTGTGAACGGGATGCCGGTGAAGTCCGTCCTCCAAATTCTCCTCGAGGCCGCGTCCGAGAGGCCCCTCGAGGGATGGGCGGACCTTTGCGGCCTTCCGACGGACGACATCGTCGCGCTCGCGCGGGAGTTCACGTCCCACGGGAAACGCGCATGCGCGGACATCCACCGTGGCGTATCGCAGCACACGAACGGGTTCTACAACGTGCTCTCCTGGTTCACCCTAAACCTCCTCATCGGGAACTTCGACTGGAAGGGAGGCATGGCGAAGGCCACCGTATACAGCCACGCGGGCGGGAAGACGGGACAGCCCTACAACTTCGGGGCGATGCGTCCCGGCAAGCTCTCGCCGTTCGGCGTGAGCCTTATCCGCCACGAGACGAAGTACGAGGACACCACCCTCTTCGACAAGGCCAACCCCGCGGGGAACTATCCCGCGAAGCGACCGTGGTTCCCGTTCTCGAGCGACATCTACCAGGAGATCGTGCCGTCCATCGGGGATCAGTATCCGTACCCCGTGAAGGCCCTGTTCCTGTACATGGGGACGCCCGTGTACGCGCTCCCCGCGGGGCACACGAACATCGACATCCTCCGGGACACCGGCAAGCTGCCGCTCTTCGTGTGCGTCGACATCATCGTCGGCGAGACGAGCATGTACGCGGACTACATCTTCCCCGACCTATCGTACCTCGAGCGGTGGGAGTTCCAGGGGAGCCATCCGAACGTCCTCGAGAAGGTCCAACCGATTCGGCAGCCCGTGATCGCCCCGATCACAGAGGGCGTCACCGTGTTCGGAGAGACGATGCCCATTTGCCTCGAGAGCATGATTCTCGGCTTCGCGGAGCACCTCCAGCTCCCAGGATTCGGCGATGATGGCTTGGGGTCGGGCGTCCCGCTCAGGCGGCCGGAGGACGTCTACCTGAAGATGGTCGCCAATGTCGCCGCGGGCGACGGCGCGGAGACGGACTGGGTGCCGGAGGCCACCGACGAGGAGGTCGATACGTTCCTCGCCGCGCGGAGCCATCTCCCTCCGGAGGTGTACGATCCGGCGAAGTGGGAGGCCACCGTGGACCCCGCCTGGTGGCGGCAGGTCATCTACGTCCTGAATCGCGGCGGTCGGTTCTCGAGCGCGGCCTACGACGGAGAGAAGTTGACGAACAAGTGGAACGCGTTCATCGGGATGTACATGGAGAAACTCCCCGCGGCGAAGAATTCCATGACGGGAGAACGCTACGGGGGCCTCGGGCGGTACTATCCCATCCAGGATTCGCTAGGCCGCGAGATTGCAGACACGGGATTCGACCTGAACGTGATCACCCACCGCGTGATCGAGCACACGAAGAGTCGCACGATCGCGAACGGATGGCTCCGGGAGCTCCTCCCGGAAAACTTCATCCAGGTGAGCCGCGAGGACTTGGAGCGCTACGGGCTCCAGTCCGGGGACTTGGTCCGCGCGGAATCCGCCTCGAACACGACCGGGGTTCTGGATCTCGGGAACGGCGAGACGATCCCCATGGTGGGACGGGTTAGAGTCTCCGAGGGCATTCGTCCCGGGGTGATCGCGTACTCCCTCGGGTTCGGCCACTGGGCCTACGGGGCGAGGGACATCGAGGTCGACGGTCAGGTGATTCGCGGGGACCCAGGGCGGGCGAGCGGCGTCCACCTGAACCCGGTCCTGCGGACGGACCCACAACTCACGAACACGTGCCTCGCGGACCTCGTCGGAGGAAGCGCCGTCTTCTACGACACGCGCGTTCGACTCGTGAAGGTCGGCTAGTCGGGGCAGGTCGCGCACCGGGTCGTGTCCCGTCGCCTTCACCGGCAGGCGCTAGGAGGCTGCCTTCGCCTTCGCGAGTTCGCGCTCTCGCAATTCGCGCCGCAGGACTTTCCCGATCATCGACTTCGGCAGATCTTTCGCGAATTCGACCGCCTTCGGCACCTTGAACGGGGCGAGGCGCTCCTTGCAGAACGCGGTGATGTCCTCCTCGGTCGCAGACATTCCCGCCTTCAAGACGACGAAGGCCTTGACGGTCTCGCCGCGGTATGGATCCGGCACGCCGATCGCCGCGGCCTCCGCGACCGCGGGATGCATGAACAGGACCTCCTCCACCTCGCGCGGGTACACGTTGTAGCCAGACGCGAGGATCATGTCCTTCTTGCGGTCCACGATGAAGAAGTACCCGTCCTCGTCCATCGTCGCGATGTCCCCGGTGAGGAGCCATCCGTCGCGGAGGACCATCCCGGTCTCCTCGGGCTTGTTCCAGTAGCCCTTCATCACCTGCGGCCCGCGGATCGCGAGCTCGCCCGCCTGGCCTTGCGGGAGGTCCTTCGACGGGTCTTCCGCGTCGACGACCTTCGCGTCCGTGTCGGGGAAGGGGATGCCGATGCCCTCCTTCACGAGGCCGGTCAGGGGATTCGCGTGCGTCACGGGCGACGCCTCCGTGAGTCCGTACCCTTCGACGATCCGACCGCCCGTCACCTTCTCGAACTCGTGCCGCACCTCGTTCGGGAGCGGCGCGGCCCCGGACACGCAGGCGCGGATCGACCGCAGGTCGTACTTCGAGAGCTTCGGGTTGCGGAGGATCGCGATGTACATCGTCGGGACGCCGGGGAAGATCGAAGGCTTCGTCTTGTTGATCAGCTTCAGGATCTGATTGATCTCCCGGGGATTCGGATGGAGGACGGTCTCCGCGCCGAGGACGATTCCGGTCAGGAGGACCGTCGTCAGGCCGTACACGTGAAAGAGGGGGATCGCCCCGAGGAACTTCTCCTGGGACCCTCCCTTCTCGGGGAGCCACGCGGCCGTCTGCATCGCGTTCGCCACGAGGTTCCGGTGCGTGAGCATCGCGCCCTTCGGGATTCCCGTCGTCCCGCCCGTGTACTGCAGGACCGCGACGTCCTCCGCGCCGACGGTCGGCTCCTTTCCCGGTTCCGCCGGCGTCGCGGCCACGTCCGCGAAGCGGTGGATCCACGAGGCCGCTGGGATCTCGAGGGGCCAATGCCCCTGCTTCTTCAGGTCCTTTTTCTTCTTGATTGGGTACAGTTGCCGGAGCGGGGTGCGCAGGAACTCCCCGACGTCGCACACGACCACGCGCACGACCTTCGTGGCCGCTTTCGCCTTCGAGACGTTATGCCAGAACAGGTCCAAGGCGACGACGGTCTCGACGCCCGCGTCGTTCCAGAGGTTCTCGAGCTCTCGAGCGGTGTACAGCGGATTCGTCTGCACGACGATTCCCCCGGCCCGCAGGACGCCGAAGAACGCGACGAAGAAGTGCGGCGTGTTCGGCAGGACGAGGGACACGCGGTCTCCCGGTCGCACGCCAATCCGACGCAGGCCGGCGGCGAAGCGGTCCGCTGCGGCATCGAGATCCGCGTACGTCATCGTCTTCCCGTAGAACGTCACCGCGGGCCGGTCACCGGACTGCCGCGCGGAGCGTCGGAGGAGTTCGTGGAGCGGGACGTCGGGATACTCAAGCGATTTCGGAACACCTTCAGGCCAATGGCGGTGCCATGGCCGCTCGAGCATGGCCTCCCCCTTCATGCGAGTCGTAATGTAGGCGCGGGCTAAAAGCGTGCGCCCCGCGCGAAACGATTATCCGGCGCCGACCCTCTGGACCCCGCGGTGGGTCCATGCCCCCCGCCCCGAAGATCCGACTCGAAACGTCCGAGGCCGTCGCGACCCTCTGGATCGACCATCCCCCTCTGAATCTCCTGACCCTGGCGATGGTCGACGAGCTTTCGAAGGTCATGCCCGCCCTGGAGAAGGACGACGGCATCCTCGCGGTCGTCGTGGCCGGCGCGGGCACGCAGTTCTCCGGCGGGATGGACCTTCGCGAATGGTCCCGGCTTTCCCCGAAGGACGCGCAGGACGCGATCACGCGAGGCTCGGACGCGTTCATGGCCCTCGAGCACCTCACGAAGCCGACCGTCGCTGCCGTCGCGGGCCTCTGTCGAGGCGCGGGCGCGGAGCTCGCCCTCGCATGCGACCTCCGGATTGCCGACGAGACCGCGATGTTCTCCCATCCCGAGATCAGGGTCGCCTGGATGCCGAGCCACGGTGCAACGGCCCGCCTCCCGAGGCTCATCGGTCGTTCGAAGGCGTTAGAGGTCCTGCTGTCGGGAAAGGAGGTACGCGCCCTCGACGCCCTGCGGCTCGGCCTCGTCGACCATCTCGCGTCGCCGGGCGGTGCCCTCCCGGAAGCCCGCAAGCTCGCGGCCCTCTTCGCCTCGAAGCCGAGGTCCGCCGTCAAGGCGATCAAGCGCGCACTCACGGAAGGCGAGGAGAAGCCCTACCGCAACCGCTTCCTCCTCGAGTCACAGCACGCCGTGCAGCTCCTGTGGTCCGATGAGTACAAGGCGGCGATGGACCGGCTTCGGGAGAAGAAAGACTGACAGGCCTGCGGGGGCACGGCAAGGGTCTTGAGCCGCGCTGCGCTTCCCGCGGACGGCGAGCGGACATGGCGAAGGCCAAGGCGCGCGAGAGCATCGACGACTACGTCGCGAAGCTGGGGTCGCCCCACCGGGAAATCGTGCAGGCCCTGCGAAAATTCGTGAAGGACACGGCCCCGAATCTCGAGGAGAAGATCAAGTGGGGCAACCCGACCTGGACACGCAAGAGCAACGTCTGCTGGATCATCTCCTACAAGGACCACGTCGACTTCGGATTCTTCCGGGGCAAGGATCTGAACGATCCGAAGGGCCTCCTCGAAGGCACCGGCAAAGGCCTCCGGCACGTGAAGATCCATGACGTCAAGGGCGTCCGGCCCACAGATCTGAAGCCGCTTCTGAAGCAGGCGATCGCGCTCGATGGCGCGTGACGTCCGGCGGACGGATTACGCGAGGGCGGCGCTCCCGAACAGGAAGTTCGCAGGGACGCAGTGGACGAGCGTGTATCCGAACCCGGCGACGTCCGTCCCTCCCGGGATCCGGACGTTGTAGTTCCCCGTGGTGGCGGGGACCGAGCCGAGGTCGATGTCCCCCGCGCCGACACTCCGGTCCCCGGAGAGGAAGAAATGGATGTCCGGACCGTTGCGCACGCTGAAGTTCTCGAGGCGCAGGAGGTATTCCCCTTGGGCGTTGCCGAGGATCTTGGCGATGCCTCGGGCGAAGTGGAAGTCGTCGACGCCTTGCCAGGTGCCTTGGCTCACGAGGATCGTGAACCCGGTCGGGGGCGCAACGTTCGCGCGCGTTTCGATGAACAGAGGTGCGAGGGCCCATGCCGCACCCATGCCGATCACGACGAGGGCGGCCAGGATCACGATCCGCTTCCTCGTGGGTCTCATCGATTCGACCTATCCTTCGGCGATGGATACCCGTTTCTCAGATTGAGGCCCGAATTCGACCCGAGTCCGGCTCAGCGGCGCAGGATCGAGTCGCGCGACCCCCACCGTTTGAGCTCAACGTCCACCCCGACGTCCGTCGCGACGAAGGACCCGTCCTTGAGCCCTGCGTCCTTCAGGACCTTCCTTCGCTGGTCCTCGTCCTCGAACGCAAGGAGCGTCTGGAACAGACCGAAGTCGATCTCGACGGTCTGGTTCACCCGCACGGAGCCGATGAGGCGTGTGCCGCCCTGGAGGACCGAGCCGAGCATCTCGATTCGCCGGGCGTGAATCTTCTTTAGATAACCGAAGCAGACGATACGGCCTTCCGCCCACTCCCCCGCGCGCACCTTCGCCCACGTGTCCCGTGCGTCGTACGCGTGGATGTCGACGTAGCTCGCGGGATCCTTGGGGTCATAGGACCAGCCCTTTGTCGGGTCTCTTGCAACGCGCATCCGGACCTCCCCCTCCTCCTCGCATTCGCACATGACCGCCTGGAGGATCCGCCCCTTCACCGGAAAGGCCGCCTCGAACTCGAGCCCGGATTTGATCGGCTTCGGCACGGAGCGGGCAAGGGCCGTCGCGGCGATAAATCCGCCGCAACGGTGCGCGTGAGGTTCAAGCCGTCGCGGGCCATATACGCACGCGGAGACTCGGGGGGAGCGATCATCGCAGACGAACCGCTCGTCCGCAACTACCTGACCGAGTCGGGCCTCGCCTCGCGCCTGCCGAAGGGCATCCGGATCTGGGACGAGACCCTCCGGGACGGGGAGCAGACGCCCGGCGTGGCGTACACCCCGGAGGAGAAGCTCGAAATCGCGCGGCTCATGGACGAGATCGGCGTGCCGATCATAGACGCCGGGCTCCCGGTCGTCTCAAAGGAGGAGACCCGGGCTGTGCGCGCGATTGCGAACGCCGGGCTCGATGCCACCGTCATGGCCGCTGCCCGCACCGTGCGGCGGGATGTCGAGGCCTGCATCGATTGCGGCGTCGATGAGATTGCCCTGTTCACGGCCGGTTCCGACGTGCACATCAAGCACAAGTTGAACCTGACGCGCGAGCAGGTGAAGGAGATCTCCGTTCGGGAAGTAGAGTATGCAGTCGCGCACGGCGTCGCGGTCTCGTTCGTCACGGAGGACACGGTCCGCGCGGATCTCGACTTCATCGTGGACCTGTACAACGCCTGCGCGGATGCGGGGGCCCACCGCGCCGTGATATGCGACACGGTCGGTGTGATGACGCCTCCCGGGATCCTCTGGTTCTTCGAGCAAATCACACCGCGCCTTAAGCCCATCGAGCTGTCCTTCCACGGACACAACGACTTCGGCCTTGCGGTCGCGAACAGCCTAGCCGCGTGCGAAGCGGGTGCGCTCGTGCCCCACGTCTGCGTGAACGGACTCGGCGAGAGATCCGGGAACGCGAGCCTCGAGGAACTCGTCGTCGCCCTCGAGGCCCTCTACGGATACGACACGGGGATCGACATCTCCCGCATCCACCAGCTCTCCCAGCTCGTCGAGCGACTGAGCGGGATCCCGATCGGTATGCACCAGCCCCTCGTGGGTCACAACGCGTTCGCCCACGAATCGGGGATTCATGCGCATGGCGTGATCAAGCACACCGCGACGTACGAGCCGATCCAGCCCGAGCGGATCGGGCGACAGCGGACGTTCGTGTTCGGGAAGCACACGGGTTCCCTCGCTGTCGCGGACAAGCTCCGCGCGGGCGGGGTCGAGGCGACCCAGGAGCAGATCGCGGAGCTCGTCCAGCTCATCAAGACGTTCGCGGAGTCGCGGTCGAAGGAGGGCCAGCAGGCGTTCATCGCGATGGTCCGCGAGCGCGCGGTCCGGCATCGCGGGGTCACGGAGGCGGAATTCTGGGCGATGGCCCGCAAAGCCGGGATTCACGTCCCGGAGGACATCGGGTCCTGATCCAGGGGTCGTCGATCATCGCTTCGAGTCCGGGAGGACCCCCGCGCCGAAAGCCGTGCGGGCCCACGCCGCCGCGTGCCGCGAGATCGACACGTAGATACCCACGAGGACGATCGCCGCGCCGAGGAGATCGACCAGGTCGAACGTTTCGTTCCCTATCGTGGTCCCGAGCAAGATTGCGACGATCGGCGTGATGAGGGCGATGAACGACGTGGACGTGACCTCGGCCCGCTTCAGGAGCCACTGCCACGTGACAAACGTCACGACGGATCCGGCGAGGGCGAGGTAGAGGATCGCGCCGATCCCTTCGGGCCAGGAGGGCACAGCCCACGGTTCGCCCGCAACGAAGGATACGGCCGCGAGGCTCGCGGCGCCGACGCCCATCGCGAATGCGTTGAAGCTCACCGGGCTCGTGTCGTGCCCCCATCGCTTGATCGCGACACCGGCGAAGGCGGCGCACGTCGCGGACAGGACGATCGCGAACATGGGGAATGCTTTGTCCAGACCCGCCGTCACAAGCTGACCTCGGAAGATCACGAGGATTCCGCCGAACCCCATGCCGATCCCGACCACCTTCTGGAGCGTCAGTTTCTCCTCGGCGAGGATCCCGTGGGCGACCAGACCCGTCTGGAGCGGCAGCGTGGCAAATAGGATCGCGGATAGCCCGCTCTCCACGCCGTTGTTTTCGCCCCAGTAGATGAGGCCATAGTCCGCCGTGAAGAGCACGAGGCCGACGAACACAACGAGCGACCATTCCGTACGGTTCTGCGGCCACCTCGCGCCGAACACGGTCGTGAGGGCGATGAGGGTGAGGGACGCGACGACGAACCGCAACGACGCGGCGAGGAACGGAGGCGCACCCTCGAGGCCGATCCGGATCGCGAGCCAAGTCGAACCCCAGATGATGCAGAGCATCGCGAAGGCCGCGACGCGCACGAGCCGGGATGCCACGCCGCGGGCAACGCGGCCGTTCCGTAAAACCCTCGCCTCTTCGATGGCCATGTTTATACGCCGGGCTGCCTCTGAGGTCCCGTCGATCCCGATGTTCGGCCTAACGATGTCCGAGAAGATCCTCGCTCGTGCGAGTCGCCAGGCGGCCGTCCGCCCGGGGCAGATCGTCGACGGGTACGTCGACCTGCTGTACATGCACGAGATGTTGGCCCTGGCGATCAAGCCGTTCGAGGAGATCGGCGTCAAGCGGATCTGGGACGCGTCCAAGTGCGTCGTCACGGTCGACCACTGGGTCCCGCCGCCGAACGAGCAGATCGCGCGGATGCACCAGGCGATCCGCGAGTTCTGCTGGGCCCAGGGGATTCAGCGCTTCCACGACGTCGGAGACCACGGGATCATCCACCAGCTCGTGGTGGAGCGGGGCTACGTCCATCCGGGCGAGCTCGTGATCGGCTGCGACTCCCACACGAACATGGCCGGGGCCATGGGGGCCTTCGCCGCGGGGATCGGCGCGACGGAGACCGCCGCGGTCATGGCGACGGGCAAGCTTTGGCTGAAGGTTCCGGAATCCCTGAACATCACCGTGCATGGGGCGCTCGCGAGGCGCACGGGCGCGAAGGACGTGATCCTGAAAGTCATCCAGACGACAGGGGACGACGGCGCGGCCTACAAGGCGGTCGAGTTCCACGGCTCCACGATTCAGGGATTCCCGATGAACGAGCGCTTCGTCCTGTCGAACATGACGACGGAGATGGGCGCGAAGGCGGGCATGGTGCCCGCGGACGGGACCACGAAGGCGTACCTCGAAGAGGTCGGCGCCGCGGACGCGTATCGATCGATGGACGCGGATCCCGACGCGCGCTACGTGAAGACGTACGACCTCGTCGTCGACGGCATGGGACCGCAGGTCGCATGCCCGAACAACCCCGCGAACGTCAAGCCGATCGAGGACGTCGTCGGCACGAAGATCGACATGGCCTTCGTCGGTTCGTGCACGAACGCACGGATCCAGGACCTCCGCGCCACGGCAGAGATCCTGAAGGGCGAGAAGGTCGCGCCGCGCGTGCGGATGATCGTGACCCCGGCGAGCCAGGGAATCTATCGCCAGGCCATGAAGGAGGGGCTCGTGGACATCTTCCTCGATTCGGGTGCGACGTTCACGTCGTCCACTTGCGGGCCGTGTTTCGGCGGACACATGGGCGTCCTCGCCCCGAAGGAAGTGTGCATCTCGTCGACGAACCGCAACTATCCCGGTCGCATGGGGAGCCCGGAGGCCCAGGTGTATCTCGGGTCGCCGTACACGGTCGCGGCGTCCGCGCTCTACGGCGAGATCACGGATCCGCGCCGCTTGTGACGAGCCGCTCGCAAGGCGAGGTATCGATCGGTCCTGCGGAGCCCTCGCCGGAGGGATGCCTATGGAGCGAGGCCGCATCCCGAAGTCCATGGGCCTTCCTCGTAGAAGTACGTCACCCAACCGCGAAGCATTATGGTCCACGTTGCGATGAGCCTTCGATGGAGACCAAGTTCACCGGCCGCGTCTGGATGTTCGGGGACGACATCTCGACAGACCACATCATCTCTGGCAGGTACCTCGGTTCGGCGGATCCGAAGGTCCTCGCGGAGCACGCGATGGAAAACGTCGATCCGCAGTTCTCGAAGAAGGTGAAGCCCGGAGACATCGTCGTCGGGGGAACGAACTTCGGATGCGGTTCGAGCCGCGAGCAGGCGCCGGTGGCCCTGCATTCCGTCGGCATCGCGTGCGTCATCGCGCACACGTTCGCGCGAATCTTCTACCGCAACTCGATCAACATCGGCTTCCCGGTGATCGAATGCCCCGGCCTCCATGACCGGGTGAAGGAGGGCGACACGATCACGGTCGACCTTGGGGCCGGCCATGTGGTCCTTCCGAGCGGCGAGAGGGTGAGCTTCCCGGCATACCCACCGAACATCCTCGAGATCCTGCAGGCGGGCGGCCTCGTCTCGAAGCTCCGGGCCGAGCTCGCGTCGAAGACCGAGTGAATCGACGTATTGCGGAGTCCGGTTAACCTTGTTTAAGGTTAACAATCCACGGATCTCGCCGAACGCGCCACGGCCCACGCGAATCCTTATCTGGCGACCCGAGGTTCCGCGCGCGGATGGCCTACAAACTCGTGCTTCTCCCGGGGGACGGCACGGGACCCGAGGTAATGCGCGAAGCGGTGAAGGTCCTCAAGGCCGTCGAGGACTCCTTCGGCGTGTCCTTCGACAAGGTCCCCTTCCCCGCGGGCGGCCAGTACTATCTCGACACAGGCGCGGAATGGCCGGATGGCTGTTTCGAGTCGTGCAAGGCCGCGGACGCGATCCTGCTCGGCGCGGTCGGGCTGCCGGAGGCGGTCCTTCCGAACGGCGACCTGGCGGGCATGGGCGTGCTCTTCGGGCTACGGTTCGGCCTCGACCTCTACGCGAACGTCCGCCCGACGAAACTCTACCCGAACGTGAAGCACAAGGTCCACGACACGTTCAAGCAGGTCTGGGAGCCGGGAAAGGTCGACCTCGTGATCGTGCGGGAGAACACGGAGGGCCTCTATACGCCGATCCGGGGCTATCTGGATCGGGGCGGCGTGAAGGAGCTCGCGATCGACAGTCGGGTGATCACGCGCAAGGGCGCGGAGCGGATCATCCGGTTCGCGTTCGAGCTGGCGAAGACCCGAAAGGGCGCGCCCGCCGACGGGAAGCGCCGCGTGACATGCGTGGACAAGTCGAACGTGACCGCGGGATGCAAGCTCTTCCGGCGGATCTACGACGAGGTCTCGGCCGGCTATCCGAACATCCAAAAGGACTACGCGTACATCGACGCGTTCCAGCAGTGGCTCATCCGCTCCCCGGAGGCGTACGACGTCGCCGTGACGTCGAACATGTTCGGCGACATCTCGACGGACCTCGCGGCGGTCCTCCAGGGCGGCATGGGAATGGCCGCGGGCGGGAACATCGGCGACGGGCACGCGCTGTTCGAGCCGATCCACGGGAGCTCGCCGAAGCACGCGGGCAAGGACGAGGTGAATCCGATCGCGATGGTCCTCGCGACTCAGATGATGCTTGACTGGCTCGGCCGGCGGAAGCAGGACCGTGCGCTCCGTGAAGCCGCAAACGCGGTCGAGGCCGCGGTCGAGACGGTGCTGAAGGAAGGGAAGCGCCTCACGTACGACCTCGGCGGGAACGCGAAGTGCAGCGAGGTCGGGACCGCCATCGCCACCGCGATTCCGAGAGCCGCGAAGCGAGTCGCCTGACGCTCAGCGCTCCCGCCACTGGTACAGCCACCACGCGGCGACGAGCCCGACCGCCGTCGAGAGGACGAGGAGGCCGGCGTCGGCCGCCAGGTTCACGGAACCGGCGGGTCCGAGCCCGAGCGCGCCTTGGACGAGCAACGCGGCGTACGTGGCGGGCAAGAGGTGTGCGAATTCCCTCCAGACGGGCGGCAGGATTGAGAGCGGATAGTATAGTGGCGACAGGATCCCGAGCAGCGTGAAGATCAGGTTCCCGACGGGCCATACCTCTCGCTGGCTCCTTAAGCGGCTCGACACGGCGATGCCGATTGCGGAATATAGGACCCAGATTGTCAGGATGCATGCAAGGAGGACGAGCCATCCCACCAGCGAGACGGACGTGACGATTGCGAGGATGATCCCCAGGGCGATGAGCGCGGGCGCCGCAGGGATCAGGTTCGAGAACGCGACCCCGAACAGGTATCGCATCTTGTCGTGCGGCGAGGCGACGAAGATGTCCTGGAGTCGGAGTTCGATCCGGAAGACGGCGGAGTCGGAGAGGCACCAGCTCCCGATGTTCTGCGTGGAGAAGAGCATCGCACCAGCCACCTGGAGCGGAAAGTACTCAGCCGGCGCGATGAGATGGAGGAAGTACAGGAAGAAGAACGGCTGAAGGAGGGGCACGATGGCCGCCGCGGGGCTCCGCCAAACCCAGCGCCAGCCGATCCACGCCCAGGCCGGGAGGACGCGGCCGCGCTGCGGCTGCGTGGAGAGTTCGATGTCCGTCGCCATCCTCAACGCTCCCGGGCTGTTCGACGGGCCCAGTAGATTCCGAATGCGAACAGGGCGAGGGCCTCAGCGCCGAGGGAGATGGCCGCGAGGATCGCCTCCTCCGCTGTGATGGCCTCGAGTCCCGCAGCCGCATTCACGAGGACCGCCGCCGCGCTCGTCGGGAGGACGAGCACCGCAGACCGCCATTCGAGCGGCACGAGACGGAGGGGATAGAACACAGGCGGGAGGATCCCGAAAAGATTCGTGAGGAGCGCGGAGTACGGCCAGATCGTCTTCATGTCCTTGAAGAGCGTCGACACGACGTAACCGATTGTGGCGGACACGGCCCACACGGCGAGGAGGCAGGCCGCCAGAACGAGCAAAGCGAATGGGCTCAGGGGATGCAGGATCTCCAGGATTACGAGGAGCACGAGGCTCGGGGGCAGATACGCCACAAGCATGCCGCCCGCGATTCCGATGAAATAGGCCTCCGGCGTGAGCGGGCTCGCGTGGTACAGCTCGTTCAGCTTGTGGTCGATTCGGATGTACGCGGCCTCGTTCAGCACGCGCTGCCCGATCAGGAACATCGAGTACACGAGCGCGCCAATCACCGTCACGGCAAGGAGGTCCGGCGCGAGGACGGCGACGAACACGAGGAGCGCGCCTGGGGTCAAGGTGCCGGTCACGATCGCGAGCCACTCGTGGAGCTGCACGCGGATCTCCGTCACGAGGAAGACGCCGGAACCGGCCCAGCGGAGTCCGAACACCATGCCTCACTCTTCGTCAATCGAACGACCGACGATCGTCAGGAACGCCTCCTCGAGGGACACGGGCCCGACCGTCGCGGATAGGTGCTCCCGCAGGGCGATGTCCATCACCTCGTGGATCCGCTCGGGTTCCGTAATCACGTGGAGGGACGTCCCTTCCGCGACGGTTTGTCCGAACGACGCGAACAGCTCCCGATGGTTCCCGCCGTTCTGGATCGAGACGCGCAGGGTCCCGCCGATCTGGCGCTTTGCACTCTCCGCGGTCCCTTCGAAGAGGATGCGTCCCTCCTCCATGATGTACAGCCGCTCGGAGAGGGCCTCCGCCTCGTCGAGGTAGTGCGTCGTCAGGAGGACCGTCGAGCCTTTCCGCGTCAGCTCCCGGAGCACGTTCCAGACGGCTCGCCGGGCGAAAGGGTCCAGACCGATCGTCGGCTCGTCGAGGAACATGAGCGGGGCTTCCGTCGCCAAGACGGTCGCGACCATCGCCCGCTGCTTCTGCCCGCCGCTCAGGGTCACGCTCAGGCGGTCCGCGACCTCCTGCAGCCCCATCTGGTCGAGGGCTTCCTCCGTGCGGGCCTTCGCGACCTCCTTCGAGATACCGCGGGCGCGCAGGTAGCAGTACACTTGTTCCCTCGGGGTCAGGTGGAAGAACGGCTTGCCTTCCTGCGGCACGACTGCGATGAGCGGCCGGACCTTCTCCGGGACTTCGACGACATCGAATCCGAAGACGTCGATTGTCCCCGACGTGGGGATCAGCAGGGTCGATGCGATCCGCAGGAAGGTCGTCTTGCCCGCTCCGTTCCGCCCGAGCAAGGCGATCCGTTCGCCTCGGCGGAAGGCGAGCGACACGCCCCGTAAGGCCTCGACTTGCGGCCCGGTCCGGCCGCGGTACACCTTCCGCACGTCCTCCGCGCGGAGGGCCTCCTGGGACACGGGCCCGTGCAAGCCGAGGTTCCGTATAAAGCTAGATTCAAGGATCGCGTCAGCGCGGCGAATCCTCGAAGCCGGGATGCGCGCCCTTCTCGAACATCGCCATGGCGGCCTGCCGCTTCGCCTCCATCTCCCCCGTGCTCATCTTGATCCGCATGGAAACGGACCAGATGTGGCCGAAGGGGTCCTGCAGCTTCCCGTAGCGCTCGCCCCAGAACTGGTTGTCCAAGGGCATCGTCGGCGTCGCGCCGGCGGCGACGGCCTGGCTCCAGAGCTTGTCGACGTCCTTCGAGTAGATGTGCAGGTTGAACGTCGTCGCCCCCGCGGACGTCGGCGACTTCGAATCGCCCCCGGGGAACTCATCGGACATCATGATCACGGAGTCGCCGATTTTGATCGTCGCGTGGAGCAACGTGCCATCGGGCATGGGCGACCGGTCGATCTCCTTCGCGCCGAACGCCCTCTTGTAGAACTCGATTGCCCGGGCCGCGCCTTGGATCACGAGGTACGGCGTCACGCTGCGCATCCCGGGCGGGACCGGACTCACCCGCGTCGGTTTCCTGGTACGCCCCGCCTTCTTCCGCTTTGCTGCTCGCTTCGTCTTTCGAGCCATGAGACTCCCCCGTTAGAGTAGCCGCAGGGACCACTTAAGCGTAGTGCGCGGATCTGCGAATCGATGCGCCGGAACGTCGGTCAGGTCCCCAGCCAGAGGCCCATCAGGATCTCGTCGACATATTCGCCGCGGATTCGGACCCCCTTTGCGCGGACGCCCTCTTCGCGGAAGCCCTTCGCCTCGTACAATCGCCTCGCGCGGACGTTCATCGCGAACACGCTCAGCTCCGCCTTCCGGAAACCGCGAGCCCGCATCCATTCGAGGATTCGGTCCATGAGGATCCGTCCGAGGCCGATCTCCCTCCAGCCGTCCCGGATCGCGATCCCGATCGTGCCGACGTGGCGGATCTTCGGGAATCGTCCCGCGTGGGAGTCCACCTGGCCCACCAGCGACCCGTCCTGCGCCAGCGCGACGAAGAGGACGTTCTGCTCCCCGTCGAATTCGGACAGCCAGCGTCTCTCCCTGTCGAGGTCCCACGGGACCTCGTCCATCATCAGGTAGACATCCTCCGCGCAGATGCGGTTGATGTTGTCGAGGAGGCGCTCCGCGTCGTCGAGCGTCGTCGGGCGGATTGCGACCTTCCGGCCGTCCCGGAGGACAATCTCCTCCGACCGCATTGGGTCCGCCATGGAGGTCACAGGGGGAACTTGTCGAGCAGCTCGGGCCTGCGGCGCTCCCCGCTCGCGAGGAACGCCTCGAGTTGCTCCTTCAGGTGGGGCGGCATCTCGGCGTAGACGTCCTCGAAGAGCGTCTCAATTCGGGGCGGGGGATGCCGCTCGACCTCCTTGATCGTGTTCTGGAGGTCCTCCTCGATCTCCGCGCGCAGCTGCTCATCGTACCCTTTCGACCAAATGCCCTTCAGTTCGAGGTAACGACGCATCCGCTCGATCGGGTCGCGTTGCTGCCAGTGCTCGACTTCCTCCTTGGACCGATAGCGAGTCGGATCGTCGCTCGAGGAGTGCGGGCCCATGCGATACGTGAGAGCCTCGATCATCGTCGGTCCGCCGCCGGACCGCGCCTTTTCCGCGGCCGCCTTCGTGGCCGCGTACACCGCGAGGACGTCGTTCCCGTCCACGCGGACGCCCTCGAAGCCGTATGCGTGTGCCTTCTGGGCGAGCGTCTTCGCGGCCGTCTGGCGGGAGAAGGGCACGGAGATCGCCCACTGATTGTTCTTGCAGAAGAACACGGTGGGCGTCTTGAACACGCCCGCGAAGTTCATCCCGACATGGAAGTCCCCCTCGCTCGTCGCCCCGTCGCCGAAGTACACGAGGCTCACGACGTCGTCCTTGCGGATCTTCGCGGCCCAGGCCGCGCCGACCGCATGGGGGATCTGCGTGCCGACCGGACTGGAGGCGGTCACGTAGTTGATGTCCGGTGCCCCGTAGTGGCTCGGCATCTGCCGGCCCTTCTGCGGATCGAGGGCGTTCCCGTACGCCTGGGCGATCAGCATCCGCACGGGGAACCCGCGCCAGAGCGCGCAGCCCGGCTCCCGGTACGCGGGGAAGACCCAATCCTGCTTCTCGAGTGCCATCGCGCTGCCGACCTGGCACGCCTCCTCGCCCGTGCTCGGGACGTAGAATCCGATCCGGCCCTGGCGCTGGAGGGAGAGCATGCGCGTGTCGAGCAGGCGCACGAGGACGAGGTGGCGGTACGCCGCCTTGAGGGCTTCTGCGGAGAGCTTCGGCTCGACATTGGAATCGTACGTCCCATCGAGATCGATGATCTGGAGGATGTCCTCCACTGCCGTCCGCTCAGCCCCCCGCGGCTCTGCGACCGTCCCGAACCACCTTCTCCATGAAGAATTCACCGGCGCGGTACGAGGACCGAACGAGCGGGCCCGCGGCAACGTAGAGGAACCCCAACGCCTCTCCCGCCTCGCGAAGCGCGTCGAACGTCTCCGGCGAGACGTACTCCTGCACGGGAAGATGCCAGTCGCTCGGCCGGAGGTACTGGCCCAGGGTGACGATGTCCACGTCCGTGGCGCGCAGATCGCGCATCGTCTGAAGGACCTCCTCGCGTGTCTCCCCAAGACCGAGCATGATCGAAGACTTCGTGTACAGGTCGCGCCGGGCGTCCTTCGCGTCTCGGAGGACCGCAAGGCTCTGGGCATAGGTCGCCCGCCGGTCTCGCACGACGGCCTGGAGCCGCTCGACCGTCTCCACGTTGTGGTCCAGGACGTCGACGCCCGCGTCGACGACCGCGCGCACCGCCTCCCTGTCCCCCTGGAAATCGGGGATGAGCGCTTCGACGATCATGTCCGGCCGCCGAGCTTTGATTTCGCGGATCGTCTTCGCGAAGTGCCCCGCCCCACCGTCCGCTAGGTCGTCCCGGTCGACGGACGTCAGGACGACGTACGAGAGGTCCATCTCCGCGAGGGCGATCGCGACCTTCCGCGGTTCGTCGAGGTCCAGGAGCCCGTGCGGGTTGCCGGACGTCACCGCGCAGAAGCGGCAGCCGCGCGTGCACGTATCGCCCATCAGCATGATCGTCGCGGTCCCCCCGCCCCAGCACTCCCAGACGTTCGGGCAGTGGGCTTCCTCGCAGACCGTATGCAGGTCGAGGGATCGGAACAGGGACTTCAGGTGCGCGTACGACTCGCCGGACGGCGGCTTCACCCGAAGCCAGTCGGGCTTCCGGTCGGCGAGCATGACGCCGTTGCTAAGGACGCCGGCGTTTATCTATGTAACTCACGCCGCGTCGTACGATCAGCCGAAGCGGAACTCGACGCCGTACGAACCGCGCGGGTAGGCCCAGCGGATCGCATTCTTCCCGAGATGCTTGCAGACGATCGCGCACGCGCCGAGCTCGATGCACCCTTCCGTGTTGTACACGAGCTCCCCCTCCTCGACGCGGTAGACGAGGGACGGGCAGACGTACAGGCAGGGCTTCGTGTCGCACGTGCGGCAGAGGTCCGTGTCCACCGTGATGAAGGGCTCTTCGTCGAACTCGAATCGGTCGAGTCCGACGCGGTCGTCCACCGTGAGGACCTTCGAGGCGTCGGGCTTCACCGGCTCCGGCATCCGCTCGGTGCGAGAGAACCGGGGCCGGGTAATAAACCGTTGGACCGGATTCGATCGACCGGAGACATCACACCCTGTTATCAGGGCGGGCACTCAGGGGGAAACTTTCTATAGGATTCCCTCGGCATCCGTGGCGATTCGGGCGAGCGGACAGCCGCCTCGAGGGACGCGGAATCCATGACGTTGCGCGACCGCAAGGCCTCCTCGATTGACGCGCAGGCCGACCTGACCGCGCTAACACCCGAAGAGGCCCGCGGATTCCTTGCCGCCGCCCTGACGCCGGACCCCAGGTCGGGCGTCCTCCAGCTCTACGGCCAGCCGTGCGTGATTGTCCGGCCCGAGGTGATTGTGAACATTCAGAAGCAGCTCGAGCTGACGATCGGCGGGTCCGCGAAGGGCATCATGTACCTCGCGGGAGAGCGGAGTTCCCGGGAGGGCGTATCGCCGTTCCGCGCGCTCTCGGGAGAGGACGTCGGTGCCCTGACGTTGGAAATGGCGAAGCGAATGATCGACGCCTCGTCCCTGCTCGGCTGGGGCCGTGCGGAGATCGGGACGGTCGACCCGGAGAAGGAGCGGTTCGTCCTGCGGATCGCGAACAGCCCGATGGCGATCGCATATGGGCCCTCGAAGAAACCCGTGTGCCATTTCCTGGCCGGCTGGGCTGCGGGAATGGCGCAGGTCCTCGTCGGGCGAGAGTTGCTGTGCGAGGAAGTCGCGTGCAAGGCTCAGGGCCGCGAGTTCTGCGAGTTCGAGCTGCGGCCGATGCCCGCTCCCTAGCGGATGTCCGGAAAGCCTTTTACCCGTGCCGCTTTTCCGCCGTGGGTCACTCGAAGATGGCAGAGCGTTTTGATGCGATTGTCGTCGGTGCCGGCCCTGCTGGCTCCGCTGCCGCGCTCACGCTCGCCCGGAAGGGCTTTTCGACGCTCCTCGTGGAGCGCGGGCGGACGCCCGGGGCCAAGGGGATGTTCGGAGGGCGGATCTACGCGTGGCCCCTCCACGACCTCGTCCCAGACTGGGCGAAGGACTGCCCCGTCGAGCGCTTCGTCACGCGGGAGAACATGGCGTTCCTCGCGGAGGACGCGTCTCTCGCCGTCTCGTTCGACTCGCCGAAACTCGGCCAGGGCCGCGCGTCGAGCTTCACCGCGCTCCGTGCGAAGTTCGACGCTTGGCTCGCGAAGAAGGCCGAGGAGGCGGGCGCGACCCTCGTCACGGGAATCCTCGTGGACGACCTGTGGCGGGAGGACGGACGAGTGAAGGGGGTCTTCGTTGCGCCGAACGACCGCGTGGCCTCGGACCTCGTCGTGATTGCGGAGGGCGCGACGTCGACCTTGGTCCGCCGCGCGGGTCTGAAGGCAGACCTCGAGCCGCGAGAGGTGTCCGTCGGGGTGAAGGAGACGATCGAGCTCCCGCCCGAAACGATTCAGGAGCGCTTCGGCCTTGGGGAGAAAGACGGGGCAGCGTTCATCTACGCCGGCCAGGCGTCCATGGGCCTTCGCGGGGGCGGCTTCCTGTATACGAACAAGTCGTCGATCAGCCTGGGCCTCGTCGTGTCCTCCGAGGACCTCGCCCAACGGAAGATCGAGATCCAGGACCTCCAGACGAGGTTCCGCATGCATCCGAGCGTCCAGCGGCTCATCCGCGGAGGGAAGGTCGCGGAGTACAGCGCCCATCTGGTCCCCGAGCTGGGGGCCGGGATGATGCCGCGCATCGCGGGGGACGGCGTGCTGGTCGCCGGGGATGCGGCGGGCTTCCTGATCAACAACGGCTATACGTTCCGAGGCGTCGACCTCGCGATCGCGTCGGGCGTGGCGGCCGGGGAGGCTGCGGAGGCCGCGCGAGCGGCGGGAGGCATGAGCGCCGCAAACCTGTCCGCCTACGACCGGTTCCTTCGCGCTCGGAACGTGCTGACGGACCTCGAGCGGTTCCGCCGCGCGCCGCTGTACATGAAGAACGAACGTCTTTTCGATCTCTATCCGCGCATGCTCCTCGAGATCGCGGAGCGCGTGTACACGGTGAACGGCAGCGGCAAGGACCGGCTGCTCGACATTGTCCTCGAGGAGGCCTCGTCCGCGGGCGTCTCGAAACTCCGGCTGCTGATGGACCTGCTCCAGGGGGCCCGATCGATGTGACGGTGCCGGGTGCGGCACCCGGCGCACAGCCGATGCGCGTGATCGTGTGCATCAAGCAGGTGCCCAAGGCCCAGGAGCTCCAGGTCGACCCCGTCACGCAGACGCTCAAGAGGGTCGGCGTCCCGAGCGAGATCAACCCGCCCGACGCGAACGCACTCGAGATGGCCCTGCTCCTCAAGGACCGCCACGAGGCCGAGGTCATCGTCCTATCGATGGGTCCGACGTCCTTTGACGAATCCCTCGAGCGGGCCGTGGCCATGGGGGCGGACCGCGCGGTCCTCCTGACGGACCGGATTCTCGGAGGCTCGGATACCGTGCCGACGGCGTACGCACTCAGCGAGACGATCGCAAAGATTGGCGGGTACGATCTGATCCTGTGCGGCGAGGAGACGACGGACGCGTCGACGGGCCACGTCGGCCCCGGGATTGCGGGGCATCTCGACGCCCCTCAGATCACGTACATCTCGGAACTTCAGATCGTGGACGGAAAGGTCCGCGCTCGCCGGACCGCGGAGGACGGCACGGAGTGGTGGGAGACGACGCTCCCGTGTCTCGTGACCGTGAATTTCGGGTGCAACACACCGCGCGAGCCGACCCTGACGGGCAAGATCCGCGTGAAGCGCGGAGGCGTCATCACGCACTGGTCCTGCGCTGAGGTCGGGATCGACCCGAAGAAGGTCGGACTCATCAACTCGCCCACGATCGTCGCGAAGGTCGACACGGTGAAGCTCCCGCCCCGGTCCCCGAAGGTCTTCTCCGGCGATCCGAAGGATACCGTGCGTCAGCTGATCGACGCGCTCCGGGTCGACGGGGGGATCCTTCTATGACGGAAGGTCATGTCCCCGAGGACAAGTCCCACTTCCGCGGCGTGTGGGTCTTTCTGGAGCATCGGAAGTATGGCCTCCGGGACGTGTCGATCCAGCTGATCGGCGAAGGCCGCAGGCTTGCGGACCTCCGCGGGACCACGCTGACCGGCATCCTCCCGGGTCACGCCGTCGAGGCACACGCCCGCCATGTGATCGGCTACGGCCTCGATCGCGTGATCATTGTGGACGATCCAATCCTCGGGCTCTACCAATCCCGCCCGTTCACGAAGGTCATGGCGGAGCTGATCCGACGACACAAGCCGGAGATCGTCCTGTTCGGGGCATCGAAGAACGGCCGCGACCTCGGCGGGCGACTGCACGCGGTCCTCGAGACGGGCCTTGCAGCGGACTGCGTCAAGTTCGACATCGACCCGGACGGCAACCTCGACATGATCCGCCCGAGCTTCGGGGGCAAGTCCCTCGCGCACATCCTTTGCAAGAAGCACCGCCCCCAGATGGCCTCCGTTCGGCGGAACGTGTTCGTGGCGCCGCCCCACGATTCGTCGCGGACCGGCGAAATCGTCCGGGAGTCCGTCGAGCTGAGCGAGAGGGACGTGGACGTTCGCCTCCTCGAGTTCAAGGAGTTCACTAAGGAGGGAGGCCTCCGACCGGAGGAAGCGGACATCGTCGTGGCCGGAGGCTACGGCCTCGGCGGGGCGGAGCCGTTCACGATGCTCCAGGAGCTCGCGGACCTCGCCGGCGGCGCGGTCGCCGCGAGCCGGAAGGCGGTGGACAGCGGCTGGGTCCCCAAGATGCTCCAGGTCGGGCAGACGGGCATGACGGTCCGGCCGAAGATATACCTGGCCGTCGGGATCTCCGGCGCGGTCCAGCATCTGGCGGGGATGCAGGAGTCCGACAAGATCGTCGTCATCAACAGCGATCCGAAGGCGCCGCTCTTCGAGATCGCGGATTACGGGATCGTCGGGGACCTGTTCGAGATCGTCCCGGAGATGATTCGCCAGCTCCGGACGCTCAAGGGGATGGCGGCCGTCCCGACGACCGCTCCGGCAGAAGCTCCTCGACGCTCACCCGTCGCAAGGTGACGCCGAAGACGTTCTGGAAGTGCACGATCACGGAGGCCTTCACGTCCTCCAGGTCGACGGAACGTCCGAGCCGCTCCTGCATCGAGGTCATGATGCCGCCCTCGTGGCCACACGGCCGGATCTTCAGGAATTCCCGGAGGTCCGTCGTCACGTTGTGCGCGAACCCATGGAATGTGACGTTGCGATGGACCGCGAGCCCGATCGACGCGATCTTCTTCCCTCCGACCCACACGCCGCGCTCCGGTCCCTCGCGGCTCGCATCGATTCCGAAGTCCGCGCACGTCCGGATGAGGACCTCCTCGAGATCCGTCACGAGTCGCTTCACCTCGAGGCGGTCGGGCATTTTGAGGATCGGATAGCCGACGAGCTGGCCGGGACCGTGGTACGTCGCCTCGCCACCGCGCTCGACCTCGTAAACCGGGAGCGAGGTGTCGAGGACATCCTCCCGCGTCCCGCGCCGGCCCAGCGTCGCGACGGGATCGTGCTCCACGAGGATCAGCCCGTCCGGGATCCGGTCCTCCGTCCGCCGCTCCACGAGGGCCTTCTGGAGATTCCAGACGTCGGCGTACGCCTTGCGGCCGAGGTCCAGGAGCCACGCGTCCCGCGTGACGACGATTGGTTTGTCCCCTCCCTCCGTCATCGTGAGCATCGTCTCACGCGGTCAACGGTTCAGCACGTGGATCGCCTGTCCGAGCGCGGCCTCTGCGCTCTCCATGATGCCTTCCGGCAGCGTCGGGTGCGGGTGCACGGTGAGGGCGATGTCCGTGACCGTCGCACCCATCTCGATCGCGAGGGCGAGCTCGCTGATCAGGTCGCTCGCATCCGGCCCGACGATCGTCGCGCCGAGGAGGACCTTCGAGTCTGCATCGGCGATTAGCTTCACGAAGCCGTCGTATTCGCCCGTGGTCAGGGCGCGGCCGATTGCGGCGAAGGGCACCTTGCCAAGCCGCACCTTGCGACCCTTCGAGGCGGCTTCCGGTTCCTGAAGGCCTACCACGGCGATCTCCGGATCCGTGAAGATCGCCGCGGGCATCGCCCGGTAATCGACTTCGATAGGATGGCCCGCAATCACCTCCACGGCGATCAGCCCCTCCTTCGTGGCCTTGTGGGCCAGGAACGGCGGTCCGATCACATCGCCGATCGCGTAGACGTGTGCGTTCGACGTGCGCAACTGGCGATCCACCCTCACGTATCCCTTCGGGTCGAGTTCGACCCCTGCGCGGTCCGCCTGCAGCCCATCCGTGTTCGGACGGCGGCCCACCGTCACGAGGACGACGTCCGCGCGGACCGTGAGCGGTCCGTCCGGCGTCTCGACGTCGACGATCGCTTTCCCTCCTTCCTCGTGCCAGGCCTTCGCCTGCGATTTCACGTGGAAATCGATGCCGAGTTTCTTCAGGTTGCGGGCGATGATCCGCACGACCTCCGGGTCCGTCCCGGGTAGGAGCTGGTCGAGCAGCTCCACGACGACGACCTTGCTCCCGACCTTCGCGTAGAACGTCCCGATTTCCAGGCCGGAGACGCCTCCGCCGATGACGAGGAGGGTGTCCGGGATTCGCGGAAGCTCGAGGGCCTCTTTCGTGCCGATCACCCGCGCGCCGTCGAAGCGGAACCCGGGCAGGTCGGATGGACGACCGCCCGTCGCGATGATCCCATCGCCGAACGTCAGTTCCTCTGCCGTCCCGTCCGCGAGCCGGATCGACAACGACCGCGTTTCCGTGAACGACGCTTCGCCGAACACCACCTCGACCTTGTTCCCTTTGCAGAGCTGCGCGATTCCGCCGACGAGTCGCTCGACGACGGAGGCCTTCCACGTCTGGAGGCGGGCGATGTCGACTTTCACGCCCGTGACGTCAACGCCCCATTCGGACGCCCGCCGTATCGTCTGGACCACGTTGCCCGCGTGGATGAGCGCCTTGCTCGGGATGCATCCGTAGTTCAGGCATTCCCCACCGAGCTTGTGCCTCTCTACGAGGAGGACCTGCCTGCCGAGCTGCGCGGCCCGGATGGCGGCCGGATAGCCCCCCGGACCGGCTCCGATGACGACGACCTCGACATGTCGGGCCACGGGCGGCCGAAGGGGGTCCGCGTCCCATATGTCTTTGCGTTATCGTCCGGGCCGCGTCAACCCGCTTCGACGAACAGGAGGGCGGGGTGCTCAAGGTAGTTGCGCACGCTCTGCACGAACGCCGCGCCGACATGGCCGTCGATTACGCGATGATCGAACGAACATGACAGGTACATCATCTCGCGGATCACGACCTGGTCGTTCCGGACGACGGGTCGCTTCTCGATCCTGTGGACGCCCAGAATCGCCACCTCCGGCCAGTTGATGATCGGCGTCGCGACGATCCCGCCTTCCTTGCCGAGCGACGTGATCGTGAACGTAGACCCTTGCACGTCCTGGAGGGAAAGCCGCTTGTCCCGCGCCGCGGTCGCGAGCCGGTCGATTTCCTTCGCGAGGTCCCAGAGGTCCTTCTTGTCCGCGTCGTGGACCACGGTGACCGTCAGGCCTTCCTCGGTGGCGGTCGCGATCCCGACGTTGTAGAATCGCTTCACGACGAACTCCCCGCGTTCGTCGTCGACGGACGCGTTCAGCGTCGGGAACTCCTTTAGCGCGGCGAGTGTCGCCTTGACGATGAAGGGCAGATACGTGAGCTTCGTGCCCTTCCTCTCTCCCGCCTCCTTGAGACGGTCGCGCAGGTTCACGAGCTGAGTCATGTCCACTTCCTCGATGTACGTGAAGTGGGCGGCGGTCCCATTCGACTTCGCCATCTTCTCGAAGATGCGCTTTCGGAGTCCGTGGATTGGGGTGCGCTCCTCCCCGCCGCTCGGGACCACGGACACGGCGGGCCTCGGACCCGCCGCGGGAGCGGGTGCGGGGCCCTTCGATCCGTGCCGCACGTCATCCTCTGTGATGCGTCCTTGCGGCCCGCTCCCGCGGATCCGCGCGAGGTCGACGCCGAGTTCCTTCCCGAGCCGGCGCACGGCAGGCGCCGCGAGAATCTCACTCGTTGGCGCCGGGGCTCCTTCGACCTTCGGCGCCGCCTTCGCTGCCGCTCCCGGGGCCTGCGGCGCGGCGTGTGGTGCTGACGTCATCGGTGGGGCGGCCTCGCCCGCTTCCCCGAAGACGACGAGGGTCGAGCCGACGTTCACGACCTCGCCTTCCTTCGCGCGAAGCTGCAGGATCTTCCCCGTCGTAGGGGACGGGATCTGCACGGTGACCTTGTCCGTCATGACCTCCACGAGGGGATCGTCCTCCCTCACGGCGTCGCCTTCCTTCACGAACCACTTGACGACCTCGCCCTCGTGGACGCCCTCCCCGATGTCGGGCAGTTTGAACTCGCGGACCATCTCGTCCCCTCGCGCTCGCGGCCTTCCCTAGAGTCGCAATCGTCTTAACGGTTTGCTCCGCGATGCGAATCATTTTATGCGGAAGGCCCGTTGTCCCCGCGGGGAGGAGTGGGGTCGTGGAGGAGTGGCACAGACCGGTGGGCGTGATTTGTGCACGACGGCCCGGCGGCGCTCCTGCGTGGACGCGCTTGCGTCAGGGCCCGTAAATCCCATCCTGCTCCTCCTTCCCGCGTGGACTCGCCCGGGTGTGCGGTTTCATGGCTCGACCGATCGGCATCACGATCCTCGGTGCGCTTGTCGTGCTGGCGTCCGTCATCGCGTTTCTAATCGCGGTCGCAGGCTTCACCGTGGGCTTCGCGAGCCTCATCCCGGGCGTCGGGCTCGACACCGGCACGCTGCTGCTCGGGGCGATCCTGTACCTCATCCTGTCCGCGGTTCTCGGATTCGCAGGGTTCGGCCTGCTCCGACTCCGGCCATGGGCTTGGTGGCTCGCGTTCCTGACGACCCTTGTTGTGCTCGGGTACACGGCGTTCCGTATGTACCAGCAGCCGGCGGATACGACCCTCGGCACTTGGCTGACGATAGGGGTGAGCGGCATCCTTTTCGTGTATCTGCTCGCGGTCTTCCGCGCGTTCCGGCGACCCGCGACCGCGCCGACGATGTGAGCCGTCGTCGGATCAGAAGGCCATCACGCGATCGATTGCCGCGAGGACGCGGTCCGCGTTCGGCATGTAGACGTCCTCGAGGGTGTACGGGAACGGCGTGTCGAATCCCGTGACCCGGACGATCGGGCCGCGCAGGTATTCGATCGCCTTCTCCGCGAGGATCGCGCTGATCTCCGCGCCGAAGCCGCCGGTCCGGGGGGCCTCGTACACGACGACCGCGCGGCCCGTCTTCTTGACGGACGCGAGCAAGGTCGGCTCATCCATGGGCACGAGGGTGCGGAGGTCGATCACCTCCGCGTCGACGCCTCTCTCCGCGGCCTTCGTCGCCGCGTCGAGGCAGACCTGCGCCATGTATCCGTACGCGATGAGAGACACGTCCTTGCCCGTCCGCCGCACGGCCGCCTGGCCCAGAGGCACGACGACCTCGCCCTCCGGGACGTCCTCCCGCGTCGAGCGGTACAGCTTCTTCGGCTCGAGGAACAGGACGGGGTCCGGGTCCCGGATCGAGGCGGTCAGGAGGCCTTTCGCCTCGCGGGGCGTGGCGGGCACGACGACCTTCAAGCCCGGCGTGTGGCAGAAGTACGCCTCGCTCGACTGGCTGTGGTAGTGTCCGCCCCGGATGCCGCCCCCGTAGGGCGTGCGGATCGTCATCGGGACGGTGAACTGCCCGCCGGAGCGGAAGCGCATCTTCGCGGCCTCCGACACGATCTGGTCGAACCCGGGATATATGAAGTCCATGAACTGGATCTCCGGCACGGGGCGCAGCCCGTACAGGGCCATGCCGATCGCGGTCCCGATGATTCCCGCCTCCGCGAGTGGCGTGTCGAACACGCGGTCCGGGAACTCGTCGATCAGGCCCTCCGTGCACCGGAACACGCCGCCGTTGCGCCCAACGTCCTCCCCGAGCACGACCACGCGATCGTCCCGTCGCATCTCCTCGCGCAGAGCGTTGTTGATCGCTTGCACCATCGTCATCGCGGGCATGGGTCACCTCGTGGCATAGTATTCCGCGTACGGATCCTCGCTCGATGCCGCCCCGGGAAGACGCCCGATCATCTCGGGGTCGTCCTTGAGCGGCCGGAGGTCCAGGTCCTCGTCCAATCGGTCGACGTAGTCCGACTGGATCTCCACGGCGCGGGCGAAGTGGTCGATCGCCTTGGACTTATCGCCCATCCGAGCCGCGATCCGCGCGATGTTGTAATGGGCACTCGCCCGCGTCGGCTCGAGCTCGACCGCGTGCTCATACGCTTCCATCGCGCCGGTCAGATCGCCCGCGTTCAAGAGGTCGAACCCGAGGCTGTTCCATCCTTGCGGGTTGCCGGGGTCCGAGTCGCAAAGCATGCGGTCCACCCGCGCGGCCTCGAGGTAATCGCCTTCCGCGCCGAGGCATGCGGCCGCGAGAGCCGCGATGTCCCCGTCGACCTGGCCCTTCCGCTGCAGCATCGGGCGGAGGATCGCGAGGGCCTCCTTCGAGCGGCCCTGTTTGAACAGCTCGTGCGCCCGCTCGACCCCGGAGCTCGTCGACGGCGCGGGGGTGTGGGCGGCGGGGCCTCTCTTCGCCATGGCTCACCTCCGCGGCATCGCGAGGGCCGCGTCCCGCTGTTCCCGGAGGTGCGCCGGGATGTCCGCGTACACGTCCTCGAAGAGCGTCTCGACCGGCGGCGGCGGCGCGCGCTCAGCCTCCTGGATTGCGTTGGTGATCTCGTCGCCGATTGCCTGCTCGAGTCGGGCTTCGTGCTCGTCGTCCCACCAGCCGACCGCCTCGAGGTACCTCCGGAAGCGGATGATCGGATCCCGGGCGCGCCACACGGCCACCTCGGCCTCGTCCCGATACCGGGACGGGTCGTCGCTCGAGGAGTGGGGCCCGAGGCGATACGTGAGCGCCTCGACCAACGTGGGCCCGCCGCCGTCCCGAGCCTGGATCCCCGCGGCGCGCGTCGCCCGGTACACGGCGAGCGCGTCCATGCCGTCCACGCGGGCGCCGTCGAAGCCGTAGGCGAGGGCCTTCTCCGCGAGGGTCGCGGAGGCCGTCTGCCTCTCGACCGGGAGGGAGATCGCCCATTGGTTGTTGTTGCACAGGAACACGCACGGCGTGCGGAACACGCCCGCGAAGTTCATCGCGACGTGGAAGTCCGACGTGCTCGTCGCGCCGTCGCCGAAAAACACGAGGACGGCCTTCTTCTCTCCGCGCAACCGCATCGCCCACGCGATGCCGACCGCGTGGGGCAGTTGCGTGCCCACGGGGGACGAGATCGACAGGTAGTTCCCCTTGCGGTACGCGTAATGGCAGGGCATCTGGTGGCCCTTCACGGGATCCTCCGAATTCCCGATTAGCTGACAGATCAGATCCTTCAGCGGCATCCCGCGGACGAGGGCCGCGCCCGGCTCCCGATATTGCGGCACGATCCAGTCCTCGTCGGCCATCGCCATCGCGGCTCCTACGATGGCGGCCTCCTGGCCGACGGATGGGCCGTAGAACCCGATCCGCCCTTGTCTCTGCAGCGCGAGCATGCGGTTGTCGAGGATCCGCTCGAGCATCATGCCGCGGTACATCCGAACCGCGTCGACCTCGGAGAGATGCGGGTCGAGACGCGCGTCTGGCGTCCCGTCGTCCTGGATGACGCGCAGTGGATCGGCCAATTTGCCCTCGCACCCCCGAAGGAGCCGACGCGAAATAATCCGCCCGTGCGCGCTTAAGCCTTGCGACCTCCGGCATGTCTATATGATGACCAACGTTGTCCGTGCGGTGATCCGCGTTCATCCATGAGCGGACGCGCGGCTACCTCGCAATCGTCGCTGCCTCCGTCGTGTTCGGCGTCTGGCCGAGCATCTCGAAGCTCGTGGTGAGCGAGATCCACCCGCTCGCCCTCTCGTTCTACGTCCAGCTGCTCCCAGCGCTCGTGCTCCTCCCGATGATCCGCGGGCAGCGCGTCTCGCGGCGCGATTGGCGGCTGATTGTCGCCACGGCGATCGCGGGAACCGTCTCGGGTCCGATCGTCTACTTCTACGGGCTCGAGCGCACGACCGCGTCGAACTCCGTCCTCTTGTCGAACAGCGAGGCCCTGTTCACGATGGTCTTCGCGTACGTCCTCCTGCGGGAGCGGACGGACCGCCGCGGGTACCTCGCCCTCGCCGGGATTGCGGCCGGCGCGTTTTTCGTGACGACGCAGCTCCGATTCGGGGACGTTCAGTTCCTCGAATACCTCGTGGGGAACGTCCTCCTCGTGACCGCGGCGGGTTGCTGGGGCCTGTCGAACACGGGGAGCACGGTCCTCCTGAGACGCATCCCGATCGTCCCGCTCCTCGCGCTGCAACTCGTCGTCGGGTCGTCGATCCTCTTCCCAGTCGTCGTCGTGTCCGGCGTCCCGCTCGCCGTGCCGATCGACATCCTGCCGCTCCTCCTGTTCCTGTCCCTCACGGCGGTCATCGTCTTCTCGATCCTGTTCTTCTACGCATTCCGCACGATCGGGGCGATGCGCACGGGCGCCGTCCTGCCGTCGTCGGCCGTGTCGGGCGTTCTCCTCGCCCTGTACCTGTTCCCGGACCAGACCCTGAACGAATGGCAGATCCTCGGCGGCGCGCTGATGGTCGGCTCCCTCGTCGCTTTGTACGTGTTCGGGGAGCCGCGCGGGCGGGCCGCCGCGGGGGAAACCTTGAAACCCGCCGCGTCGGATGGTCCCGATTCACCTTGATGCCGACGAGTTCCGGACCGACGCCCTTCGTGCGCCTCGTCGACCTGACGCACGTCCTGGCGTCGACGACGAAGCGGCTCGAGAAGCGCGCCGCCTTGGCCTCGTTCCTGCGGTCCCTGCGCCGGGAGGAGGTCGCACCCGCCGTGTACCTCGTCATTGGGCGAGTCTTCGCTGAGGCGGACGCCCGGGCGCTGAACGTCGGGTGGGCGACCCTGAAGAAGGCCCTCCAGGGGACGCGGCAGTCGACCCTCGTGCGGGAGCCGCTCGCGATCCTCGACGTATCCGGGGCGTTCGCGCAGATCGCGGAGGTGCACGGCCCGGACTCGACGAAGATCCGCCGGCGCATCCTCGAATCCCTCCTCGGCCGCGCGTCGGACGACGAGCGGGACGTGATCCTCCGGAGCGTCTTCGGGGAGATGCGGATCGGCGTGAACGAGGGCGTCATGCTCGAAGGGATCGCGGACGCGGCAAACGTCGACGCGGACGTTGTCCGGACGGCGAACATGTTCCTCGGGGACCTCGGCCTTGTCGCGGAGATCGCCCTGTTCGAAGAGGCGGAGGGCCTGCGATCTCGCGGCCTGCACCTCCTCGCGCCGATGAAGCCCATGCTCGCGGAGATGGCTGAGGACCTTGACGGGGTCATCGCGGAGCATGGCGGCCAGACGGCGATTGAGCACAAGCTGGACGGCGCCCGGATCCAGATCCACCGTGTCGATGACCGGGTGCGGGTCTTCAGCCGCAGGCTCACGGACGTAACGGGGAGTCTCCCGGAAATCGTGGCGATCGCGCGGTCCCTTCAGGCACGGGCGTTCCTCCTCGAAGGCGAGGTCGTCGCGACGGACCACGAAGGAAAACCGCTGCCGTTCCAGGACTTGATGCGTCGCTTCCGCCGCGTGCATGACATCGACGCGGCCCGGGAGGAGATCCCCCTGAAGCTCTACCTGTTCGACTTCCTGCACCTCGACGGGCGCACGCTGATCGACGAGCC
>Ga0209108_10000158_pt1 | contig 35236 bp, 26 predicted proteins | sample Rifsed10ft1_FD_184003 | JGI IMG/M metagenome (GOLD analysis project Ga0209108, IMG submission 184003) | Soil microbial communities from Rifle, Colorado, USA - sediment 10ft 1 (version 2) | ecosystem: Environmental > Terrestrial > Deep subsurface > Rock core/Sediment | place: Rifle, Colorado...
AAAAACTCGCCAGTTCCGGCAGATCACCGTGCAGGGCGCGGCCAGTCGCCTCAATCCCAGCCGTTGAGGACGAAGGAGGAAGTAAAGATGCTCCATCATCGCACCGAGAACGGCCAGCGGGGCGTGGTCTTGCTTCTGGCTCTGATTGCTTTACTCCTTATCAGTGCCGTCGGTGCAGCCATCATCTACATGGCATCTTCCGAGAGCGGCTTTGTGGGCAGCCAGCGCCTGAGCGCGCGCGCCTTTTACGCCGCGGTATCCGGGTTGGAGGAAGCCCGCTACCGGCTCCTCCCCGCCAATCAGGCGACGGGAGTTCCTCCGCTGGGGGTGAACTATACCAACCCCCTCGCCGTTGTGACCGGGACCGGTCCCGTCATCCCTTGCAACGCCCTCCCTGCGCCCGGGCCCAGCGAGCAGGCAGGTACACTCGTTCCCTGCAACACCGCCAGCGTGATTCCCTTTCCAGCTCGTCCGTGGAACGCCCTTTACATCATGGACTCGCCTGCGCCTTATCTTGGCCCAGGGAGCAATCCCGGCGCGCCGACTTCGGCCACCAACGACGCCTCGCTCACCAATGAGATTCCGATTCCCATTGTCAACGCCACCGGGAGCCTTCAGCCCGGCGTCGGCACCGCGGCCTCCATACCATGGTCTTGGGTTCGCATCAACCTTAAGACGGAACGCGCCAGCGGTGAAGACATCAACTTGGACGGGATGACCACAGACGATGAGCCCATCTTCTACTATCAAACTCGGCAGTACCGCCTTGCCGATCTGCTCCCCTTGGTTCCCTCTGTGCTCCCGCCACCCTGGGGGCCTCCGCCGACACCCGACTCCGGTCGAACCTGCGTAGCAACGGTTTGCGCCGCTCCGGTCTATATGCTGACTGCCTTTGCGACCATCCCCGGCGTGGCGGCCTCGGGCCGCGTCGTGCGAAGTGAAGTGGCGGCTCTCCCCTCGTTTTCGATGAACGCGGCCATTCTTTCTTTGCCGCCCATCCAGATCAGCGGTACGTCCCAGTATTATGGCTACGATGGGTGTGACCCTGACTGCGCCGGCTTCCCGCCGGGAACCCCGCCGGCTACTTGCAGCACGATCATTCCTCTGCAGTCGGCCGCTCCGGCGGGCTCCAACGTCAGCGGCAATTCAGCCGACACCTACCCGCCTCCGCCCTGCCCGCCGCCAGGCACCGGCACCGCAAAGGCTTGTGTTCAGCAGAACGTGCCTTTCACTTACAACGTGGACGAGCTCATCAATACGCTGCGACCTATGGCCACGCCCCTGGCACCGGGCGGCTACACTGGCCTGAAGATTGGCGGCTTTCCTTTCACTGATCCCATCAACGGAACTGGGGCCGAGCCCGTCGTCACTTATGTGGGCGGCGACTTCAAGTGCACCGGTGGTTGCTCCGGGGCCGGCATTTTGATCGTGGACGGCAACTTCGACTTCAATGCCAGCATGGAGTTCTATGGCATCATCATCGTGCGCGGAAACGTCAGCGTGCTGGGCGGCGGCAGCCCCACGACCGGCTGTAACATCTATGGCGCCCTGCTCTCCGGCGGCAGCGTGAGCAGCACCTTGGGCGGGAGTATCTGCTTCCGTTACAACACCTGCGCCCAGCGCAACCAGTTCGCCACCATGCCGCTCTTGACGCTCTCCCTGCGGGAGATGCCGCAGTAAGGGAAAACCATGGGCAGACGATTTTCAACACCTCTTTCTACCCTCTTTCTGATCGCAGTCCTGTCGCTGGCCGCCGCCCCGCTCCGATCTTCCGGCCAGCCAGCACAGGATGAACAGAAGGAAACAAAGAAGGCCCGGAAAATCTGGACGAACGACGACTTCCCTTCAAACCCGGCTGCGCAAAAAGAGGAAGCCAAAGCATCAGAGGAATCGGCTCCGGCGGCGGACCCTTTTGCGGAGCTGGATAGAGCCAGAGAAGAGCGCAAGCTCGCGCAGGAAGATCTTCAAGCTTTCCACAAAGACCGCGAGGAGTTGCGCAACCGACGATCTCGCGCCTCGGAAAGCGTCGAGATGGATATGCTGGATCTCGCCATCGAGACCGCAGAGACCAAAATTGTCAAGCTCGAAGAGCAATTGAAGGAACTCGATGACCGCATCGCCGAGCTCGAAAAGCAGACCAGGGGTCGAAAACGGCCCGCTCCCAAACCCGCCACTCAACCTTCTGGCTAGCCACTCACCCCGCCGTAAACGCCGAGGCCTCGCTCCGCACCGTCTTCCAGTCATTCGCGGGCAAACAAATCCTATCGGAGGATGTTGCATCGCGGCTGACGTGGTGGCGTAGCACAGTAGTGGTTCTACTTCGACGAGGGTTTGGATTGTTGGCTGCCTCCTGACGAGACCTTGCGGCAACTCTTTCGCGCGGAGGTTGAGCGCGAAACAACGATGTGCACCGGTCTTGCTTCTGGGCAAATGCTGCCGCAGCGGCCAGCGGGCGTGTTGGGGCGTGCCGGACGGCCCCAAGAGTGTGATGGCGTCGCCCCGGCGGTCACCTGACCTGCCCTGAAACATGCTGTCTCAGCCTGAGACGGCGACACCGTCTTTTGCCTCCCCGAGCTTGCCACTAACGTCTTTTTTTTTCTGCCACTTGCCATTTGACCGTGGATGGGCAGCGGGCTTGCTTGGAAAACTGCCGGCGCGGGGACGCGACCCTCTCCAAGCGGGTGGTGAAGGAATGATGAAAGCAAGCCTTTTAGAAAAAGAAGAAGGACGGCAGGCCTTGTCGAGAACGGGCGGCTATTCGATGACGGAGATGCTGGTGGTGGTCGCGTTTGTGATCATCCTGGCGGCGATGGCGGTGGTCAATTTGATGTCTGCCCGGCAAGGCATCCGCGCCGAAAACGCCCTTCAGACGGTGGTCGGCCAACTCCGGCTGGCGAGGGAGATTGCCGTGGACCAACGGCAGGACGTCCTGGTGACATTTACTGAGTCTCGCATAATAGATTGACATTGTTCGGTTCCTTGTGCATGCTGTGCGCATGGAAACGAAGACGACCCAGCGGTATCGTTCCCGGAGAGACTTTGCCGGCATGGAGCGTCGGCGCTTGGCGGCCGGCCGGCTGTTCGCTCAGGGAGTCGGGCAGTCGGAGATTGCCCGCCGCCTGGCCGTCACACGCCAAGCCGTTCACGTCTGGTTCACGCGGTGGAAGCAGCGCGGCAGGAAGGGGCTGGCCGCGGCCGGTCGCGCCGGGCGCAAGCCGCGTCTCCGCCCGCGACAGCGGCAACAGGTCGAGCGGGCCTTGCTCCAAGGGCCACGCGCCCACGGCCTCGATGCCGACCTGTGGAGTTTGCCCCGCATGGCGGTCGTTATCGCCCGGGTCACCGGCGTCCGGTATCATCCGGGCCACGTCTGGCGGGTCATACGGGCGCTGGGTTGGAGCGCCCAGAAGCCCCAGCGGCGTGCCCGGGAACGCGATGAGGCGGCCATTCAACATTGGAAATCCCAGGTCTGGCCGGCCATTAAAAAAAAGCCCGGCGCACCCGGGCGCTGTTGATCTTTGTGGATGAAAGCGGCTTTTCTCAGAGGCCGCGCATCCGCCGCACCTGGGGACCTCGGGGGCGCACACCGGTTCTGGTGCACAACTTCAATGGGAGGAAGCTCTCCACCATCGGCGTCCTGATCGGTAGCCCCGGTGGCCGGTCCGTGCGGTTGCGGCTGGGTTTTCGGGAAGGCTCCATCGTCAGTGCTGATGTGGTGGAGTGTGTGCAGGCTCTGCGGCGCGAGTTCCCCCGACCGATGATCCTGCTGTGGGATCGCCTGCCCGCCCACAAGAGCCGCCAAACCCGCTCCTACCTGCAGGCCGCCACCCAACAGGGATGGCTCCGGCTGGAATGGCTGCCCGCCTACGCCCCGGAACTCAATCCCGTCGAGTACCTCTGGGGGTACCTGGACGGCGGCGTCCTGGCCCACTACGCGCCCCCCACCTTGGGCGAAATCCGCCAGCGGGTAAAGGCCGGTGCCCGGCGCGTTCGCCGTTGCCCCGACGTGCTGCGTGGCTTCCTGAAAGCCAGCAGTCTCTTTTTTTGACTCGTATGTCAATGTATTATACGAGACTCAGTAAGAGACGATGGGCGTTACCCTTCTAAACCGGCCTGCCAACGGCAAAAACTAACCGCCTATTCCTGGATCATAAAATGGTTGACGCAGGGGGGATGAAGCAATAAAGTCTCGTCTTCTTGAAACCAAGATCGGAAATTCCCGTCCAAAGTAGTGGAAAAGGGTTACCCATGGCGCCGGAACCGCCGGCGCGAAACTGCGGGATACCGGCGAGCGCTGGAGTTAATCTTGAGCTTGATCCGCCTGTCCAACAGTAGCCGAAGCATGCACCGCGCGAACGACGCCGGACAGAAAGCCACAGGCGGGAAGAATTCACGGAGGGAGAGCATCATGAAAAAGCAATTCAGAATGGCCCTGCTGGCGCTGGTCCTGCTGGCAAGCCTGGGGCTGGCCACAGCCGGAGACGCATTGGGGCAGCAACCACCGCCCAAGCCGCAGGCGGCTGCGACCGCAACACCGACCGGCGCCAAGCCACCCGAGGCCAAGAAACCAGAAGAGGCCAAGCCGGCCGAAGACAAGCCCTTTGACGAAGTGGTGAAAGACATGGAAGTGATGAAGGGGCTTTTCACTTTCTACCACAAGGCGGAGGAAAACAAGACCCTGATGGAGATCCTGCCCGAGCAACTGGACAAGATGTTCCTGTTCGCCGGCAGCGTCCATCAGGCGGTTGGCGAGCGCGGGATCTACGCGGCGCAGATGGGCAGCAGCTTCCCGTTTTTCTTTCGGCGCGTGGGGAAGAACATCCAGTGGGTGATGAAAAACACGAACTTCACCGCGGCCAGCGGTACGCCGGCAGCGCGGTTCACGGCGCGATCATTCTCCGACGCCATCCTCGGCTCAGCCAAGAGCCAGTCGAAACCACATCCGGAGAGGAAAAGCATCCTGATCGACGTCTCGGAGATGTTCCTGAGCGACCTGCCGGGGTTTGTGATCCTCTTGAACCAAGTCTATCAGCCGACCAGCTACCGCTTTGACAAAAGCAACAGCGCCGTGGGTACGGTGAAGACCTTCCCGGAAAACGTCCTGGTCGAGGTCTGGCTGCACTACTCGACCGACAACCCGCGAACCATCTCGGTCGCGCTGCCGGATACCCGCAGCATTCCGATCGTGGTGAAATACGAAATGTCGGCGCTCGGCGAAACCAGCTACAAGCCGCGTGTGGCCGACGACCGCGTGGGTCACTTCCACACCGTGCAGCAGGATTTCACCTCCGACCGCCCCAGTTCACCCTATGTCCGCTACATCGAACGTTGGCATCTGGAGAAGGCCGACCCCGGCGCCAAGCTTTCTCCGCCCAAGGTGCCCATCGTCTTCTGGCTGGAGAATACGATTCCGGTCGAATACCGCGACTGGATTGCCGAGGGGGTGTTGCTGTGGGACAAGGCGTTTGAACGGATTGGCTTCAAGGATGCCCTGGTGGTGAAGCAGCAGCCGGACGACGCCGACTGGGATCCGGCCGACACGCGCTATAGCACCATCCGCTGGTTTGCCGGCGTGGACGCGTCGTTTGCCATCGGACCGTCGCGCGCCAACCCCTTGACCGGCCAAATCTACGACGCCGACATCGGCATCAGCGAAGGCATTATTCGAGGTGCCCGGCGGTATGGCGAGGAATTCGTCGGGCCGGTGGTTCAGGAGGCAGAGGAGGAGGCAGGCTGGCTGCCCACCGCCTGGGGCCGCAACCCGCGCTTCCGGTGCAACTACGCCGGCGGGTTGGCGCAGCAGGCTGCGCTCGGCATTGCGGTACTCGACGCCCGCGGGATGCTGTCGCCGGAAATGGAACGGAAGCTGATGCGGGAGTACATCCTCGAGCTGGTGGCGCACGAGGTCGGCCACACGCTCGGCCTGCGGCACAACTTCCGCGCCAGCACCATCCTGAAGGTCCACGAGCTCAACGATATCCAAAAAACGACCGAGTTGAGCCAGTCGAGCTCGGTGATGGACTACAACCCCGTCGTGATCGCCACGCAAGGCGAAAAGCAAGGGCACTTTGTGCCCGTCACGCTCGGTCCTTATGACTACTGGGCCATCGAGTATGCCTACAAGCCCGGCGAGGGCGATGAGAAAGCTGAGCTGGCCAGGATTGCCTCGCGGGTGGCCGATCCGATGCTGCCCTACTCGACCGACGAGGATGCGCTGGGAACCTTCTCGGCGAGCTCGATCGACCCGAGGGCCAACCAATACGACCAGTCCGACGACCCCATCGCCTACTTCGGCAAGCGCATCCAGATCGTCCACGAGCTGTGGGGTGCGATGGAGTCCAGGCTGGCCAAGCCCGGCGAAGGCTACCAGGTAATGCGGCGGGCACTGGCGCGCGGGATGGGCGAGTACAACCGGGCGTTGCTCACTTCCTCGAAGTACATCGGAGGCATCTACCACCACCGCGATCACGTCGGCGACCCCAACGGCCGCGTGCCCTTCACGCCCGTGCCGGCAGCCAAGCAGCTTGAGGCGCTCGCATTCCTGCGCACCTACGCCTTCGGCGAAAAGTCGTTCCAATTGCCTTCGAGCCTCCACAACAAGCTGGCCATCGAGCGGCTCCCCGGCCTCGACTTCATCAGCTATTTCACCGTGCAACGCATCGACTACCCGTGGCACGATGCCGTGCTTGGGTTGCAACGCGGTGTTCTGAACCGGCTCTACAACCCCATCGCGCTCGCCCGGCTGCAAGACAACGAACTGCGGTTCGCTGCGAATGAAAAACCGTTCGTGATGGCTGACCTGTTCAAGGGGCTCGACGCTGCCATCTGGTCCGAGTTGGGCACGGGCGCGGCGAAGATTTCAAGCCTCCGCCGCAACCTCCAGCGCGAACACTTGAAGCAACTGATCCGCCTGACCTTGCGGCCGGCCCCGGCCCCCTCGGCGCCTCCCATGCCGGCGGGGATCGTCATTCCGACGCCCCCCACGCCGCGGCCGCCCGAGGATGCCACGTCGCTCGCCCGCGCTAGCTTGGTGGAGATCCGGACGAAAATCCGCAAGGCACTGGCCGCCGGAACCGTGACCGACGCCACCACCCGGGCACACCTCGAGGAAACTCAAATGCGAATCGCCTCCGCCTTGCAAGCACAAGTCGAGAAGCCGGTGGAATAGTGGTCAGCTTGCGAACAAAGTAAACAAGGGCCTGATGCTTCCCCGAAGTCTCGGGACGCCAGGCCCTTTTGATTTTGGAGTTGGGTTTCCAAAATGATCGGATGCTGCTCAAAAAAGCGGGTCAGAGGGTCGCAATGGGGCGGCTGATTCTTGTTGGTGTGGGAGCTTCTCATGTGCCTACCTACACACAGATGACGGCGCACCGCTCCCAACTCCGGCTTCGGAAAGTCCGCCAGCGCTTCACCGCCAGCGGGTTCAGCAGATCATCGAAACGATTCTCCACCAAGAGGCGAAAGCGGCTCTGGGGAAGCGCATCGAGCCTCCGTTACCCCCTCACCGGATGGCTTGGATGGGCCTTTTTCCGGAACCCGCCATCAGTTCCTCGTTTAGCAGCATCACCGCCTTGTCGTTCCCTCGAATCCTGAATACTCAGTCCCCCAGCTTCGGATGATGCTCCGAGAGGTAGAAGGGATCCTCGGCCGGGAGATCACGGCTGAGGAATGGAATCGGCGCTGAGTACAATAGCCTACAGAGGAGGGGAGGAGGGCCTAAAGAAGGAGCACCGTTTGTCCGGTCAACTCGATTCGCTTGCGGCAGCGGATATTCTTGCACATGACGAGATCTTCGGCGCGGACCATGTAGGAACGCGCTTTGGCGAACTGCGCCCGATCTTGATCATTGGCGTGAGGAGGAAGCTGGTTCTTCTTGGTCCGTACCAGCCAGCGAACCTCGTAATCGGCTTCCTGCCGGCAGTGGGAGCAAACGAGATGGGCTGGTTTTCTCTGCGCGTCCTCGGTGTAGAAATCTCGCTCTTGCACGGTTGGCTCCTCAGCGCGCCTCGGCCGCAACCCTGGTTGGCTCGACGGCAAGGGGGAACTGAATGCGGAACGTGGTTCCCTGCCCCGCGGTCGAATAAACCTTCATCTCGCCGCCATGCGCATCCACAATCCACTTGGCAATGCTCAACCCGAGCCCGACGCCTTCCACTGTCTTCGACCGCGCCCGATCCACTCGATAGAATCGCTCGAAGATCCGCGGCAGATCATTTTCCGGGATGCCGATGCCGGTATCGGAAATGGCGAAAACGGCCGAGGAATCGTCCTGGCTGACGGCCACGCGAATGCGGCCACCGGCGGGAGTATATTTGATGGCGTTGTCGAGCAAATTCAAAACCAACTGGCGCAGGCGCGGCTCGTTGCCCCGGGCGACCACCCGGCCGGTGGCGCCCGTCTCCAACCGCACTCCTTTCTCTTCCGCCAGCGGCTTCATCTGGTCAACGAGGTCGGCGGCGAGCGCGTCCAAGGCAACCGGCACAAAGTCCAGGCGAATTTCGCCCGCCTCGGCTTGCGCCAGCGTGAGGAGATCATTCACCATGCGCGACATCCGGCCGACCTCTTCCAGATTGCTCTCCAGCGTTCGCCGAAGGTCCTCGCTCGCCGAAGCGGACATCAGCGCCAGCTCTGTTTCTCCCTGCATCGCCGTGAGCGGCGTGCGCAGCTCGTGAGAGACATTGGCGGTAAACTGGCGAATCTGATCAAACGAATGTTCCAGGCGAGCGATCATCTGGTTGAACGTTGCCGCCAATTGATCCAGCTCATCATTGCTGCCGCGCACCCCGATGCGCAATGCCAGATTGGACGCAGTGATCTGCCTGGCCGCAGCGGCAATTTCTCCCACCGGCCGCAGCGTGCGCCGCGCCATCAGCCAGCCGCCCAGCAGCGCCAGGGCCAGCACCGCCGGCGTCCAGATGGCAAGGACGACCACGAACTGATCCATGGAGTCATAAATCGGCCCCAGCGGAAAGCCGAGCTGTAGAAGATATTGTTGTCCCTCGGCATCATAGAGAGGGACGTTGATAAAGCGAATGGCCCCGCCGCCGGCCAGTTTGACCTCGTTGAACTGGACCTGCTCGCGGAGCAGGGTTTGCAAAACCTTTCGGTCCAGGTTGAGCCCCATCAACTGAAGCTGGGCCGACTGCTTGATGAGGTTGCCCCGGGCGTCGCTGATTTGAACGTATTCCAGGATGCGGTGGAGCTCCGGTTCGGTCAGCAGCTCGTTCGGACCTTTCAAGAGCACCGGCTGGCCGTTTTCGATGTGGAGCATCTTCTGGATGCGCTGGGCGGTATCCTCCAGGTCCCAATCAATATTCCACTGGAGCGACGTGTAAAGCGAGTAGGAGAGCAAACCGCCGAACATCACCAGCAGCACGGCAAAAATCATCGTGTACTGGACGGTCAGTTGATACTGGATGCTGCGGACGCGATGCGTCATGGCGGCGCTTGCCTCTCGAGGCCGGTAACCGTGCCCTCGCCGCGGAGGGTGTAGCCCACGCCCCGTATGGTGTGAATCAGTTTGCGCTCGCAGCCGCTGTCCACTTTATTGCGCAGGAAACTGATGTACACGTCAATCACATTTGTGAATTTATCAAAGCTTTCATCCCAAACTCGCTCGGCGATCATGGATCGGGTGACGACCTGGTTGGCATTCCGCATCAGATACTCAAGCAACAGATACTCTTTTTGGGAAAGCTCGATCTCCTTGCCGCCGCGGGTGACCTTGTGGCGGATGGGATCAAGCACCAGATCGTCCACGTGAAGTTCGTTCATGGTTTCGCGGGCGCCTCGCCGCAGCAGCGCTCCGACGCGGGCCATCAATTCGGCAAAGGCAAAGGGCTTGACAAGATAGTCGTCGCCCCCGGCTTCCAGGCCTCGAACGCGGTCTTTCACCGCGCTCTTGGCTGTCAGAATGAGCACCGGGAGGGCCGCGTTCCGGCGGCGGATGGCAGCGAGCACATCGAGCCCCGATTGCTTCGGCAGCATCAGGTCCAGAATCACAAGATCAAATTCGTTGGTTTCCGCCCAATGGATGGCACGCTCGCCGTCGCTTGCCAGTTCGACCACGTGCCTGGCCTGCTCGAGCCCACGCTTGAGGAAGCTCGCCACCTTCTCTTCGTCCTCAACCACCAGGATCCGAGCCATGGGGATTGCGATTATACTCGCGCTCCGGCCTTCTTGCCCAATTCGGAAACGGTCACGCAGCGCCACCCCCGCTCGGCAAAACAAGGCAACGCCAGCGCCAGGGCGTTCACCGTGTGCATGCGGTCTCCGTTTGTCCGCCGGTGATCACCGTCGTGAAGCAGCACAATATCCCCGCTGCGCGTCTTCTTCAGCCGCTCGGCAATCTGTTCCGCCGGCTGGATCTTCCAGTCTCTCGGCATGACCGACCACATGATGACTTCCATGCCCGCGCGCCGAACGATGGGAAACAGGTGCGGGCCGCGAAACCCAAACGGCGGTCGGAAGAGCCGGGGGCGCACCGCACAAACCTCTTCGATCGCTCTGTGGCACTCCTCGAGCTCTCGGGCGATTCTGCCCGTGCCTTTCCAGAAAAGATTCGGATGCGTCTGCGTATGGTTGCCGAGAGCGTGGCCACGCGCCGCCACTTCTCTTGCCAGCTCCGGGTGCTGGCGGACGAATCTTCCCACCAGGAAGAAGGTCGCCTTGGCTTCATGCCGATCAAGCAGGTCGAGAAGCGCGGGAGTACAGCGGGGATTGGGGCCATCGTCGAAGGTAAGCGCCACCTCGAGGCAATCCTCGCCCTTGGCGGACCGGCGGTGCACCACCGTTCGCCCAAAGAGCTGGGACGACGGCACCGCTGCGCCCCAGGCAGCGATCCCGGCCAGGGCAGCAGGCACGGCAAGGGGCAGAAGATTCATGGGCGCACGCCAGTTTCCATCCCGCCTCGGCGGGGCTGTTTCATCCGGCGGGCAACCCCGGAGGCTTGTTGCGATACCCGATCCGGGACAGCGAAATTTTCCACCTCTCTGTTCTTCCCGCCTTCCCAGCGATACTTTATCGTAAGTCTGCCACACCTTTTCAGCCAAAGCCAATGCCGGGGGAGAGGATCACTCTTGTACGCCTGGCGGGTTCTGCATAGAGTAGTGACGGGGGTGAACCCGGCAAAGCACGGCATCTGTTTGAATACTGTTTTCGATCCCCTGGAGAAGGAACGCCGGGCCTATCGCTCGAACGCGCAGGACATCCGCGTGCCCACCCTCTATCAACTCGCCCGCTGCCTCGGGCGACGGCAAGAGGGCTACCGCTTTTCTACGGGACGCGTCTCGCCATCGCGCATGGGAATATTGAGCCTGGCATCGAACTCTTCCAACACCGATTGCGCCCGGGCTCGGCCGATGGCCCGCCGCAAGCGCAAAATCCGCGCCGAGCGGCACGCTCCAATCGGCCGCCAGGCCGAGCGAATCCAAATTGGCCTCGCCGCCATTTCCGGTGAGCCGCGCCGCCAGATTGTCAAGGGGAAAGAGGTCGGAAGCAGCCCGCGAAGGGACCCAGGCCTCCTTTCCCATCCGGGAACAGATAAGCGGGAAGAGGTCGTCTCAAGCTTGCTTGCGCCGAACCAGACCAACCAGAGCCGGAATCAGCGGCAGCAATCCCAGAGCCACCACAATCACTCCGGTGATTTGAAAATAGCGGTTCGATGATTTGAGCAGCGGCGCGCTGACAAAGATCGCGTCCACCGCATAGTGGGCTACCAGGCAAGTCAGCAGATCGTACTTGATGAAGAAGTAGCCGAAGATCAAGCCGACAATCGTCACTTCAATGCCCCGCACATAGACCGGAAATATCGGGTAGTTCGAGTGGCCAAAGGCCCAGATCACCGCCGGAAGCAACAGGGCCAGCGCCGTGCTTTTCAGATATTTCTTCACCACCGTGATCCCGAAAAAGCGATAGGCAAACTCCTCGGTGACCGAAGCAAGAAACCCAACCAGGAGCGGGAACAGGAACGGGAATTTGGTGTTCAGGATGTTCGAAAAGGGCCCCTCCGCTTGCACGAAGACGTGAAGGAAGCGCCCGGCAACCAGATAGAAGACCACAAAATAACCGACCAGCAAAAAGGCCAGCAGGTAGCCCCGCACAGCAGCCTGCGCCACCGCCGCCGTTCCCCAACGCCCGCCGATCAGGTCGTTGAGCGACGCGACACTTCCGGGATAGAGTTCGCGTGTCAGGGAATCTCCCGACGCGCCCGCCAGCAACGTCAGGAGCCCGTACACGAGCGCGGCAATCACCGTGAAGACCAGCACGGTGGCCAGGAACACCCCGTAAGGAATCTGTGTTTGATAGTTGGCTTGCAGGAGCGGCATCGAATTCAGCGCAGCAAGGATCAAAAGCACAGCAATCCCCGCGCCCAGCGTAACCGCGAATTTCCAGCGCAGGTCGCCCGACTTGTATCGAATGATGACGATCACCAGGGCAACGATGAAAATGATGACCGAGAAGGCAAAACTGAGGATGGTCAGGAGCGTACCCGCAGATTTGGTCTTCACAAAGTCGCGCTCGAACTGTTCGGGAACCTTCAAAAACTGCCGCAGGCCGCCGACCGTGTCGCCCTGGATGGCCACCGAGAGGCGCAGCTCGGCGTCGCCGATCTGAAAACCTTTCTTCTTCCAGACAAAACTGTGATCGGCGCGGTTCTTCCGCTTCTCGCTGGAGGCGTCCACCGGCTCGTATTGGCTCAGGTCCATCTTGGCGACGTTCGAGACAAACTCCTCGGCTCGCCGGCGCGCTTCCGCCTGCTCGAGGTTGGCCCCGGGTTTCTCCTCTTCCAGTTCGCGGCGGAATCGCAGAACCTTGCCGTCGGGCGTTACCGCCACCCGGTATTCCAGTTTTTCAAGCGGCCGAAACCAGCGCGCTTGCCAGAACCAAACCTGCACCTGGTCGCGAATCACTTCGTTAGCTTTCTCCATGCCAAGTGTTTTCTGGAGATAGATGGCGGCCTCGTCGTCAGCGCCAAAAATCGTGACGCTCGAGTAACCGCTCACGTTGAATCCGCGGGCGGCCAGGTAGTCGGCGGCGATTCTCTGCGCCTGTTCGCGTTCGATCTTGACGTCCACCGAGGCGGACGGGAAAGCTTTCTTCTGATAACGGACAAAAGTGAAGAGGCCGAGAGCGGCGAGGAGAACCATCACAACCCAGCCCATGCGCCCGTTGCTCATTCTTGCCTCCTGAAATCGTTTTCCAACTTTTGCGTCAAAAGCGCGGGGAAGCTAACGCGGCTGCCGGAAAACCGCTGGCATGCTATCTGCCGCGTCCCGCCAAGTCAAGGCAGAGCGGGGGCTCGGTCTTCAAAAACCGGCTGGCATGCAAGAGTGAGGGACTTTGAGCCCGTCATCCCGCACGGCGGGAACAGGCTTAGGCTCGATACTCCTATCATTGACGCCAAAGCGACGCTCTGGTACGGGCGGGCTATTGACAGCCGATTTCCTGAAGCGTACAAGCGAGAGCAACGACGCCCTGTTGATTCGAGCCTGTCCAGTCCGAAGTTAGCCTTGGCCTCTTTTGCCCCGGGTGAAGTAGATCGCCCTACCCTGTTTCCCGGTCCCAACCGCCTATCCGCCTGTTGCTGAAAGCTGCTGACCCTGACCCGTCTTGGCAGAGCTGAGTGGAGGTCGCTGAGTTGCTGGCCAGGGTCTTGCGCGGGGTGGTTCTTCCCTTGCTGTTGAGCGGCGTTCCCGCGGCGCTCGACTGCGCCGGTCAGGCCTCGCCCGCACCCCGGGGCTTAAGCCCGGGGTTTCATGAACCAAACTCGAAGATTCGCCGCAGCGAACTTGTCCTGGCCGAGAAAGTGGTCCGCCAGGCCCTCCGTTATGTTCCTAGAAGACTGCGCATCGAGGACTGCCAGGTGGTGGCCGACCTCGATACCGTCCTCGAAGGTCAAGACCCCGGCCTGATTCGTCAGGCCCGCGGGTATGAAGCTTTTGTTCTGGGCAATCACTATCCTATCTTTGTCAACTTGAATGCACCGCTCCTCCGGAGCGCCGTGCTTGCTTACAAGCAGGACCCCATGGCCAACTCCGTTTTTATCTATTTGCTGGCGGCCGTGCTAGCCCATGAACGAGTGCACGCTGGCGGCCCCGACCGCAGTACGGCACGGCTCAAGCCCGGGGATTCCGACGAGCGGAAAGCCTATCAAGCCGAACTGTTGCTCCTCTATCAGTTCCGCGACTTGCGCTACATCGGCGGCGATGACGTGGATCGTTACATTGACCACGTCGAAGAGCTCGCGCGAACGTTCCGGAAACAGAACTAGCGCCGTTCCCACCAACTCCCCTGTGAGTCTCACCGGGCCGTCCCGAAGCTTCGGGACTGGCGGGAAGGTGTCGTCTTCCATCCTTAACTTAGCTTCTGAAGTAGAAACGGGGCAGTCAACCGCTGGCCCGGGGCATGTGCCGATCAGCTCCCCGCTAACGCTCGAATAGCTCGCCCGCCGGAACGATTTGTAATTTCTCCTTGTTGATGTGGAGCGGATACACCCCGATTATCCTGTCCTCTTCGAGGATAGCCGCTGGCATGGCGGCCGGGTAGTTGACCGGCGACGGAACGTTTTCGAGCAGAGCATCGCGGAAGCTGGCGGCATCCTTCGTGATCACCGCCACCTTGAGGTTTCGCCATTGCAAGTGCCGCTGGATGGCTGCGTTTACGTCCCCTACCGTCAACTTTGACAGCTCCTGGGCGATCCGATCAATGAAGTACCTTGTCCCATAGAAATCCGAGTCCATCTGGTAGCCAAGCCGGCGGTTGAGCGTCTGGACCCAAAGCTTGGAATAGTTGAGCAGGAAACTGCGGGTGGCCTCAAAATCCTCCTGGGAGAGCCCCTTTTCCGCCAGAAGTTGAAGCTCGCGGATGGCCTGGCGCAGCACAAAATGACGGTTGGGATGCTCCACCGGGCGAATCCAGATGCTGAAGAATTGTTGCCGGCGCGGGATGTTCGGCACCGGGAAGGTGCTCCCGCCATCCTGAATGAAATTCTCGATGTAAGAGTAGTCGCCATAGTTGAAACCGCGCAGGCCGCGGATGTGCTGCATCAGAACGCCATTGAAGGTGCGGTGCTCGCCAAAATAGGAGTTGGCCGCCATCAAGGCGTAGAAATCCTTGTCGGCGCGGGTCACGTCAATCGGAAAGCCGATGGAGATAGCGGTGGCCCGCGACTCCTTTTCCACCAGCGTCATCTCCATGTTCTGGATCTTTTCCGGCTGCGGAAGCTTTCGCTTGTCCTCGCCTCGGCGGGGCAGCTTGCCGAAGTCGGCCTGGATTTTTCTCACCAGGTCGTTCGGGTAGCCGCCGGCAATCCCGACGATGATGTTGCCGCGGGTCCATGTCCGGCGGTGAAAGGCCTTCACGTCTTCAAGCGTGATGGCTTTCAGTCCTTGGACGGTGCCGGCCTCGGTGGTGCCGTAGGGATGGTGGCGGTAGAGCATGGCGTTCAGGGTTTGCTTGCCGAGATTTTCGTCGTCGTTCCCGCGCAAGGTATTCTGCAAATAGTTGAGCAAGAACTCCCGGTTGCGAGTGAAGTCGCTTGGATCAAACCGCGGCTCGCGGACCAAGTCGGAGAGAATTTTGTAGAAGGGCAGGAGAAAGTCGCGGTGGACGCGGCCTGTCAAGACCGTCACCTCCTTGTCCGGTTGGGCGCTGATCGAGGCTGCCCAGGGGAATAGTTTCTCGACCAACCGGTCGTAGCTCAGTTCCCTGGTGCCTCCCCGGCCGAGCATGAGCGCCGTGAGCGCGTTGAGGCCCTCTTTCCCTCTTGGATCGTTGATCGACCCGGCGCGAACTTCAATCTGGAAGGAAATGACAGGCGAGTCCGGGCTATAGAGTTCCTTGATTTTTACGCCGCCGGCTTCCGCCGCCCGGACTTCTCCCACAAGAAATGCAACCGCAAAAAGCAGAATCATCGCTCGCTTCATGGCTTCTTGGCTCCGCTCCGGGACAGTGTCACCACCGTCCGATTTTCCGGGACGAAATATTTCCTGGCCACCCGCATGATGTCTTCCGGCGTTACCTTCTGATAGAGCGCGTAGGTGCGGTTGACGGACTCGGGATCGCCGGTCAGTTCGCCAAAGTGGCCCATCGTGCGAGCGATCGTACTCGGGTTGTCAAGCGCCATGGCAAAAGAGTAGCGCAGGTTGGATTGGATGGCGGCGAGGCGCTCGGGAAGCACCGGATTGCTTTTCACGCCTTCCAACGCCGCGTAGATTTCATCCCGGACAGCATCCATGTTCTTGGCGTCTTTCACGCGGGCGAGGATGGTGAAGAGGTAAGGGTCGCGGTGGTCAGGCAGGTCGCCGGCGATGAATTCGACCCACTGTTTTTCGATGACCAGCTTGCGGTAGAGCGGCGCGCTTTCTGAAAAGACAAGCTGCGAAATCACGTCGAGCGTCGGCGCCTCGATATCCCGGTCGCTGTAAGCGGGCCCGCGGTAGGCGATGGCCAGGTAGGGCAACGTCGGATTTTTCCACTCCACGTGAGCGACTTTTTCCTGTGTCGGCGGGGGCTCGGCCGGCACATCCGCCTGATAGCTGCCGCGTTGCCACCCGCCGTAGTATTTCTTGATGAGCGCCATCAGGTTTTCCTGGTTGAAGTCCCCGACAACCACGAGAAGGCAATTCTCCGGCCGATACCACCGGTCAAAGAATTTCAGGCTGTACTCGTACTGGTTGGGCATGTCCTGGATGTCCTTCAGAAAGCCCATGGTGGTGTGCTTGTAAGTGTGAGCGGTGAATGCGGTATCTCGCAATCGCTCAAAAAGGGTTTGGAAAGGCACCGAGTAGTTCTTGTTGTATTCGCCCAGGATGGCGCCGGCTTCCGTCTTGAACGCTTCTTCCGAATAGTGGAGATTCATGAAGCGGTCGGACTCGAGGTCAATGATCTTTTCGAGCGCCGCCGAGCTGGCCACCGCGTGGTAGGCGGTCCAATCGTCGGTGGTGAAGGCATTTGTGTCGGCGCCGATTGCCTTGTAGGCATTGTTGTACTGTTCGGAAGAATATTTCCTTGTGCCGCGAAACATCATGTGCTCGAAGAAATGGGCAAAGCCGGATTTGCCCGGCTCGATCTCGTTCCTCGAACCGGCGCGCACCACCGTGTAGTAGGCGATGATGCCCGGGCTATCGTACGGAACGGACAGGACGGTAAGGCCGTTGTCCAGGACGGTCTTGCGCATGGGATAGGGAAAAACCTTGGCGTCGGACGCCAGCCCCGCCGTTGCCGGGGCCAGTGCGCTCGGGCTCACCACCGCCAAGAAACAAAGCGTTCCGAAAAGCCGCCTCATTTTGCTCATGGGAATTCTGCCTCAGACAATCCTCTCGTGATTTTGAGACTACATGGGGAATCGAAGCGCGGGAAAGGGATTATACCACTTCGGAGGCTGGCTCATCTTGCCCGGGACCAGGTTCTCTTCCCGGCCATCAGCCGGCCCATGTTACCGGACAGCGAAGCGATGATTCACCATGAATCGTTTCCGGGCGAGCCCCCTCGCCTGCCGAAGAAGATTCCCGGCCCCACTCGCGGCCGAAACATCTACTCGAGCCACGGCCGTGGGATCTACTTGATGCGCAAGGTGATGGACGAAGTCCGATTTCAGCGGTCGGGTTCCCGCGTGGTGCTAAAAAAGCGGAGACGCTGATAGATAAAATGTCTAGGCGTGTTGAGCGCTGTACTTCCCGCCTTGCAGAACGGATATTTCGTTTTCGATTTTGACCATCCGATCCATGATCAGGTTAACGACCATGAAATCGTGTTTGCTGCGCGCCTCGCCCAAGCGCTCTTCGAGCGATGACAGAAGTTCCTCCAGCAACCGAACACGCTCCTCGCGAACGATACTCGTGCCCATAGCACACTTCTCCTTCTCGGCCGCAAGGGGATTACGTGACTGGCGCTTTCGGAAGGAGCTTTAGTATCGCATGACCCGGCCGTCCGCGCAAGCTTGCCTGTTCCCACCTTGCAACCTGTCGCGTTTCTTCTGTTGTTCAGGACGCAAGCTGGCGCGGATGCTCTGTTGAGCGCGATCGAGGGGACTGTTGACCTGCCGGGCGAACGGGTTGAACATAGACGCATGCGCAATCGGCTGCTCTTTATCCTCTGCCTCGGCGGCGCGTTTGCAAGCGGTTATCTCGCATGGAGCTACGCGTCGCCTGAACATCCTCTGGCTTGCATTGGCAGCGGGTGCGACGCTGTCCGGGCAAGCCGCTATGCGCAGTTTCTGGGTTTGCCGCTTCCCCTGTACGGCCTGGCGATGTTCCTGGTGCTTGCTCTCTTGAGTTTCGGGAAAGGGATTGCGACGGCTCCCTGGGCGCGAATTTTTTCTCGCGTTATTGTTCTTCTCTCCGGCGCTGGCTTCCTGGCGTTTTCCTATCTCACCGCCATCGAGGCTTTCGTCCTTCATGCCTGGTGCTTCTGGTGCGTCCTGGCGGCCGTTTTGGGCACCGGCGTATTTCTGCTCGCGTTGCTCGACCGAGAAACGCCAGCGGCCGTGCCCGGCCATGCGCGGCGCGAGGCCAAAGTTTTGGCCGCGATCCTCGCCGGGTTTGTTGCCGCCGGCGTGCCGGGGTTCTATGCGCTGACGCGGGCGGCCCGCCAAGGTTCCGCCGCGGCGCGCGGGCCCGCCCTCACACTCGAACTTACAGAAGAAGCCAGAGCGATCTTGATTCGGCCGGATAGCCATCGTCGGGGTAATTCAGCTTCGGGAGTGACGGTCGTGGAATTTGGCGACCTTCAGTGCTCGGCATGTCGCCGCGCTCAGGAGAGCGTACGGGAAACACGCGCCCTTTATGGCGATCAAGTCGAGTTTGTCTTCCGCCATTTTCCCCTTCCGGCCATTCATGCGTTCGCGTGGAAAGCCGCTGAGGCGAGCGAATGTGCCGCCGAGCAAGGAAAATTCTGGGAAGCGGTAGATTATTTTTTCGATCATCAAAACGATTTGAGTCCTCCCGCGCTCAAGCGTTATGCCGGCGCAATCGGATTGGACGCGTCCCGCTTCGAGAAGTGCCTGGATAGCGGGACGATGAGCGCTCGCGTCGCCCGCGACCTCGAGGACGCCAGGGCGCTGGGATTGAAACTGGCGCCGACATTTGTGATCCAGGGCCAGGTCATCGGCGGGGCTATTCCTTTTGCCCGGATGCGGGATTTGCTCGACCGAGCCCTTGCTGCGCGCGCCTCGGCAGAACCCCGCCCCGCCGGCACAGCCGAAACAACCGGTCCGCAACCTTTCTATAGCGCGCTGCCGGGAAACGCATCGCGAAGCCTCGGGACGGAAGCGCCGGCCTTTGGGTCAAGACCGCCGGGCTTTGGAAACCTCGAAAAGGAAGAAGCCTCATGCAGCGAAGAAGCAGCTTCACAACCCGAGGCGCCGGCCATCAGGCTCGAGGAAGCGTACCGAGCTTTCCTGGGTGGCGAGGTTCTCTTCGTGGACGTGCGCGAACCGGACGCCTTTCGCGCCGGACATATTCGCGGCTCGCGGAATATTCCCCTCGGCCAGGTGGAGCGCCGGCTCAATGACCTGCCGCGCGACCAGAGGATCGTGCTCTACGATGACGATCCCGGGGGCGGCGACGCCTGCGCCGCAAGCCGCAGCGCCAGCCGCCTGTTTCTATCCCGCGGTTATTCCCCATCGCTCGTCCGCGTCTATCGCGACGGCTTCACCCGCTGGCGCGAGGCGGGCTACCCAACCGAACAGTGAGCAAGCCGCTGGCAGGTGACAGGTATCAGGTGGTAGGTGGTAGGTGGCAGGTGGCAGGTGGCAGGGGTCAGTCTCTGCTCTTTAGTCTTGAGTCTTGGGTCTTGAATCTTCAGTCTTCGCTTTTCGAGGTTCGATTTTCGTTTTTCGAATTTCGCTCGGTATGAGTTTCTAATCGAGGTCAAAGATTCTCGGCGGGGGTTTCTCGGGTTCTTCTTTGGCCTTTTTCATGCCTTCTTCAAATTTCTTCTGAAGAATCTTTTCCTTGTTCTTTTCCGCCTCCCGCGCTTGCTGGAAGAGCGCTTCGCGCCGCTCCGCCTGCTTGCCGAGGGATTTGACGGCCTCCTGGAGGTCTTCAATCATCGGTTTCTTCGGCGGCGGCTCGTGAGAGATCACCACGCCAAGCTCGGCGTCCACCTTCAACTTCGCCTGGCAGCACGGGCAGGTCACTTCAAAATCTTCCGGCGCGCCCTTTGCCATGGTTGCTCCACCCCGCTTGCCACTCCAATATACGGCTGACGGCAAAGGATTGCAATCGGCGAGGGACAACCCGTTTCGGGAGCTCTCTTCCGGTCGGCCTGCCTCGATAGATAGGCGGCGGTGTCTCCTTCCAGGAGACATACCCGGCGTCGATCCAGCGCGAGCAAGCCTGTTCTTCGATGCTAGCAGCCACACCAGCTCGGCCGCCGAGCGCGAGCGTGGCTGAGGCCGATTTTCGAGTGCCACGAGACTAGCTATCGTGTCAAGGGAACCATGTAGCACGATCATGACTTACACTATAGTTGGAACGGCACAAGATCGGACAGGGACAGGAGTTAGTGCTCCCGCTGATGCGACGACCTTGGCGCTCAATCGTTGGCAACCGTAAGGGGATTATCCTGATCCAGTCCGGTTTGACGCAGGGCTGCGGGTCATCTCGAAGCTTCGGGACGGTCGCCTGAACAAGTTGGAACAGCACTGGTGTCGGGGCCACCGCCCTCGCCCTGGTGGCAAAGCCGCGCGTCATCTATGAAGTGGGGGCGTGACCCGCTCTTGTTGGTGGCCCCCGCTGAGGAGGAAGCAACTATGGCAGTCAAAGCGATCCCTGAGGGATATCACACGGTCACGCCTTACTTGGCCGTGCAAGGGGTGGCCAAACTGATCGAGTTCCTGACGCAGGCCTTCGACGCGAAGGAGGTTCACCGCACGACACTCCCGGACGGCACGATCTACCATGCCGAGGTCAGGATCAGCGACTCGGTGGTTATGATGGGCGAGCCGAGGGGCGAGTGGAAGCCAATGCCTGGCACGATCTACTTGTACGTGTACGTGAACGATACCGACGCCGTTTACAAGCGCGCACTGCAAGCGGGCGCCACCTCGCTGATGGAGCCGTCGGACCAGTTCTATGGCGACCGCAACGCGGGCGTAAAAGACCCGGTCGGCAACTATTGGTGGATCGCCACGCACATTGAGGACGTCCCGCCCGCGGAGCTAGCGAAGCGTGCAGAAGCTTTCATGAAGCAGCAGGGCCAGGTATGACTCTGAGCCGCCTACCCGCTGACCCTCCGGGCATGTCGCGGGCAAGCGCCGGCCAAGAACGCGTCGCAGTGGGCGGGGCATGGGCGGCTTACAACCGCCGCCCCTGAGCGCGGCTGTCAGGCTGCTCGCCAGAGCACGCCCATGCGTGTACCGTGCAGCACACCGACCTGCCTGCTGCGGGCAGGGAACGAAGGGGGCTGTGCGATGAATCGAACGAGGCTCGCGAGCATTGGTTCGTGCAACGTCATGGGCCTGCGGATTGCGACGAAAGGACTCTCCGAGGAGCGAGTACGGAGAAGTGTTTTCCGTATTCTCAAAGACAACCTCCTCTGCTCCATCTCCACCGTCACGGGCGGCAATCGTGCGCATATCAACACCGCGTACTTCTGCTACTCCGACAAGCTCGAACTGTATTTCCTCTCGCATCCCAGTTCACTCCACTGTCGAAACCTATCGAGGAACTCGTCCATGGCTATGGCCATCTTCTCCTCCTCTCAGAAATGGCGCGGCCCCGACCAAGGCTTGCAGCTTTTCGGAAGCTGCAGTCAGACCAGGGGACCTCAAGCGAGGAAGGCAGAACAGTTGTACGGGAAACGCTTCCCGGCGTATGCGAGCTGGAAGGCGAGCGTCAACAGGGATGACGTGGCTCGAGCTTACCGGTTCTACCGGTTCCGCACTGGCAAGTTGAAGATACTCGACGAAAAAAACTTTGGCGAGGCGGTGTTTGTATATGCCGCGGTCAGAAGAGGCTTACGTTCGCAATGACCAACGCAGGCATGTTAGAGAGCGATTAAGTGAACAAAACTTGTGGGCAGACCAAGGAAGGCGTCTGAGAAACCAACAAGTTAGTGAATTTGTGCTGTCCTCCGGAGCCAGAGGTCGGCGGTTCCCTTCTCCGGCTCTGCGGGATCCCTTCGTCCCGCCCTCGCGGCATCAGGGCAGGCAGGACAAGCGAATCCGCCCAGGCGTGCCATTCTTTCTTGTCCCCATAGATCCTACGGATCCCACCTTTTGCTTCGCAAAGCAACCGTAGGGCGAACGGTCGTTCGCCCCTACATGTCCCGTTAGCGATTAGCAGGATTAGGGGGGAGCAGCCGCTCGCCGCGACATTTACGCTCTGGCTCCTACCGGCGGGCTGGTTGTGCTGCCGGCGGAGGAGTTTTGCGCGGCAACAATTCCGGCAATTGAGCAATATTGTAGACAACCACCCCCAGCACCTGAGCGCCTTCCATCAGGTCATCCTTCCAAACTTTGTCGAAGGTATCCGATTGGGAGTGGTGAGTCTTGTTATATTCCGCGCCATCCTGGTCGCAGAAAAAGCCGGGCACACCGGCCGTGTTGAACGAAGTGTGGTCGGAACCGCCCACGCTGCGCAAGCTCAGCTCCTCAAAACCAATCGAGCGCAAGGGCGCTACAACCTTGTCCATGATTTCGCGCAACTGGTAGTTACCCTGCAAGTTCAAGCTTCGCACCCGGCCTGTTCCGGTATCATGGACCACGACAGCGGAAATCTTCGGCAGTTCGGCCTCGTGAGCCTTCACATAGGCTTTGGAGCCATGCAAGCCCTGCTCCTCGCCGCTGAAGAGGACGAAGCGAATCGTCCGCCTGGGGTGGATGGCGAGCGCGTTGAGCGCCCGGGCCGCTTCGAGCACGGCCGCCACGCCGGTACCGTCGTCGGTAGCGCCGGTTCCAAGGTCCCAGGAATCGAGGTGGGCGCCCAGGAGCACGATTTCGTCGGGCTTTTCGGCGCCCGGGATCTCTCCCACCGTGTTGTACACGGTCACCGGATCCTTGCTGAAGACGTTGTCCCGGATTTCGATCTCGACCTCCATCGGCTGCTTGCTTTCCAGCAACCGCCAGATCAAGCCGTAGCCTTCGCGGGTGACAAAGGCGGTGGGGAGCAGCCCGATCTGGTAGTCCCGGCCGGAGGCGCTCATGTCGAGCAACCCGTGCTCCTTGTTGGAATTTCGGAGCACGGCGATGACACCTTCCACTTTGAAAAATTCTTCCATCTGCTGGCGAAATTTTTGGATGGCTTGAAAATCGCGCTCGGGTGGCACGATCGTCGGCCGCTGGCGTTCCGGCTTAGCGGGCGGAATTCCCGGGGCAGGCGGCTTGTATTCCGTGGTGATAACGATCGCACCGCGCAGTTTTCCCCGGTATGGCTCCAATTCCTCCACCTTCTCTGCCTTGACATAGACCACCGGCCCGCGCATCGGCCCGTTAGTATTCGGCGACCAGCCGGCGGAGGCCAGGGTGAGCGGGTGAGTCGCCGGCTTGAGGATTCGGCCCGCAGCCGTGCCGCGATGCCAGGAATGAGGAATCGTCCAGGCTTCCAGGCGAACGTTGGCGAGGCCGTAATCCTTGAAACGCTCGGCTGTCCAGTCATTCGCCTGTTTCAATTTCTCCGTTCCCGTAAGCCGCGGGCCAATCATGTCGGTGAGGTGCTGCAAGCTCTTCATGTGCTCGCTGCGTTCGGCTACCTCGGCCAGGATTTTTTTGTCCATGGCCTGGGTCGGGTCTTCCGGCGGCTGCGGGGGCTGGGCTTGCTGCGCATAGAGACCAGCGGCTAAAAAAGCGAGCACCAGCACGGCGAGCAGGCGACTCGTTCGCATTCGACTCCCTCCTGATTCCAAACTTACTTGAGGACTCTACTCGTGTGAGTGCGTCATCGTAGGACAATCCGTTCAAGAGCGGAAGAGGAATCTTGCAGGCGACCCCGTGGGCAGGGCTTGGCTCGCCAGGGTGCTTGTGGCCCTGGACGACCACGGCAACTGGATGGTAAAAGAGGTCGGCAATTTGACGCTACTGGCAAGCGAGAGAGATCGAACGGCAGGGCCGATGAAGAAGCTGGACGTTGTGGTCTGCGGCGAAGTGAACGCCGAGTTGATCCTCTGGAACCATCCCTTTCCGGAGCTGGAGAAAGAAAAGTTAGCGGAACGGATGCTTTTCACCTTCGGGGGCTCGTCGGCAATTTTCGCTTACAATCTCGCCGCGTTAGGGGCAAAAGTAGGCTTTGTGACTGTGCTGGGCAAGGATGCTCTTGGCGATTATCTCTTCAAGCGATTGCGCGAGCAAAAAATCGACCTGCGTCACCTGCGACGGAGCCGCAACACCCCGACGGGAATCACGGTGACCATGTTCATGCCCCCGCACAAGTCCATGGTGACCTGCACCGGCACGATTGCGGCGTTGCGACTGCGCGATATTCCTTTTGACTACCTCCGTTCGGCTCGCCACCTCCATGTAGGCTGCTTCTTCTTGCAAAAGAACCTGCAAGCGGGCGCCGCCACCCTGTTTCGCCGCGCGAAGAAACTGGGGCTGACAACCTCGCTCGACACCAATTGGGATCCGAGCGAGCAATGGGACTCGGGTCTCAAAGCTATCCTCCCCCACGTTGACATTTTCCTGCCCAATGAGGACGAGGCGCTGCGGATCACCGCCGAACGTGACCTGCATCGCGCTCTGGATGCACTGGCGAAAATCGTGCCCATTGTCGTCGTGAAGCGCGGGGAGAAAGGCGCTGTGCTCGGAGCCGGTGCCAGGGTCATGGAAGCGCCCGCATTGCCGGCCAAATTTCTCGAGTCAACGGGAGCGGGCGATACCTTTGACGCCGGCTTCGTCTTTCGTTTTGTTGGCGGAGCGCCGCTCGAGGAGTGTCTGCGGTTTGCCAACGCCTGCGGCGCGCTTGCCGTGACAGGGCTGGGCGGAACGACCGCGTTCGCAGCTCGGAAGAATGTGAAGGTGTTCCTCGAGAGAGAATTGCGGCGCCACCCGTCGGCCACGGAGCGGCCCCGGGAGGAGCGGTGATGGGCTCAGCCGCGCAGCACCTTCCGGCTCGGTCGCCATCGCAGAAACATTGTCAGAAACATATGAGCGAGGTTGTCTCGATGAGGCGCTTATGGAATCCGAAGGACCCAAGCTCCAGCGCAAGTTAACGCTTCTGAACGCCACCTCCATCAACATGTCCAACATGGTGGGCATCGGACCCTTCATCACCTTTCCGTTGATCGTCGGTGCGATGGGTGGACCCCAGGCCATGCTGGGGTGGGTGGTCGGCGCCGTGCTTGCCATTATGGATGGCTTGGTGCTCAGCGAGCTGGGCGCGGCACTGCCGGGCTCCGGCGGCGCTTATATTTTTCTCCGCGAAGGCTACGGGCCGGCACGGTGGGGACGTTTGATGTCGTTCCTTTTTATCTGGCAGTTTATCTGGAGCGGGCCGCTGGAGATTGCGTCCGGAAATATCGGCTTCGTGCAATATCTCAGTTTTCTGAAGAAGGACCTGACGCCGACCGAGATGAAGTTCATGGCGGCCGGGGTGGGAGTGCTGGCGATCATCCTCCTCTATCGCAAAATCACTGACATCGCCAAGCTCATGCTGGCACTGTGGATCGGCATGCTCGTCACCGTGGGCTGGGTGATCGTCACCGGCCTCGTGAAGTTCGATGCCACTCGCGCTTTCTCTTTTCCGCCCGGCGCGTTTGCAGCGGATAGGAACTTCTTTGTGGGTCTGGGAGCGGCCAGTGTTTATGTCATGTACTGTTTCCTGGGTTACAACCAGGCGTGCTCCCTCGGCGACGAAGTGCTGGATCCGCCTCGCACCATCCCGCGGGCCGTCATCCTTTCGGTGCTGGGAGTATTCGCGATTGACTTGCTGATGAACCTGGTGTTGCTGGGGGTCGTGCCTTATGGGGAGGTGATCCGCTCGCCCTATCCCGTCTCGGAGATGATGGCTCGAGTGTATGGTCCCTGGGCCGGCGTGCTTCTCTCGCTGATGGTTCTCTGGACGGCGTTCGCCTCCATCTTTGCGTTGTTGTTGGGCTATTCCCGAATCCCCTATGCTGCCGCGCTGGACGGAAACTTTTTCCGGCCTTTCGCCAAGCTGCACAGCCATGGTTTTCCGCATATTTCTTTGCTGGTTGTCGGCGGGATGGCGGTTCTGGCCAGTTTCTTTAACCTCGCGACGGTGATCAATGCTTTGATGGCCGCCCGCATCCTGATCCAGTTTGTAGGGCAAATCTTCGCCGTGGCCCTCCTCCGGATCTACCGGCCAGAGGTTCGCCGCCCTTTCAAGATGTGGCTTTATCCGCTGCCAAGTTTGGTTGCTTTTGCCGGATGGATCTACGTTTTCGTTTCAACCGGCGCGCGCTACATCTTTTATGGTGCCGGCGTGATGGTGACCGGGGTTATCGTTTATCTTGTCGTGGCGCATCGGCGCAAAGTTTGGCCATTTCCGGCGCCGGCTACCCGACCCGGGCTGGCAGCAGAGTGAGAATGTGAAACAAGTTCAGCATCCAATGGAGGCATTCTTATGACACGGTTTTTCTCTCTCGCCTTGGTTATCCTCACGGTGGCGGTTTTAGCCACGGCCCAGACACCTGAACCGATCGAGAAGTGGACAGGCAAGACGGTGATGTTTTTTTCACCCCATCCGGACGATGACGCGCTCTGCTGTGGCGGAACCCTGGCGATGCTGGCCAAGCAGGGGAACCGCGTTCTACTTGTTCTCTACACGAACGGCAACAAAGGTTCCGGTGATCTGGAAATGACTGCCGGCCGCCTGGCGGCGATTCGCAAAGGCGAAGAAACGGCGGCTGCTCAAACGCTCGGCATCGCCAAGGAGAACATCATCTGGCTTGGCTACAACGACGGCGAACTGGAGTATGTGCCGCCGCAGCCCTTGTTGCGCCAGGTCGTGCATCTGGTCCGGAAGTATCGCCCCGATGTCGTCATGGCCGTGGATCCCGGCGAGACATACGAAAAGTGGCACAAGACCGACCACCGGATGGCAGGCATCATCACGCTGGACGCGATCCGCACCGCTGGCTTTCACCTGAACTTCCCCGAGCACTACCTCTATGAAGGGCTTAAGCCCTATGAAGTGCCGCTCTTTCTCTTCTACTACGCGGCAAAGACGGAAGAGAACTACTGGGTGAATATCGACGGCTTTATGTACGCCAAGGTGGAAGCTTTGGCAAAGCACACGAGCCAGATGAGTTCCGCGTGGAAGAAGTACAGGCCCGAATGGGACCCGGCGGAGCTGGCCAAATTCAAGAACGACACTCGCGCACAAGCGACGAAAAGAGAGGGCCATTACGTGGAAGGCTTCCGCCGCGCGACGGAATTTTCGCAGCAGTAGGGGCAAGCTTCAGCTTGCCCTTTGCCTGGGGCGGTCTGAAGACACGCCCCTACGTCATACCTACAAAGCTGAGAAAACCGTTTGACCTCCCACGAGCGTGTGGACAACTCGACAGGCCCCGTCGAGGATAACCAAATCCGCGTCGGCACCCTCGCGAAGCATCCCTTTCCGGCCATCGCATCGAAGCAAGGTGGCTGGATTCAAAGTTGCCGCACGTAACGCTTGCGTCATAGAGCAACCTGTCCAGCTCATAACGTTGCGCACCGCCACGTCCTGGGTAAGGGTGCTTCCCGCCAGGCGCCCCTCCGAGTCGCGCGAGACTCCGTCTTTGACTTGAACCTTCATTGTGCCGAGCTGGTAGGTGCCGTCCGGCATCCCGGTCGCGCTGGTGGCGTCGGTAATGAGCAGGAGGCGATCAAAGCTCTTCAGATGGGCAGCCAAGCTTACGACGACCGGGTCCAGATGCACCCCGTCGGCGATCAACTCGGCGTAGATGGCATCGCTGGCCAGCACGGCAGCGACAATACCGGGGTCGCGGTGAGACAACGGTCGCATGGCGTTGAAGAGATGGATGCCGTGGGTCGCGCCGGCAGCGATCGCCTCCTGAGCTTCCGCATAGGTGGCGTTCGAATGGCCGATGCCCACCAGGATATCGCGACTCCTTGCCTCGCGCAGGATTTCGATGGTGCCGGGCAGCTCCGGAGCGATCGTGAGGATGCGGAGTTTGCCCCGCGCGCGCTCGACCCAATTCCGAAAAGTCTCGAGCTCCGGAGAGACGATATTTTCGGGCCGGTGCGTCCCTCGCTTTTCGGGATTGATAAAGGGACCCTCCATGTGGATGCCCAGCGGCAGGGCGCCGGGCCATGCGCGACGTTCGAGAAGTTCAGCCAATGCCGCCACGCATTCCGTCGTGGTTTTGAGGCCAGCGCTGACCATGGTAGGCACAAAGGCGGTGGTCCCGTGGCGAGCGAGAAAACCCGAGATGGCGTCCAGAGCTTCTGCCGTTGCCTCCATGACGTCGCGGCCGGCTGCGCCGTGGATATGCAGGTCAATCATCCCGGGAGCGACGGTGAAGCGCCCAGCGTCGAGGACCGAGTATCCCGGCGGGACCGTGATGGCTTCTCGCGACCCCAGCTTCTCAATGTGCCCATCGGCAATCTGGATGCGCGCCTCGGGGATCTCCTGGGCCGGCGTGAGCAGAGTTCCTGCTTCAACTACGAGTCGCGTCGAGGCCATCTTTGATCCCGGTATCTCTCGCCCTTCAGTTTGCCCCTGCAGGAAGATTGGAATCTTTCGCATCTTGGTTTAGGTTCGCCGGGATGTCAACCGCTGCGATGCAAAGAGGCAAGGAAGCAAGGTTTCTCAGTAGCTTGTTGAAAAAGCACTTCTGCTTGTCATTCCGAGTCCCGATGAAATCGGGACGAGGAATCTGCTTTTGGCGAAATGCCAGGAAAACAGCAGATTCCTGATTCCGGATTTCGTTTTTCGATTCTCGTTCTTCGACTGTCGTTGTTCGTTCGCGGTTTCGGGCGACTATCGGGTAAGCGCGAAGTGAAGTGAGCTGACTCTGCCGGCGGTGATGGTCGTTGCCTGTTCGGCCGAGATATAGCCGCTGGCCTCGGCGCGCACCGAAGCCGTGCCGGGAGCAAGCCCAAAGAGGGCATAAAAGCCGTTGGCGTCGGTTTTCGCAACCCACGCACCCACGCGGACAGTGGCGTTGTAAATCGGCAAGCGGGTCACGGCATCTTGCACAAAGCCTTTCAAGATGCCTGTTGAGGGATTCTGTTTCCACGTCATAGGCGGGACGCGAGCCGGCTCTGCCCAGGGCCCGCTTGCCGGGTAGGTGAGACTGTTGCGAAAAGCCATCGGATCCGGCGTGCCGGAATTGGGCGTGGCATAACTGAAAATAATCTCGCCCGGGAAAGCCAGGCGCTGCGCGGCGGCAATCTGGCGCATGGAATTGGTAATGATGTTCCGGTAGGCGCCCTGGCCCATATAGATGTGCCGGCGGTGGTGGTGAAACAGCGCGTCACGGGCTTGTTGCTCGAACCGAGCGGGCTCGGCGGCATCGTCCACGTAGTTCATCGGGCCGACAAAGTCCAGGTAGTTCTTTTCGAGCCAACTTGGCCAGTCTTGCAGATACGTGTCGCGAGCTGTAGTGGGGGAAGCGATCACCGCAGCACTGAGCTTCAGCGCAGGCCGAATTTCGAGTGCCGTCGCCGCCATGCGACGCACCAGCTCATTCACCTGCCGCATCCGCCAGTCCACCCATGATTGCTGGTTATAGGCGGGAATTCCGGATTGGCCGAATTCCCGGTTGAAGCGGGCCACCGCGACCGGGTTGTAACCCCAGCGAGGGCTGGCATAACGGATGTAATCGAGCATGAGCCCGTCGATCGTGTATCTGCTGACCACGTCGGCGACTACCGCGGTAAGAAATTCCTGCACCAGCGGGTGGCCTGGATCAAGCCATATGCCACCAGCGCTGTCTTGCTGCGAACCAGTGTCGGTCAGCGAAACCCAATCGGGATGGAGGTTGAGCACATGCTCCGGGATGCTGTGTGGCGGGGGAGTGGATCCCGACCAGAGGTGGAAGACGACGATCCAGGCATGGACCTCGAAGCCAGCGCTCCGTGCGCGCAGCAGGAGATCCGCCAGCGGGTCGTAGCCGGGTTGCACGCCCGGCGAAATCGGTTCGAGCGCTGAGTTGTAATAGGCGTAGCCTCGAGTCCGCATTTCGGGAATTACTGCGTTGACATTCGCCCCGACCATGTAACTCATCATCGCCGCCGTAGAAGATGGGTTCTCCAAGCCGGGATGGAACACATCGATCCAGAAGGCGCGGAATTCGGAATCGGGTGCCAGGGTCCGAAATACGCCATCGGGCGAGACCGATTCTTTGTCGTCTATCCTCGACCGAACACGGAAGTGATAGTCGGTGTCGGCTTGCAAGCCCGAAAGCACTACGACGTGCGCCGTTACGGGGGTAGTATCGAGCGGAGTCAGGTTCCCGTATTGGGTGTCGGTGCCCCACTCGACCTGAGAAGTCGCCGGGCGATCGGTGGTCCAGGTGATGGCGCCGCGCGTGGAAGCACTGCTCGCGGAAACACCGCTGATTACCGGTGGCAGAGGAGGCGGTGGCGGAGGCAAGGGCTCTCGCCTGGCCGCACAACCGCTCAGCCCCATCCAAAAGAAACTGGCAGCCGCGAACGCCGGCAGGAGAGAATGCAAGGGGAGCAGCTGCCCTTTTTTCGTCTTGGTTGGAAAGCGCAGCAGATTGTGCATCTTCAACACTCTTGTGCGACGATTTCCACTCGTTGGAGAAGGCAGGATTTTGTCACAATCGTAGGTTTCGTGAGGGCCCAAGGCTGGGAGATCTGGTGCGGTTTGACTTGATTCATGTTCATGCGATCGTGTTGGACAAGCGGAATGAGGTCCGCGTCAAGGCATTTAAGCTTCGATTTTCAGCTTCAGTCGGCCCGCGGGCGTGTAAACGGGATTTCGCATATGGGAAGTTGTACCACAGCCGTCAAGCCTGCTTGGGCGCAGATGAAGGCGAACTTGGGCCGGATTTCGAGTTCACCGGATCGGCGACTAGAACGACAGCTTGAAGCCGAATTGCATTTCGCGGGGATCGCGATAGCTCGTAATCCGGCCAAAGGTAGTGCTCGTCTGGGTGGCGTTCACCCCGAAGGGGTTCGTGTGGTTGAACAGATTGAAGGTCTCGGTGCGGAACTGGAAGCGCACCTGCTCGGTGATCCGGAAATTCTTGTAAATGGAGAAGTCCACGCGCCAGAAGCCCGGCCCATAGACAACCCCACGGCCGGACCCTCCGGGGCGGGGATTCGCGCAAACGCCCGTGGTCGGGCAGACTGGAGCGAACGCCGCCGTGTTCAGCCAGCCCGGGTCCGCCTGGAAGTCCGTACCTTGCGGGCCGTTCGGGTCGCCGATGAGGTCCGGCCGCCCGCTGGGTGTACTGGTGGAGATGTTGTATCCCTGGCCGGCCGGATCGAGGCCGGAGGTGATGACGGTCAGCGGCAGTCCGGTGTACGCATAGATGATACCCGAGGTCTGCCAGCCACCGAGCAGGTGGCCGAGGAAGCCGCGCTGGTCCTTCATCCACGGCAGCTCATAGACCCAATTCACATTGAAGATGTGGCGACGGTCCAACTGCGAGGCGCCGTATTCGGCTTTCAGATCGTAATGGTTCTGGGGAGACGAGGCACGGTCGGTCTGCGCGGTGGTCAGACCGTGTGACCATGTGTAGCTCATGTTGATGCTGCTCTTGCCAGCGAAGCGCTTCTGCGCGCTCACCTGCATGGCGTTGTAGTTGGACGTAAATTCGGAAATGATCGAGTTGATGGGGCCGTAACCCAGGAACGGACGCACGGCGTTGATGTGCGGGCTGTCGGTGGTCGTGCAGGGCGCCGTACCAGCCACGCAGACCGCGGGAATGCCGTTATTGATGACCAGCAGGCCAGGCAGGGGTTGGTTGATGTCCGCGATACCGATCAGGTTCGTGCCTTTGTTCCCATAGTACCCGACCGCCAAGATGATTCCTGCTGGGAGTTCGCGCTGCACATCCAGGCTCCAGGATTGCGCGTAGGGGATCTTCATCGTCGGGCTGGTGGCGCGCAGAACCGTGGGGCTGGCAGACAGCGTCGGGGCTGCCACCGCCGGGTCCTCCAGGCGCGTATTGGAGATGCTTACGCTCTGGGTGAACGGTGGGTTGGCGAAGATGTTCTGCTCCAGAATCCCCACCAGGCCGGAATCGTAGGAGATTCCATAGCCGCCGCGGATGGCGGTCTTGCCGTTGCTCCAGGGGTCCCACGCGAAACCGATGCGGGGAGCAAAGTTCAGATTGTCTTCCTTTGCGGCCTTGTTCCCGTATTTCGCGCCCGGCACACCCGCGATGATTACTCCGTTCAGAGGATCGAAGGTGCCGGCTGCACTGGTGATGTTTCCCGTGGTGGCGCTGATGGTTGGCGCCATGGCCGGGTCGTACTCGGACGGATCAAAGGTGGTCAACAGCTCGTTCACGTCGTGCGGCTGGCGGAACAACGAATAGCGCAACCCGAAGTCGAACGTCAGGTTCGGCCGCACCTTCCAGCTGTCCTGCACATACCACTCGAATTGATTGGTCTGGAGGTCCGGAGTGAGGTCCAGCCCAACCTGCGTGAACAGGTTGACGTCGCCCAGCAGGAAGTTGGCCCACGCTTGCTGGAAGCGGGCATCCGCCAGTGCCGTGCCGGTGAGGCCGGTGGTCACCGCGCCGTTGGCGTTGAAGTTGAACGTGCCGGCGTTGTTGCCTGCCGCGTTCTCCGTCTTCTGATAGTGGTTGTAAGTGAAGCCGAACTTGAACACGTGCTGGTTGAGTTGCTTTGAAAGATTGGCAAAGACATTGTGGTTGCGGTTGAAGTCGTCATAGGGCCCGAAGCCTGTGACGGCAGACGCACCGTTGGTGAACGTGGTGGCGGGAATACGCCCCAGCGTCACCGTAAACGGAAGCGGAGTGGTGATGGTGGACCGGGCAGACGAGATGGTCCCTTCTGGGCTGCTGACGATGGCGCCGTAGGAGTATGCGTAGCCGGCCTCCATCAGGAAAGTGGGCGTGAAGGTGTTCACGCTCTTGGCCACCCAACTGCGGCCTGGCGAATTGGTCGCGGTATTGGAAACGCCCGGAAGAGCTGCGCCGGTGAAAAGTCCCCCGGGCTCCTTGGTCGGAATCGTGTCATTCAGGAAGCGGACGAACACCGACCAGCGGGGGCCGAAGACGTGGTCCACTCGGGCCAGTTCCTGCCGGGCATTGAACTGCGACTGGCGCTGAACGAACAACTCGTGCGTCGCGACGTTAACTGGATCGGGAATGCTGTTCCAGATCGCGTTCAAGTATTCCTGGGCGATGGGGTTAATCGCGGCAATCGTCGTGCCCGTCGAACCCGCCGGACAGGCCGACGTATAGGTGTTCGGCGCAACGCACACCGTTCGGGTGAAGATGCCTTGTTTCTCCTGCGCCGTGGGGACCAATGCGGTCACCGTACTGGGCACGTTCTGGCGACGAATCTCCTGGGAGAAGAAGAAGAAGGTCTTGCGGTTCTCCCGGTCCGGGTTGTAGAGACCCGGGATGATCACGGGCCCGCCGATGGTCCAGCCGAAGTCGTTGTAGCGCAGCGGCCCCAGCGGGAGGCTGCGCGCGTTGTTGACATAGGTGTTGGCGTTAAAGAAGTCGTTGCGCACGAACTCGTAGGCGTTTCCGTGGAAGTCCTTGCCTCCGGAACGCGTAATCACGTTGACGTTGCCTGCCGCCGCGCGCCCGAATTCCGCCGAGTAAATATTGCGCTGCACCTTGAATTCAGCGATGGCGTCCACGCTCGGATAATTCAGCAGCGTCAGGTTGGAGCCACGGTCCACGTTGTCGGCTCCGTCCACGCTCCAGAGGTTGGCGCTCGTCCGCTGGCCGTTGATCGAGAACGAAATGACGTTGGTCTGCCCCGAAGGGTTCGTGGTGCCGATATAGAGCTGGTCGGTCCCTCCGTAGGAGACGCCGGGAGAAAGCGTAACCAGTTGCTCATAATTCCGGTTGTTTAGGGAGAGTTCACGGACCTGCTCGCCGCTGATGAGCGTTCCGACGTTGGCCGTTTCGCTCTCCACCTGAAGGGGTGCGGATTCCACGGTCACGGTCGTGGCGACGTCTCCGATCTCCATCTTCACGTCGGTCCGGTGGACCTCGGCCACGTTCAACTCGATGGCGGAAACCGTCGCCTTCTTAAACCCAGTTCCCTCGACCGTCACCGAATAGTGGCCGATGACGAGCTTCCCCACCGTGTAGAATCCCTCTGCATCGGTCACCGTCTCGCGGACCACAACTCCTTTGTCGGTGTTGGTCACGATTACCTTCGCCCCCGGAACCGACGCACCGCTGGGGTCCACCACCCGGCCGGTAATCGTGCCGAAAGTCTCCTGCGCGACGAGGGACGAAGCGGCGAGAAACAGGCACAAAACCACAATAAGCACTGGCCAGAAATGCTTTCGCATGGCGCACCTCATGAATTATCGTTAAGCAACAAAAAAGGATAGAAGGCGAGATGCGGTAGCTACATCACGCTCAAGTACTCATCAGCGAACCAGCACGCTACCGGGAAACGTCCACACACCCAGCAACACAACCCCTGCAGTGCGAAGCAACCACCATGCCAAAACGTGCACTGAAAACCAGGTTTCTTTTCATTGACTTGTGGCGCCCCATTTCCTTTGCCGCCATCACTTCTACAAAAAACGGTAACCTCCTACACATATTTGTAATATTTGTAATAGTCTTGGAAGCTCCCCGACTTCTGTCACGCAGGGCCTCAGCTCGAACCTCGGCAAACTCTCGACGAAGCACATCCGCCATTCCCGGGCCGCGGCAGCTTCGGATTCCTCGGCAACCGACATCGAGGTTGCACAAACGGCGGCGAGGGGTGCGGCAATCCTTCAGGCAAGCCAAGTGTTCAACATTTTGGTCCCCGAGCTTGCCGCGGACAAAACGGTTCGGGTCTTTCTCGTATCGAATTTGCTCATCGGGTGTAGGATGGGTCAGAGAGGAAAGCATGAGTCGCATGCTGGAAGAAATCCGCGAGCAGCCCGCCGCCCTGGCGCGAACCTACCAGAATGAATTGCCAAAGTTCGAGAAGTTCCGGCTCCTTGCCCAGAGACGGAATTTTCGGTTGATCGTGCTCATCGGGCGAGGCACCTCGGACAATGCTGCGCTCTTCGGGCGGTACCTGCTCGAAATCAAGACGGGGATTCCGGTCTCACTGTGTGCCCCTTCGATCCACACCCTATATCATGCGCCGGTACACCTGGAAGGGGCGCTGGCGGTGGCGATATCGCAGTCGGGAGAGAGCACA
>Ga0209108_10000160_pt1 | contig 35146 bp, 34 predicted proteins | sample Rifsed10ft1_FD_184003 | JGI IMG/M metagenome (GOLD analysis project Ga0209108, IMG submission 184003) | Soil microbial communities from Rifle, Colorado, USA - sediment 10ft 1 (version 2) | ecosystem: Environmental > Terrestrial > Deep subsurface > Rock core/Sediment | place: Rifle, Colorado...
ATAACACCGCGGGCGATCGAGGCCCTCAAGGCGCACCGCTGGCCCGGCAATATCCGCGAGCTGCGCCACGTGATCGAACGGGCGATGTTGTTCTGCGACGACGAACAGATCGACCTCGGCCATCTCCCGCCCGAGTTCCAAGGGGCGGTAGGTGCCAGCTGACGAATGGGCCTGCGCCCTGGCGAGCTTCCCGTTCTAACCGGCGGTTGACGAACGCACTCCCACCCCGTCCGGGCCGCGAGACAGGCGGCCCGCCGGGGCGAGACGGCCCTGCCCTCTCCTCGGCCCCCGGTCAATCCCAGGCCATCTCGCAGGGGAGAGGCTTAGCCGCCCCAATCCCCAGGGACCCCCACCCCTTCCCCTCCCCCTGATCCCACGCACATCGCTGGCCATGAGGAACGTCAGAGGGAGGGGAAGAGATCTTTGAGAAGGGGGGAGAGCTACGCTCTCCCCCTTCTCAAATGAATCCCCCTCTGCGCCAACTCGCCCAGGGCGAATCGTGCGCTCAGGCCGGAGAGGAGGTGGGGGGTGAGGGGGAATGGGCTGCCATCCAATGTCGATTCATGGGGCCGCCCCCATCCCTCTCAGATTCCCATCCCCCTCCCCGGCGCAATCTTGATGCCGAAGTCGCGCTCACTCGGGGAGGGGGTCGCGGGGAGGGGCAAGCGGCCTGACGGCCACAGGATAGGCCAACACCGTACCCTGGCACGCGCCTTGCATCACCGCCTCCTGACGCTCGACCAGGAGGCGGTGATGATTCCTCTCAACCTCAGCGATTTCCAGATTGTCATCTCCGTGGCTGTGTTCATTCTGGGCTGCATGTGCGTCCTGCTGGGAGCCTTCGTGCTCCTCAGCCGGGGCCAGTCCGCCGAGGTCAAGATGCTGGCGGCCCATACCGCCCGTCTGGCCCAGAAAGGCCTGGCGGAGGAGGTCACCGGGCTGGTCAACAGCGCCTCGGCGCTGGTGGCCTCGCTCAACGACTTGGTCCGCACATCGAACGGCACGGGGGTCTTCCTGATGACCCTCGGCCTGATGATGATAGGCGCTTCCTATTGGATCCTGACGCAGGTCGCGTGGACGGCGGTCTAGCCGGCGGGCCATGGCGACCCTCGACGAAGCCCTCGCCGGCCTGCAGCAGGCGGTCGGGGCGGAGACGTACTCCGCCATCGTCCGCCGGCTCCTCCATGTCCCAGGCGCCCTCGACTGGCTGACGGAAGAGGCGGTGCGCCACGCCCTGGCTCGTTCGGACGCCAGCGGCGTTTCCGCGCCTGCCACTGCCCTCCTGGCGGCCACAGGTCACGACAGCCTGTCCTCCCTCCCGGAGGAATGGCCGCCGGCGATGGCGGCTCGACGGGAGGAGCTCCTGGCCGGTCAGGCAGTCGGTGAGGCCCTGTCGGCCGATGACGTCCTGATCCTGTCCGGCGAGATTCTGCGGTCGTATCGCAAAGGCGCGGTCGAAGGCGTTCAGGAGCTGTTGGCCCAGGCCTCCGTCGATTGGCGTGCGCCGCTGGCAGTTGCATGGGAGGCCATCACCGACAAGAAGCCGATGGCCGGTCGCCTGGTCGCATCGCCCGATCCCCGCCACCTGATGGCGTTGGTCAGCGCGCTGCGGTCCCATGGCTCCGATGCTGAGGCTGCCCGTCAACTCGCCGACGCTGCCGGTGCCGGCTTGGACATCGTCCTCCTGCGCCTGGTCGAGGCCGGAGAGGTCGGCTTCGCCGAGAAGGTGTCCGCATTGGGAGGGTCCGACGCCCAGCGATCTCCGGATGGGGCTTCCACCCTTCCGGCGCTCCGGCAGCGGCTGCAGCTCGCATGGGAAACCCGCCGCGGGGAATTGGCGGCGTTGACGGACGGATTGGCGATCGCAGCCGCGGCCGATGGTGACAGCGTGACCGCCCTGGATGCGCGCCAGCAGGCGCTCCAGCTCGGCCCTTCCGATTCGCGGCTCGCCAATGTGGCGATTTCGCTCACCGATCGAGGCGACGCAGCCGGGGCGTTGTCGCTCGTCCCTGCTTCCCCCGATACGCCCGATCTTGAATTCGCCGCCGGATGGGCCTACTTGAAGGGCGGCGCCGTCGAGAAGGGCCGGGCGATGCTGATCGAGTCGGCGTTGAACGCATTAGACGTCGGCGGTCCGAGGGCCTCAGCCGCCATGGCCGCCGGCCTCGTGGCGTGCGGCGAGCCCGGATTAGCGCTGGACATCTATCGCGCCGTCCTGGCCGAGACCCCGGCTGACGTGTCGACTCGTTGTGCCTACGCGAAACTGCTTGCGGACAGCGGCGACTATCAGGCCGCCCTGGCACAGGCTCGGCTGACCACGGCTCTCGACGCCTCGGCCGCGCCGGCGTTGGCCGTCGAGGCCGAGGCGCTGCGGTTGCTTGGTCGACCGGCCGAGGCGCTTGAGATCTTGAAGAGCACCCCACCTCACTCGGATCCTTCCTGGTGGGTGAAGGCCGTCGAGTGCGCCATCGCCTTGCCCGATCACGATCAGGCGCGGGCCTTCCTGGCGGACCCGCCTCCACACGTGTCGGCGACGAATTACACGCTGCTGACGGCGAAAGCCCTGGCGGCGGAAGGCCGATGGGCCGAGGCCGTTGGAAAACTCGAATCCGCCACGCTCGACCAGCCGGCGGACGCCGACCTGTGGCTCGGTCTGGCACGGCTTCACCTGGAATCGGGTGATCCGGAGGCCGGCGCCGAGACGCTCCGCCGCGCCACGCAGATCGCGCCCGGGTCCGCCTCCATTCATGCCGCCCTCGCCCGCTGGCTCCGGACGAAGGGGATGCCGAGCGAAGCCCTCGCCAGCGCGCAGGAGGCGCTGCGAGTCGACTCGCGGAATCCTCAGGCCAACCTCGAAGCCGGCCAGGCCCTGCTGGCCCTGGGCCGCACCATCGAGGCCGTCGATCCCCTCCGCCTCGCCCATCGGCGCAATCCCGTCGACCAGGAAACGCGCCTTGCCCTGGCGGCGGCCTTCGAAGGCTCCGGCCAGATTCAGCCCGCACGGGCGTTGTTCACGCATCTCGCCGAGTCGGCTCCAGCCGAAGCCTGGTTGATGGCGGGACGTCTCGACCTCGCCGGAGACTCGCCCGTCGAGCCGTCTCGCGCCAGGTCGGCGGCCGCCAAGTTGCTGCGCGCCCGAACCCTCGGCGCTTGGGAGCCGACACTCCCCTACTGGCTCGCACGCGCCTTCGAAGGCGCCGGTGAGCCGGGCCGGGCGGCCCAGGCCTACGATGAGTACTTGCAGGCCTCGCCGCGAGATGCGCACCAGGCTCGCTTTGCCGCCCTGCACAAGGGCCAGTGTCAGCTGCTGGCGGGCGACAGTCTGGCTGCCATTCATACCTTCGAGTCTCTGCGCTCCTCCGAGGGCCAGGATCCGAAGTTCCTCGGAGCCTTGGCGCAGGCCTACCTTTCCGCCTCGCTGTTCGATGAAGCCCGGTTGAACGCTCAGGCCCTGCTGGCGATCGACCCGGCCGAGCGCGGCGGCTTGCAGGTCCTGGCCTCGGTCGCGGCGCAGACCGGCGCGTGGAAAGAGGCGGCGAATGCGTACGGCGCGGCCGCCAAGGTCGTCGCACACGATCCCGACCTGTGGATGACGTCGGCCGAGGCCTCACTGAAGGCGGGCGATCTCGCCCTGGCGGCCAGCTCCCTCGAGCAGGCTCTCGGCGACTCTGATGACCTGGTCGTTCGACGTCGCGCGGCGCACGTCCTTGTCGGCCTCGGCCAGGCTGGGCGCGCGACGCAGCTCCTCAAGAGCCTGGCCTCGGCCCAACCCGAGGAGATGACGGTCTGGTCGGAACTCGCCGACGTGGCAGAGGGAGCCGGGGACATGGTGACCTCGATCGAGGCGCTGAACCACGTCGCCGATCTCGCCCCGGCCGATCCGGAAGTCCAGGCTCGCCGGGCGGCAGCGCTGTGGTCTGCCGGTCGGCGCAGCGAGGCGATTGGGGCCTGGCAAAAGACCCTCGACCTCACGCCCGACGACGTGCGCGCGCAGCGGGCGTTGGCCCGCGCCCTGGTGGCCAACGGCGAGGTCCAGGCCGGACTGAACCTGTTCGCCAAGAGCCGAGAGAACCATCCGACCGACGCCGCCGTCCTGACCGAATTCGGTCTGGCCACGCTGCGTCATGGTTCTCCGCAGGAAGCCGTCGACCTGCTCACCCAGGCGACCGAACTTTCTCCGAGCGTAGAGACGCTGAGCGCGTTGGGCGAAGCGTGGCTGCGGCTGAGCCAGCCCGAGCGCGCCTTCGACGTCCTGGCCAAGGCGACCTCCCTCGGTACGACGGCCGCCGTTTGGGCGCTGTACGCCGAAGCGGCCGTTTCTCTCGGAGACCTGCCCGCCGCCGAAACCGCCATCGTCGAAGCGCGTCGGCCGGAGCCGGCGACCGCGGACGATCGCATCGCCCTCTCCCGCGCCGAGCTTCGCCTGGCCAATTGGAGCGATGCGCTGACGGCTCTGGCGCCGATCCTCTCGACCGGCGACGTCCAGCACGAAATCGTCCTGGCCGAGTCGGTCTTGCGCGTCCTCGAAGCCCGCTGGCTTTTCGGCGAGGCCGCCCTGGCGCGCCGCCATGCCCCCGGGCAGGATGTGCCATCTGAATCGCTCCTCACCTGGCTGGAGTCTTGCCTGGCCGGCCCGATGGGGTCGACCGAGAAGGGCCGAGTTGTGGCCCTGCGCCTGCGCCTGGCTCGGTCGATCGAGGACGAAGAGGCCTTGTCGGAATTGCAGGCTCATCCAGCGGACGCCCCGTCCGAGAACGAGCTGTTGGAGGCATTGGCCGCCGCCCTGCTTCGACGGCAGCAACCCTCCGAGGCGCTTGCCGCCCTCCGCCGGGCGCAGCCCGACGCCCTCGGCGCCACATGGCTGGCGCTCCTTGCCGGCATGGCGCATCTCCAAGGGGGCAGCCCGTCGCTCGCCCGCCAGGCGTTTGTCGACGCGTCCGCCGACGCCGGGCTGAGGCCCGTCGCGCAGTCGCTCCTGGCCCGGGCGCACCTGGCTCAGGGGTACTCCGACTCGGCCATTGCCGCGCTGAATTCGGCCCTCACCCAATGGACCGATGAACCCGCGTGGCATGCCGCTCTGGCGGATCTCTACCTGACCCAACGCGATCTTGACGCAGCGCTGCCGCATCTCCAGTCCGCCGTCGAGCTCGATCCCGAAAACGCTCCCTGGCGGTTGACCTACGCGCGGGCGCTGCGCGACGCCGGCCACTTGAGTGACGCCCTACAGGCTTACCAGCGTTTGCTCCCGCTGCTCCCTGCCGACGCCCAGGTGTGGCACGAGGCCGGTGAGCTGGCGATTGCCGTCGGTGAATTCCCGCAGGCCGAGACTCTGTTCGACCGCGCTGCCTCGCTGGCTCCGACCGAAGCCGTTCACCTGGTTGGGAAAGCCCAGGCAGCGCTGGCGGCAGGCAAACTGCGCGACGCCCGCCGGCATGCGGAGAGTGCCCTGCGTCTCGGCGGCGATCAAGCCGACTCGCTGCAGTGCCTGGCGACCGTCGCTGCCAGGCAGGGAGAGCCGGACCTGGCGATCGAACTGCTCGACCGCGCCGCGACGGTTGCCCAGGACGCGACTGCCCTGCGGCGGACCCGAACCCGGCTGCTGATCGAAGTCGGCCGGGCCGATCAGGCCGCCCAAGAGCTGCGTGAGCATTTGGCGGCCGTCCCCGACGATGATGAGGCCTGGTCCGCCCTCGGCCAGGCGCTCGAGGCGACCCAGGACTTCCCTGCCGCCGGCCAGGCGCTCGAGGCGGCGATGAGGCTCAGCCCGCGCTCGGCGGATCTGCACGTCCGCCTGGCTCGCGTCCAACGCAAGTCCGGCCAGCTCGACCATGCGCTGGACTTGCTGCAACAGGCGGAGGGACTCGACCCGCTCCATCCCGAACTGGCCTTGGAGATGGGTCGGGTCTATGAGGGCCGGCGCGAGCTCGATCGCGCCCTGGAGGCCTATTGCCGCTCGACCGAAACCAACCCGCGCGCGCCGGAAGCGTTCCGCCGCGCCGGTCACGTGTTCAAGTCGCTCAAAGCCTACGCTGAGGCGGAGGGCATGCTGGCCCGCGCGGCCGAGCTCGATCCCACCGACACGGCCACGCTTCAGCAGTTGGCGGCCGTACGCGCCCTGGAGCTCGTCCACGGCGAAACCTATCGGATGGCGGTGAACCCATGATCGATCGCGATACGCTCCTCCATCTCCTGCAGGCGGCTCGAGCCGCCGGGCGCCCGGACTACGCCCGGTCGCTGGCCGCCGATTGGCTGGCCCGCTGGCCGAATGACCTGGACGTCCAATTCATCATGGCCCAGGTTGAAGTCGAGCAAGGCGACTCGGGTTCGGCCGCCCGACGGCTGCGCCAGGTCATCGCCGCCGATCCGGAGTGCGTCGAAGCCTACGATCTGTTGGCCGTGGCGGCCCGCGCCGCCGGCGACCCGCTGCGCGCCACGCTGGCGAGCAGCAGCGGACGGGCGCTGCGAAAGCAGACCGGCGACGAAGGAGCTCCTTCCTGGATTCGCCATCTGACGGTCGCCCAGCAGCAGTTGGACTCGGGCAAGCCCAAGGCGGCGGTGGAGGCCGCCAAGGAGGCCCTGCAGTCCGATCCTGACATCCCTCTTCCGGCCCTGGTGCTGATGCGATCGCTTCAGGCCTCCGCCGACAACGCTGCGGCGGTGGCCACGGCGCGCGCCGCCCACGACCGCTGGCCGGAGTGTGTCGCCTTCTCGCTGACCCTGGCGGACGATCTGTTGCGACGGGGGGAACACGCCCGCGCCGTCGAGTACCTGCACCGGGCCGCCGCCAACGACCCTACCGGGCGCGTCGCCCTCAAAGTCCTGGGCCGCGATAACGCTTATCGGTCCTTGTGGAGCGAGAAGCTCACCGCCGAGATCACCCGCCCCGTGCCGGCCGAGGTCGCCGCCATTCTCGGGGACAATCGCCTGGCCGGATCGGCCGGCGGAACGAGCAAAGCGGGTCCCGCCGGCTCAGACGTCGGCGCGTCGTCGGCTGCGGGCGCTGCACCGATCGACGCCTCGTCCGGGATGCCGGCCGTCGAAGGCGAGGCGGCGGCCCCGGCCGCGGCCGCGCTCCCCGTCGGGATGATCAGCGAAGGGGCGCCCGCGGACGGACCTGCGCCGCAAGCCCAGCCATGGGAATCTTTCCGAGGCCCCGACAATGGCGACCGGGATCCGCGCGAGTCGCCGGAGATCGAACGTATCCGTGCCGACTTCGACCGCATGGCCGCCCGCCTGCGGGCGCCGGAGGCGACGACCGATATCGACCGGCGCCAGCCGGCCTACGTCATCCTGAGCAGCCGCACGCGCATGATCCAGACCTTTGGCGAGGATCGTTTCGCCCGGGTAGACGAGGCCGTGCACGCGCTGGCCGACGCCATCCGGGGCCGCGCAGGATGGTCCGCCTATGTCTTCTATCCGGACGACCCGGCGACTCTCAAGACCTTCCGCCTCACCCCGGTCGACCCGGCCAATGCCTGGCAGGTGAAGCTGCGTCTGGCCGACCTCGACCGGGCCCTGGCCCGTCGCGGCGAGATGATCGGGGCCGTCCTGATCGTCGGTGGGGATGGGGTCATCCCATTCCATCACCTCCCCAACCCGACCGATGACGACGACGAGACCGTCGCCTCCGACAATCCGTACAGCACCTCCGACGAAAACTACCTGGCCCCGGAATGGCCGGTGGGCCGCCTGCCGTCGGAGGATGATGCCGACGTGCTCGTCCGTATCTTGCGCGAGGCCGCCGTCGGCCACGCCTTTGCCAATCGTACGGCGACGCCCTTCGAACGGCTGCGCGCCTGGCTGCGCAGTCGGTTCAGCCGGATCTTCGGCTCCCGGCCGCGTGCCCTCGGCTATTCCGCCAGCATCTGGCGCAAGGCCTCGATGGCCGTCTTCCGCGCCATCGGCGATCCCCAGGCCATGCTCACTTCGCCGCCGGCCCAGGCCGGGGCGCTGCCGCCACAGGCTGCCCGGCCGACGACGCTCTCCTACTACAACCTGCACGGCATCGAGGACGGGCCGGAGTGGTTCGGCCACCGCGATCCGCTGCGCGACAAGGAAGCCGAGACCGAGTTCCCCGTGGCCCTGCGGCCCCAGGATATCGTCAACGGCGGGCGCGCCCCCAAGGTCGTGTTCAGCGAAGCCTGCTACGGGGCTCACGTCGTCAAGCGCACCAGCGACGACGCCATCGCCCTCAAGTTCCTGGCTGCGGGGACGCACGCCGTTGTCGGCTCGACCGAGATTTCGTATGGATCCGTCACGCCGCCGTTAATCGCTGCCGACCTGCTGGGCCGGTACTTCTGGGACCAGCTCAACCAGGGTCTGCCCGTCGGCGAGGCCCTGCGGCGGGCGAAGCTCAGCCTGGCGGCAGAGATGCAGCGGCGCCAGGGTTTCCTCGACGGCGAAGATCAGAAGACGCTGATCTCGTTCGTCCTCTACGGGGATCCGCTGTACGTCGCCCAGCCGTTGCCGCGCGGAACTTCGCCCAAGGCTCCGTCTCGTCCGAGCCGCCGCCCCAAGGACATGAAGGTGGCCTGCGCCCTGGGCGCCGCCAACGTCCCGGTGGACGAACTTCAACCGGAGACGTTCGACCGAGTCAAGGCGATCGTCTCGCAATACCTTCCGGGGCTGGCAGACGCCAAGGCCCAGGTCCACTCGCAGCATTGCGGTTGTGATGGGAGCGATCACTTGTGCCCGTGCTCCCAGCTCGGGATGAAGTCCGCTCCGGCCGAGGGCCAGCAAACCGTCGTCGTAACGCTCTCCAAGCACATCGCGGACGGTGGGCGCAAGCACGTCCACTTCGCCCGCCTGACGCTGGACTCGACCGGGAAGGTGTTGAAGCTGGCCGTATCGCGCTGATCAGGCGCGCTGAGCGCAGTCGAAGCGCGTCCAACACCTCGGCTGAAGCAGGCAGTCTGCGACTACGCTCAGACTGCCTGCTTTCGCGAATCCGTGAAGGCGCAAGCCTCCCGGCACGCCTCTTGCAACATGGAGCCCACAAGGGCATTCCATGTTGCTGACGACCTCCCGACTCGGCTTCCAGTACTACCCCGATGACCGGCACTACACCCCGGCCGACCTGGCGGCGTGGCTGCCGATCCTGCGATCTTTCGGGACCGGCTGGCTGGTCCTGCGCGCCTCGTCCGCCCGGTCGGTCCCCGAGGAGTTCCTGCGCGGCCTGATGGACGAAGGGATCGAACCGATCGTCCACTTGCCGGCCCAGATCGGTCAGCTGAATCCGACCGACGTCGAACCCTTGCTGCGGGCCTACGCCGCGTGGGGAGTCCGACACGTCATCTTCTTCGACAAGCCGAATCTGCGTTCCAGCTGGGAGCCCTCCGAGTGGAGCCGCGTCGGCATCGTCGAACGCTTCATCGACCGCGCCCTGCCGTTCTGGAACCTGCAGGCCGACTTGGGGATGATCCCCCTGGTCTCGCCGCTCGATCCGGGAGGAGACTACTGGGACACCGCCTTCCTGGAGGGCGTGCTGCGCGGGCTGGCTCGACGCGGGCAGGAGTCCCTGCTCGACCGCCTGGCGCTGGCGGCGTATGCCTGGACCTTCGGGCGGGCGCTCGATTGGGGCGCCGGAGGGCCGCAGGCCTGGCCGGAGAGCCGCCCGTATCAGACGCCTGACGGCTCGCAGGACCAGCGCGGCCTTCGGCTGCCGGAGTGGTACACGGCCATCGGCCATTCCTCGATCGGCAAAGCGATGCCGATCTACGTCGTCGGCGGCGGAGCGCTTCCGTCGCGCACCACCATCGATGATGGCGCCTCCTTCGAACAGAACGCCGGCGTGGCGCGGTGGATTACGGGGCCGGATGCTCCGGACAACCTGCAGGCCTTCGCCTTCTTCCTGCTGACGTCTTCGCCGACGTCGCCGGAGGCTTATGCCGCCTGGTACGCCGCGCCCGACCAGCCGAACCGCGATGTCGATATGGTGCGCGGCGCTTTGCTGGCGGCGGCCAAGACCCGGCGGCCGAAGTCGCTGGCGCACTACATTCTGCTGCCGCCCGGGACGACCGATCCGGTCTTGTGGGCTTTGGCCGGACAGGTGGCCGTGCGGACACCTGGCGCCGTCGGCTGCTCGCCGGCGGAAGCCCGGCTGGCCGAGCGCGTGACGATTCTCGGCTCGCCCGAATCGACGGACGAACAGACGACGGCCCAACTGGAACGCGTCGGCTGCCGCGTCGAGCATCTCGACCCGAGCGCCATCGCCGCGGCCGCCAGGGCCTGAGGAGACGAACATGACCGACAATCTGCTGGCACAGACCATTCACGCGCCCGCCATGACTCCGGTCGGGTCGGCCGTGGTCAAGATCATCGGGCTGGGCGGCGGCGGGCAGAACGCCATCAACCGGATGATTGAGCTCGGGCTGGACGGAGTGGACTTTATCGCCGCCAACACCGACAGCCAGGCGCTGTCCTCATCGTTGGCGCCGGTTCGCATCCAGCTCGGCCCGCGCGTCACCCGCGGCCTGGGAGCCGGCGGCGATCCCAAGATCGGCGCCGCCGCCGCCATGGAAAGCAGCCGCGACCTGGCGCGGGCCCTCACCGGCGCCGACATGGTCTTCATCACCGCCGGCATGGGCGGTGGGACGGGAACCGGGGCCGCCGCCGTGGCGGCCGAGATCGCCCGCGAGATCGGCGCCGTGGTCATCGCCATCGTCACGATGCCGTTCGGCTTCGAGATGACGCGCCGCATGCGCAACGCCGCGGAAGGGATCCGGCTGCTCCAGCCGCATACCCACACCTTGATCACCGTCCCCAACGACCGCCTGCTCAAGATCGTGCCGCGCGAACTCAGCCTGGAGGTCGCTTTCCGCCTGGCCGACGACGTCCTGCGCCAGGGAGTGCAGGGCATCTCCGAATTGGTCACCCGCGCCGGCCTGGTCAACGTCGACTTCGCCCACGTCCGCGAACTGATGCAGCGCGGCGGCGGCGCCCTGATGGCCATCGGCATCGGCGAAGGCCATCGAATGGCCCATACCGCCGTGCGCCAGGCCCTGCGCCATCCGCTGCTCGAGGTCGACAGCCTGGAACAGGCCAGCGGCCTGCTGGTGCATTTCACCGGCGGCGACGATCTGACCCTGTTCGACATCGGCGAAGCGATCGAGGACTTGCGCCAGTCCTTCTCCCCGGACATCGACTTGATCTTCGGCGCCACGACCGAACCCGGCATGACCGGTCGCGCCCAGGCGATCCTGATCGTCACCGGGATCGGCGGCCGGGCGGTCGAGACCGCGCCGGCGGCTGAAGCCGGCGACGTTTCCGTCGTCCACACGGCGCCGCAGGCCGAACAGAACCTCGACCTGCCGGCCTTCCTGCGCCGCCGCACGTTCCTCGGCAGCAGCGGAGGTTGACATGGAAAAGGGGACGATCCAGAAAGTCTCGCGCCAGGTCGTGCGGACCTTCCCGGAGATGGACGGCATCTCACCGACGGTGCGCGCCCAGGCCGGGAGCGGGGCCGGCCAATACCTGCTGACCTACAAGGGCAAGGCGGCGTTGCCGGGCGGAAAGAGCCTGACCCGCATCGTGCGCGTCGTCGCCGATGACCGCGGCCGCATCCTGCGGATCAGCACTTCACGATGACCGCCGCGCGCCGCCTGCTGTCCTCGCGCCGCCTGCTGTCCTCGACCGAGGCCCGCCTGCATACCGCCTTCTGGCGCGTGGCCGCCGCCACGACCGGATTCGCCGTCCACCATCCCCGAACGATGCGGATCTTGCCGGTCGGCCTACTGGCCGTGACGGCCTTCGCGCTGGGCCGCGCGGCCGGGATACTCCTCAGCTCTTTCTAGCCTGGCAGCAAGTCACGCGAACCTAGCGGACTCGCTCGAATCCTAGGGGACTCGCACGCATCCTAGGGGACTCGCAGGCATCCTACGGGCCTCGCAGGCATCCTGAGCCCCTCGGCTGCCCTCGGGGCAGGCTGCGTCGAAGGATGCCGAATCTCAGGCGCGCTTCGATACGATCCCGAGGCCGCCGAGGGACGGAGCCGGCCCTGAGCGAAAGTCGAAGGGCTCAGCGCGCCTGGACGAGGAACGTCTCGGTGGCTTCTGACTTTCCCTGGTTGCCGCGGCCCTGCCGCCCGGAGTACAATCCGCCCGCCGATCTGATTCATCGAAAGCGCTCAGACGTCCTGAGCGCAATCGAAGGAAACCGTCGGCGCCGCATGCGATCGATTTCCTTCCGCACCATCCTGATTTCCGCTGCCGTTGGATTCTTCGCCCTGGGCGTGGCGACGACGCTCGTGCGCGCTCCGACGACCGGCTCCCGCACGACGACCACACCGACGGCGCGCCCACGCTCGACGGCGCCCTCGGTCGAGACTCCCCAGGTCACCGTCTTGATCCTGGGAGTCGACACGCTGGCGGACAACGGCGAACTGCTCGCCGTCTGGTTGGCCTCCTTTCGCCCCCCCGGCAAGGAGCTCTTCCTCTTCGGCTTCCCGACCGACCGGACCCTTGCGGACGGAACGACCCTGCGGGAAGCCTATGCCGCCGGAGCTGATCCGGCCCAGGCCTTGGGATCGCTGACGTCCTTGCCGCTGGACGCCGTCGTCGTGCTGGACGGCGATGGATTCGCCGGCCTGATCGACTTCCTGGGGGGTGTGCCGACCGGCGAGACGACCGTTGACGGCGCGGCGGCCCTGAACATCCTGGCCTTGCTGCGGGACGATCCGCCAGCCTCCCTGCTCGCCCAGGCCCGGCTGCTGGAAGCCTTGGCCGGCCGCGCCGCCGCAGTCCAACCGGGGACGGATCTGCAGCCGATGCTCGGTCTGGTGCCGGACCACGCCTCCGTCAGCCTGTCGGTCGAGCAAGCTCTGACGATGGTGGCGCCCTATCTCCCATTCGAGAGCGACCGTGTCCACGTGGCACTGCCGTCGGCGCCCTCGACCGCCGCCGATGGATGATTCGGGCACCTTCCTCCTTGCGTTCCAGCGGGAGTCAGGCTATTAATCGAAGTTGCGCTGTGGCCGGACGGCGGTTTCCCCTTCCGCATCGCCGCCGGAAGACGCCACCCCGAGAGGCTTCTCGGGAGGAACCCCACCCTATCTGGAGGAGAAGAGATGAAGAAGCGAATGGTGTACCTGTTGGTCTTGCTGACGGTGGCCCTTGCCGCCTGCACACCCGCGGCGGCGACCCAGGCCCCCGGCACGGGCGCCGAGGGTCTGCCCGACCTGGGCGGCCGCGAGGTCACAGTCGCCGTGGAGAACGCGTACTTGCCCTTCAACTACATCGATCCGGACTCGGGGCAACCCGCCGGCTGGGACTACGAGGTCTGGAACGAGATGTGCCGCGTGCTGAACTGCGTCCCGGTCTACACCGAGGCAGCCTGGGAGGGCATGATCCAGGCCGTCTCCGACGGGCAGTTTGACGCCGCCGCTGACGGCATCACCATCACCGCGGACCGGGCGGAGATCGTCGACTTCTCCGACGGCTACATCAACATCGAGCAGCGACTGCTGGTTCGCAAAGGCGAGACACGCTTCGAAAGCATCGAGGATATCGTCGCCGATGAGAGCCTGACGGTGGGGACGCAGACCGGTACCACGAACTACGAAACGGCCACGACCTACCTGCCGGCCGAGCGCGTCCAGGCCTTCGAGCAGTTCCCGTTCGCCGTCCAGGCGCTGATCGAGAGTGAGATCGACGCCGTGATCATCGACGAAGTCGCCGGGATGGGCTACCTGGGCGAGAACGCCGACGCCCTCCAGCTCGTCGGCCCGTCGATGTCGAGCGATCAGCTCGGCTTCATCTTCCCTCTGGGGAGCGACCTGGTCGAGCCCGTGAACCTGGCCATCGAAGCCCTGTACGGCAGCGGGTTCATGCAGACGGTGAACCTGAAGTTCTTCGGCCCTTCGTTCACGATCACGTACGACGACCTGGGATAGGCAGCGGGCACTGACCCGCCCCGGTTCGCTGTAGGATCCGAACCTCGCTGGCGGGCCGGTGCGCGATGGTGTAACCTAGCGCACCGGCCCGCGTTCTGTTCGCTGATAGGCCAGCATGGCCGAGACCGCCACGTCCTCGCCCATCAAGCCCGCCGCCCAGGCCGGCGTCGGCTCTACGCCGGTCGGGCGGCGCCTGATCGATCTCCCCTGGTGGTTCATCGGGATCGTCCTCGTCATCCTGTGGGCCGCCGTCGGTATCCTCACCCGGCCGAACTTCAACGAAGCCTTCCAGTGGATCAAGGTCGGCATCGTCACGACCCTGGTGACTTCGATTACGGCTTACCTGCTGGCGATCATCCTCGGGCTGGTGACCGGCCTGGGGCGCATGTCGCACAACGTTGTGATCCGCAACATCGCCCGGCTGTACGTCGAGCTGGTTCGCGGCATCCCGATGTTGGTCCTGATCTTCTTCATCGCCTTCGTGGGCGTGCCGGCGGGGATCGACCTGCTGCACTCCCTCGGCGAGTGGTTCGGCTCGATCGGGTTCACCCCCTTCGCCAACGTGCTCGCCGGCCTGGAGAACCAGGCCGTCCCGATGCTCGCCCGCGCGATCATCGCGCTGGCCGTCACCTACGGCGCCTTTCTGGCGGAAGTCTTTCGAGCCGGCATCCAGTCCATCGGGCGGGGTCAGATGGAAGCCGCCCGTTCGCTCGGGATGGGCTATGGTCAGGCGATGCGCTTCGTCATCCTGCCGCAGGCCATTCGCAATGTCCTGCCCGCTCTGGGCAACGATTTCGTCTCGATGGTCAAAGATTCCTCGCTCGTCTCGGTCCTGGCCGTGCGGGATATGACCCAGATCGCCCGCCTCTACGCCGGGAGCACGTTTCGCTTCCGGGAGGCCTACGTCACGCTGGCGGTCTTGTATCTGACGATGACCGTTATCCTGTCGCTTGGCGTGGCAGCGATCGAAAGACGGCTGCGCAAGCATGAATGACGTCCCGATCATCATGGTCAAGGACATGCACAAACGCTTCGGCGACGTTCACGCCGTTCAGGGGGTCAGCCTGGAGGTCGAACGCGGCAAGGTTATCGTCATCATCGGGCCGAGCGGGTCGGGCAAGTCAACGCTGCTGCGCTGCGTCAACCACCTCGAGACGCCTTCCAGCGGCGAAATCTGGATCGAAGGCGACCTCCTGACGACGAACCCGCACCAGCTCAATCAGGTGCGGGCGGAGATCGGGATGGTCTTCCAGCTCTTCAACCTGTTTCCGCATCTGACCGTGCTCGAGAACGTCTGCCTGGCCCAGCGCATCGTGCGCAAACGCCCTCGCTCGGAAGCCGAGCGGGTCGGGATGGCCCAGCTCGAACGGGTGGGGATTCCCGAAAAGGCGGCCGTCTACCCCGGGCAGCTGTCCGGCGGACAGCAGCAGCGGGTCGCTATCGCCCGCGCCCTGGCGATGGATCCCAAGATCATGCTTTTCGACGAGCCGACCAGCGCCCTCGACCCGGAGATGATCAAGGAAGTCCTCGACGTGATGCTGGCGCTGGTCAAGGACGGCATGACGATGCTCGTCGTCTCGCACGAGATGGGCTTCGCCCGGGCGGCGGCCGATGAGATGATCTTCATGGACGACGGCAAGATCGTCGAGCGCACCACCCCGCATGACCTTTTCAACAATCCGCGCGAAGAGCGCACCAAGCTTTTCCTCTCTCAGATCCTGCACCACTAGGAATCGAGGCATCCTTCGAGGGGGGCTGTCCTCCCGGAAGGACACCGGGACGGTGCGAGCAGTCGCGAGGGGCTCGGGTGCCGACCAGGGCCCGAGGCCGTCAGGCGAGGCCGCGGCGCGCGAGCGCAGCCTGGGTCATGGGGCGCAGATCGCGTCCGAAGCGGCAGGTTCGCCGGAACGTCTCCAGGCTGAACTCATTCCGCTCCTGGTGATAGGCCTGCATCGCCTCCCCCCACCCGATACGGCCATCGAGGAAATCGCCAAGCCATCGGGCGAGCAGGACGGCGTGAGTCGCGGCCTGGTCGATCCCCTGGCCGGACCAGGGATCCATCGCCATGGCAGCGTCCCCGACCAGCGCCCACCCGTTTCCGTAGGGCACCCGCAGATACCCCGGGATGTTTCCGGCGCCCAGGACGCGGCCGGCGCGCTCGGCATTTCGCACCCGGGGAGCCAAATCGACCATGGCGTTCACCTCAGCCGCGAGACGACCGGCCGGGTCGCGTCGGAAGGCGGCGAACTCCTCGACCGGGACCGAGGCTGCCAGCAAGGTCAGGCCGCCATCACAGGGAAAACAGTAGACCAGGTGGTTCTCGCGGTAATGAAACTCGGCCGCCGGGTTGGCGCTCGGCTCGATACCCCGATAGTAGCCAAAGTACATCGCCCGGTTGACAGGTTCATGCTGTTCGATCGCCGGCGACACCTGCCTGGCCATCCACGAGTGGATCCCATCGGCCCCGACGACGACTCTGGCGCTCGCCTGCCGCCGATCGCCGGACTCGGCCCAGGAAATCCCTCGCACCCCGTCGCCCTGGCGCAAGAGAGTATCGACGGGAGCGCCCTCGGTGAATTGCACATGCGTCGTCGCACGGGCGCGCCGGGTCAGAATATCGTCGAGCACGATCCGCCGCAGGCAAAGATAGAACGGATAATCCTCCGGCCGGGTCACCGGCTCGGGGAAGACGATCCCGTCGACGACATTATGGTCCCACGTCAGAGGCGGGGCGCTGGCCAGGACCTCGTCCAGCACTCCCGCCTGGCGAAAGGCACGCAGCGCCGGGGCCCGGAAGAAGTGAGTCGAGAGGGTGTCGCTGGGGAACGTGGCGCGGTCGATCAGGAGGACGCGGCGCCCTTGCTGCCCAAGCACGATCGCCAGCAGGGCGCCGGCGACACGGGCGCCGACGATGACGACATCGTACGCCGCTTCGGCCGCCAGGCTCGACCGCGCGACGCCGCCTGGGGTCAACCCTGGTGCGCGCCGATGATGTCCCCGCGCCGGTCGAGGGTGAATTGCTCCAGGGAAGTGACTTTGGCGTCGTGACGGAACAAGGGCGGCAGGATCGAGAGGGCTTCGTCCTTGCTGCCGACGTCGACGATCAACCAGGCCTTGTGCTCGCCGTCGGAGCATCCCCAGTCGGCGCCGGTGACGAAGTGGGAGCCGGTCTCCAGGAACGCGCGCACGGCCAGCTCGCAGGCTTCTTTACGGTCTTGGTGTGGGACTTCAACCAGGTAGCGGGCCATGCCGTGCCCCCTTCACCGGGCGAAGAATCGGAAAAAACGGCAAAAGAGAGAGGTGCGCTGGGGGGGACTTGAACCCCCACGCCTTGCGGCACATGGCCCTCAACCATGCCTGTCTGCCAGTTCCAGCACCAGCGCAGGGCTTCGGCGCATCGCCGAGCGCGGTATTATAGCCGCGGCGACCTCGCTGTCAACCATCAGCGCCGATTCATCATCCCGGAGGTCCGCGTGACTCGCATCGTCCTCGACGCCATGGGCAGCGACGAATACCCACTCCCGGAGATCGAAGCGGCTCGGGCGGCCGTCCAACGTTGGCGCGATCCGCTCATCCTGGCCGGGCCGCGTTCGCGATTGGCGCCGCTGCTCGAGCAGAACGCCGGCGGCGACAGTCGGATCACGATCGCCGACGCTTCCGAAGTCCTCGGGATGACCGACAAGGCCGCCCGAGCCGCGCGCGGCAAGGCCGACAGTTCGATGGCGGTCGGAATCGACCTCTTGCGCGATGGCCGGGCAGACGCTTTCGTCACGGCGGGCAACACCGGCGGCGCCATGTCGACCGCCCTGCTGCGACTGGGCCGGCTGCGCGGCGTGAGGCGTCCGGCTTTGACGGCCGTGTTCCCGGTTCGCGGCGGCCGCGCCGTGATCCTCGATATCGGCGCCAACGTCGACTGCAAAGCGGAGTACATCCTCCAGTTCGCCGTCATGGGATCTGTCTATGCGCAAGTGGCGCTCGGCATCCCATCGCCTCGCATCGGATTGATCTCCAACGGAGAAGAGCCGAGCAAGGGAACGGCATTGATCCACGAGACCTATCCGCTGCTCAAGGCCACCGGACTGAACTTCGTCGGCAATGTGGAGGCCAAGGAGATCTACGCCGGCGAGGTCGACGTGGCCGTCACCGACGGCTTCACCGGCAACGTGTTCCTCAAGACGAGCGAGTCGGTGGCGCGCTTCATGACGGAAGTCATCCGGGACGAGATCACCTCCGGCCCGCTCACCGCCGTCGGCGGACTGCTGGCCCGGCCGGCGTTCGACCGTGTCCGGCGGCTGCTCGACCCGGCCGAATACGGGGCGGCGCCGCTGCTCGGGCTCAACGGTCTGGTATTCGTCGGCCACGGCCGTTCCGACGCGCGGGCGCTGGTCAACGCCATCGGCGCCGCTCGCGCCGCCGCCGAAGCGGGCTTGCTCGAGGCGCTGCGGGCGGCCCTGGAGCCATACCTGGTGCGGCAGACCGCCGGCGCCGCGGCCGGCGATTGAGCTGTTCCGGGTTCTTGGCATCCCCCTGGAGGTACGCCACGTGCAGCACTACATGAATGCGGGCCGCATCGATCGCTTGCGGCGGGTGTCCAAGGTTCTTTCCTTCGGCGGCCTCGGCCTGATGGTCCTGGCCCTGATCCTCTCCCTGGGCGCCACCGACAACCTCGGCTTGACGATGGGCCTGGCCCTGCTGGGGCTGCTCGGCTCGCAGATCGGGACGATGCTGATGCGGCGCTGGCCGGAGCGCGGCCGCAGCGACCAGGTGATCGACGCCGCGCTCAAGGGGCTCGACGCTCGCCACAGCCTGTACCACTATCTGCTTGGCGCCAGGCATGCGCTCGTCACGCCGCGGGCGACGGTGGCCCTGATCCCCATCGGCGAGGCCGGCCACTTCGAATGGCGCAAGGGGCAGTTGTGGCGCACCCCCGTGAAGAAGGGCGTCCCCTCCGGAAAACCCGGGCCGGCGCGTGGACTCCTCGACCAGGCCGAACGCGAGACCGCCGACCTCGAGCGAAATCTGCGCCGCCGTCTGCCCGATCGGCACGCCTGGGAGATCATCCCCCTGCTCGTCTTCTGCCACGACGATGCCCGTCTGGAGCGAGACGAGGCCCATCCCGCGATTCATCTCAAGAAGCTCAAAGAATATGTGCGCAATCTGCCCCGTCAGTCCCCGTTGACCGACGCCGAGAACCAATCCTTGGCGAAGCCACTGGAAGGCTTGAACCTCACAAACACGTAGGGGCACGGCATGCCGTGCCCCTACAGTTAGCCTTCCAGGGGAAACCGAGATGTCGCGGAATCAGCTCTTGAGGTAGTCCTGCAAGGCTTCCCGGCTGATGCGGAAGCCCTGGCCGATCTTCTTGGCCTTGATCTGCTTGGACTTGATGGCCGCCAGGACGTCCTCTTCGGAGACCTGGAGATACTTGGCCGCCTCCGACGGTGTCATCACATCCGGCATGGTTGCGGCCGCGCTACCCGAAGTCTGCGCGCTCTTCAGCGCGTCGCTGATGGCGCCGCCGATCCCCATCCCGGCCCCGATGCCGGCCGTCAGGCCCGCGCCGCCGCTGGGATTCTGCGCTGCATCTCGCATGGCATCCGCCGCCTGAAGCTGTGTGTAGGTGGCGACATCGAGCATCCCCATGGCGCGCAGCTCCTCGGCCGACTTGTCCGAGGGCTTGAGACTCTCGATGTAGAACGCCTTGAGGGTCAGCCCGAGCGCCTTGAAGTCGTCCTGGGTCTTGGCGCGCACGCCGGCGCCGATCTCTTCCACCAGGCCGATCAGTTCCGGAACGTTCTTGGCCGCGGTCGTCTCGCCCAACAGGTCCTGCAGCTTGGAGAGCAGCATCGAGCGCAGCCGGGCCTGGATATCGGCGGTCTTGAAGGCCCCCGTCTGGCCGACGACCTGATTGACGAACTGCTGCGGGTCGCCGACGACGTAGCTGAAGGTGCCGTAGCCTTGCAGCAGGGCGACGCCCAGCGCCATCCCCGGATTGCGCACGATGATCGGCTGCGGCGTGCCCCACTTCTGGTCGACGAACTCGCGCATCGAAACGAAGTAGACCTCGGCCTTGAAGGGGGTCTCGCCGGAGAACGCCTTTCCGATCAGGTTGACCAGGCCGGGGATGTTGGCAGTGGTGATGGTGTGCCGCCCGGGGGCGAAGGTGTCCAGCGCCTTGCCGTCGCGGAGGAAGACGGCCATCTGTGTTTCCCGCACGATGACCTGGGAGCCGATACGGAAATCACCGCTGCCGCTGTCCGGGAAGCGGTGGACGATCTCATCCCGCATCTCATTGGGGTATTCGATGACGTCGAAAATCCTGGCCATGTCCCTGTCTCCTTATGCGCCGGCGATCAGAGCGCCAGCAGGACCTCGTCGCGGCGGTCGTAGGCGTCGATCACATCCTGGCACAGCGTCGTCAGATGCCGCATCGCCGCCGGCAAACCGTCGCTGCCCATCGAGGCCTCCACGTTGTCGACGGCGCTGGAGATGCTGTTGACGTCCTCCAGCAGCTGCAGGTCGTAGGAGTAGAGCTTCTGCAGCTCGGTCTCGTTGACGCGCACGGCGTCGAAGAAACCGGCATAGCCGTAGGAAGCGGTCTTGACACGGTCGATGAAGGTGCGCAGTTTGATCGCCCCGGCCTCGAGCTGGTCGACCTGCTCGAGATTGCCGGCTTCGATCATCTGGCGCTGGATGGTCGAGATGCGTCCCCACTGCTGCTCGTAGCGATTGGCGATCGTCGTCCGCAGCAGCTTGTCGGCCTCGCGTCGATTCTCGCGGTCCAGGTAACCGATGAAGCCCGACAGGGTCTTCCGGATCTTGCCCAGCAGGTCATCGCCTGCCGTGATCTTACCGAGGGGATCCACCGTGCCAGCCATGCGCCTCCTCCCGCGACCCGGCCGCGGCGGTCAGGGTCGCACGGTCATTATAGTCCGGGCGCAAATGCGTGCCAATCACGAGCCTGACCGATGGCTGACGGCGCGAGGTCTGGAGTGTCATTCAGCGGCGGGCGACGTGACCGGCCGCCGGAAGATGCCGCCCTCGGCGTCCCCTCCGGGACGCTCAGCGCAGTCCCCTCCGGGACGCGCTGCGCGGTCGTATAATCGCCGCGAGCCTTGTCTCAGGAGACAACCATGGTCTGGCAAGATCACTTGCAGCGGCTGGTCGATGGCACGGCCGGCGCGCTTGGCCTGTCCGGCCGAACGCTCACGGTCCGCCACCGCGCCCGGCTGGCGGCGGGCATCGATGCCCTGGCGCACAAGGCGGCCCTGGCGTCTGAACCGGAGGCCAGCCTGGCCCGCTGGATCATCCGCGAGGCGGCCGCCCAGATCGGCGTTTACCCAGCCTCGATCGACGGCCTGTACCGGGCACGCGGCCGCGGGAAAACCCGCAACGATTTCACCGTCCCGGCGATGAACCTGCGCGCCTTGAGCTACCACGCCGCCCGGGCGGTCTTCCGGGCCGCGCAGCGCCGCCACGCCGGCGCCATCATCTTCGAGATCGCCCGCTCCGAGATGGGCTACACCAACCAGCGCCCGGCGGAGTACACCTCGTCCATCGTCGCCGCCGCAGTCGCCGAAGGCTGGCGGGGCCCGGTCTTCCTCCAGGGCGACCACTTCCAGGTGAGCGCCAAGCGCTTCGCCGAGGCGCCTCTCAAGGAAGTCGCTGCTGTGGGCGACCTCATCCGAGAGGCGGTTCGAGCCGGGTTCTTCAACATCGATATCGATACTTCGACCCTGGTCGACCTGACCCGACCGAGCATCGCCGAGCAGCAGCAGCTTAATTACAACCTGTGCGCCGAGCTGGCGCTCGATGTGCGCCGCGCCGAACCCAAGGGGGTCACGGTTTCCATCGGCGGCGAGATCGGGGAGGTCGGCGGACGGAACAGCACGGAAGCGGAGCTGCGCGGCTTCATGGACGGGTTCAACCGCGCCCTGGGCACGCTCGGCCCGGGACGAGCCGGGCTATCGAAGATCAGCATCCAGACCGGCACGTCCCACGGCGGCGTCGTGCTGCCGGACGGCTCCATCGCCCAGGTGAGCGTCGATTTCGAGACGCTGCGCGAACTCTCGCGTGTGGCGCGGCAGGCCTACCAGATGGCCGGCGCCGTCCAGCACGGCGCCTCGACCCTGCCGGAAGAGGCCTTCACTCGCTTCGCCGACGCCGGCGCGTGTGAAGTGCATCTGGCAACCAACTTCCAGAACATCCTCTTCGACAACCTGCCCGAGAACTTGCGGCGGACGATGTACGCCTACCTGGACAAGAACTTCGCTGGGGAGCGCAAGCCGGGGATCACCGACGAGCAGTTCTATTACAAGACGCGCAAGAACGCCATCGGCCCGTTCAAATCCGATCTGTGGGGTCTGGGAGCGGACTCGCTCGAGCGCATCCGCCAGGCCTGGGAGAAGCAGTTCGATCTGCTGTTCCAACGGCTCAACGTCGCCGACACCGATCGCGAGGTCGAAGCGCACGTGGCCAAGACGGTCGTCCATCCGTCGCTCGAGGCCTACCTGGGCGCAGCCGGGGTGTCGGAAGCCGTCGGCGATCTGGCGGACTAGCGTCCCGTTCCGGCGAGGTCCGCAGTCGATGGCCCGCCGATGTTTCGGCTGGGCGGTCAGGATGCGGGGATGTCGTGGCAGGGCATCGGAAAGGTGCGGATTCTCCGGAAGAACGGGCACGATGGAGGCGGCCTTGAGCATGTCATACGCAGGATGTCGGCGTATGTCCACAAGCGGACACTAGGTCGATGTCGCTGGACGGCCAGCGCCTCGACGCAAGCCGTTACCAACTCGTCCCGCGGACGCTGATCTTCGGTTTTCGCGAGGACAAAGTTCTTCTTCAGCGCGTTCCGGCCGATCGCGGCGCCTGGGCCGGGCGGTGGAACGGCATTGGGGGGCATGTCGAACGCGGTGAGTCGGCGGCGACGGCCGCCCGGCGGGAATTCCGCGAGGAGACCGGCCTCGACCTCCTCGCAATGCGGCTCGCCGGCGAGGTGATCGTCGACCTGGGAGGCTCCCCGGGGATCGGGTTCAGCGTCTTCGCGGCTTCCGTCGCGGATGGGTCGCCGATTTCCGGCGAAGAGGGCGAACTGCGCTGGTTCTCGCCGGACGAGGCGATTCAGGCGCCGCTGGTAGAGGACCTCCCCACCCTGCTCCCTCGCGTGATGGCCTGCCTGCAAGGCGCCGCTCCGTTCACGGCGATCTATACGTATGACCAAGCTCGAAAGCTGACGATCCAAATCGATTGACCGAACCGGGCGCCCCGTACGAGTAGCCGCAGGCTTTAGCCTGCGTCCGGCGCGCTTCGCCGGTGACGAATCGTAGGTTGCCATCAGCGCCTCGCCCGCAGGCTGAAGCCTGTGACTACCCCGGAATCGTGGGGGCCGAACCACAGGTGTAGTGCGCCGGCGAGGCGTCGTCTGATTCCCTCGCCATCGTCGCCCGCAGGTTGAAGCCTGCGGCGCGGGCCGAACCGCGGACGAACCGGCCTGGTGAGGCCGCTTGGCGGGGCCCCGCGTCACGTCGCACTCTGCCGGTAGAAAACCAACTTCGTCTGTCCGTAGCTCCGCTCGTCGAAGCGCTCGAGCCGGGCAAGCCCCTCCGCCTCGTCCTCGTGGGGATCGATCTGGACGATCGCCCAGGCATCGTCGCCCATCCAGCCCGGCTTGTCTTCCAGGGCGCGCAAGGCCTTGAGCCACATCCCGTGATATTGCGGCGGGGCGATATAGATGTAGTCGAAAGCGATCGACGGTTCCTGCGCGAGATAGGCGAAGCTGTCGCGTTGGACGACGGTGGCGCGATCCACCAGGCCGGTGGTGGCCAGGTTCTCGCGCACCGTCCGCACCGCCGGTGCGGCTTTGTCGACGAAAACAGCCGCCGTCGCACCTCGGCTGAGGGCCTCGATCCCGACGCTGCCCGTGCCGGCGAAGAGGTCGAGAAAAGCGCAGCCCTCGACGTCGGCGCCCAGAATGCCGAAGAGCGCCTCTTTGGCCCGATCGCCGATCGGACGTGTTCCTTCGCCGGGGACGAGCCGCAGAGGCCGACCGCGGGCGCTGCCTCCGATGACACGCAGGCCTGGCATGGCGATCACCTTCCGGGAAGCTTGAGGCTTCCCGGAAGGTCTTCGACCGAGGCGCGGACCGCCAGCAAGTTCGCCCGCGGGGCATGAACCGGGACGACGCAGCCGGTTCCCAGGATCAGACCTCGCCCGCCGTCCGTCTCGTGCAGCGCCTCCGACGCTTCCGCGCGCACTCTCGCTGGATCGCCGAGCACCAGCGTGTCGATGCGCGACAGTCCGCCACACACGACCTTGCCCGACTCCCGGCGACCATCTCGCAGAAGCGGGAGCGTCTCACGGTCGTGCCAGTTGACGATCGGAGTCGGGAGCGAGGCCGCCAGATCGAAGTTGATATCGTCACCATGCAAATGGAGGATGTTCAGCCAAAGCCCGCCGGCCGCTTCCAGGATTCCCCGGTCGAACGGCTGGCCGAAGCGCGCGTAGCTGTCCCGATCGAGAAGGCGCACGGAAGCATGCTGGACCGCATAGAAGATGCCATCGATGCCGATCTCGCGTGCGGCCTCCACGAACCGCACCGTCGTCCGTGCGATTTCTTCCAGGCCGGAGAGCACGCTCTCCGGATCGCGCTTCAGGTGTTCGAGAAGAAGATCCCCGCCGGCCAGGTTCTTGGCCTGAGCCAGGGGTGAGAACACCGTCGCCACGACCGGGCATGCCTCGCCTTCGGCGTGGACGACCGCCTCCAGGCAGCGCAGATGCTCGGCCAGGGATCCGGAGCGGGCGTCGAGCGGCTCCAACGTGCGCCAGTCCGACGCCTTGGCGACTCTCCGGGCGGTGTACGTCCGCGACCCTTCGGTCGAACCCTGCCAGACATCGGCGACGCCCCAGTCGCGCACGCAGTAGGACGAGGCAGGGGTGACTTTGATGAAGTCGCAGTCGATCTCGCGCTGGAAGGCCAGCACCGCCTCGGCCAAAGACTGCGGCGACTGGTCGTCGACCGGGAAATGGCGCCACAGCGCAAACGGCGGGCGGTCGGCGACCTCTCCGGCGAGGGCCGCCTTCAGCCGTTCGCGCTTCGTCGTCACGTCTCTCCCCACACCTTCTGCTTGAGCCCCCAGCGGCCTGTCCGCACCTGGTTGTGATGGCCGGTCGCCAGCCGCTCTAGAATCTCCGCGCGGCCAGGGTCGGACATCCTACCGGCCAGGTCGGCCACGCGCAGGAACGCCTCATCGGCCTCGTCGAGTTGGCCGGCCCTTTTCGCCGAGAGTCCCAGCCCGTAGAGCAGATCGACATCTTCGGGAAAGTCGCGGCGCGCTTGCCGGAAGGCAACCAGAGCTTCGTCCGTCTTCCCCGCTCCGTACAAGGCCCAGCCCAGCCGGCGGCGCGCCACGACGTCTTGCGGCTGACTCGCCGCCGCCTGCCGAAGAGGCGCGAGGGCGGGCGGTTCCCGATCGGAGCGATCTACTTTGGGGTCGGCCATCGTCCCTCCCGCGCGGGGCTCACCGCGCTCCGTCCAGCAGGTCTGGGATCTGCTCAGGGTGCTCGGCCATCCGAACTCGAGCCGCTAGCAGCGCCTTGATCTTATCCGAGGCCAGGCCCGAGCCGCCTTCGACGATGGCGCCGGCATGCCCCATGCGCTTGCCGGGAGGCGCACTCCGCCCGGCGACGAAGCCGACGACCGGCTTGGTCATTCGGTCGGCGATGAACGTGGCGGCGCGCTCTTCGTCCGACCCGCCGATCTCCCCGATCAGCACCACCTGCTCGGTGTCCGGGTCCTCTTCGAACATCTCGAGGACGTCGATGAAGGACGTCCCGTTGACCGGGTCGCCGCCGATGCCGACGCAGGTGGAGACCCCTCGCGAGCGGAGCTTGAGGGCGTACAGCACTTCATACGTCAGCGTGCCCGACCGCGAGACGACCCCGATGTCGCCGGGAATGGCGATGTGGCCGGGGATGATGCCGACTTTGGCCAGGCCGGGCGAAAGCAGCCCGGGACCGTTGGGCCCGACCAACCGGGCGCGGCGCTGGTCCAGGTAGCGGCGGACCTGCATCATGTCCTGCACCGGGGCGCCTTCGGTGATGCAGACGATCAAGGGCAGCCCGGCGTCGGCGGCCTCCAGCATGGCGTCGGCCGCATTGCGCGCCGGGACGAAGATCACGGAGCAGTTGGCCCCGGTCGCCTCGACCGCCTGCGCCACGGTGTCGAAGACCGGCACCTTGCCGTCCAGCACCCACTCGCCGCCCTTCCCCGGACTCGTCCCGGCCACCAGGCGCGTGCCGTACTCGAGCATCTGGCGGGCATGGAATTCCCCTTCGCGTCCGGTGATTCCCTGGACCAGCAGGCGGGTTTGTTTGTCGACGAGGATGCTCATGCCAGCGGCTCCCCCTGGGCGGCGGCCACGGCTTTGCGGGCCGCGTCCATCAGGGATGTGGCGCTCGTCAGCTTGGCCCTGGCCAGAAGCTTGCGGCCTTCCTCCTCGTTCGTCCCGACCAGGCGAACGACGAAGGGGACTTTGGGCCTGACCTCCGGCATGGCGCTCAGCACTCCGCGGGCGACCTCATCGCAGCGCGTGATCCCGCCGAAGATGTTGAGCAGGACGACCCGCACCTCCGGCTCGCCCAGGATCAACTGCAAGGCCGCGGCGACTTTCTCCGCGCCGGCCCCTCCCCCGACATCGAGGAAATTGGCCGGTTTGCCCCCGCACAGCTCGATGACGTCCATTGTCGCCATCGCCAGACCGGCGCCGTTGACCATGCATCCGATCGATCCGTCGAGGTGGACGTAGGAAAGTCCGTACTTACGCGCCTCGCGCTCGGCCGGGGCGTCCTCGTCGAGGTCCCGCATTTCGGCGATGTCGGTGTGGCGAAAGAGGGCGTTGTCGTCGATCACCATCTTCCCATCGAGCGCCAGCAGACGGTGGTCTTTCGTCACCACCAGGGGGTTGATCTCGGCCAGCGTGGCGTCCACACGCTGGAACACCCGGTACAACGCCGAGGCGATGTGAATGAAGTCACGCCAATGCTCGCGCGGCAATTCGATGGCGGCCGCCAGATAGCGGGCCTGGTATTCGCGCAGCCCGAGCAGCGGATCGATCGGCAGGCGCACGATCTTCCCCGGTTCGCGCCGCGCCACTTCCTCGATTTCGACCCCGCCTTCCGCCGAGGCGATCAGCACCGGGCAGCGGGCCTGCCGATCGTTGGTCAGCCCGAGGTAGATCTCGGACTCTATGCCGACGGCCTCGTCGACCAGGAGCTTCCGCACCGGAAGGCCCTTGATCTGGATTCCCAGGATCTGGGTGGCGGCATCCTCGGCTGCTTCGGGTGAGTTGACCAGCCGGATACCGCCGGCCTTGCCGCGGCCGCCGACCAACACTTGCGATTTCACGACGGCGCGTCCGCCCAGTTCTTCGGCGATGGCGCGCGCTTCGGCCGCCGTCATGGCCACCCGCCCGCGCGGGATCGGAATCCCTTCCTGCGCGAAGAGTTGCTTCGATTGATACTCGTGCAGCTTCATCGGCGCTCCTTGGGACGGGCGGCGGCCGGTCGGGGCCGGCGCGGCGAGCGGGCGGCGGAGGGAGGACGGCTCGGTCGGCGGGCCGGCGCCTTGCCAGGCCGTCCGAGTTGGGCGAGCTCGGCCTGCGACGCCAGCCGCCATTCCCCCGGTTTCATCGTACCCAAGGAAAAAGGGCCGACGCGCACGCGAATGAGGCGCTCCACCCGCAGGCCCAGGACTCGGGCCGACTCGCGGATCTGCCGCTTGTGTCCCTCGCGCAGAACCAGCCGCAGCCAGCGCTGGGATCGCCCGCCGGCCTCGCGCCAAAGGCGCGCCGGCCGCGTGCGGTGGCCGTCGGCCAACACCAGGCCGCGCCCCCAGGAGGCCAACTGCTGCTCATCCGGCGGCCGGTTGAGCAGCACCCGGTACTCTTTCTCATGTTCGTAGCGCGGGTGGGCCAGCCGCTCGGCGGCCTCGCCGTCGTTCGTCATCACCACCAGGCCTTCGCTCTCGACGTCCAACCGACCGACGGCGAAGAGTCGCGTCGGCAAGTCGACCAACGTCCGCACCGTCGGGCGATCCCCCTGCGCCCGATCGGAGACGACCACGCCGACGGGTTTGTTCAACACGACCCACGTCGCCTCGGCGGCGCCGGCGATGCGCCGGCCGTCGACGCGTATATCGTCGCGGGCCGCATCCGCCTGCTGTCCGAGGCGCGCCGGCTTGCCGTTGACGGTCACACGTCGCTGCTCGATCAGGACTTCGCTCGCCCGCCGCGAGGCGACGCCCGACCGCGCCAGGATCTTCTGCAGCCGCTCCATCAGAGCTCGTCGCCGGGCGGCGCCAGGGGCAGAGTCTCCGCCTCGCCCGGCGCCAGGGGCGGCAGATCGCTCAACGAGCGCAGGCCGAAGTGCTGCAGGAAATCCTGGGTCGTGGAATACAGGATGGGACGCCCCGGGCCTTCCCCCCGCCCTGCTTCCTCGACCAGCCCGTAGCGCACCAGCGTATGGACCGACGCCTCCGAATTCACCCCGCGGATGCTGTCGATCAGCGGGCGCGTGGCCGGCTGGCGGTAGGCGATGATCGAAAGCGTCTCGAGGGCGGCCCGCGTCAGGTGGGCGCTGCTCTCCAGGTCGAGCAGCCGGGAAACGTCCGAGGCCGCCTGGGGAGCGGTCGTCAACGAGTATCCACCGCGAAAGCGCTGCAGGCGAAGACCGCGCCCGGCCAGCGCGGCGTCGAGACGCGGCAGCGCCGCTTCCACCTGCGCGCTGCCCACGCCGAGGGCCTCCGCCAGGCGCGGCGCCGTTACCGGCGCGCCGGAAACAAACAGAAGCGCTTCCAGGCGACCCTCGATCGTCAGCGGCGCGTCGCCGGCGTCGACCGGGGTGCTATAATCCGCGGTTGGCTCGTTCACGCCGCGCGACTCCTGATGGTCGCGGCCGGACGAACGCGCCGACGCCGGGCGAACGGAAAATGACAACGCATCAAAGTCGGTCGAAACGGACGTGGATCTTCATCTTGCTGGCGGCCTCGATGGCGGCCTGCCGCCTCAACCTCGGCGGACCGGCGCTGCCGGCGAGGCCCGTGATCTCCGACGCCGCCGCCACGCAGGCTTCTGCGGCGTGGAGCGACGCCCTCGGCGAAGCCGTCACCACCGGCAAGGTCACCGTGCTCCTGACCGAGGCGCAACTGACCTCGGCGCTGTCGGCGCAAGTGGCGGCGAACGAGGATTCGCTTTTCCAGTCTCCGGTCGTAACGCTGCGCGATGGGGTCATTCAGGTCTACGGGGTCGTTCAGCAAGGGCCTTTCGAGGCCAATGTGCGCCTGGCCGTCATGCCGATCATCGACGCCCAGGGCCGCCTCGGTTTCGAGGTGACCTCGGCCGACTTCGGCCCGCTTCCTGCACCCGAAATGATTCGGGAGACCGTTTCCGCAATGTTGAGTGAGGCCCTGGCCGGGTCGATGGGGTCGTTGGCCACCGGGTTTCGGGTGACTTCGGTCGCCGTCGCCGACGGGGCCCTGGCGATCGTCGCCGAGATGCGCTGAGCTCACGTGGGCGGATTATACCAGCCGGGGCATCGCCGCCAGTTCTGCGGGCCGAACCGCCGGCGGCGCGCAGCGACCTTCACCCTATTGACGCTGGCGACGGCGCTGGTGCTGGGTGCCTGCGTCGGACCGCAAGCCGCGGCCGGGGCCGTTTCGATCGTCGTCGCCGCTGACGGAGATCAAGTGCACGCCTCGGTTCCCTCCGGATCGACCGTCGTCCAGGCGATCGACGCCGCCGGCGTGACCTTGGGCGAGCTCGATCGGCTGCAACCGCCGGGCTACACCCTGGTGACCGAGGGGACGCGCATCGATGTCACCCGGCTGGAAGAGTCGTTCGAGGTCGAGCAGGTCACCCTGCCCTTCCCGCAGCAGACACTGCGCAACGAGGCCTTGCCCGAAGGAGAGACGCGCCTGCTCCAGGCGGGCGAAAACGGGTCGCAGGAGATCACCTATCGCATCGTGACCGAAGAAGGCGCCGAGGTTTCGCGCACGCCGGTCAAGAGCCAGATCGTCGTCGAGCCGAAACCCGAGATCCTGATGATCGGCGCGCTGACCGCCTACAGCCCGGTGCCCATCGAGGGCGTCCTGGCGTACGTTTCTTCCGGCAATCTGTGGACCATTGCCGGCGACAGCGGCAGCCGAACCCCGCTGACCGTCGCCGGCGATGCCGACGGCCGCATTCTCGAGCTTTCCCCGGATGGGGCCTGGCTGACCTTCACCCGCCAGGATCCAGAGGAGGCCGAGGAGATCAACTCGCTGTGGGCCGTCTCCGCCCTCGGACGCAATCCCGAGGCCTTCGCCCTGGGCGTCTCCAACGTCGTCCACTTCGCCGATTGGTCGCCGAATCCGCTCGCTTTGACGATCGCCTACAGCACGGTCGAGCCGCGCCCGGCGGCGCCGGGCTGGCAGGCCAACAACGACTTGAATGTGGTCACCATCCGAATCGACGGCGAACGCGGCCGGGCCGGACCGCGGCGGACGATTCTCGCCTCCAATTCGGGCGGACAATACGGGTGGTGGGGGTCGTCCTTCGCCTGGGCCCCGGATGCGCAGCGCCTGGCCTACGCGCGGCCGGACGGCGTGGGGGTGGTCACCATCGACGAGCCGGCCGTCACCCCGATGCTGGAAATGACCCCCTACCAGACCCTGGGCGATTGGGCGTGGGTCCCCGGGGTGAGCTGGGGGTGGGACGACCGGACGCTGTTCACTGTCCGGCACGGGGATCCGGTGGGCCTCGAAACGGAAGCAGCTTCCCCCGTCTTCGATCTGGTGGCGCTGCAACCCACGAGCGGCGTTGCCCTGCCCCTCAACAGCCGCAGCGGCATGTTCGCCGAGCCGGTCGTGTCGCCGCCGCGACTCTTGCCCAACGGCGAGGTCGATCACCAGGTCGCCTTCCTGCAGGCGCTGACCCCGTTGGAGAGCGAGTCGAGTCGCTACCGCCTGGGCGTCATCGACCGCGACGGCAGCAACGTGCTTTGGCTGTTCCCGGCGGAAGGCGAACCGGGATTGCAGCCCCACCGCGTGGCCTGGTCCCCGGACGGCGAACGCCTGGCAGTGATTTATCAGGGTGATCTGTGGGTCGTCGACGTCGCCAGCGCCCAGGCGCATCGACTGACCAGCGACGGTCAGGTCACCGCCATGGATTGGAGCGCCCCTTGACCTCGTCCGACGACCTGCTCGATGGGCGGAGGTCGGCATGCGCGTCCTAGTGACCGGCGGCGCCGGCTTTGTCGGCTCCCACTTCTGCGATCGGCTCCTGGCCGAAGGCCATGGCGTGATCGTGATGGACAACCTGATCACCGGCAACCCGCTCAACCTGGCCCACCTCGCCGGTCATGGCGAATTCGATTTCGTCCGCTACGACGTCTCGAACTTCATCTTCGTCCCGGGGCCGGTGCAGGCCGTCGTTCACTTGGCGTCGCCGGCCAGCCCCAACCCGGCCTCGCCATACGGCTATCCCCAGCTGCCGATTCAGACGCTCAAAGCCGGGGCGCTCGGCACCCATAACGCCCTGGGGGTCGCCCGCGCCTGCCAGGCGCGTTTCCTGTTGGCCTCCACGTCCGAGATCTACGGCAACCCCGAAAGCCATCCGCAGGCCGAGTCCTACTGGGGTCGGGTCGACCCGATCGGGCCCCGCTCGGTCTACGATGAGGCCAAGCGATTCGCCGAAGCCATCACCATGGCCTATCACCGCACGCATGGGATCGATACGCGCATCGCCCGGATCTTCAACACCTACGGCCCGCGCATGCGGCGCGATGACGGCCGGGCGGTGCCCAACTTCATCACCCAGGCCCTGGCCGGGCATCCGCTGACGGTGTACGGCGACGGCAGCCAGACACGCTCCTTCTGCTACATCGACGATTTGATCGAAGGCCTGTACCGCTTGCTTCTGTCCGACGTGCACGAGCCGGTCAACCTGGGCAACCCCGACGAGATCACCATCCGCACGCTGGCCGAAGCCACCAATCGCATCGCCGGCAACCGGGCCGGGGTCGTCTTCCACCCCGAACGCCGCGACGCCTCCGACCCCGATCGCCGCCAGCCCGATATCGGGCGCGCCCTGCGCGAGCTGGGCTGGTCCCCCACCATCGATCTGGAGACGGGCCTGGCGCGGACGATCGAGGATTTCCGGAAATCTTCGTGACGTCGCCGCGCCTGTCTCGACCGGAGATCGCGCGTTTCTTGAAGTTCAGCGCCGTCGGGACGCTGGGCGCCGTCGTCGATCTCGGCACCTTCCATCTGCTTCACACGCGCCTGGGTTGGACCGAAGTGCCGGCCTCGATCTTCTCCTTCGTGGCGGCGGTCACCAGCAACTTCTTCTGGAACCGCTACTGGACCTACCCCGATTCGCGCTCCAAGCCGCTGCGCCGACAGGCCGGCCAGTTCGCCATCGTGAGTGCGATCGGACTGGCGATTCGGACTCCGGTCTTCGCCCTCCTGCTTGGACCGTGGACCTCGTTGGCGGCGATCGTGCTCGACACACCGATCGGTGCAACCCTTCCGATCTCCACCGCCAGCCTCGGCGCCGACCTGGCGCTGGCGTCGGTCATCCTGATCGTCCTCTTTTGGAACTTCCTGGCCAATCGTTTGTGGACCTATGGCGACGTCGATCGGCCGCTCCCCCATTCCGCCTCCCGATCGGCGGAACCCCCGCCGGTATAATCCCATCGATACGGAGCAGAGAAGATGACGCCCTCGGCCAAAGCCATCCCGATCTACTCCACCCCGGGCGACTGGAAGGCGCTGCTCGTCTTCCCGCATCTCTACAGCCCCCAGGGCGAATGGATCGGCTGGGTCACGCCGGACCGCCAGGTCTTCGACGTGCAAGGCCTCTACGTCGGGTGGCTGACGTCCGACCCGCGCATTCTGCGCAAGCGAACGATGGACGATGAACTGGAGCGCAGGGTCCCGCCTCCGACCCCGCCCCGCATCCGCCCGCCGGCGACTGTGCCGCTGCCCCCCATGATGTCGGGATTGGCTTTCGAGGTCATCGATGTCCTGGAAGACGACCCGGAGCGGCTGCACACGACCGACGCCGGCGAGTTGAAGGAGGACGTGGATTGAGCCTCCCGACCCCGGCGGCCGGCAAGCCGGTGGCGGCCTCTCGGGTCACCCTCAGCCAGTTGATGCAGCCGGAGCACGCCAACCTGCGCGGCGACGTCCACGGCGGCTGGATCATGAAGCTGGTGGACGAGGCCGGGGCCCTGGCGGCGATGCGCCACGCCCAGACCCGCGTCGTCACCGTCGCCATCGACCAGATGCGATTTCACGAGCCGATCCGGATCGGGGATCTGGTGATCCTGAAAGCCGAAGTCACTTACGTCGGACGAACCTCGCTGGAGACGCGGGTCCAGGTCATCGCCGAGAATCCGGTCACCGGTGCACGGACGCACACCAACAGCGCCTACCTCGTCTACGTCGCGCTGGATGAGACCGGCCGGCCTCAGCCTGTCCCGCCGCTGCTGACAGAGACAGACGCGGAGCGCCGGCGCTGGGCCGCCGGCGGGGAGCGTCAGGCGTACCGGCTGGCGCAGCGCGGCCAGGATCCCCTGGAAGAACAGACATGACCGAACCGGTGCGATCCCTGACGGAGCTGCTGCAGCGCGCCGGGTCGAAGCGGTTTCTCGAAGTCGCGGCTCAGGAAGACTTCGGGCTGTCGGAGCAGTTGGTGTTCCCCTTCCTGGCGCTCGTCGGGCAGGAGGAGATGAAGCTGGCGCTGTTGCTGGCCCTGATCAACCCCAACGTCGGCGGCGTACTACTGCTCGGACCACGCGGCACCGGCAAGACGACCGCCGTGCGCAGCCTGGGCGACCTGCTGCCGGAAGTGCCCCGCAGTCTGTGCCCGTCCGGCTGCCTGCCGGAGGACATCGAAAGCGGAGGGATCGACGCCGTCTGCGCCGACTGCGCCCGCAAGTACGGCCAGGGAGAGCCGCTGACCTACCTCGACCGGGTCCGGCTGGTGGAGCTTCCTTTGAACGCGCGGCTCGAAGACGTGGTGGGTGGGTTCGACGAGCGACTCGGGCAGTCCGGACGTTGGCGGTTGCGACGGGGGCTGCTGGCGCGCGCCGATCGCAACCTGCTCTACGTCGACGAGGCCAATCTGCTGCCGGATGAGATCGTCGACGCCATCCTCGACGCCGCGGCCCAGGGAGTCTTCACCGTCCAACGCGGTTCGTTGTCGGCCACCTATTGGGCGCGGCTGGCGCTGATCGGATCGATGAACCCCGAAGAAGGCAGCCTGCGCCCGCAGATCCTCGACCGCTTCGGCCTGCGCGTGATCGTGCGCGGCTTGCCGACGCCGGACGACCGCCTGGAGGCTTACCGCCGATCGGTCGCCTTTCGCAACAGCCCGCGACAGCTGATCGCCCGCTTCGAAGCCGACACGGCGCAGGCGGCCGAGGAGTTGGGGACGGCGCGCCAGGCCCTGCCGCAGGTGACGCTGGCGCCTCCGGCCGAGGCCTTCGGCCTGCAGCTCGTGCGCCGGATGGGAATCGACTCGCTGCGGGCCGAGATCACCTTGTTCGAGGCCGCCCGGGCCTACGCCGGCGCCGATGGACGCTTGCGGGCCGAACCGGACGACGTGCGAGTCGTGGCGCCGATGGCGCTGCGGCTGCGGGGCTCCGCCTTCCTGCGCGGCTACTTGCGCCGCCAGAATCGGGAAGAAGCACGGCTGCGCGGGTTGCTGGCGCCGACGCCGCCGGCTCGACGGAAACACAAAGAGCCGGCTCGCGCCGGCTCTCGAAAAGTCCGTCCCTGACCCGGCCGAGCCGACCCGCTCCGCGGTCGGTCGGACCGGGGAGAATTACTTCGGCTTCATATGGGTGTCGATGTAGCTGACGGCCTCGCCCACCGTGGTGATCTTCTGGGCGTCCTCGTCGGAGATCTCCCCGCCAAACTTCTCTTCAAAGGCCATGATCAACTCGACCAGATCGAGCGAGTCGGCCTCCAGGTCCTCCCGGAAGCGCGCCTCTGATTTGACTTTGCCCGCGTCCACGCCGAGAAGTTCGACGATGATGCCCTGAATAGCTTCGTACGTCTCTGCCATGAAGACCTCCTGAGGGGCCATTGTATCAGAAGAACCGGCCCGCACGTTGACACCCCCCGGGCCGCCTGATAGACTCGTCTCTCGCCCACTAGGAACACCCCCCGATGCCGAAAGTTGCGCCGGTTTCGCAGCGGAAGGCGGACCATATCCAGATCAA
>Ga0209108_10000161_pt1 | contig 35035 bp, 42 predicted proteins | sample Rifsed10ft1_FD_184003 | JGI IMG/M metagenome (GOLD analysis project Ga0209108, IMG submission 184003) | Soil microbial communities from Rifle, Colorado, USA - sediment 10ft 1 (version 2) | ecosystem: Environmental > Terrestrial > Deep subsurface > Rock core/Sediment | place: Rifle, Colorado...
GTCCTGACGGAATACAAGCGACAGCTCGAACAGCTCAAGGACGATCTCAAGCGGGAGGCCGACGAAAGCCATCGCCTGCTGCAGCCTCTGGACGACGCGAAAATCGAAGCGCTCCGGCAGCTCGACGCGGCTCCCTTCACGAAGACGGACCAGAGACACCTCGACGACGTCTCCCGGCTCGTCGTGGAGAAGTCGGAGAAGCGGAAGCGGCTGGACGAGCTCACGGCGCTCCTCCGGCAGGTGGGCGACGTCCCCGCTCGGCTGGCGGACTTGGGCCTTCAGCGGAAGACTCTGGAGGGCGAGCGGACGGCCCTGCAAGACGAGATCGCTCGATTGCAGCCTGCGCATCAGGGGTATTTGGAGTCCCGGTCGCGGCTCGAGAAGCTGCAAGGCACAATGGAGGAGGAACGACGGACCCTCCATCAGCTCGAAGGCCAGGAGAAAGCCCTCGGCGAACAGATCGAAGCCCTCGAAGCGGACGCGAAGCGGCTCAAGGAGTCGGAGAGCGAACGGGATGCCATGCGAACGGAACTGGATGTCCACGACATCCTCGTGAACCGCGTGTTCCACAAGCGCGGGGTCGTCATGTACGCGGTCGAGCAGCTCCTGCCCGAGCTGGAGATCGAGGCGTCGAAGAACCTCTCGGAGCTCACGGACGGTCGGTTCAGTCGCATCCGCCTAGAGACGTTCGAGGAGGGCCGCGGCCACGGAATCCGCATCCTGGTGCAAGGGGTCGACGGACAATGGCACGACGTCGCTGAGTTCTCTGGCGGCGAGAAGACGCAGATTAACGCGGCCTTGCGGTTCGCGATCGCCAAGGAGCTCGCGTCAATGCCCCAGGTCGGGCGCACGTACGGTCGGATGAAGACGCTCTTCATCGACGAGGGGGACCTCGGGTCCCTCGACACGGAGGTCTCGCGGGAGCTGTTCGTCCAGAAGCTCTTCCGCATGGGCGAGTTCTTCGAGAAGGTCATCCTGATCACCCACCTCGCGGAGGTCGCCGACCGGTTCCCCGGGCGGATCCGCGTGACGATGACCCCGAACCAGGAGTCCCGGGTGGAAATCCTCGCATGAGCTACGTCGACGACATGCGCCGGGAGCTCGAGCTCCTCGTGAAGCACCACCGGGACGTTCCGTTGCCTCCGGAGGACGTTCCGGAATTCCGCGTCTTCCGTCCGGCGGACGAGGCACGGGACATGATTGCGGTCGACGGATCCTACTCGTTCCTGTTGAACCTCTCGAGCTGGTGGCTTGCGCTCGTGACCGTGGGCCTGCTCCGCTACTCGTTCGACGGCGGGGCGTTCCGCCGGAAGGACTGGCGGCTCGTGCAGCGCATGGTCGGCATCTCGACGTTCGAGGACTTCGTCTTGAGGCAGGACGACCTGCACCGCTCCCTGTTCGAGTTCACGAAGGAGGCGCGGGAGGACCAGCCGAGGGACATGGTGAACGAGTACCGGCGGTTCATCGAAGGGCAGACCGCGATCAACTTCGCGGACGAGACGGAAGGGGCGATCGTCGCGGTCGACGGCACCCTGTCCGAGTTCCCGAAGCAGTTCACGTTCATGGAGCGCCTCGTGGCCCTGTGCGAGAAGCGCGGTCACGTCCTCGTCGGCATCTCGAAGGATAGCCAGCTCCACGCCTTCGGGCATGTCCTCACGGACGAGGACCTCATGCTCCGCTGTCAGAGCCGTTTGCCTCGAGGTTCGCTCGCCTATGCACGCGCGCCGAAAGCCTCCGAGGCCGCCAAGGCGGGCCTGCTGTACGGAGACATCTATTACGCGCGATTGCATCACCAGGCCCGGAAGTGGTTCCGCGTGGACGTGGGCACGTTCCGCGACGACCCGGACTTCGTGTTCGGGCAGCTCGCCCCGTACGCGAAGAGCCTCTTGTCCGTCGGATATCCGCTCCCGCTGATCGAGGCGCATCGCATGGCGGTGACCGTGCGCCATCTCAAACCGGTGTACCAGGAAACGGTCATCAAGGCAGCCCTCCGCATGGGCCTCGACGTGCGGACGATCCTCGACGGCCTCACGGAGGTCGAGGGGCGGAAGCGGAGCGCCTTCCACGCATACCTCGACAAGGTCGCGAGGGACCTGCGATGAAGATTGGGGAGATCGTCGCGGCGTCTGTGATCGACGGCCTTGTCGCGAAGCTCCAGCTGCACAACCCCGAGGAGCTGAGGATTGCATATCCGGTGATCGTCGAGGGGGCTCGCTACGACTTCTATTGCCTGGTGGAGGACGTAATCAATGAGCCGAGCGATATCGCGGACCAACTCGCGGGCAGCTCGATCAACGACGTCATCGTGCCTCGACCTGAGACCCACGAGGGGTACGGCGGCCCGATCTTCTACTCGAAGGCGAAGCTCCGCATGATCCAGCTCATCGAGCGCGACACGAAGACGCTCAGCGAGCCCCAGACGATCCCGCCGTACTTCTCCGCGTGCCGCCACGCGACCCGGGAGGACGTCGAGCGGATCTACGAGGTCACGGAGACCTCCGCGACCCTCGGCACGATCACCGGCGTCGAGCCGTTCTACGTGCACATCGACATGGGGAAGCTCGTCGAGAAGCCCTTCGCAATCTTCGGCCGGACGGGGACCGGGAAGTCGATCCTGAACAAGCTCGTCTGCGCGGGGATCCTGTCGAAGGACGTCGGCTCCGTCCTGATCTTCGACATGCACGGAGAGTACGGAATCTACAGCCAGACGGACAGCACGGAGGGCCTGAAGTTCTTCTTCCCCGGGAAGGTCGAGATCTTCTCCCTGGACCCGAAGAACAAGGAGGCGAAGCCCTTCGTCCTCGACACCCGAGAGATCACGCCGGAGGACCTCGTCGTCGCCCTGCAAGACCTGACGGCCCCGATGGTCGACACGTTGTATGAGATCAGCAAGGGCCGTGGGGGCCGTGACCTGATCTCGGCGGCGAAGGAGGCGACGATGGAGACGCTCGGGCAGGAGCGGACCCACGAGATGTCCCTGCAGGGCCTGAAGCGGCGGATCGGGCGGCTCGACCGCCTGCCGTTCCTGACAGAGATGAGGGAAGACAAGAAGGACGCGTTCCACCACATCCTCGCGGCAATCCGGGAGGGAAAGAGCGTCGTCCTCGACTTCGGATCCTACGGGACGGACCAGATGGTCTACCTGTTCGTCGCGAACATCCTTTCCCGCCGCCTCTTCGAACTGTACACGGAGCGGAACGAGGAGTACCCGCGGCTCGTCCTGTTCCTCGAGGAGGCCCACAAGTTCCTCAGCCCGGAGATCGCGCCATACGCCCACACGTTCAGCCGCCTGGCGCGAGAGACGCGGAAGTTCAATCTCATCCTTGCGCTCGTGGACCAGAGGCCCTGGAGGATCTCCGATGAGGTCCGGAGCCAGCTTGCGAACCGATTCGTGATGTCCCTCAAGGAGCCCTCTGACGTCGAAGCGGCCCTCGCCGGCGTCCCGGACAAGAAGATGTGGGAGAACATCATCGCGAAACTCCCTTTGCGGACCGTCGCGATGATTGGGGACGCGATCCGCATTCCGACCGTCATCGACGTCCTCCCGTACGACGACCTGAACGTCCGGGAGCATGTGCTCGGCGCCGGTGTGATGGACGAAGGCCGTGTGCGGGAGATTGCGACGCGCGCGGACGACGTCTTCGGCCGCGGCTGAAATTCGGATGGAATCAAGGGCGAGCAAGCCCGCGAATCTTATTTATACTCCGAGCCAAATCGTACGCGCGATGGCCGTCTTCGGACTTCCCTTCGCCCCGGAGGCCACGTTCGCCATTGCGGCGATCCTCGTCGTCACGGGCCTCGCCCTCGCGTTCTTCGGACACGGGCTCTGGTCGACCGTCATGTCGCTGATCGGCGCCCTCCTCGGGAGCGCGGTCGGGTTCCTCTTCGGCGCGGCCCTGGGCGGCCAGCTGGCGGGCCTCGTCCTCGCGGCCGTCGGCGCGATCATCGGGAGCATCCTGTTCACGAAGCTCGTGAAGGTCGCCCTCGCGTTCCTCGTCGGCTTGCTCGCCGCGGCCCTCGTGTACGGAGTCATGGGCGGCCGGGCGACGTTCGCAGCGGGCCGAATGGATACGCCCCTCGTCGTCGCGCTCCTCGTCCTGGTCGTCGTCTTCGGGATCGCGTACTACTTCATCGACAATCTGATTGGCATCATCACGGCGGCCATCGGCGGTCTCCTGCTCGCAGGCGGGCTGTACCTCTTCGGGATCGCGACGGCGGTCGCGGCCCTCGCGGGCATCGGGGCCTTCGCGATCGGCGCGTACGTGCAGACGTCCGCGATCCGCCGGCGCCGCCAGGCCCGGGCCATGGCAGCGGCTGCTGCGTCCCCGCCACCTCCGCCGCCCCCACCGCCACCGCCGAGATAATCGCTCGGGACCTCACATCCCCGGCATCCGCCCCTGGACGACCTCGCTGATCCACTGCACGATCTTGCGGTAGGCCTCTTGGCCCTCCGCGGTCAGGCTCACGCGGACATGCCCGTCGGCGGAGTCCTCGAGTCGCACGAGGTCCCGTTCGCGCATCCACTCCAGGTAGCGCGTGAAGATGTCATAGTTCACGTTCGACGCCACCTGCAGGTGCGTCCGCAGCATGGGACCGGGGGCATCCCAGAGGCGGTCCAGGATGCGCGCGACGACGTAGAGGTCGGGACGGTCCATTGCGGCCATCGCTCACCCCGAGAGGATCTTCCACAACCCCGCCTCGATCGCCGCGCGGCGCTTCTCCCAGTCGAGGCGGTCTGCCTCGTCCTGTTCCCGGACCTCGCGGGTCCACGAGCGGACGAACCGGATTCCACCTGCCGCGAAGAGAGCTCCAAGGGCGACGAGGAACGCTCGCCACTCCCAGGACAGCACTGTGATTGCGATGGCGAGGAACGGGAGGAAAATCGCTCCGTACGCGAGGACGAACATCGTCAGGCCCGCGACGGGGTCGTGCCACAGCCGGCGCCGCCGCCGGATCTCCCTCCAGTAGAACGAGCGCTCCGCGGCCCGGAGGAGGAGCTCGAGGCCTCCCCTCGGCCCTCCGGGGGTTGGAGCCCCGAGCGCTTCTCCCGTCCAGACCATGCGGTAGAAGGACGCGTCCTGTTCGAGCTCCTTCACGCGAGGCGACGTCTTCGCGTAGACGACCCACGAACCCGCACTTCCGGCGGCCACCGACACGGCGAACGCCAACAGGACGGCGAAGAGACCAGGATTCGGCACGGGCAGAGGCATGTAGACGCCGAGAGTCACGAATACGAGGACCCAGAGCGCAATCGCCCCGATGACAATCAATCCGATCGCGGTCTGCCTCGCCTCCCGTTCGTACTCCAGGGCCTCCGAGGCGAGGCGCTGGGCCTCGCTGAGCCCCTCCACGAGGAGGGACCGGACATCCGGCGCGGGGAGCGTGCCCAAGGGCGGATAGGCGAGAAGCGGGGCGACGCGAGACCGGGCGAACTGCCTCGCGGTGAGGTGAATCGCGATGCCGATCGCGATCGCGACGACCCCGAGGTAACCTACGGCGGCGAAGATCAGGACGATGGCCCAGCCGAGGCCCGTCGCGTCCACTTCGTACCGGATTTCCGTGCCCTGCGGGCGCGGGCGGACGTGGAGCTTGAGGGCGGAGAGGGAGTCGATCTTGATCCGGAGGACGGCCTTTGCGGCATCGACCGTGTAACCCGTGGCTCGGAGGCGAAAGGCGAGGTCCCGCCGGACCGCGTCCGGGGACGCCGGCACGATGGCGAGGAGAGGCTTCCAGAAGGCCCACGCGACGAGGATGGCCAGGAAGAGAATCATCCCGCCGACGATGAGGAAGAAGGTCAGGAAGAAGGTCGGGTCGATCGACGCCATAGGCATCCTCCAAGACCTATCGTCCCGCGCGCTATTGAGGGTAACTCCGCGGCGCGGAGTCCGCCCTCGGTACTTTCACCCATCCCCCCTTCGAACCCGATTTTATACCGCCATCTCCATCGAATCCGGGGAGTTTCCATCGCGCTCATCGCCGAGGCCCTCGTCACGCCGGAGGCCCGCGTCGAGGCCCGTCCGGCCCTCGCGACCTCCGTGCCCACCCTCGACCGGATCATGGGGCCCTTCGAGGCCGGTAAGATCACCCTGATCGACAGCGGATCCGACTTCGTGTTCCACCTCACGACCCTCCTCTGCGTGCGGGCGGTGATGGAAGGCCATGAGGTCGTCTTCCTCGACGGCGGGAACTCCGTGAACCCGCACGGGATGGTGGCCATCGGGAAGCGCGCCGGGTTGACGAGGGACGAAATCCTACCGAAGGTCCACGTGGCCCGGGCCTTCACGTGCCACCAGATGACCTCGTTAATATTGGATATGCTGGATAAAAAAATCGAGGAGACCCGCGCAGGCTTAGCGGTCCTCGCGTGCCTCCCGGAGATGTTCCTCGACGAGGACGTCGAGGCGGGCGAAGCTCACCAGCTGTTCCAGCGGTCCATGCGCGCGATCCGCCGCACGGTCGCGGAGCGGGAGGTAATCGGCCTGGTGACGAACGCCGGGCTGGCGAAGCTGTATCGCCGTCGCTCGATTCGCCGGCAGTTGTACGAGGCCGCGGACCGGATCGTGCGGATCGCTCATGGCAAGGGGGGCGTCCTGATCCATCGGCTCGACACGGACACATCGGAGTGGTACGCCCCCGTGCCCCCGAACCAGACGACGATCGAGGACTTCGTGGCCCCGGTCCCGAGGATCCCCGCCCTCGGCATGGCGGGCGGTTCTCGGGAAATCCGGATTACAGAGCATCTGCGCCTAGGCTGGTGAGTTCACACCAGCGCGTCAATCCCGGACCAGGCCAGCCATGCCGCAAAGGCCGCGAGGCACACGATCGAGAAGATCAGGACGGCATGGTACGTCCGAGCGAACCGGCGCTGGGCCGCTCGCACGGCCGCAGGGAATGCGGTGATCCACAACAGGAGCCCGACGTAGAACCCCACGAGGACGGCTGGGCCCAGTTGGCCGATCAACACGAGCCCGGCGGTGAGCCACCACAGGATCGGGTAAGGGCTCGTGATGTTCACGGAGAGCCCGGTCGCATAGGAGCGCGCATGCTGCTCCGTCGAGGTCTCGAGGATCGTGTCGGCGCGGTGCCACGCGCGGACGGCGCCCCAGGCGAAGTAGGCCATCACCGCGGCGCCGAGGAGCGAGATGACCGGCAACCAGGCGTTGATCCCGACGACGGCGGAATGGGCGAGGACGGAGAGGGCGAGAAACACCGTGTCCGCGGTCGCCGCCCCCGCGCCGACGTAGAAACCCGCTCGCCAAGAGCGCGTCACCGTATGGGAGGCAATCAGCGCGTTCACCGGGCCGGGTGGAGCCGCGAGCGACAAGCCGATGACGACGCCGGCGAGGGCGCTCACGACGAGTTCGAGGACCACGGAGGGGCATCGCGCGTCGTCACATCAAGGGCCGCGGCAATCCTTATACCAGCCCGGACCTTCGCAAGGCGCGTGCGGATCGGCGCGTCGACGTACAGCCGGGAGCCGTTCCCGAAGCAGATCGACGAGTTGCGGGAGGCGGGCTTCGACTACGCGGAACTCGACCTGACGTACGTGAAATGGCCGCCCGCGAAGCTCCGCGAGGAAGCGGAGGCCCTTGCGAAACGTATCCCGCTGCGCACTGCCCATCTGCCACCTTCCCACTTCCACCAGGCGGACCTCGCACGATTCGTAGGCTTCATGGACGCCCTCGCGCCCGTCGGAACGGGGATCTTCAACGCGCATTTCATGGAGGCGCGCTCCGCGCCCCGCGTCTCTCCGGAGGCGAAGACGTCGTGGTTCGTGGATCTTGTGAAGGCCGCGACGGATCGCGGCGTCATCGTGACAGTGGAGAACGTGGATGAGCCGCCAGACGTCCTACGGAAGGTCCTCGACGCGGTCCCGGACCTGCGGCTCTGCCTGGACGTCGGGCATGCGCATCTCGACAAGCGGGCGGATGGCGGGCGGACGTACCTCGTCGCCCTCGCGGACCGCCTCGGACTCGCGCACATCCACGACAACCATGGAGGCCACGGCGAAGCGGGAGATGAGCACCTTCCGTTCGGCCAGGGGACGATCGACGTCGAGAGGGACGTGAAGGCGCTCAAGGCGCGCGGGTATGACGGCCACGCGACGCTCGAGATCTTCAAAGGCGACGTGGACGACAAGAAGGCGAGCCTGCGGAAGATGAGGCACTGGTCCAGATAGGGCTCGGCAGGTTGTCGCTTTTTCCCGCCGGCCGCCGCGCCTCCATGGAGCGTACAGTCTAATCGCAAAGGATTAGTCGCACGTGGCGATGGAGACGCAGGATGGACGTCCTCTCGGTGCTCTTCGAGGCGTTTTTTTGGATTCTCGTCATCCTCGCAATCTGGTTCCTCTTTGTTGAGACTGTCGTTCGAGCTGTGCGACACTTCGTTCACTTCCCCATCCCCGCGTTCATCACCCGTTTCATCGACAATCCCCTGCGACGGGCAATTCAACCGCCCGGCAGGGTGGTTGACTGGATCGGAATCAGCGGGGGGATGGAGGTCCTCGAAATCGGCCCGGGTCCTGGGACCTTCACGATGGAAGCGGCAAGGCGCGCGGGGGAGGCAGGGCACCTCGCCGCCGTCGACATCCAGCCGTCCGTGATCACGAAGCTTGAGACCCGTCTCCGCAAGGAGGGTATCAGAAACGCGACGACAAAGGTTGCGTCCGCCTATGAGCTGCCCTTTCCGGACCGCACGTTCGACCGGGCGTTCATGATCACCGTGCTGGCCGAGGTGCCCGACAAGAGAAGGGCGCTCCTCGAGATCGGGCGAGTCCTCAAAGACGACGGCCTATTGGCCATCGGGGAACTCCTCATCGATCCGGACTATCCGCGTCGCAAGACGGTGACTCGCTGGTGCAAGGATTCGAGCTTACGGCTGGTTGAAGAGCATGGCGGCGTGATGCACTATTTGCTCGCCTTCAGGAAAGCGGATGGGTAGCCCGCGAAAGGGCCGCTCGATCTCCCCGTCTCGATCCCGGAACGATACTGGATATAGATACCGCGGGAACGGCTGGCCTTCCGGTCGTCGGAACTCTCGGATTCCGCGGTGGTCGCGTGGGGATGTGGGTAGTTTCACCAATCCCTCCCCCGCATGGGACCTTATGGTTTCACGCCATGGTCAAGTGCCATGGGTCGCACCGTCCCCACATACCGCCTCCACCTGGAGTCGATCCTCAACGACTGGATGGACTATCGGCGGGCGTTGCGGGAGAAGGATCGCGAGGCCTTCGACCGCATCCTGAACAAAGCGAGGCAACACGCGAGCGCCGCGAGCTATTGCGCCCACATCGACCCGACGAACCTGGCCTTGCTGTCAGTCCTGCTGGAGATGGAGAAGGACCTCGAGGCGATGAGGCGGAGGCAGGAACCTTCTTCCATGGACCCGGATTCCCCACGCGATGGAGATCCGCAACGGTAGGCGAGAGGACCGGCCCGCAATCGAGCGGATCGCGAGAGCCTCCTTCGACCGCGTCTACGCCTTCTTCGCGATCCGCGGCGCGCACCGAGCGCGGCTCTTGCTGATCGCGGAGGATGACGGGAGTGTTGCGGGATTCCTGGAGGGAATGCTGTTCGACGGCGATCCGCCGATCGGCTACGTGTACTTCGTCGCGGTGGACCCCTCAATCCGGGAGAGGGGCATCGGTCGATCCCTTGTGGGGAAGGCCTTGGAACACTTCCACGAACGCCGGGCGACGCGGGTCTTTGCCGCGGTGCCGCGAGACAACGAGTCCTCGATGGGCTTGTTCGGATCCCTCGCCTTCCAGGAAGTGCCGCGCGGCGCACTGTGGCGCTGGTATCGCGGTCGAAGCCTCGGCGTGTGGATGCGGATGATGATCGCACCCCACGAGGCCCTCCTCATGCGCACTTTCACCGACCCCTCCCCCGCATCGGCTCAAGCGTCTCCGGGACCCTCGTCCTAGCACGAGGGAGACCGAACGCACGGCTGGATCATCGACGCGTACGGGGACTACGACCGCGATGCAATGGTCGTTTGGCTCTGGAACAAGCAGGGCGCGCACCGCATCGAGGACCCGCGGTTCGTGCCGACGTTCTTCCTGCACGCTTCGCCAAGCGAGCTGTCCGCAGTCCGTCGGCGAATTGAAATCCTCGACGGCGTGCGCGAGGTCCGGGAAGTTTCGCGACGCATCGCCTTGGAGGATGACGAGCCCAGGCCCGTCCTGGAGATTGTGCCGCGTCACTACCGCGATTTGCGGGAGATTGCGCACATCCTCGACTCGAACGGCGGGTACGTGGACCATCGTTTGTTCAACGTGGACCTGAGGTTCAGCCAGCGGTACGCAATGGAGCATGGCATCTTCCCGATGGGGCTCGTGCGCTACGCGAACGACGCATGGCGCGCGGAGGAGGAACACTTCGCCCTCGACTATCCGCTGCCTCCGCTGACACGGTCTCTCCTGGACATTCGCGTGGACAATCCGATGGGAATGCCGCGGATGCAGGACAAGTTCCTCGGGGCGCGCGTGGACGATGTGGAGATTGATGGGTCCGAAGAGGCAATCGTACGCGGGATTGAGGAAGTCGTGCGGTCGAAGGATCCGGATATCCTGCTCACGGACGGCGGCGACGCGTTCACGATGCCCTACCTCGCACGGAAGGCGGCGGAACTCGGTGTGGATCTTCAACTAGGCCGTGATCTGGACAGATTTGCAGAGCGCAAGGCGAAGTCCTACTTCACGTACGGAAAGATCGTCTACAAACCAGGGCAGTACATCCTCCGCGGTCGCCTGCACTTGGACCGCGGGCACTTCGCATATCGAGAGAGCGAGTTCGCGGGCTTGGCAGAATTGTCTCGTTTGTCGACCTTGACGCCACAAGAGCAAGCTCGGCTCACGCCCGGAACGGCAATCACCGCAATGCAAGTGAACCAGGCACATCGCGACGGATGCCTTGTCCTGTGGAAAAAGAACCGACCGGAGGAGTTCAAGACCGCAGAGAATCTCCTTCGAGGAGATCGTGGCGGATTCATTTTCGAACCCGAAGTCGGTCTGCACGAAGGACTCTACGAACTCGATTTTTCATCTCTATATCCGAACATCATGGTGAAATACAACATCTCGCCGGAAACCCTCGATTGTCGTTGTTGCGAGACCGACGGACACCCCGTCCCTGAATTGCAGTATCATCTCTGTGCACGTCGCATCGGTTTGATCCCGAGGATTCTCAAACCTGTGATTGAGCGACGCCGATATTACAAGAAAATGAAAAAAGAACCGGGACCTCTGCGAGAAATATATTCAGGTCGGGATACAATTCTGAAGTGGTTGAATGTTACGTGTTTCGGCTATACAGGTTACAAAAACGCACGATTCGGACGTATCGAGTGCCACGAGGCGATCAACGCATTCGCACGGGAGATTCTCGTGCACACGATGGAGATCGCGGAATCCCACCACCACGAAGTCGTCCACGGCATTGTCGACTCGGTCTGGCTCCGCCCAAAGCCCGACGCGGACGACATCCGCACGGTGCAGGACCACATCTCTGGTTCCATCGGTCTCCCGATCGAGCTCGAGGGCCGCTACAAGTGGATCGTCTTCCTCCCGTGCAAGACCACGGGCGTGGGCGCGCTGAACCGCTACTACGGCCTCTTCGAGAGCGATGAGTTCAAGCTCCGCGGGATTGAGCTCCGCAAGCACGACACCCCGGAGTTCATCAACATCTGCCAGGAGGCGATGCTCGGTGAACTCAGTCTGGCGTCGAACGCCGCGGAGTTCCGCGAGCGCATCCCGCGGGCCGTCGACATCCTCCGATGGACGGCGAAGTGCGTCCTCGACCGCGCGATCCCGGTCCACCAGTTCATCCTCACGAAGAACGTCTCCCGCACCCTCCCGGAGTACGTCGTCCTCACGGCCACCGCAGCCGCCCTGAAGCAGATGGAGAAGCGGGGCTTCAAGGTCGAGCCCGGTGAATCGATCCGCTACGTCCTCCTCGATGCCCGCGTCCGCGACTCCGAGCGCAAGGTGCGCGTCGCGGAGTTCCTCCAGGGGGACGAGGAGCCGGACGCATGGGAATACATCCGCCTCCTGTGCCGGTCCGGCCAGACCCTGCTCGCGCCGTTCGGATACACGGAGGAAAAGCTGTTCGCGATGTGCGAGGACCTCTCCGACGTCTCGATCGCGCATGGCCCGGAGCGGGCGATCGCCATCCAGGAGGACTACAAGTCGCAGTCGCGGAGCCACAGCCGCGCCCGCGGGGGCGTCGGATACAGGAAACCGTGGCGGGTCGTGGACGACGAGGTAGAGCCGGCGGACCTGCCCGCGGAGATTTGAAGGGGCGATGCGATGACCGCGCGTGTTCGCGGTCGGGATCGACCTCGCGTGGTCGCCCCGCAACAGATCGGGACTCGCTGTCGCAGAACGCGCGGGTCGGACTTGGCGGCTGCTTGACGTGCACGACGCCCTCGGGGACAACCGCGAGATCCTCGCGCACATCGAGAAGCACGTCGGTCCTGAGAAGGCGATCATCGCGATCGACGCGCCCCTCGTCGTGCCGTATCGTACGAGAGGGCGCGAAGGCGACCGGATCGTCACCCGCGTGTTCGGACCGAGCGAGGCGGGCGTGTACCCGGCGACGAGGAAATACATGGGTCGATACGGCGCGAAACGCATCTGGGACCTCGTCCGGGACTTGGGGCGTCTGGGCTACCGCCACGACTGCCGAATCCACCCGGAAACCGAGGCGCGCCAGTTCTTCGAGACGTATCCGCATGCGGCATCCGTGGCCCTGTTCGACTTGGAGAAGACGCTCAAGTACAAGGTCCGCCAGGGACGGTCCTACGAGACACGGTGGGCGGCGTTCCGCGAATATGAGAAGCACATTCGTGGCCTTCGCGCATGCGATCCGGCGTTCGATGACGTCGACATATTTCTCGATCCGGACGTCTCGCGAAGGAAGGGCAAGGCCCTCAAGGAATATGACGACCGCCTCGACGCAATCCTGTGCGCATACATCGCGGCGTACTACTGGACATGGGGCACTCGTTGCTGTGCGATCTTTGGCACGCTGGAGGGCGGATACATCGTCACGCCGATGAACGCGCGCCTTGCGAGGCGCATCCCCCGCAACTCGCCGTTCGTCACGTACGATGGGGGAACAGGCGGCCGAATCAGTCGAGGGTGAGTGGTTCCTCGGACAGGCCCTCGCTTGCGGCGACGAGCTTCGTCACGCGCTGCTCCGCCTTCGACAACAGGTCGTGGCAGCGACGGTACAGGACGAGCCCCTCCTCGTATGCGGTCAGGGCACGGTCCAGCGGGAGATCCCCACGGGAGAGTTCCTCGACCTTCGCCTCCAGGGCCGTGAGGGCATCCTCGAAGGACATCTCGTCGGTCATGCGACCTCCGTTCGATCGACGTGAGCGTGAATCCGACCGTCTTGCAGGCGGACCAAGATGGGGTCTCCGCGAGTCAGCTCGCAGGCCCATGGGATCACGGATCCTTCCGGGCGCGACACGATCGCGTAACCGCGACCCAAGGTGGCGAGGGGGCTCAACACATCGAGCCGCCGACCGAGGGCCTCGAGTCTCTCCCGTTGCCGCGTCAGATCGCGACGGCCTGATTGGAGCAGCGACCGTGCCGCAGCTCCGAGTCGCACACGATTCGCGTCGACGTCCCGGCGGAGACCGCGCGGCGTCAGGCGTTCACCGACGGCCGCGAGGGACTCGGCGGCCTCCCGCAGCCGATCTCGGATCGCCTCCACGATCCGTTTCCGAAACCTTTGCACGTCCGACGTGACCTCGAGGAGGTTCGGCGAGACGAGCTCTGCCGCGGCACTCGGGGTCGCCGCCCGCATGTCCGCCACGAAATCCGCGATCGTCACGTCCGTCTCATGGCCGACCGCGCTCACGACAGGCACCGAACAAGCGGCAATCGATCGCGCGAGGCCCTCGTCGTTGAAGGCCCACAGGTCCTCGAGCGAGCCACCGCCCCGAGCGAGGATCACCACGTCCACCCGCGGCCCGACATCCTCAAGGGCCCTCCGGAGGCTCACGGCGGCCTCGGGCCCCTGCACGAGCGCGGACGCGACCACCACGTCGGCCAAGGGATCGCGACGGCGCAGGATTGTGAGGATGTCATGGAGGACGGCCCCGCGTTCCGACGTCACCACTCCGATCCGGCGGGGGAACCTCGGGAGGGGACGCTTGCGTGCGGCATCGAGGAGCCCCTCCGCCTCGAGCTTCTTGCGCGTGCGCTGAAACGAAGCCCAGAACGCTCCAATGCCGGCGGGTGTGAGGGCACGGACGACAAGCTGCACGTCGCCCTTGCGCTGGAACAGGTCGACGTCTCCAGACGCGACGACGTCCATGCCGTCCTCCAGATCGAAGCCGAGCGCTTCCGCTTCCTCCCGGAATAGGACACAGCCGATCTGAGCGTTCGCATCCTTCAACGTGAAGAACACGAGGTTCGATGGCGCCCGTTGCACGTTGCTCGTCTCGCCGCGGACGAGGACGCGGCTCAGGAGGGGATTGCCGCGGACCGTGTCGCGAAGGAGGCGGGTGAGCTCCGACACGGTCAGGGCGCGCGGCACGTCAGGGGTGTATTCCCTCGCAGGCGAGATCGCGCCAATCGTTTCCATGGAAGTGGCCACGTCACGTGGACGTGAGGTTATCAACGAGCGCGGGAGGGGTAGGCGAAAGTGTTCCGACCCATTACTTGGCCTGGAGAAGATCCTTCGCCGTGAGGAGCGCGCGGAGCCGCACGCCGATCGCCCGGAGATTCTCCGTCCCGCCTTCCTCGCGGTCCACGACCGCGACGACGTCCGCGATCGTCGCGCCGTGTCCCCGCATTCGTTCGATTGCACCGCGTATAGTGCCGCCAGTCGTGACGACATCCTCGACGAACAACACGCGTTCCCCCGCGCGCAGCTCCCCTTCGAACTCCTTCATCGTGCCATGTTCCTTCGTCGCCTTGCGCACCATGATGAACGGCTTCCCGGAGGCGAGGCTGACCGCCGCGACGATCGGCACGGCGCCGAGCTCCACGCCCGCGATGCGCTCCGCGGTCCGCGCATACGGGGCCATTCCGTCTCCCATCATCCGGAGCAGATCCGGTCGGGTTACGGCCTTCTTGATGTCCACGTAGTACGTCGATGTCTTCCCGGATGCGAGGGTGAAGCTCCCGAACTGCACGGCACCGCATCCCACGAGGCCTTTGAGGAGCGCCGTGCGGTCGAACTCACCAGGGCTCATGCTTCTTCCCGATCCGATACCCGAGGATGTTCACCGCCCGATGCAGGGCCGGCGTGATAAGGATGATGGCCCCGAGGCCGAGGAGCGCGTCCCCTTCGAAGAATCGGCGGATGGACCACGCCGGGATGAGGACACTGAGCACGAGCGCACCGAGGACGAAGTCGTACTGGTCTAGGCCGGGTGACTTCGCGCCGCGCGGTCTGTGCATCCGCCGCTTCACGAATGCGCCGGCGAGATCGCCCAGGAGCGCGCCGAAGGCGAGGAGCGCGGACACCACGAAGGCATCGGCCGGCGTGCCGAAGGACCACGTCGACGTGGGGGCGAGTGCGTTGATCGGGAGGGTCAGCAGGAGACCCAAAATAGCGCTCGCAAGTGTCCCGCCCGCGAGGCCACGCCACGTCTTGCCGTCCCCGAACAGGCGCTCCCCGTCCCGCAGGGTCCGGCCGAAGTCGATCGGCGCGCCGCCGCCGAAGACGACGGCCATGGGGTTGGCGACGTAGGCCGGGAGGAAGAACCACAGGGCCTGCGGGATTGCCTCCCAGGACATCGCCGCGCGAAGGTACCGCCCTCGCATATACCTAACCGACGGCTCGGAGCGCGACACCCTATCGAGCCTGATAATCTCCGCGCCAGCGTATTATAGCGAGAGGCGACCTCGTCCGTCGTTCCGACCATGGACCGCTTGAAGACGTACGTCGAAGGCTTCGACGAGGCCCTCGGCGGCGGCATCCCGCGCGGGTCCCTCGTCCTCGTCGCCGGGACGCCGGGGACGATGAAGACGGCCCTGACCTTCTCGATCATCTACGAGAACGTCAAGGCCGGCTCGAAGGCGCTGTACATCTCCCTCGAGGAGAGCCAGGAGGACCTGCGCGCCGCGATGGCGGATCTCGGGATGACGAACCTCGACGACATGGAACTGTACATCCTCGACATCGGGCGCATCCGGCTGGAACACAAGGACGAGGAACTGTCGAAGAACTGGCTCGACGTCCTGCAAAAGTACATCGAGCAGCGCGTGCGGATGAACGGGTTCGATCTGGTGGCCCTCGACAGCCTCGCGGCCCTGTACAGCCTGAGCCGCCTCGACAACGCACGGCGGGACCTGTTCCACTTCTTCGGGTTCCTGAAGTCCCTCGATGCGACATGCTTCCTGATCTCCGAGGTGCCGTCGGGGAGCAACGGCCGGCTCAGCACATTCGACGAGGAGTTCCTCGTGGACGGAATCCTGTACCTGCGGCACTTCGAGAAGGGCGAGACCGACGTGCAGCTGCGCCTGCGGTGCGTGAAGATGCGCCGGGCGCGGCACGAGCACGGCTCCTTCGCGCTGATTCGGAACAACGGTCATTTCCAGATCACACGTGCGATCTCAGAGTGACGTCTTCTGGAGGAGCTTGAGGAGCGCCTCCGCATACTTCGCGGCAAGCTTCGCGTTCCCGAAGGTCTTCGTCGCGGCCGCGCGGTTCTCCTCGATCGCCTCGACGGTCTTCACGAGGACCGAAACGACGTCCTTCCCCGGCGCCCGCCGGAAGAGCGCGGCGATCGACGTGTCCTCGCCCGCCATGACCACGAGCCGTCCGACCGGGAGGTGCAGCACGAACGTACCGCGCGTCCTTCGGGCGGATTCCCGGCGGACCATCTCCGCGATGGCGGGCTCGTCCAGGTACGCCGTCTCTCCGGCCTTCGCGAGCACCTCGCGCCCCTTTCGCTGAATCACGAGGGCAATCGCGTTCGATTCCCGATCGCGCGCGGCGAGCTCGGACCAGAACGCCGCCTGGAGGGAGAGGGAACGCAGACGCCGTCGGAGCGACGCCATCGCCTCCCGATCGCGGCTCCGCGCCAGCTCGCGGAGGGTCGACTCGACCTCCTTCGCTTCCTTCGGATGGAGCAGATGCCGGAACGTCTGGAACTCCTGCGCGAGCGCGTCGAGCTCCGTCGAGGCGCGCGGCCGGCTCGGCTCCGGCGGAGGCAGCTCGGGCGACGAATCGTTCGCGGACAGAATCGGCATCTCCTGCTCGATCAGGTCGACCGCGTCGGCCAGGCTCTTGTCGGGGTGGCGCAGCAGGGCGTCCATGACCGTGTTGCCATGGCCCGCCAGCTCCCAGCGGAGCAGCTTGAGCGCTGCTTCGTCCCGCTTCGCCATCCCTTCTCCCGGGTGGAAGGTCCTCGCGCTACAAAAGCATTCCTTACCGCGCGGCAAGACGCGATACCCGTCTTACATCGTGTGAATATCTTGCTCGATAACCGGGTCGCCATCCCTTTATAACGTGCATTTCGTCGTGCGAACACGATGGATGTCGAGGTGCCCCTTCTCCAGACGTACATAGAGGGCCTCGATCGTGCCCTGTGTGGAGGGATCCCAAAAGGCAGCACGGTCCTCGTCGCCGGGACGCCCGGGACGATGAAAACGTCCCTCGTGCTCTGGACGATGCACGAGAATGCCCGGCGGAACGGGACGAAGTCCCTGTACGTCAGCCTCGAGCAGGCAATGGACAGCCTGAAAGCCGGCGCCGTGCGGATGGGGATGAAGGAGCTCCATGAGGCGCAGGTGTACATCCTCGACATGGGGCAGCTGCGTCTCGGCCTTCACCGCGCGGAGGCGTCGAAGGACTGGTTCACGATCCTCCTCGAGATCATCAAGGAGGCCGTCAACTCGAGCGGCTATCAGGTCCTCGCGCTGGACAGCCTCGAGGCGCTCTACGCCCTCTCGGACCTGAAAAGCCCGCGGCGGGAGATGTTCCACTTCCTCAGCGCCCTCAAGGAACTCGGCCTGACGACGTTCCTGATCACGGAGACGCCGTTCGGCTCGACGCGGCTCGCGGAGTGGGGGGAGGACTTCATCGCGGACGGCATCCTGCATCTGCGTCACGTGGAAATCGGCGAGACGGAGGTTCAGCTCCGCCTGCGGTGCGTGAAGATGCGGTGGATGAACGTCGACCACGACGCCCTGGCGCTGAACCACGACGGACAGAAGTTCTTCGTCACCCACGTGATCTCGAAGAAGAAGTGACGCGCTCGACCCGTCATAACAGTGGACCCCGCGCGCCGACGGAAGGGTTTTCAACAGGAACCGCCGTGGTGAATGCGTGGAACCCGGAACGGTCGACCGATGGATCTCGTTCGAGTTGGGCCGGCTGAATGCGGGGCTCGTCGTCGAGAAGAAGAGCCTCGCCCGCCTGCGGGCGGAACCGCGTCCGGCATGTCGAACGCGGGAGGGGGACGAGCACCCGTTCGAGCCGGAGATCCTGACGCGTTACGCGGCCGCCTTGACGGCGGAGGAGGCGGAGGGGCTACGCCTGCCCATCACGCTGATCGTGTCCGGGGACCTCGAGGACAGCGCGTACCTCACGGACGAACTCGCGGCGAAGGCGATCCGGACGATTGAAGGCTTCGGGGCCGCGTTCTCGTATCGCGTTGAACGAATGATCCTGCCGCACGCGCTCGCCGTGGACATCGTACGCCGACACGGGGGCGCCGTGCAGCTCGCGTTCGGCTAAGGCTTACTTCGGCTCCTCGGCCTTCTCGCGGCGGGACACCCAGAAGTCCTCGGGGACGTCGTCGTAGACGGACGACATGCGCCCCGCCTCTTCCTTGACGCGCTGGGCTTCGACGAGCTCGGCGATCCGGTCCTTCCGGAACATCCAGTAGTGAATCCGCCACTCCCGCCCGTCGTAGAGGGTCGTCTCCTCCCGCTCCGTCGTCAGGATTCCGGAGTCCTCGAGCATGTAGAACGCGTCCCGGTCCTCCGGCTCCAGGACGTTGTCGATGATTCGCTCGGAATAGCCGAAGAAATTGAGGACGTGCTGGGCCATCGCCCGGGCCTCTTCCTCCTTCATCCCGGTCCGGTCGATCGAGTTCTTGATCGCCCGCGTGAGGTCGTCGACCGTGAGCGTCCCGGCGGGGCCTCGCTCGGACTTCGTCTTGATAGCCATGGGTCGCCTCGGTCCGTTCGTATGGGGGGCAGGGGCTATTTAACTGTTCTGCGCAGACGTCTTTCGTTGATTATCAGGTTTCCGGCCTGCACGGCCGAACGCCGCGCGTTCGGGAACCGACACGGTCCCTGAGCGGATGCAAGCGACGTTCCGAAAGGTTAAACGCGCCGACCACGCATGACGTCGTCAGGATGGCAACGGGTGTGGGCGTGGAGTGGGTCCGGACCTCCAAGGGCAGCGAAGCCGCGAAGCCCCCGGAGGATCTCGAGGCGGAGCTGCGGGAGCTCCGCGATGAAGTCCGCCGCCTGAGGGAACAGATGGCGGCCTTGGCCACGGCGTCCGCGCGCCCCGCTCCCGAGGACGAGCGGATCCCGACGTACGTGGAGCGACTCGACGCCGCGATCGAGGGCGGTGTGCCCCGCGGCTCGGTGATCGCAATCACGGGTCCCGGCGGGTCCATGAAGACGTCCCTGGCCCTGTACATCCTCTCGCGGAACCGGGCTGCGGGCCGACGTGGGGTCTACGTGACCGTCGAAGAGAGCCGGGACTCGATCCTCCGTACGATGCGCCACCTCGGCCTCGGGACGGAGGAGGATTTCATCGTCGACATCGCCCGCCTGCGGCTCGAACACGAGGGCGCGGAGGAGGTCCGCGACTGGCTCCGCGTCCTGCGGGATTTCCTCGAGCGTCGGCATTCGCAGAAACAGACGTCCATCGTGGTAATCGACACGCTCGATGTGCTCGCGTCGATGGCCCATCTCGAGGACATCCGGAACGACTTGTTCTACTTCTTCCACTTCCTCCGGTCCCTCGGCGTCACGACGTTCGTCGTCGCGGACCAAGATCCCGTTCGCCCGGGGGTCGCCCATGACGTGACGTTCCTCGCGGACGGCGTGTTCGAGCTTCGTTTCAGCGGCGCGGGCGAAGGCAAGGTGCAGCTCCTTCTCCGGTGCGCGAAGATGCGCCACACGAACCATTCGAGGGACTACTTCGTGCTGACGTACAACAAGGCGTTCGCTGCGAGGGCCTACGAGACCCCGCGACCGGCCCGGTGGCGTCGACGCCGCGCGTGATCAGAAGGCGCCTTTGATCTTCGCGCGGTCGATCTTGATCCCGGCCGGCGTGGCCATGAGGAGGTTCTTCCCCACGACGGCCACATCTCCGCCGCAATCTCGGACCGCGTTCTTCATCTCCGCCGTGATCCGCTTCAGCGCGAGCTCATCCGACGAGAGGCTCGAGAAGTCGATGAGCAGGATGTTCCCGTTGTACACATGGGTCGTCAAGTCGCTGACGTCCTCGTAGCGATAGACCTCCGCGACCTTGACCAGGTGTTCCACGGGCTCTCCCAGCGCACCGCCTTCGCCCTCGAAGGCCAGCTCGCCCAAGTCGATGTACGTATCCGCCTCGGCGGCGGCGCCTTCCGCAAGTCGCCTGAATGGCTTTTTGATGAAGGCCATCCCACATCCCTTCTGCGGCGCCCCATAGCCAACACCACGAATTTAAAGGTATCGCGCGGGTCGTCGCGGTGACGCCGGATGATGCAAGAATTATTCGAATGGTCATATCATAACTGTGTCCTTTTCTGCCACGGATGGGTCTAACGTCACAACGTTTAAGAAGGAAAGGCCTCTGACGCTCCCCCGCCAATGGCCTACGACGTCATCATTGTGGGGGGTGGGCCGGCCGGGCTCACCGCGGGCGTGTACGCCCGAACGAGGAAGATGTCCACCCTGATACTCGAGGCCCAGGCAATGGGCGGACAGCTCGCGTGGCTGTATCCGACGAAGTCCGTGTACGATTATCCGAGCTACATCGCAATCGAGGGCGGGGAGCTCGGCGACCTGTTCACGCTCCACTCGCGGGAGAGCGGCGCGGAGATGCGCAACGAAGAGGTCGTCGACATCGAGCGGCATCCGTCGGGCTTCTCCATCCTCACGCGGCAGGGCCACGCGTACGAGGCCCGCGCAATCATCCTCGCGATGGGGATGGGACTCTTCGAGCCGAAGCGACTCGGCGTGCCAGGCGAAACGGAGTTCGAAGAACGGGGCGTGGAGTATCGGGTGCGGGACCGCCACGATTTCAAGGACAAGACGGTCCTCGTGGTCGGCGGCGGCGACAGCGCGCTGGAGATCGCTCTCGAGATCGTCGCGCTCGCGAAGAAAGTGACCTTGGTCCACCGGCGCGAGGAGTTCCGCGCGATGGAAAAGAGCGTCGAGGCGGTCATGAAGAACCCGATTCAGGTCGTCTTCAACGCGGAGGTCACGAGCATCGAGGGCGGCGACCGGGTGGAGCGGGCGATCGTGTACGACAACCGCACGCTCAAGAAGAAGATCTTCGAGGTCGACGCCATCCTGGTGAACATCGGCTTCGAGCCGAAGACGACGCCCCTGCCAAAGTGGGGCATCGAGCTTGAGGGGGAGCGGCTCATCAAGGTCCGCGCGGACATGTCGACGTCGGTCCGCGGGATCTACGCGTGCGGCGACATCGTTTCGTATCCCGGCAAGGACAAGCGCATCGTGACGGGCTGCGGCGAGGCCGTGACGGCCGTCATGTCGATCTACAAGTATCTCAAGCAGCCGTACTGGGCCTGAAGCGGCTGGAGGGGCGAGCGGGTCAGGCCTCCTCTTCTCCGATATGCCACATCTCGTCGCCGACGTGATGGAGCGTCTCGATCGCCTTCCCCTTCTTCTCCCGTGCCATCGTCGGGCCGTCCATGATCGCGCGGCCCACGGCGAGCGGCTGCTTGTTCCGTTCGTCCCGGATCCAGACGAAGTCCCCGACGCCGATTTCGGCATCCGCCTCGACGATCCCAGGCGCCATGATGTCTGCGCCGTTGTAGATGAACCGAATCGCGCCCATGTCCACGGTGACGGCGTGACGCGAGGCCGGGAATGCGAGGAGGCCGCGGACCGTCGGCGCGATCCCGTCGCCGACGAGCAGGGCGAACGCCTCGTTCTCCCGAAGGAGGAGGCGATAGGGACCCGCCTCCGCCTCGTCGATGGGCGTGTCCGAGGGGACCGCCATCCCGAAGTCTGCGTTCAGCCTGTCGAGCCAATCGGAGACCTCTTTCCGACGGAGCCGGGTCCTGCGTCGGACCTTGAGGGCCATCGGTCGGTGGATGGACGCGCGGGACATAACCCTTCGCGAAGAGGACTGTTTTATCTATTCTTCAATATGGATAATAATGGCCTGAAATCACGCGGCAGCTGTCGCCCCGGAGCGGAGGCGGACCGCGCGGCCGTGAGTCGGGTCCAAGTTAAGCGCGTGATCGAGCATCTTCTGCGCGCGGGCCTCCTGGCCGAGTGAGCGCCATGCGAGGGCCGCATCGCACCACGTGTCCGCATCCCCGGGGTTCAGGCCCAGGGCCGCGTCGAACGCGGCGACCGCGTCCTTCGCGCGGCCCAGGTCCATGAGGATGCGGCCTTTGCGCCGGTACACGATATCCCGAGCGTCCTTCGCGGCGCGGAGCGCGGCATCGCAGGCTCCGAAGGCCTCCTCGGACCGATCGAGAGATACCAGGAGGTCCGCCTGGAGCAGGAGCGCCTCCGCACTCGGCGATTCGATCGCTCCAATCGTAAGCAGGGCGTCCTCCCTGCGGCCGAGGACGTCAAGGCAGCGAGCGATCTCCACGTGCGCGTCCGGCCCCGCGCCGGCTTCCACGGCGGTGCGCAACAGCTCCGCGGCCTCCGAGGCGCGGCCGAGCGAGAGGGACGCGCGGCCCGCCATGAACCAACCGCGAGGATCCTTCGGGTACGCCGTGCGGGCCTCGTCCGCGGGGACGAGGGCATCCGCGGCTCGGCCGAGACGCAGCAGGAGCGCGGACAGGTGGATGAGCGGGTCGACGCCGTGGCCTTTCGCCGCGGACGCCGCGTACGCTTCGATCGCCTCGTCGACCCGCTCCAGGTCGTCGAGGAGCCGCCCGTAGTGGAACAAGATCTCTGGATGGTCGGGTTCGAGCTTCAGCGACTCGCGGAACGAGTCGAGGGCCTCCTCGTAGCAGCGTTCCGCCTCGAGGGCGTTCCCCATCTCCTCGAGAATCTTCCCGCGGAAGACCCATGCCTCGTCGTACGCGCCGTTCAGAATCAGCGCGTTGTTCAGCGCGTCCCGGGCCTCCTCGAGGCGGCCGAGATGGTAGAGCGCCTCGGCCTTCGCCATCCACGCGTGGTCATAGTTCGGGTTCAGTTCGAGACTCTGGCTGATCAGCTCGAGGCCCTCCTCGTGCCGGCCGAGGTTGTCGAGCGCGTGACCCTTTGCGTACAGGGCGTAGTCGAAGTCCGGCTTGATCTCGAGGCTCTTGTCGTGGTACGTCAGGGACTCCGCGTGGCGCCCCATCTTGTTCAGCGCGTTCCCGATGTTGTTCCACGCAATCTCGTACTCCGGGTTTATCTCGAGGGCCTTCTCGAAGTACGGGATCGACGCGTCGTAGCGGCCGAGGTTGTACAGCGCGTTGCCGAGGTTGTTCCAGAGGACCTCGTCCCCCTCATCGAGCCCGATCGCCTTCTCGTACGCGTCGACGGCCTCCTCGAGCCGGTTGATCCCGTGGAACGTGTAGCCCTTGTTGTACCAGGCCTGCTTGTACGTCGGGTTGAGTTCGAGTGCCTTGTCATAGCAACGCAACGCCTCGTCGTGGATCCCGAGCATGAAGAACGTGAAGCCTTTGTTGTTCCAGGCCTCCTCGTTGTCCGGATCCGTGGCGATCGCGCGGTCGTACGCCTCGATCGCTTCCTCGTACCGCTCGAGGGCGTACAGGGCGTCGCCGAGGCCCGTCCACGCGTCTGTATCGTTCGGATTCAGGGCTGTCGCGGCCTTGTACGCGTCGACCGCCTCCTCGATCTTGTTCAGTTCCTCGAGTAGGTTTCCGCGGCGCGTCCAGGTCACCGTAATCTCCGTGTCCGCCCGCACTAGCGCGTCGTACGCCTGGAGCGCAGCCTTCGTCCGGCCGAGGTGCGTGAGCACGAGCGCGCGGTCGTACAGGGCGTCCGGATAGTCCGGCCGGACCTGCAGGGCGCGGTCGTAGACCACGAGGGCCTGTTGAAACTGCCCGAGCTGCGCGTACGCGTTTCCGAGGTTGTACACGGCGATCTCGTACTTCGGGTTGAGTTGCATCGCCCGCGTGTACGCCTGGATCGCGTCCTCGTGCCGCCCGAGGCCGTCGAGGGCGACCCCTTTGTTGTTCCACAGGATGTGGTCCTCGTAGTCGAGGGCCGAGGCGCGTTCGTAGCAAGCGAGGGCGTCCGCGAACTCATGCGCGTCGCAGTGGGCATTCCCGCGGAGGAACTCCGCCTCGCCCCGGGCGAGGTCCCCCGCCGCGGGCAGGTCCAGCATGGCGAAGGCCAGGGGGAGGGCCATCGGGGCGCATCAGGTGCGGACGCGCTTTAAAGGTTCCGCGGTCGAGGTCAGGGATGAGAGCATCGCGTCGCTCAGGTCGTCGGATTTAAGTAGATTCAGTCCGTTGGTCCCGGTTTGGGGAGACCGTTCGTGTCGACGATGGACGTAGAGTCCTTCTCGAAGACGAAGGCAATGGAGTTGCCACGCAATGTCGTCGTGGGCCATGATGCGCTCCTGCAAGTTGGCGAAGTGTGCGCGTCCCTGAAGCTCGGGAAGCGCGCGCTCCTCGTGGCCGATGACACGACGATGAAGATTGCCGGCGCGACGGTGGAAAAGGAGCTCGCGTCGCGGAAGATCAAGACGGCACAGTTCCTCATCCCGGACGCCACGTGGGACGAGGTCGTCGAGGCGGAGCAGCGGATCCGAAAGGGGAACATCGATTTCGCCCTCGGCGTGGGGGGCGGGCGGCCGATCGACGTGGCGAAGTGCGCGTCCTTCAACGCCGGCGTGCCCTTCGTCAGCGTCCCGACCGCCGCGAGCCACGACGGCGTCGTGTCGTCGCGCGCCTCGATCACGAAGGGTGGGGAGAAGGTGAGCCTCGCCGCGCAGACGCCAATCGCCGTGATCATGGACACGGGAATCATCGCGGAATCGCCCTTCCGACTGCTGGCCGCGGGGTGCGGGGACATCATCTCGAACCTCACGGCGGTGAAGGACTGGGCGCTCGCGCGGAACCTGCGGAACGAGTATTACTCGTCGTACGCCGCCTCGCTGAGCGAGCTCGCGGCGCGCCTCGTGATCGAGAACGCATCGACGATCAAGCCGCGCCTCGAGGAGAGCGCCTGGTTCGTGTGCAAGGCCCTCGTGTCCTCGGGCGTCGCAATGTCCATCGCGGGATCCTCTCGACCCGCGTCCGGGAGCGAGCACAAGTTCTCGCACGCGCTCGACAAGGTCGCGAAGAAGCCCGCGCTGCACGGGGAGCAATGCGGAGTCGGGACGATTATGATGATGTACCTCCACGGCGGGAACTGGCAGGAGGTACGGGACGCGCTCCTCGCGATCGGCGCGCCGACGACGGCGCGGGCGCTCGGGGTGACGGACGAGGAAGTCGTCGAGGCCCTCTACCACGCCCACGAGACGAACAAGGAGCGGTATACGATCCTCGGGGACGAGGGATTGACCTTCGACGCGGCTGAGCGTCTCGCGCACATCACGAAGGTCATCTGAATCCGAGGGCCCCCGCACGGTGTGCGGTTCCATCTAGATGTCGGCACCCGCGAGGACCCCGAACCGGTCGAGGGACTGAACGAGTTCCGCCGCGAACGCGTCCGCGTCGATCGAGAGGCCGTATCGGCGGAAGTACACCTGCAACGCGCTGAGCCCCTGGACCAGCGCGGTCCGCGCCTCCGTGAGGCGGATCCAGGGTGACGCGCCTGTGCGATCGACCCGGATCGCCTCCGAGAAATCGATCAACCAGGGATCGCCCTCGTGGACGAGCACATTGAACGCGCTCAGGTCACCGTGCACTACGCCGGCCGCCGTGAGGCGACGGACGCCGTCCAGGACGCGGGCCAAGAAGTCTTCGGGATCGCCGAGGCGGACATCCTTGAGCCGCGGCGCGGGACCTTCGTCGTTCCCGAGGTACCGCATCGAGAAGCGATTCTCGACGCGCCGCGCTGGCGTCGGCACGAGGACGCCGCCTTTCCACGCCTGTCGCATCATCTCGTACTCGTGGGCCGCGCGCCAGCCCATCGAGTCGAGCTTGATCGGCCGGCCGCCGCGGTGCGACGTGCGGTACAATCGGTACGATTTGACGGCGAGCGGCGCGCCGTTGTACCGCGCGAGGTACACGTTCGCTTCCTTGCCTGCACTGATCAGGCCCACGACTTCCGTCGCGAGCCCTGCAGAGAGGATGGACTCCACGACCGTGCGGTGGTCCGGCTCCTCGAAGGAGAGGGTCCCGGACTTGATGCGCCACTCGACGCTCGAATCCAGATAGGGATCGTTCGGCATTGACTTCGGCTTCGTTTCATCGGAACGGCATTCACAGAGCAAGCTCACGAACGCCGGGACGCCGAAGCGAGATCAGGCGGTTCCCGGCGCGGCTTGGAAAATCCATTCGGACGTCATCACCGGGAACCTCCTGGCCCTACGGACCGATCCGGGCCAATGTCTGCCGCCGCATGAATCTGCCGGTGTCAGAACGGCGGGAGGACGCTCAGCACGAGCGCGAGGGCGAGGAGCGCCAGGCCCGCCAGGGATTCGATGGCCAGAGGCTTCCGGGCACGGGCCAGGGAGCGATCGCGAGCCTCCTCGCGGGACGTCGGACGCGCGTACCGCGACGGCACGTAGTAGTACGGATTGCGGTAGACGGCCGTCTCCGGCATTGCGGTGCCGGACGGCAAGCCGGTCAGGAAGAGGAGGACCCCCGTCATGAACAGGAGCAGACGGAAAGCCGTGCCGAAGCCCAGGGGAATCACCCTGGCTAGGACGAAGGCCGCGAGGAAGTCCGCGAGGGCGCCGATTCCGAAGAATAGAAGGAATCGTGTGCGCTCGTCCCGAAGCCACCGCATGTCGTTAGGAACCGTCTCGTTCCATCTTCAACGTGCGGTGGGCATCCCGCGACGGTGACCCTTAAGCTGCGCAGCGCGTTAGCTTGTGCGGGAGGCCGCCGTCGTGGTCCAGATCACCCTCGTCGGCGAGAGGCAGGCGCAGGTGGGCCACGAGTTCGTGTATCGCGGGCCTCAGCCGGAATGCGGCCCGTGCCGGGTCCGAGGCGCGTGTCTGAACCAGGATCTCGGGAGACAATATCGGGTCGTCCGCGTTCGGGATGTCGCCCACCCCTGCCTCCTGAACGAGGAGCGCGTACGAGTCGTCGAGGTCGAGACGATGCCACCGCCCGTGAGCCTTCCTGCCCGGGCGGCGGTGGAGGGGGCCCTTGTAGCGTACGAGAAGATCGTATGCGCGAACGCCGCCTGTCCGAATTACCGCACCTGCCATCCGATTGGAATCGAGCCCGGGATGAAGCTCAAGGTCGTCGATCTCGGCGAGGAACTCGACTGCCCGCTCGGCTACAGGCTTTCATCCGCGAGCGTCGCGTACGCGGACTGACCCGGGGGGCCGTGATGAAAGCGTCCCTCCCGAGGCGAATGACGCTCCACGCAATCGAGGCTGCGGTACTGACCCGCGGGTATCGCGTGGAGCGCGAGACGTTCGACCTCGTGGCGTTCAAGTCCCTGTACAACGGGAAGCGGTTTCACATGCGGCTGGAGACCCACGGCCTCGAGCGGGTCCCGAAGGGATCAGAGATCGACCTCCACGTGGACTTCATGCGCGAGGTGAAGGGATACCACGGGTCCGTGGCGGAGTCCGAGAAGATCGCGATCGAGATGGCGGAGCTGCTCGGCGCGCTGAAGATGCAGGATCCGGAGCGGTCGCGGCCCCGTGTCCAGTGTCCGCAGTGCGGAAAAGAGTTCGGCCACGAGGCGTTCCGCGCCCACCGCGCGGTCGTCCACGGGCGCTAGAGCAGGTCGCGGCTGTAGACCGTCCGGCCGCCCGTGCGGAAGCCTATCTTCTTCCAGAACGCTGTGGCGCCCTCGTTCTTCGGGAAGACCTCGAGGTCCAATCGGTCGATCCGCATCGCCTTCGCTTCTTCCAAGAGCCGCGTCGCGAGGGCGCGGCCGACGCCTTTGCGACGCAGCGTCGGATCGACGAAGAAGTCTTGGATCACGAGGACCCGCCCGAGTTCCGCGGACGGTTGATAGACGGCAAGGGCGACGCCCACGGCCGCCCTCTTCTCCCGTGCGATGAGAAGGACGCCGGGGAAGCGGTTTCGCAGGTGCTGTTCGACGGCCCAAGAGATCCGCTCAGGCCGCGCCTTCACGCCCTCCGATTCGTGATACGCGGCGATGAGGCGTTCGACATCGGCCCGGTCCGTCGGATTCGCGCGGTCGACGAGGACCATCGGGGGCCGGCCACCGCCCGCAAACGTATAAGGATTACTCCCGCAAGCGGGCGACCGCCGAGCCTCCCCCGGCCCGAGCACATGTCCAAATTTTTTTTCGCGGGCAAACAGACACGGATCAGAACAGGACAACGCGGACGACTTCGCCCTTCTCCACGAGGTCCACGTTCGCCGGGATCTCGATGTAGCCGTCCGCGTGGGCCATCGATGTGATCGCGCCGCTCTCCTTGTACGCCGGCACGGCCTGGCCGTCGACCACGCGGACCGTGTGGAACTCCACGCGGCCAATCGTCGATACGTGGCGTTTCGCGAGCGGCAGGTCGACGATCTTCTCGTGGGCTGCCGGCAACCGGGCCATCCGCCGCACCATGGGCGCGAGGATCATGTAGCAGTTGCTCAAGCAGGACGTCGGGTAGCCGGGCATCCCGAGGACCCCCTTCCCGTCCACGCGGCCCAGGACCGTCGGCTTCCCTGGCTTCACAGCGATCCCGTGGAAGAGGATGTCGCCCATCGATTGCAGAGCGTCCATGATCAGGTCCTTCTCACCGACGCTCGAACCGCCGGAGAAGACGACGAGGTCCGCCTTCCGCACGGCGCCGCGGATCGCCTTGCGGATCGCATCGAGGCGGTCTGGGATGCGGCCGAGGGGGATCGGCGTCCCGCCGTTCTCCCGCACGACGCTCGCCATCGTCAGGGAGTTGATGTCGTACACTTGGCCGGGCCGGATCGGCCGGCCTGGTGGGACGACCTCGTCCCCCGTTGTGAGGATTGCGACGCCTGGTCGTTCAAAGACGGGCGCACGGGCGCGTCCAATCGCCGCCAGGGCGCCGACCTTCGCGGGCGTGAGGACGTCGCCCGCCCGCACGACGACGGACCCGCGCTCGATGTCCTCCCCGCGGCGGGACACGTGCTTGCCCGGGTGGACGGGTCGATACACCTTCACGAGATCCCCCTCCTGCTCCGTGTCTTCGACCATCACGACCGCGTCCGCGCCGTTCGGCAGGGTCGCGCCCGTCGCGATTTCCGAGCAGCGGCCCTTCGTCACGCGCTTCTTCGGCACGGAGTCCGCGTAGAGCGTCTCGAGCCGACGCAGGACCGCGGGCTTGAACTTCCCCGCGCGGAACGTGTCCTTCGCGTGGACCGCGTAGCCGTCCATCGCCGCGCGGTCCGCGAGCGGCACGTCAATCGGTGCGAGGACATCCTCCGCGACGACGCAGTGGAGCGCCTCCCCGATCGGGACGGACTCGGCCCGATCGATCGGCCGTACGAGGCCCATCGCCATCGTCATCGCCTCGTCGAGGGAGATGAGGGTTTTTAGGGGCCGCATGCCACGTCCGGAGTTCCGCGCCTCATGGTCATGCGGATGGCCGCGGCGGCTCATCGGCCCATCACCCCGACCGCGTGGGCGAGCTCCGGGAGGATGAGCTTCTCCATCGCGAGGCGACAGGCGTCCGGCGAGCCGGGGAGGCAGAAGATCAGTCGGCCATGGTAGACGCCCGCCGTCGCGCCGGACAGCATGGCCGCCGTGCCGATCTCCTGATAGGACATCGAGCGGAACAGCTCCCCGAATCCGGGGAGCGCCTTCTCGAACGTGGGGAGGAGCGTGGGGATCGTGACGTCGCGCCGCGCGAGACCCGTGCCGCCGTTCGTCACGACCGTATCGCACGTCCACGAGGCTTGCTCGACGGCATCGAGGATCGGCTTCGGTTCGTCCTTCACGACGACGTAGAAGAGGACGGAATGGCCTGCGCGCAGGAGCATGTCCCGGATCAACTTGCCCGAATCATCCGTATCCGGCGTGCGGCTGTCGGAGATCGTGACGACCCCGCACTTCACGGAGGCGGGGGCGTGCTCCTTGTGTTTCCCGGGGACGGCCATCGGATCCGTATGCAGGGAAGACCAGGGGAGGGGAAAAGGTTCGCCCTTCCGGTTAACCTTGAACAAGGTTAACGCGAGCGGATCTCCGATACCGCCGCGATGGCCCTGCGCCGGCTACGCGGCGAGGCCGACGAACGGCCCGACGCGCTCCGCAACTGCCGGATCGTCGAGGGACGCGACGAACGCGGACCACGAGTGGAACGGTCTCGAACGCACGATTCGCGCCGCGCGCTTCGCGCCGATCCCCGGCAGGGCTTCGATCGCCCTCCGCGGTGCACGGTTCACATCGAGCGGATATTCGACGCCCGTGACGGACCGCTGCCCGTGTCCCGTGACCTTCACGTCGACGAAGCGGCTGAGCGTCACGTCGTACGGCAACCCGACGAGGATCGGGTACGTGCCGATCTGGCGGCCGTAGGCGACGTGGCCTTTCTGAATCTCGAGGTACACGTTCCGGAGCACGGTCCCCTCGGGGATCACACGCCGCAGCATGTCGTGGTCCACCGTCGACCGTACGGTCTCCTTGAACCGCCGGAACTCGCGATACAGTCCCGTCGGCTTGAATTCCCGCCGCACCGGACGGACTTGACGGATGTTGATGCGGCGAATCCAGAGGTCCTCCTGGAGCAGCCGTTTCAGGAACGCCAGATTGATGTCGAATGTCTTCCGCGTCTCGCCCTCGAGGCCCACGACGAAGTTCAGGCCGGGGAGGAGACGGGGCAGTCCGCTCTCGCCGCGCTCGCGTCCGACCGCGTTGACCATGCGGATGGCCTCGAGGCATCCGTCCGCGTCGATGTTCAGGTTGTTCGCCTCCGTGACGCGCGGGTCCGCGGACTCGAGCCCAAACGACAGAATGTTCCCGGGACTCGAGAGGCGGACGAGGTCCCGCAGCGCCGCCGTCGCTTCGTCCGGGTGGGCCATGATCATCGCGGGGTCCCCGTTGTCCGTGTGCAGGATCTTCAAGTTAGGAACCGCCGCACGGATCCCCTCAAGGAGGTCCCGCAGGGCAGGCACGTTGATCTGCGGCGTCGGCGAGGTCCCGAGGCCGATCGCCTGGTAGCTGAAGTAATCCGCCTGGCCGCCGAGGCGGAAGTTCACTGCGCCTGCGTGAGCGAGGCGGCGGACCTCCGCCAGGATCCCGGCCAAGGGTCGGAACCTCGGCTTGCCGTACATCGGCTCGGTGCAGAACGAGCAGCCTTTGTTCACGTACCGCACGCAGCCCTTCGACGTGTCGAGCTCGACGATGAGCGGCTCCGGGAAATCGGGATGATCGCGGATCACGTCGGCGCCGAGGAGGGCCCATCGGTCCCACTCCTCCATCGTCTGATCGCGGTGCGTCCACTCACCCGTCGTGAGGAAGTCGTGGACCGCCGCATCGACATCCCGCAGGGCGACCCAATCGAACGGCTCGACGAGCCCGTCGTCGAAGTATCGGAAGCGGGCGAGAGGCCCGCCGAGCAACCGAGGACCCTCGAACGCGCTCGCGTAATGGACGATCTCCTTCTCGCTGATTGGCAGGCTGCGGAGGTACTTCCCCGGGACGATAGGCCCCGAAATGACGACGAGAAGGTCGCCTCGGAGCGGACGGCCCGCGCGCACGCGGTCGACGGGGACATATTCCCACGTGTGGCCTGTGTCCTCCACGGAGCCGGCCACGTACCGCGGATACGGGGAGACGTAGGGTGGCACGCCGAAGTTCGACGGCTCGTCCACGTAGCCGTCGAGGATCACGACCTTCATGGGCCGGAATCCATGCCGCCTTGGCGATAAAAGGGCTTCGCCCCGCGGCCTCGGTGGCGCCTACTTCTTTTCCGGCTCCTTGCCCGCGATACGACTCACGAGGACGATGAACACGACCATCACCACGGTGATGACGGTCGCACTGACGACAAAGTAGGCCCACCCGCCCCAATTGCCCTGTTGGGCAGTTGTGCCCAACGGGATCCCCGCTGTCGCGAACCCTGACTGCACGACAGTGTTCCACATCAGCGCGATCACGAAGCCGAAGGCCGCAGCCAAAGACGTCGAAATCGTCTTGCGCACTTCCGATACCGAAATCTTCTTTCCGTCCGCCACTCCAACACCCCGTTGACTCCCGGAAACCGAGCCGCCGGGAGAAATAGGCTTCGCACGTCCGCCAATGCACGCTAGCCGCGCGCACGACCGGCCGCGCCTTTTTCCTTCGAAAGAACGTGCACATCGACGAGGCGCGCCGTCGGATACTGGCCGCGGGCGTCCTTCTCCATGGACTTCACCATGTCCCACACGGTCAAGAGCGCAACCGTAACGCCGTAGAGCGCCTCCATCTCGACGCCCGTCTTGTACGTCGCCTCCACGTGCGACGTCGCGACGATCCTATCCTTCCGCACATCGAAGGTCACGCCCGCCGCGGTGATCGGGATCGGATGGCAGTGCGGGAGTACCTGCCACACGCATTTGATCGCTTGGAGCCCGGCGACCTCCGCGGTGGCAAGCGGGTCGCCCTTCTCGACGCGGCCCGCGCGAATCGCCTGCACGGTGGACGGCTTGAGCCGAATCGCACCCGAGGCGATCGCCCGGCGCGCCACGTCGGGCTTTCGGCCGATGTCGACCATGCGGGCCATGGACGGTGGGGGATGGCGAATCGCGCTATATCTCCGTCGCGCCCCTTTGTCAATCCGACGGCTTGCGTCGGACGCCCAGCGTCATCCGCGCCACGCGCGCGCGGGAGCCGTTTGTCAATCCGCGACGTCGGACGCGGCAAGAGTTATCTACGGTTCGGAGGCCTCTTGACGGCTGCGTGCGCGCCCGACGGCTCGCACAAGGGATGGGAACTATGACGGGGTTCAAGAAGCTCGTCGTCGTGACCCTGGCCGTCGTCCTCGTCGCCGGCATCACGGCCTTCGTGCTGCGGCCCTCCGCGGGCCCGAACACGAGCGCCGTGATCAACGAGCCGGAGGCGGACAACCCGGACACGGACCCGGCCGCGAACGACCCGCCAACGCCGGAGCGACTGAGCAACGGACCGAACCATCAGGTGTGCGTCCCGCAGAACGACCACATTCCCGAGCACGCCTGGGTGCGAGGCGCCAACTGGTATCGGTTCTATGAATTTGCGGCATGCAGCGCGTCCGCACTCGTAGCTCTGGTAATCAACTAGGCCGTTGCGAGAGCACGGCCCTTTAGCCCTCCGGGGCGAAGGCCCGGGGCCGGATCGGCCCCGCGCCGATCTTTCCTATTTCGAAGTAGCGCGTCCGCGCTTCCGACGCGAGCGGGCCGTGCGGGCCTCCGTCTTCCAGATCGGCACGATCCGCTTGACCTCGTCCATCGCCCACGTGCACGCGGCGAACGCCTCCTTGCGGTGCGCAGCCGCGCATGCGATCACGACGGAATCCGCGCCGACCGGCACGCGACCGACGCGATGCACGATTGCCATGTCGAACGCGCCAAACTTCGATTTCGCGCGAGCGGCGAGGTCCTCGAGCATCCGGAGGGCCATCGGACGGTACACCTCGTACTCCAGGGCGCCGACGCCCGGATCCGCGCGGACGGTCCCGAGGAAGACGACGATCGCACCGGCGTCGTCGCGGCGGACCCCGTCCACGACTGCCTCAACGTCGATCTGGCCCCGGCGGAGGTCGATCATGGGATGCCCCCGCTCACGGGCGGCATGAGGGCGACCTCGTCGCCCTCCCGCAGCCGCACGGACGGATCCACGAACGCGTGGTTGACCGCGAGGAGCATCGTGTCCCGGTATCCCGCGAGGCGGGGGAACTTCGTTATGAGGTCGTCGACGAGATGGCCTAGCGTGGCACCGTCTCGGCCGGACCATGTGAGCTGCCGTGTCCCTGAGACTTCCCTGTACGTGGCGAAGAAACGGACCCGCACGTGCATCGCCCGGAACCCACGCCGCGCGGCCATATGGCCTTTGCTCATCCGGGCTGGACGCGCGCGAGGAGCTCGGCCCTGCGGCGGCGCATCTCCCCGGTAGCCCGCTCGAAGTACGCGTCGATCGCCTCCGTGAGGCGAGCCCGCGTCGCCTCGGACCGGGCAGATCCGAGGTAGCGAAACAGTTGGACCCGACGACCACCGCGGTCCTCGTAGTGCCAGAAGTAGAGGTATGGCCGGCCGCGGATTTCTTTCGTCGCGACACCACAACCGATCTGCATCGACCCGCCATCCTGTTAACCTTACTTAAGGTTAACCGGGCGCTGGACGCGATATCGTCGGGATGGCCCCCACCCCTCGATTTCCGGTGGAAACCATTATCGGACCTCCGGTCCTCTGTCGAGCGGATGGACATCCTGCTTGTCACCCTGACGGACGACGTTGCGGAGATCTCGGCGCTCCTCGCCTCGGCGGGGCATCAGGTCCTCGAAACGGTCGTGCAACGGCGGGACCGGGCAAATCCACGCACGTTCGTCGGCCGAGGGAAGCTCGACGAGATTCGTGAGCGCGTGGCGAAAGGCGACGTCGAGGTTGTCGTGTTCAACGGAGAACTCCGCCCCACGATGCATCACCTGCTCGAGCAGGAGCTCGGGGTCGAGTGCTACGACCGCCTGCGCGTCCTCCTGGAGCTCTTCGCGCAGCGCGCGTCGAGCCGCGAAGGGAAGCTCCAGGTCGAGCTCGCCCTCCTGCAGTACGAGGTGCCGCTTCTCCGCGAGTGGATCCACGAGTCCGATGTCGGCGAGAGGCCGGGCTTCATGGCGGGCGGCGAGCAACGCGTCGACGCGTACTACGAAACCGTGAA
>Ga0209108_10000166_pt1 | contig 34719 bp, 32 predicted proteins | sample Rifsed10ft1_FD_184003 | JGI IMG/M metagenome (GOLD analysis project Ga0209108, IMG submission 184003) | Soil microbial communities from Rifle, Colorado, USA - sediment 10ft 1 (version 2) | ecosystem: Environmental > Terrestrial > Deep subsurface > Rock core/Sediment | place: Rifle, Colorado...
AGCATCTTTGGGCTGGGGTCCGTTCGCTTCAGCTCGGCCAGCCCGACCGGGCCCTGGGCGATTTCGAACTGGCCCTGGCGCTCGAGCCGGACCTATCGGCCGCGCACTTGCTGGCGGCGCAATCGGCGCTGATGCTCGGCGATCCGGCTGGCGCCCGGGCGCATCTGGACGCACGATCTGGCTCGGCCGAAGCGGGCGAGTGCCTGGAGGTCGCCGTGAGTCTCGCCCTCGGTGAGCTGGCCGAAGCAGTTGACCGCCTGGCCGCCGCCGAATCCGAATGCCTGACCCAAATCCCCGAGATTGAGCTCGCGATCGATGGGTTCATGCTGACCGGACGGCCCGAGGCGGGGCTCGCTCTCCTGGAGCACATGACCTTCATCCAGCCTGGCTGGGCCTACTTTAGGCTCGGTCAATGGGTTGCGGTTCGCGAGCCGGAGCTCGCCCTCAGCCACCTGGCATTGGCGGGCGAGCTGGACCCGCACTCAGCCGACTACCTCAACCAACTGATTCGGGTCATCGAAGGTGCTCGGGAGAACGCCGATCCTTCCTTCAGCCTTGCCCAGGTCGGGCAGTTCATGGCTAGGTCTGGAGATTGGTCCCTGGCGGCGGCGGCCTTCAGCAATGCGCTGGCCATTCAGCCTGACTATACCGAAGCGCGGGCCTACCTCGGGCTGGCACTCGATCAATCGGGGACCGACGGCCTGGCCCATCTGCAACAGGCAGCGGATGAGGCGCCCGATGCCGCCCTTCCTCAGGAGCTGCTCGGCAAGCACTGGCGTCTAAGTGGCGATCCGGCTCAGGCCCTGAGGGCCTTCGAGCGGGCAGCCACGCTTGCCCCCGATGATGCGCTGATCGCGGTGGATCTGGCGGCCGCCTACGTGGCCTCCGGCGATTTGATCTCCGCCAAGGCTGCTTACATTCACGCGACCGAAGTGGCGGGAAACGAGCCGCTCTATTGGACGCTTCTGGCACAGTTCTCGCTGGATCACGAGATCGAGGTTGGAACGCTCGGTCTTCCGGCCGCCCGCCGGGTCGTGGTGCTTAGCCCAGGTCGGGCCGACGCCCTGGACATGCTCGGATACTGTCACTACCTGCTCGGCAATTGGCCCTTGGCCGGGCGCCTACTTTCAAGTGCGATTGAGGCGGACCCGCAGCTGGCGTCCGGCCACTATCACCTCGGACTGTTGGAGCTAGTGCTCGGAGATCTCGCCTCTGGACGCCGGGCGCTGCAGACCGCTTCACAATTGGATGCGGGCGGCTGGGTGGGGAATCTGGCCCGCCGATCCTTGGAGAATCTGGGTCCCTAGGATGCCGGTCGCCCGTCGAGCGCTGATCACATCGTTCCTTAGCCTGCTAGCCGCCTGCCAGGCCCTTTCCTCGAGTGTCGATCCGGGGCAAGTCATTTTTCAGGATGACTTCTCGCGCCCCACCAGCGGCTGGGATCGCTATCATGACACCACCTACCTGTCAGACTACTCAGACGGGGCCTACCGGATCAACGTGTTGGATCCCAACACTGACGCCTGGGCCAATCCCAACCTGGCCCTCTCAGACGTCCGGATCGAGGTCGATATCACTAAGGTCGGCGGTCCCGACAACAATGTCTTCGGTGTACTCTGCCGCTATCAGGACTCCCGCAACTTCTACTTCTTCCTGGCCTCCAGCGACGGCTACGCCGGCATTGGGGTCTACAAGGATGGCCGGCGCCGCCTGCTGAGCGACAAGAGCCTGCTTCCCTCCGAAGCCGTCAACCGCGGCCAACGGTCAAACCACTTGAGGGCGGACTGTGATGGCTACCGATTGGCGCTCTACGTCAACGGGCGGCTGGTCTCCGAAGCCCAGGCAGCCGAGTGGGCGAGCGGAGACATTGGACTGATCGCAGGAACGTACGATCTCCCCGGCACCGACGTGTTGTTCGACAATTTCTCGGTCCTGCAGCCCACGCCCTAGTCCGCTCCAAATCAAGGTAGACTTATGTTAGTCACAAACCCCATTTGCGGGGCCGACAACGGTATGCTTAGGTCGCTGCTGTATAATCGCAGCGTGGTTACGAAGCCCGAATTAGAAACCCGCCTCCACGACGCTATTCGCGCCGGCGACGAGCTTGCCAAACGAACCCTGCGGATGGTCCTGGCTGCCTGGAAGCTGGCCGAGGTCGACCGTGGCGGCCCGCTGGACGAAGGGGGAGCCCTTTCGCTCCTACAGAAAGAGGCGAAGGGCCGGCGGGAGACCATCGCCGACGCCGAGCGGGCCGGCCGGCAGGATCTGATCCAAGCCGCCCAGGCCGAGCTGGCGTTTCTGGAGTCCTTCCTGCCCCAGCCGCTTACCGAGCGGGAGCTCGAAGACCTGGTGCTCCAGGCCATCCGGGAGGTCGGTGCTAGCAGCCCGGACCAGATGGGGTTGGTCATGAAGGCCCTTATCCCGACCGTGCAGGGCCGCGCCGATGGAAAGGCGCTTAGCCAGGCGGTCCGGAACTTGCTGAAAGCCTCCTGACCCGGCATGGAATCCCCCGATAGCCTGAGTTTGAGAAGGCGGTTGGTACGGGTTTGGGATGCGACCCGGCTCTGGTTGATTCTGAGCCTGGGCGTGGTCGGGACCGTGGCCGGGATCTCGGTCGGCACCCTCCAAGACGGCTCTGCGCTGATCCTCTCGGTTGGGGACGTCTCTCCCCAAGACCTCCTTGCCCCTTTCGGCCTGACCTATGAAAGCCAGGTCCTCACCGAAGAGAGCCGATCCGCAGCGGAGACTGCGGTTGCAGAAGTGTACGACCCTCCCAGCAGCGCGATCGCCCGGCAGCAGCTCGAACGGTTGAAGGCGGCCTTGGAAGCCATTGCGGCCATCCGGGCGGATGACAGCTCCACCCCGCAACAGCGTCGGGAGGCGGTGCTGGGGCTCTCGGAGGTCCAGCTTACCCCCGAAACGGCTCAGGCCATCCTGATTCTGCCTCCCACCCGTTGGGAAGCGCTTCAGCTCGAAGCGACTTCGGTGCTCGAACAAGTGATGCAGAGCGAGATCCGCGAAGGGCAAGTTGAATCCGCCCGGCGAACGTTGCCGACCTTGGTGAGCATCAACATGGCGCTTGAACAGGCCGATCTGGTGGTCGGTTTGGTCGGGGGCTTTGTCGCGCCCAACGCTCTTTACAATGCGAACGCGACCCAGTTTGCCCGCCAGGAGGCCCGGAATTCAGTCGCCCCGGTCAATCGCACTTTTGCGCTTGGGGAGACGATCGTCACCCGCGGCCAGGTGGTTGGCGAGCTCGAGATCGAAGCGTTGAGCAAGTTCGGGCTGCTCGAGCCCCCGAATCGGCTGCAGGGTCTGGCGGTCAATGGATTGATTGTGACCGTCTTGGGCGCTGCGACGGCCCTATTCGCCTATCGGGCCTTCCCCGAATTCGTCGGCAGCTTGCGGCTGGTGGGATTGAGCGCTCTGCTCTTTGTCGTCACCGCCCTCGGAATGGGCTTCGCCATTCCAGAGCGCACGATACTTCCCTACCTCTTTCCAGTGGCGATGCTGCCGATGCTCATGGCGATCCTGGTCGGGCCGGGAATGGGAGTGATGTCCGCCTTAGTGCTCGGCACTCTCGCCGGACTGGCTGCCCAGCGCGGGCTGGAGCTGGGCCTGTACTACATGCTCGCCGGAATCCTGGGCGCGTTGACCATCGGCCGGGCAGAAAGGCTCAGCATCTTCGTCTGGGCCGGCCTGGCGGCCGACCTGGCGGCAGTGGCGGTGGTCATCGCATTCCGCTTTCCCGATCCGGCCACCGATACAATGGGCAAGGCCTCTTTATTGGGGGCAGCCCTCGCCACCGGCTTGTTCTCGGCCAGCCTGGTATTCGGGCTGCTGGTGCTAATCGGGAACCTGCTCGGGATCACGACCAACCTGCAGCTGATTGAACTTTCCCGGCCCGATCACCCACTGCTTCAACAGTTGCTGCGTTCAGCTCCAGGAACCTATCAGCACAGCTTGCAAGTCGCCAACCTGGCCGAGCAGGCTGCCCGGGCGATCGGAGCCAACGCGATGCTGACCCGGGTCGGTGCCCTTTACCACGACGTCGGCAAGTCCGTACAACCCCAATTCTTCATCGAAAACCAGCTCTCCGGGCACAATATCCACGAGCAGCTCGATCCCGCGACCAGCGCGAGCATGATCCTGGCCCACGTTCCGGAAGGGCTCGAATTGGCCCGCAAGTATCGGCTGCCGAAGGTCGTCGCCGATTTCATTCCCGAACACCACGGCAAGATGGTCACGAGTTACCAGTTTCACTCCGCCCGAGAGGCGGCCGGTGGCAAAGCGGAGACCATCGACCCACGGGACTTCACCTATCCCGGCCCCAGGCCTCGCTCGAAGGAGACCGCGATCCTGATGCTGGCCGACGGGGTCGAGGCCAAGATTCGGGCCGACATGCCGGAGGACGAGGCCGCACTTGGCGCGGCCGTTGCCTGGGTCATCGAGGACCGGCTGGCCTCCGGCCAGCTCGCCCGAACCGACCTGACCTTGAAAGACCTGGACACCATCCGGCGGTCCTTCGTGACGACGCTACGAAGCATTTACCACCCACGCATCCGCTACCCGGCCGATGCTGCTGAGCGAGAAGCTCTGCCGAGTCCGCCGTCAACTTTAGAGCCCTCGGATGGTTCGGTCGGCCACCCGGCACCGGCGGACGCCAACGAACAGCTCTCCCCGGTCCGTGAACCCCAGGAACGGTGACCCTTCAGATCCTGGTCGAGCCCGGCCAGGCGGGGACTGGCTTTAGCCAAGCCCTCCGAGCAGCCGCCGAGGCGACCCTCCAGGATCAAGGAGTCGAGGAGGCCGGTCTCACGGTTGTGCTCGTCGACGAAGCAGAGATTTCTGCCCTCAACTTCCAGTTCGCTGGAATGAACGAACCGACCGATGTGCTCTCCTTCCCGGACGGTGAGCTGGATCCGGACTCGAGCCAGGTCTATCTCGGAGATGTGATTGTGTGTCCGCCCATCGCGCTGGCCGGGGCGGCTCGCGGTCATCACACCTTGCTGGACGAGCTGACCCTGCTGACCGTTCACGGAGTGCTTCATCTCCTGAATCACGACCACGACCGGGAAGACGATCGAGCCCGGATGTGGGAGGCTCAAACCAGGATCATGCGCCGGCTGGGTAGCCCGGTCCAGCCGCCATAACAGCTAGCCGATGCGGAATCGAGGCTCCCTGGTCAGTTCGTTCCGAAACGCGCTTACCGGTCTCAACGAACTGCTGCGTACCCAACGCAATGCCCGGATCCACCTGGCCATCACGCTGGCCGTGATTGGGTTGGCGGCCTGGCTGCGGCTCTCCGCCGCAGATTGGGCGCTGCTCGCCGTGACGGCTGCGCTGGTGTGGACCGCGGAACTCATCAACACGGCCCTGGAGGCGGTGGTCGACCTGGCCAGCCCGGGGCGGCAACCGCTGGCACGCCTGGCGAAAGACTTGAGTGCGGCGGCGGTATTGGTAGCCGCGGTCGGCGCAGCCGTGGTCGGCGCGCTGGTCCTGGCTCCCCCGCTATTTCGCCGGGTCTATTGGTCCCCCTAAAGCTCTCATTGCAAGCCACCTTTGACTATGACATAATGACCAATTGCCTGAGCAAAGCCTCGAAGGTGCGCGCGCGCAAAGGGACCGAACGTGACTGAAGACGGCCGCGGCATGCAAGACAGCTTGTATCGAGCCGCCACAATCTCCTTTGATTTCTACAATCCAAGCGAGGCACTTGCCGAGCTCTTAAAGATGGCCAAAGAGCTGCTCGGATCTCAGCGGGCGGCGCTCTATGAGTATGAAGAAAATGGGACCGGCTTCGTACCCCGGGCCGCAGTCGGGATCTCGATCGCCGAGCTCGGACGGCTGTCCTCCAACGCCGAGCATCCCGTGCTCCGGCAGGTGCTGACCAAACACCGCGCCAGCTCGACCGATGGTGCCCGGGGCTCGATGGGCCTCCCGCTCTCACCGGGGGCGGTCGCCTGCGCTCCATGTTTCACCAGCGGCAAGACGATCGGGCTGGTCTTCGTAGCCAACGAAAACGGCCAACCCTATGGCCAGGCCGAACTCTCGACCCTGGACGTGTTGGCCACCCGGGCTGCGGAAGTGTTGGCGTTCGCTCGCCAGACCGCCAATCAAAACTACCTGTTCCACAAACTCTCCCTGCTCTATCAAGCCTCCAATGCAATCGCCGGCCTGGACACCCGAGAGAAGGCCGTTCGCCAGATGGCGACCCACCTGCTGAAAGCAACCTCGGCCGACATTTGCGAGGTGCAGGTGGTTGAGGACGGAATGGAAGACACGAGCCGTTTCAAAGTACCCCTGGGCCAATTGGCCCCTGAGAAGGTCTCCACCCAGTCAAACAAGCCGGGTCTCGATTATCCGATTTACGACCAGGTCCGCTCCGAGCTGCAGCCGGCCATCATCAGCCTCCGGCCTCCGCTCGGTTCCGGAGAAGACATCGCCTTGCTCGAGTCGGAAGGCTTCACCGCTGCTGCGGTCTTCCCCCTTGCAGTCGGAAGTGAATCGCTCGGCTTGGTGCGGGTGCTTTATGACCAGCCGGGCCGCCAGATCGACGACCAGGAGATGGAGCTGGCCCAGGCGATCGTGAACATCGGGGCCATCGGCCTGCAGGACGCGATTCACTTGGAGACCGCCGAATCGCGGGCCAAGCAGCTGGAGAAGCTCGGCGATATCGGCCGGGATATGACTTCGACCCTCGATCTGGAAGCCGCCCTGCAGAACTCGATGCGGCACGCGCAGGAAATGCTGCAGGCCGAGGCCTGCGTGCTCTTCCTGCTGGACGAAGAGGGGAAGAAGCTCAATTTGAAAGCCAGCGGCGGCCGCCATGTCCGAATTCGGGATGTGGCCATTCGATTGGAAGAAGGCATCGCCGGCTGGGTCGCCCGGAACATGAAACCGTTGATTGTCAACGACGTGCGCACCAACCCGCTCTATCACAGCGCGATCGACACTCAGACCGGATTGCTTACTTATTCAGTGTTGTGCGTTCCGTTGGAGACTCGTGGCCAGGTGCTGGGGGTGATCGAGGCGATCAACCATCCCCGGGGCGCCTTCAATCAGACCGACGCCCAGATGCTGTCTTCGGTCGCCTCCTGGGCGGCGATCGCCCTCGACAACGCCAACCTCTACCAGCGGGTGGCAGGCGAACGCAGCCGGCTCGAGGCGACCCTATTGGAAACGGCCGATGCGGTCGTGCTTACCGATCCCTCCGGCCGGATCATCCTGGTCAATAAGGCCGCCGCCCAGGCATTCCGCATCAACGCCGAGATGGCGAAGGCCCGCTTCGCCGACGACATTTTCTTCGACCACCCGCTCGGCGATGCTCTGATGAGCCAGACCATCGAGCTGCCCACAAGTTTGGAAGTGATGACCCCGACCGAGCGCACCATGTACTCGACCATCAGCGAAGTCACCGACGTCGGCCGGGTGGCCGTGATGCAGGACATCACAGCTTTGAAGCAGATTGACCGGATGCGCTCCCAGTTGCTGGGGACCGCCGCCCACGACCTCAAGAACCCGCTTAACGCAATCCGGCTCGGCGCCGATCTGCTGGCCGACGCCCCCCTCAGCCAACAACAGCGCAAAGCCCTTGACATGATGCACCGGGCCACCGACAGTATGACGAATCTGATTACCGGACTGCTCGAGACCATTCGAGTCGAGTCGACCACTAACATATTGGTCGAACCATGCAACATCAATGATCTCGTCCGCCGGGCCATCGAGGACCTGCGCCCGCTGGCCGAGGCTCAGGAGCATGTGATCGAGTACAAGCCTCCGGAAGAGTCGTTGCTCATAATGGGGGACCCGAACCGGCTGAATTCGGTCATGAGCAACTTGCTCAGCAACGCCATTAAGTTCACCGATCCCGGCGGCCGGATCCGGGTCGAGGTGAGCTGGAACGATGATGAAGTAAGCATCAGCGTCACCGACAACGGCCCCGGCATTCCCCAGGAAGAGCTGCCCCGAGTCTTCGAGCATCTCTTCCGCGGGCGGGCCTCGGTGCGCGACCCCAACAATCCCATCGAAGGGACCGGATTGGGCCTGGCGTTGGCCAAGACCGTCATCGAACAGCACGGCGGGAGATTGTGGGTGGAGAGTGAAGAGAACAAAGGCAGCACGTTTCGCTTCGCTCTTCCCCGAGAGGCAACTCCCAAGACCGGTTCGCTCCGGCGCGAAGAAGCCCGCTAGCCCCACACTCCAAAATGGCCAAAGCCGCCTTCAGATTCGGCACAGTTGGCGTTCCGAGATCCACCCCGCCCAGGCCGGGCGGCGCGGTCGGCGGCCTGCAGCGGCTGAGCGAGCTGGGGCTGGACGCCTACGAACTCGGGTGGGTGCAGTCGGTGCGAGTCAAAGTGGAGACCTGCCAGCTGATCAAAGAAACTGCGGCGGCAGCGGACGTGGCGATTAGTGTCCACGCGCCGTACTTCATCAATCTGAACGCCACCCAAGAGGAATGGCCCAAGAGCCGCAAGCGGCTGATGGACGCCGCCCACTACGGCAACCTGGCCGGCGCGACCGACATCATCTTCCACCCGGGATCTTATTTCGGTCTGCCGCCGGATCAGGTGCTCGAGGTCGCGATCCCAAGGCTGCGGGGATGCATCCAGGAGCTGAGGGCGGCCGACAATCCGGCCACCCTGCGCCCGGAGACGACAGGCAAGAGCGCCCAGTTGGGCACGCTGGCCGATGCGCTGGTCATGTCCAAGGAGATCGAAGGAGTCCTGCCGTGTATCGATTTCGCCCACCTGCATGCCCGGGCAGGCGATGGAACGATGAATTCCTATCCGGAGTGGGTCGCAGTACTCAAGGGTTACAGGAAAGCACTCGGGGCTCAGGCCATGAAGCGAATGCACATTCACCTCGCGGGCATCCAGTACGGCCCCAAGGGCGAACGGAACCACCTGATGCTGGCGGAGTCCGACTTCGATCTTAAGGGCCTGCTGAAGGCGCTGCGGGAGGCAGACTGCCGCGGGCGGATTCTGTGCGAGAGCCCGGTCATGGAGCAGGATGCTCTGGTCATCAAGAAGGGGTGGCAGCGGGTGGCTCGCTAGCTCGCTTCCCGGGGACGCACTCCAAATCAAATGGGGCCGCCAGCATGGCAGCCCCATTCTCGTTATTCTGTATGAAGTTGAGCCGGTTAGGCCGAGGCCTGCACGTCCTGATCTGGAGCCTGATCCGGTCTGCGGTCTGGCCGGTCTTCCGGATTCCGATCCGGCCGATCCTCCGGCCGGGGCCGATCCTCGGGGGCGCTCCGGGCCGCGACCCAGATCGCAACTAGTCCGCCGTCGGTATCCTTGGCGCCAACCGCCGCGAACATCCCGGCCTCCAACTCCTCAAAGCTGCCGATTCCCTTGTAATGGGTGTCATCGGTCACTTTGATGGTGAGCAGCTCACCCTGCCGAGTGAGGAGGGTGAAGGATCGGTCCCCCGTGGACTCGACCCGTCCGGCAGCGCGCAGGTCGATCTGCGGACGGTCCGGGCGATCCTCCGGGTTGCCGGCAGCCACGAGCAGCGCATTCAGAACCTCTTCGTCCTTGATCCCCGCGACCAGGGCCTTCATCCCTTTCTTCAGATCGTGAATGTCCTGGACCGAACCGTCCGGGCTGCGGTAGTGGGTCCGATCGCTGGTCTGGAATTCCAGCTCGTCCCCGGCTCGGGTGAGCAGGGTGAATGTACCCTGACCAGGCACGACCCCAGTGATCTCGCCGGCGTACCGAAACCGATCGCGCTCGGGGTGCTCTTCCTCGGCGAACACCGGGCTCGGGACCAACAGCGAGAGTACTGCGAAACCGATTGTGGCTACACGCACATTGTTCATCATGATCCACCTCCGTGGTGAAGATCAGGATGCCGGATGCGCGCTATGCCTGGTTCACAGGACTGTAAAAAGCAGGTAAATCCCCGGAGGCGACGGGGCAGCCAGGCTGTTACTCGATTGGGAAGGCAATCTCTTCCTTGCCGGCCAGCTTGTCGCGGATGCGGCTGACCACCAGGGCCAGGTGGCGGGGCTCGTGGACGAAGTCCAGGTCATCGGTCCGGATGGTCAGCGTGGGGCACAGGTCGAAGTTCGCCATCCACTCGGAGTACAACCGCTCCAGCAGGCCAAGGTACTCGGCCGACATCCCGCGTTCCATGTCCCGCCCCCGCGCCCCGATCCGCTCCACCAAGACCGGCAGCTCGGCCTTCAAGAAGATCAACAGGTCTGGCTTCGGAAGCGTCCCGACCACCAGGTCGAAGACTTGCCGGTAGGTTTGATAGTCGCGCTCGGTCACGCTTCCCAACTCCAACGCAGCCCTGGCAAAGATCTCGGCATCCTCGTAGATCGAGCGATCGATGATCGCCGAGCTTTCCGCTTGAGCAAGCTGGAGATGCTGGCGGGCCCGATGCCCCAGGAAAAAGACCTGCAGGTGGAACGCCCAACTCGGCATGTCGCCGTAGAAGTCCGCCAGGTACGGATTATCTTCGACCGACTCAAAGGCCGTTTCCCAGCCCAGGCGTTCACCGAGTTTGGCCGCCAGGGAGGTTTTGCCCGTTCCGATATTGCCCGCCACCAGTACGAAATGCTTCGCCATCCGATCGCCTCCTGGCCCAGGACGCCCTAGGATAGCATGCAGTTCGCCTCCCCCCTGGCAGGTGCCGGAACAAATCGAAAGGCCGGACTTGGGTAGACTCTCAGGATATGGACCAGCCTGACCGGCCAATGAAGGGCAAGGTTGCACTCGTCACCGGCGCGACCTCCGGGATTGGATTCCACACGGCGCTTGGGTTGGCTCGGCTGGGCGCCACGGTAATCCTGGGCGCCCGCAGCGAGGCCCGGGGACAACGGGCCGTCGACCGGATCCGGAGCGAGATCCCGGACGCTGAAGTGACCTATCTGGTGGCCGATCTGTCTGCCTTGGGGCAGGTACGGACCTTCGCGGCGGAAACATTGACCCGCCATCCGGACCTGCACGTGTTGGTCAATAACGTCGGCGGATACTTCCTGCAGCGCCGTCTCACCGTAGACGGCTACGAGCGGACCTTCGCCCTGAACCATCTCAGCCACTTCCTGCTGACCCGGCTGCTGCTGAATCGCCTGACCTCGGGAGTTCCGGCCAGAATTGTGAACGTTGCCTCAGCCGCTCACTACAATGGAAGGATGCGGTTTGAAGACCTCGGGCATTCGCGCGGCTACCGGCTGGGCTTGGCCGCCTATGCTCAGTCGAAACTCGCCAATGTCCTCTTTACCAAGGAACTGGCCCGCCGGCTGTCAGATACTTTGGTCAGCGCGAATGCGGTCCACCCGGGAACCGTACGCACCGGGCTCTCCACTAAGAACACCCCCTGGCCGCTGCGGCCGTTGGCTGCCCTCGGGTTTGTGCTCATGGGGATCTCAGAGCAAGACGGAGCTCGGGGTCCACTCCGGCTCGCAAGCTCGCCCGAGCTGGAAGGTGTCTCTGGGGAGTACTTCAACCAGGTTTGGCGGGCTGGATCCTCAGCCGCATCGTACGACCTCGAAGCGGCCCGACGACTGTGGGAGGTCAGCGAGCAGCTAACCGTGCCAGGCGGGACGATTTAGTTCAGCCGGCGAGGCCAAAGATCCCGACCTGGGTCACCCCCGCGGTCAGGGCGCTTGCCGGTGGCTCGACGGGGACCGCGAATCCGGCCCTCCGCAGTGGGCCCGAATCCCAACTGTACACTTCCGCTTGGCGGAGCACGAATGGCGAGTGTCGGATCTCGGCAGTGCGTAACCTTCCGCGGAAAACAACAAGTCGGTACCGCTCGGTGAGGAAACGTTCGAGCGAGCCGGGGGCAGCGCTGAACTCGGGCCCCCGCGGCTGCCAAGCGAACCGGCCCATTCGGACCGCCTCTGGGGGAGCAACCGAGAGGTTCGGGGGCTCGGAGCCCGCCCGCTCCGGCTTGATGTCCGATCGGTGATACGGCAAGCCAAACCAGCGGCGGGCGAGCCAGGCCGCCAGGGGCTGATCCGTTTCCAATCGCAAGAAGTACACCGCGCGATCGCTCTGCTCATCGCGTACGTAGGTTCGCAGATTAACTTGGGGGAACGAGCCAATCCATGGCAGCGAGGGAGCAAACCGAGGCCGGAGGTTGTGCATCCTGAGGACGATCAACCCGAGGTAGGCCCGGTCCTGAAAAGTGTCGATCTGTACGCCCGGTGGGATGAAGCGCTGGAGCTGGGCTGGCTCCACTCCCCAGTGCAGGAAGAGCAGATTCTTCCACTGCACCCGGAAGATTGGCCCCCTATTGATCGGCCGAGGCCTCCCTTAGCCGACCGATGACCTCCATCGCAACGGCCCATTTCCCAGGCCAGTTGTCCTCGCTGTCCAGCCGGTTTTCTTTCCAGAGCTTGTCGGCCGTCTGCTGGCCGACCAGCTCTACCGCCTGGCGGTAGAGTTCGTCCATATCTAGCCGAACGGTATGTTTATCATCTCCAGGGGTCTGAGATCCCATCTTCCCCTCCAGCTGGTAGGCCGCGCACGCAATTATGACACAGCGGCGGCCGCGTCGCTCCCGGCCCGATCTTCGGGAAATGACCGGCCGGGACTACGCCGTCGCCCCGGTGAAGCGGAACTCCTTGATCTTGATCGCCGGGGCACGGACGCTCATTCCGATGAAATCGTCGCTAAGCAGACGGGTCTCAGACCCGATTCTTTCCACCGTGTTGAGGGCGCCGACATACGACTGGGTGAATCGCAGGTCTTTGATGGGATAGGCCAGCCTGCCCCGCTCGATGAGAAAGACCCCGTCTCGGGTCATGCCGGTCACCACACAATCCCGTGGATGGACGGTACGCGTGTAGTGGAAGCGGGTGATGTAGAGCCCCTTTTCGGTGGAGGCGATCAGCTCCTCGGTGGCCGCATCCCCGGCGGCCATCCTCAGATTCATCGCCAGCGGTCCGAATCCCCGTGCCAAGGGGGGAAGAAACGGCGACAGGGCATGCCCGGTGCTGGCCGCTCCGAGCCGTTTGGCGGTCTTGCCATCGAAGACGGGCCCCCGGACTACGCCATTCCGGACGATGTCCAAGTGCCGCTTCGGGACTCCCTCGCAATCGAAAACCATCGGCAGCCCTTCCGGATCTCGGCCATCATCCCAAATGCTGACCGCTTCGCTCATCGCCTGCTTGCCAACTCGATCGAGCATCCATGACTGTCCTTTGATAACCGATTGGGCGCCCATACCGACGAGGTTGAGCATCGCCACCAGGTCGGCGGTTGCATACGGGTCGAGGACGACGGTAAGGGTCTGAGGTTCAAAGCTCCGGGCCCCCCTCCCATCCACCGCCTTCCGGATGGCCTCCTGCCCGAGGTCGGGTACGGAGATTTCGCCGGCCTTCCAGTGGGCTGCGTGGGCCCAGCCAGAGCTCCCGTCGGCCATGACAACCGTCTGGAAATCTGCGGTCGTCCCCGCGTGGTAAGAGAAGGTGCCTTCAGAGTTGGCCGCCGCCATCTCCTCGGCGGCGACCCGAAAGGCCCCGGAAGCCCGCAATCCACCGCCCGCCGCCCGCCGGCATAGCTCACCTACCGCCTCAGCCCGAGCCTCGGGAGAGTGGTTCGCGGTTTCCGGATCGAACGAATGGAGTGCCGCGGGAGGAGTCTGGCGGATCAACGCCGGCAGGTAGGGGTCGGCCGCGCTCTGAGAGGCGTAGAGGCGCGCTTTCTGCACCGCGGCGGCCAGCCCGGCCGGGTCAAGCCGGTTCGTCATCGCCGAGCCGACCCGCTCGCCCTGGAAGATGCGAATATTTACTCGGGCGTCAGACTCCAAGACGTTCTGGTGAACGGTATTCTCCGCGAACCGAGTCAACTGCGACGCGTTGGCTTTGAGGGCGACTTCAGCCCGGTCCGGCAGGCATAGTTCCAGCGCCTGTTCGGCAAGCCGCTTAGCCTGGTCTTCGCCAATCATTCCACCCCTCCGGCCGCACTCATTGATGGATGCCAACCCGGACTCGGCGGAAGCGGGCCGGCGCCGCGCCGTGACCGGTGTGGGCGATCTGCGAAGGCTGTCCTTTGCCGCAGTTCGGAGTTCCCCACATCCGCCAATCCGATAGGCCGCACACCGCATCACAGCTGTTCCAGAATTCCGGTGTAATTCCGGTGTAGGTTGGATTGCGGTACAGGCGGCCAAGCTTGCCATCCTTGATCTGGTAGCCGACCTCGGTGCCAAACTGGAAATTGTAGCGGCGGTCATCAATCGACCACGAACGATTGGTCTCCATGTAGATCCCGTCCTCGGTGTCGGCGATCAGGTCTGGGAGCGACCACTCTCCTGGTTCTAGGCTGACATTCGTCATTCGGATCAGCGGGATCCGGTTCCAGCCTGAGGCCCGCATGCAGCCGTTGGTCTGCAGCCCGATCCGAGTGGCCGTCTCGCGTGACATCAAGTAACCGATGAAGAGCCCGTTGCGGACGATCGGGGTGGATTGGGCCGGCACCCCTTCGTCGTCCCACCCGAACGTCCCCAGCCCACTCGGTCGAACGCTGTCGGCCGTGATGTTCACTTGCTCGGAACCGTAGCGGAAGGTGCCCAGCTTCTCAGTGGTGAGAAACGAGGTGCCGGCGTAGGCCGCTTCGGTGCCGAAGACCCGGTCCAGCTCGATCGGGTGTCCGCAGGATTCGTGGATCTGCAGCGCCACCTGGTCTCCCGACAGGATGAGGTCCGTGGTCCCCGACGGACAACGCTCCGCGCTGAGCAGGGCAACTGCCTCATTCCCGATTCGTTCGGCGTTGCCCGGCAGATCCCACCCCTCAACTGCCTCCCATCCGGCCGTAAGCTGCTGACGACCGAAGGAGGTTGGATAGGATCGCGTCTGCACTTCCCCCTCCCCGACCGCGGTGGCTACCATCCCGCCGCCTGTCTCGATGATGGTCTGTTCGGTGCGGGCTCCGTCGCTGTTGGCGAACCATCGCTTCTCTCTAATGAAGACCAGATTGACCTCCCGGACTCGGACCCCTGCGGCTCGGCTCAATCCGGCGTCCGCCGCGGCAAGCACCGCGATTTTCTGATCCAGCGGTACTTCAAAAGGATCAATCCGAACCGGAGTGACGTAACTGCCGCGGCTGGCGACCGCCGAACCCAGGTCCACCTTGCCCCCGGGAACGAGGGCCGAGGCTTTGGCGATCCGGATGGCCTGTTCGGTCACTCGCTCGAATTCGGCCGGCCGCAGGTCGTGACTGGAAGCGAATCCCCAGCTGCCGTCGACCAGAACCCGAATCCCAAACCCATAGTCTTCCGCCGAATCCAGGACTTCCATAATGCCATCCCGCATCAGCAGGCTCTCGGATTGGTTTTCCACGATCCGGGCGTCGGCATATCCGGCTCCGCGATGGGTCGCCTGCTCGATGGCTCGCTCTAAAAGGTCATGCATCTGCTTCGCTCCTTGAGGATCCCCGCGGGTTCTGCCACCCGGCGGTGCTCAGAATTCCAGAACCTCGCCGTCGTCAGGAATCAAGACCCGCTCGGCGAGACCCTCCCGCTCGACCCGCTCGCGCAGCTCGCGGCGGCTGAGCAGACAGTGATTAATGGACTCGAAGTGGACTGCGACCACCTGGCTCTCTGGGGCGGCCCGAGCCACGGTCAGTACATCGGCCGCATCCATGGTGATCGGGCCGCTGTCGGTGAACTGCGCCGCGCCGGCATTCACGACCACGACCGAGGGCCGATGGGCCGCTAGGGCCGCCTCGACCTGCTCGCACCAGATCGTGTCGCCGGCCACGTACAGGGAGGGTTCATGCTCGGCGCGCAGCACGAAGCCGGAGACCGGTCCGATCCGCTCGGCCACCTCACCCGTGCCGTGCCGGCCACCGGTGAGCGCGATCTCCAGGCCTCCCCACTCCAGCCCCGGGTTCACCGGAATGACCTGACGGAATCCCTCCGCCCGAATCGCGTCCGCGTCAGCCGGCTGGCAGAAAATGGGCTGGTCTTTCGGGAGGCGCTCCTGGGCAGGCTTATCCCAATGATCGGCATGGGTGTGAGTGACGAATACGCCAGCCGCGCTCCCCAGCGCCTTGGCTAGCTCTGCCGCGCTTAGCGGCAACTCGACCAGTGGATTGCGCCGCGGGTTGGCCGAGTTGCGTACCGGCTCCCAGGCCCCTGCCGGACTGAGCATTGGATCGATCAGGTATTCGGACCCGCCAAGCTGCACCAGCAGGGTCGCGTGCCGAAGCAATTGAACTCTCATTGCCTGGTGGCGGTGAGTATTGTACCGGCGATGGGAGCAGGACTTGCCCGTCGGGGGTAACCAACAACAAGGCGCCCTTCCGGGCGCCTATTCTGGATCGATTCGGTCCGGCTTGGCCGGAGCCGAGCCCTTAGCCGCGGCTTCGTTCGAGCAGCACCATCATCAGCAGGCTGAGCAGGATTCGGGTCTCCTCGGCCTGGGAGAGGTCGGCCAGCTTGTCGATCTTGAACTTGCCTTCGAAGAATGCCGGCAGTTTGGCGAGCCGCATGACGCCGGTGTTGTCCGCCCGGCTCACCAGGTAGGCCGGGTGGAGGACGTAACCGCTGAACATCCCGACCACCGGGATCTGGCCGACCAACCCGTCAACGACCTTGATCCATGGGTTCTCCTCGCGGATCACGAGGTTTGGCGAGGACCCGTTCAGGATGTTGTAGCGGGACCGCCACAGAGATTTCATCCCATCCCGCTTGACCGAACCGAGCGGCATTCCCATGAGATCGGTAAAGTGATATTGGGCGGAAAAGTCAATGATCCGGTCTGCATTGATCGTATACAGCGGGCGGGTCTGGGCTGCGTCCGCGAAAACGGTGACGGCTTCCTTCAACTTGAAGAGCTTCTGTTTGACATAGAACACCTGCTGCCCGGTCGCGTCGGTGACCGAGATTTGGGGAGCGAAAGCCATGATCTTGAAGTTGAGTCCGAGTGGATACTGCATGAGAGTCTCCTATTCGCCCCGGCATTATTTCACCTTCCGGCAAACCCCCTCAATAGTGAATACGTCCCCTGTAGGTCGGCTGCATGGCACCCGCGGTGGGATCCTGATCGGACCGGGTAAGATTGGAGGCTTCGGGGCTGGTCCCGCCAGCCGTCGAAGCCTGAGGCGAAATCGAATGCAGAACGCCGGACTCTACATCCTAACCTGTCTCATCTGGGGATCCACCTGGCTGGGAATCAAGTTCCAGCTGGGTGTGGTCGATCCGGAGATCTCGGTGGCCTACCGCTTTACCCTGGCAGCCCTCCTGCTGCTGGCCTTCAGCCTGTACCGCAGGCTGCCGCTACGGTTCAGCCCGGGCCAGCACTTCTACATGGCTCTGCAAGGGTTGACCCTGTTCTCGCTGAACTACATTGCGGTCTACCTGGCCGAACTTTACCTGAGCAGCGGGCTGGTTGCGGTGGTGTTTTCCTTGATTATTGTTTTCAACGTCTTCCTCTCGGCGCTCTTCCTTGGAAACCCGATCCGGGCCCGGGTGCTCGTCGGCGGCCTGCTGGGAATCGCCGGGTTGGCGCTCGTATTCCAGCCCCAACTGTCGGGACTCAACCTCTCCGAAGAGCGGGTGCTGGGGCTGGCCTGGGCGGTGGCCGGGACCGCCATCGCTTCATTTGGGAACATCGTCGCGGCCCGCAACCAGCGAAACTCGCTGCCCATCGTGCAGAGCAACGCCTATGGGATGGCCTATGGCGCCCTGTTTACTTTGCTGGTGGCCCTGGCCCGCGGGGCCCGGCCTTCGTTCGTTCCGAGTTTTGAGTACGTCGCCTCCCTACTTTACCTGGCCGGCTTCGGTTCGGTCGTGGCCTTTGGCGCATATCTGACCCTGCTCGGTCGAATCGGACCCGACCGGGCGGCCTACATCTCGGTGGTCTTCCCGGTCGTGGCGCTCGCCCTCTCGACTCTATTCGAAGGGCTACGCTGGGAATGGCTGGCAGTCTTGGGAGTCGGATTGGTGATTATCGGTAATGCCCTGGCGCTTACCGGCCGGCGACCTGCCGCGAAGCCCATGCCGGCGAGCAGCTGAGGCAGTGCGGCCTCCGGGGGAGGCTCCCAGGCTGGAACGGGTCAGCGGACGAGCTGGCCGGTGTCGAAGTGAATGTTTTCGCCGGCGAATTTGCCGGCGGACGCATCCCAGGGGAAGTGGATCACAATGGGAAACGAGAGCCGCTGGCCGGTCGGCTGCCTGCCGGCCCAGGGCCCGGTGTGGGTCCCGGTCAAACGGGCGATCTCGATGACGCCCTGTGGTCCGATGACGATGTCCGTGAGGTCGAACTTGACGTCGGGGAAGGCCCCCAAGAATTGGCTGTAGAACTCGCGGGCCCCGGCATGGCCCTCCCAACGCTGGCCGCTGGGAACAATCTCGTAAACGCAATCCTCCGCCAGAGTTGCAATCAGCCCTTCCAGATCGCGTCCATCCTCGGCCTTGGAGTGCTGGATCCACAGCGTCCGCACCCGATCGTAGAGCTCGGGAGTCACTTTCTGGACGAGCTGTTGGCGGGCGCTGAGGCTCATCAGGCCTTCTTGCGAGCTACCTGCCGCCGGCCGGCCGGTGCAGCCGTCGCTTCCCGATAGGTTTCTCCGAATAAGGCACCCGCGACGAGCGCCGCATAGAAACCCAGCGGAGCGGCCAGGACCGGCACGAGACAGCACAGCACCAGGGAGTAGTAAGCCAAGACGGTCGCCAGATAGGCGATACCGAACAGCCCAAACACGATCACCCAGGCGATAAAGTATTCCGCTTTCGACTTGCGGAGCGCAGGCCACCACTCACCCGGGCGAAGCGCGGCGCTGAGGCTGTTCTGGGCGGTCAGATGGGCGGCGGCGAATGGGAAGGGAATGGTACCCAAGACCGCCAGCAGGGAACCGGCGAAGAGCGAGACGAAGAAGATGGTGAAACTGAGCAGGAAGAAGGTCAGCGCGAATGCGGTCGCTTCACCACTCGAGCTCTCCAGGAAGGGCAAGCTCAAAGACCCCGCGAAGTACAACGCAGTCCCACCGCACAGCAGGGCCACCCCGGGCGCCACGAAGACCAATCCGACCAGGAATACCCGCCACCCATCTGTCCAGAACCGGCCCCAATCCTCCCAGGCCGGCAGGCTCAGCGGGCGGCCCTCAATCGCTTGGCGCATGATCTCCAGGACGTAGCCGTAGACGAAGATCGCCGGCAGAATCGGAATCACGAAGCTCAAGATCAATAGCGCGGATCCCACCAAGAAGCGGCCCTGCCAATCCGGGCTGCGGAACGGAAAGCCGAAGGTTTCCTTCAGGGTCGAGATCGTGTGCGCTTGAGCCACAGTGTTTATCTCCTAGTTAGTTGCCGGTAGCGTACCCGTCGGCGATCGCCAGGGCTTCGTCCAGGATCTGGATCCCGTCCCGCAGCTGCTGCTCGTCGATGATCAACGGCGGGGTACAGAAGATCATGTTCCAGCGGACAAAGGTGCTCATGCCCTGGGCCCGCAGCGAGGCCGCCACGGCCTTCATCGGGTCGCTGAGCGGCCGATTGAAGCCGCTCAGCGGCTCGCGGGTCTCCCGGCTTGCCACCAGCTCGAGCAGCTGCAGCAGTCCGATGCCCCGCACGTCACCCACACTTGGATGGCGTTCGGCAAGATCAATCAGCCCGGCATGCAGGGTTTTTCCCCGCTCCTGAGACCGCCCGATCAGATTCTCGCTCCGATAGACCTCGAGATTGGCGATCCCGGCCGCGCAGCCAACCGGATGGGCACTATAGGTCAGCCCGGTCCACAGAGTGTGCCGGTCAAAGTATGCACTGATTTCACCCCCAACCACGACCGCGCCCAACGGCACGTAGCCGCTGGTCAACCCCTTGGCCAGGACCAGCATGTCCGGCTGTACGTCCGGATAGTGGTTGATCCCAAACCACTCGCCGGTCCGGCCGAATCCGCTCAACACCTCATCAATGATCAGCATAATCCCGTGTTGCCGGCACAAGGCCTGGATGCCGTTCCAGAAAACCGAACCGCCTTGAATCACGCCGCTCGACCCACTGTAACCTTCCAGCAGAATGGCCGCAACATTCTGTGGGCCCTCGAAGTCGAGGGTTTCTGCGACCTGATCCACCAGGGCCTGATCGCCTTCCTCGGCCGTCCGACCGCGGTAGAGCGGGCTCCGGTACGGATAGGGATCATGCACGCGCACGATCCACGGGACGCCGGGTTCATTGGCCAGCCGGCGCGGGTCGCCGCCCGCGCTCATCGCGCCAAAGGTGGCCCCATGGAAGGCCCGGTAGCGGGTGACCACTTTCTGCCGGCCGGTGACCAGTCGAGCCATCTTCATGGCGGTTTCGATGGCATCCGCGCCGCCCAACGTGAAGAATGCCCTCTCCAGTCCGGGTGGGGTGATCTCGGCCAGCATGTGGCCCAACACCGCTCGCGGCTCGGTGGCAATCCCCGGATAAGCATAGGACAGGCGCGCCACCTGTTCTTGGATGGCCTGGATTACATGCGGGTTGGCATGCCCGATGTTTACATTGAAGAGCTGGGACGACCAATCGAGGTAACGCTTGCCGTCGGCGTCCCAGAAATAGACCCCCTCAGCCTTCACCATGCTGAGGGGGTTCCAGTCGTCTTGAGCAGTCCAGCTGGTCAGGGTGTGGGCCTTATTGCGCCGGACGAGCTCGTCGTGACTCATGAGGGGTCTAGCCGGCCGGGGAGGGCTCTTTCTTGAGCTTGTCCGCGTAGCGTTTGCGGAATTTGGCCAGCTTCGGATCGATCACGATCCGGCAGTACCCGGCTGAGGGATTGTTCTCGTAATAGTCCTGGTGATAGTCTTCGCCAAGGTAGAAAGAACGGAAAGGCCTGACCTGGGTCACGATCGGAGAGTCCCACATCCCTCCAACCTGTAGTTCACGAATGAAGGCCTCCGCGGTCTCCTGTTGCTCGGGACTGTGATAGAGCACCAGCGAGCGATACTGCGTCCCCATATCCGCGCCCTGGCGGTCCGGGGTCGTGGGGTCATGGACCGAGAAGAAGACTTCTAAGATCTCCCGATAGCTGATGACCTGCGGGTCAAACTCAATCTGGACGACCTCGGCGTGGCCGGTCGTTCCGCTGCCAACCTGCCGATAGGTGGGCTCGGCCAGCTCCCCGCCGGCGTAGCCGACCGCGACCTTGCGCACGCCGTTCAGCGCCTCAAAGATCGGTTCAAAGCACCAGAAGCAACCGCCGCCCAAAGTTGCGGTTTCCAGATTCCCATTTCCGGCGGACTCCAGAGGATTCGTCATGTGCGTTGAGCCTCCGCTCTAGCCGAGGATTGTGCGCCGCGGTAATTGGCCCGGCAAAGGCGCGGGTCGATTCTACTCGAACCAGCTTGCGGAACTCTTATTAATTGCCCAGCTCGTACCCGCTCGGTAGCGGCTCGCGAGCCCGCAGCCAGGCTTCCGGGATCTCTGCCGACAGGCCGACGATGCTGCCGACGATCGCGCAGGTCGTATCTCGGTCGCCGCCGCCGGCGACCGTAGTCCACAGGGCGGTCTCGAAGTCGAACCCGTGGTAGGCGGCCACCCAGAGGCAGAAAGGGACGGTGTCGAATGCCGCAGTTTCGGAACCGGTCCCCAGCGTGCTGACCGCTCTGCCGTGCTCATCCGGCCCGACTTTGCGGGCCTCTTCGATCTTCTCTCGGGTCCTGGTCTGCGGGAGGCGATCGACGACTTGGGACAGAAAATCAATGCTCGAGATCGCCAGCTTGAACGGTGCCATCGCGGCTGCGGCCGCGACCGCGATCGCACCGGCTTGGCCTTCGAGGTGGGAGTGGGTTACCACCGCGGATCGCTGAGCTTCCTGCGCGGCCCGCTCAGGGTCGCCCCAGAAGTAGCCGCCGATCGGACCGGCGCGCATCGCCGCGCCGTTTCCGTACGATCCGCCGTTGAAAAGGCGAGGAGCTTCCGCTTCCCAGCTCGCGCCTTCGGCATACTGCGTAAGCAGCCGGACGGCCCCGCCCGCATATCCCCGGCGGGGATCCTGGCGAAAGCGGGTCGCGAACAGCGCGGCGAGGACATCCTGCTCGATAGCCCGGTGATTGCGCAGCACCTCGACGATCGAGAGGGCCATCGCAGTATCGTCCGTCCAGTTCCATGGAGTCGGAGGGAGCTCACGTCGGCGGATGGCCTCCCACGGCAGCCGGAAGAACTGCTCGCCAAACGCATCTCCGACCGAGAGACCGGCGAGCGAGATCAGCGCCCGGTCCAAATCCCCCATCCGCGCTGTTTCAGCCCCCGCGGCTCATTTGGCAGGCAGGCTCAGCGCGTACTCGACGCCCCGCTTGACCCACGCCCTCAATTGAGCCGGTTTTGCCAGCACCCTCTGGTTCACCAGGATCCAGCCCGGCGAGGGCCGACCCGAGAAGTCGAAGATCCGCGCTCCGGGCTCCTTGAGCGTGGCCTCGGTCGCCTCCTTGGCTATGCGCACCATGAGCTCCTCCCCGATAACCCCGCAGGCCATGTTGCCTCGCAGCATGAAGCCGATCCCACCGAACATCTCCCGCTCGGTAAGCTTCGGCTGTTTGCCCAACGCCTTGCGAATCCGATCCGCAAGCTGCTTGTCGTAGGCCATTGGCACCTCCGGGCCCGACTGTGTTTAGGCCGCGCGAACTTGGGAAGCGGTCATTCGAGTTCAGCTTTCAATCGACCGAGGGCCGCCGACCAAAACTCTTTCATCTGTTCGGCACGCTTCGGATCCGAGAGCCTGGAATGCTGAACGACCACCTGAACTTTGCCGGGCCCCTTCGCAACGAAATCCACCGTTACGTCTGATCCGTCTTCCGACCAGGTACTCCGGATTGACTTGTTGCGGGTCGCCTTTCGGACTTTGAGATCCCGACCCGGCAGCCAGCGTTTTCGGGCCGCTGCCTCACTCCAGGCTTTGAAGGCGCTGGCCGCCGAAACATCCATGGTCTTGGACCGGCTGATCTGAAAGCCCCGCGCAGTTTCGTGAACCCGCCTGCGCCCGCGGGCTTGCTCGTAGCCAACGGTCACCATTTGGGACCACCAATCGGGGACCCCAAGCTCGTTGTAGAGGTATTTGGCGATCGCCGGATGGTCCATGTCGGCCGCACCTGCAGCGTCTAAGACGGCGATCCACTCCGCCCAGCTCTTGCCGGTCTTGGCCCGGACCGCCTCGTCACTGACGCCTGCCACCCGTCGCTTGGAGGTCTTGCTCGTCATCTTCTCACCCTCTCCGCATGCCGATGATAGCCGGGTCCGCATCGGCTGTCGAGCGACGGCCGACGCATATAATGGAAACCGCAAATCCAATATGCCAACCGTTTCCTTTACCGCTCGAGTGGCCTCACGCTATGTCTTCGCGACTCTGGCCATCGGGTTGACCACTGCTCTGCTCTACCTTTGGCGCTCCAGCCTTGGAACTCCGCTGATGGCATTGCTTTACCTGCTGCCGGTCGGGCTGAGCACCGCCTACTGGGGCCTGGGCCCGGGGGTATTGACCGCAGTCTGGGCCTTTCTCGCCTTCAACTACTTTTTCATCGAGCCGAACTTCACCTTGGTCGTCCACCGGACCGAGGACACTCTAGTCCTGCTGGTATTCCTGGTGGTGGCCGTCGTCATCAGCCAATTGGTCGGGCGGGCCCAGGCCGGGCTGGCCGCGGCCAAGGCTCGTGAGCGGGAAGCCACCCGGCTCTACGAGCTCAGCACTGCGATGGCCGGCCTGCTTGACGTTCAGGCCATTGGACGCACGTTGTGTGAGCAGGTCAAGAGCACGTTCCAGGCCGATCGAGTGCAACTGGCGGCGACGGGCGGGGGTCCCTTCCCTGCTCCCGAAGTCAGCCTGCCGCCGGAGGCCATGAGCTCTCCCACAGCAGCCACCCTGATCGCGATCTTGCAGACCGCACGCGGGCAGCTTGGTGAGATCCGCCTGTGGCGCAATTCGGCTCCGATTTCAAATTCCGAAGATCGGTTGCTGCGGACCTTTGCTAGCCAGGGGGCGCTCGCCCTGGAGCGGGCCTGGTTGGCCGAGGCCGAGCAGCGAGCCCGCGTGTTGGAAGAGAGCGACCGACTCAAATCCGCGGTCTTATCCTCCGTGTCGCACGAGCTGCGCACCCCGCTGGCCACGATCAAGGCCGCCGCGACCAGTCTGCGCAGCGGCGAGATCGCCTGGGAATCGGCCGCCCGGGCGGAGCTGCTCGGAGCGATCGACGACGAGTCCGATCACCTCAATCGACTGGTGGGCAATCTGCTCGATATGTCGCGGATCGAGGCCGGCGCACTACGACCGAGTCGCCAGTGGAACCTGCTCCAGGAGATCGTCGGGGGGGTTGTGGAACGCATGCGGCCCTTGACCGGCCAACACCGACTGGAGCTCGATCTGCCCGAGGATCTTCCACTCATCCCAGTTGACTACGTGCAGATCGAGCAAGTCTTCACAAATCTGATCAGCAACTGCCTGAAATACGCGCCGCCCCGCACGGTGATTGGAGTCATCGCCCGGCCGAGTGGGGACGGCTCCCTCCAGGTCCAGGTGAGCAACCAGGGGCCGCCGGTCCCGGAGCAGGACCTGGACCGAATTTTCGACAAGTTCTATCGGATCACCGCCGCCGATCGGGTGACCGGGACCGGACTCGGGCTCTCGATCTGCAAAGGGATCGTCGAGGCTCATGGTGGAAGAATCTGGGCCGAAAACCTGCCTGTTGGATTCGCCTTCAACTTCACCTTGCCCATGACCTGGGATGGAACTCCGCCTCCCAGTTTGCCGCCGGAAGCCGGACCGGAATGACGAGCCGTCCCCGGGTTCTGGTTATTGATGATGAACCCCAAATCCTGCGCGCACTGCGGACGATCCTGGGCGAGAAGCGCTTCGAGGTCACCACCGCCACTCGGGGTGAGGAAGGTCTGGCCCGGGCGGCCGCCGATCCGCCCGACGTGATCATTCTCGACCTGGGTCTGCCGGACATGGACGGCCTCACAGTCATCGAGCGGCTGCGGGAGTGGACCCAGGTCCCAATCATCGTGCTCTCGGTCCGCGAAGCCGACGCCGACAAAGTAGCGGCGCTTGACAAGGGTGGTGACGACTACCTGACCAAGCCCTTCAGCATCGAGGAGCTCTTGGCTCGGATCCGAGTGGCGCTGCGCCACGACGCCCGGATGCGAGGAAGCCTCGGCGAGACGATCGTTACCGCCGGGCCAATTAGCATCGACTTGGCCCAGCATTCCGTTCTCCGGAACGGAGAGGAGGTCAAGCTCAGCGCGACCGAATTCCGACTGCTGGCCTACCTGGCGGCCAACGCCGGCCGGGTGCTCACTCATCGCGGAATCTTGACTACGGTCTGGGGGCCGACCGAGGCCGACCACGTCGAGTACCTGAGGGTCTATGTCCGCCAGCTGCGCAAGAAGCTCGAGCCGGATCCAGAGCGACCCCAGTTCGTGCTCACCGAGCCCGGAGTAGGTTACCGCTTCTTAGCCGACGACTGAACTCATTCACCCTGGCCACCCCAGACGCCCAACGTGGGCGTCTTTTGTTTTATTTGTCCTTTATGGACTTGCCCCCCGGCTTTGTGCCGGCCTTATGTCGGGGTGCTAGGGTTGGGACCGAGGCTGTGAGATGCTCTCGCTGATCCTGCTGCTGCTCTTCATCTTTCTCGCCTACCGCCTGGCCCCCCGCGAGCGGGACGAGGCGGAGCATGCTCATGGAGCCGGTCAGATCGGTCTGCTGGCCGCGCTGGCCCTCTTCGGAGTGGACTACTTCACTTCCTACTACTATGCGACCGGAGAAATGATGAGCGCCCTGCATCCTTATGGTTTGCAGGACAAGGCTTACATCGCAGTTGCGGTCATCGCCTTTGCCAACTTCGCCTTCGGCCTGCTATACATGTTCTCGCTCGGCCCCTTCAACGAAGGCGGCGGATCCTACACGGCATCCTTGCGGTACCTGTGGCCCACTTTGAGCCTGATCGTGGCGGTCGCCCTAATTCAGGACTACGTGCTCACGATCGTGGTATCCGCCCTATCCGGCGGCGATCAGTTGCTGTCGATCATCGGCCTGTACGGGAAGAACTGGCTCTACCACTTTGGCATTGGGGCAGTGCTGGCGGCTGTCACCTGGTACTTGACCATTCGCGGCCGGGGCGAATCGGCGCAGGTCGTATTCGCCCTGATCACGGTCTTTGCCCTGCTGACGGTCACGATGGCCGTTGGGCTGTTCCTGGCGCATTTCAGGGGGGTGCCGCCGGTCGTGGCCGAAAGTGCGCCGAGGGCCGCCACGTTGGGCCAGGCTTCGCTGTACATGTTGACTGCCGCGATGAAGGGCATGGTTGCCTTGACCGGACTCGAGGCCGTCTCGAATGGAATTCAGTTCATGCGGGACGAGGATGCGGGGATTGTAAAGTGGGGCCGGCGGCGCCTGCCGCGGCTGGCCTGGCTGTGGAGTTTTTACAGTGGGAAGTCAGGGATCGGGCGCTTCGTCCAGACCTCCTTCTTGTTCTACGGAGGATTGACTACATTCTTTCTGACTGTCTTCGCCATCCGATTCGACGTATTTGACGGCACGTTTGGGCGCACGCTGGTCGGTAACCTGGCGTTCATCGGCTTCGGCGAGATTCCGGGTGGCCTCATCCTGTTCTGGGCCTACCAAATCGTGGCCGTCATGATGCTGGCGGCGGCCTCGATGACCGCGCTGCAAGATGCCCAGGCCACCGAGTGGCGCGATGTGGCCATGGGAGGAATCCCGGAGGCCATCATCTACCGCGACCGGCGTGGGACATTCACCCGTTCGGTCACGATTACTTTCGGATTGGCTGTGCTGATCATGTTCTTGGTCCGCGGGCGTACCACGGTCGCGGTGCCTTTCTACGGCGTCGGAGTCTTCATGCCCATCACCGCAATGGGTCTAGCCGTGCGCAAACATGTCCTTACTCACTACACCGGGCGGGTCCGCCGCTGGGGTACGGCCGCCGCCACATTTGTTTCGATCCTGGCCGGAACCGTGTTCATCGGTCAGCTGATCGGCAAATGGGAAGAAGGCGGATGGATTGCCTTGCTTGGATTCGGGATCCTCGCCTTGATCGCCCATACGGTCTTGCTCTCCCCCTTCGGATATCGGGACCCGAAGCAGATCTATCGGATTGTGCGTGAGAAGGCCCGAGTGCATGGGGCGATGGCCTCGATCGTGGAGTGGCAAGCGTTCCGGATGCAGGAGTATCGCTACCGTCTCATGATTGCGATCGCCGGTTTTCTGGAACTGTTCGGGGTCGGCCAGGCGGCCCGCCGGACGCCGGCGTTCGCCCTTGCGAATGGGGGCAGGGTCTTGCCGCTGGCTTTCACCGCCCAGGCTGAGCCGCGGCGCGGGAAGCCGGCGATCGAACCGGACCGCCCGGCGGACAGGCCAGTTGCGGTCGAAGACGAACCGGCCCCGCCTCGGATCACCCGCCACCGGATCATCCTACCGATCAACGCAGTGCATCAGGGGACCCTGACGGCTTTGCGCTATGCCACCTCGCTCTCGAATGACGTCACCGCGGTCCACGTGGCGCTGGATCAAGCCGATGCCGATGCCCTCAGCAAAGAGTGGGACCGCCGCGGGGACGGCATCCGGCTGGTGGTCCTGCCCGCCGATCACGGCATGGTGCTGGAGCCGCTGCTGAAATACATCGTGGAGATGATGGAAATCCGCCAGCCCCACGAGTCGATGACCATCGTGGTCCCTCAGTCGGTTCGGCCGCGCTGGTGGTCGAACCTGATGCGCACTCAAATGGCTTCCTTGCTCCGCCTCTCCCTGCCGCTCGAGACGGGGGTCGTCATCACCGATGTCCCGTACCAGCTGGCCGACGACCGGGACTGACCGCGCCGGTCTACAGCCAGTCTTTGCGCCAGAAGATCGCAAGCAGAGCCAGCGAGATCAGGATCGAGGCACCTAGAATCCCGGCGAAGGCCAGAGGCGATTCGGCGCCCGGCAGCCTCACATTCATCCCGTACACGCTGGCGATGAGGGAGGGCAAGGCGACGAGCAGGGTCACCGAGGTCAGCAGTTTGACGACCGCGTTGACGTTGTTCGACACGATCGAGGCGAAGGCGTCCATCATCTGAGCCAGGATGCTCTGGGCGATGTCGACCTGCTCGATGGCCTGGCGGACCTCGATCAAGACGTCCTCCAACAATTCCATTTCGTCCGGATGCCACTGCGAGAGGTTTCCCCGCTGCAGTCGGCCCAGGACCACCTCATTCGAGCGCAGGGCGGTTGTGAAATAGGTGAGGCTCTTCTCGAACCTCAACAGTCCCAGCACTTCCTGGTTGCGCAGCGATCGCTGAAGTTGGTCTTCCAGCCGATCCACCTGGGCGTTGATCACACTCAGGTTATCCAGGTACTCCTTGGCGAGATACAACAACATTTGCAGTACGAAGCCGGTTGGGCGGTCGGGGGTCATCCCGCGCAGATTACGGCTGGCGAAACCCTGAAGGAATCCGGTGGCCATCGGGACGCTGGTGACGACCAGGTCGGTCGTGACGATGATGCTGAGCGGCACCGTGATGTAGGGGATGTCGGCGCTCGAGCCTTGAGCATAAGGAAAATGCAGCACCAGCAGGATTGCGTCGCCCTCCCGTTCAGCCCGCGGGCGCTCGTTGAGGTCGAGCATGTGGGTCAGGAACTCCGGCGGGACGCCGTGCCCGGCCAGCCGGGCCAGGTCTTGCTCGGTAGGAGCCACCGCGTGCACCCAGCAACCCTTCCCCACGGTCTCCACCGGCTGCAATCCCTGTTCGCCATTCTTATAGATCGTGATCATCAGATCGCCTCGATCGGCCGGGATGATGGAGATTGGAGTTTATGTCGAAGTGGGAAATTCTGCGGGTCTCAGCGAACGGTGTGGTAGGGGACATCAATGATCACCCGCTGGAAACCCTTGCGTCGCCGGCGGTACAGCAGGGCGACCTTGATCAACCAGGCTGTCTGGTTGTGCAGCAGGCTCTGCCACCACTTCGCCGGGATAAACTCGGGCAGCACCACGACCGCCGCCTGGCCGTCGTTGTAGCGAGTGTCAATGAGGTCCAGGTAGTCCAGCAGTGGACCGATGATCGAACGATACGGAGAGGGAATGATCACCAACGGGACATCCGGCCACGAGCGGGCCCACTCCTGCTGTACCTTCTCGCCGGATCCGGGCTCGAGCTCGATATAGGCCGCCGTGACATTCTTGGTGATCGCGCGGGCAAAGTTGATCGCGTCGACCACACCGCGATGTACACCGGAGATGGGAACCACAGCCCGGATTGGGGCGAACTTCTGAAGTGGAGGCGATGAGCCATGCAGGGAGAGCTGTCGGCCCAGCTCGCGATAATGGGCTCGGATCGGCAGGAAGATGCCGACCAGCAGCGGAATCAGCAGCAGGGAAATCCAGGCTCCTTCGACGAATTTGCTCATCCCCACGATCACCACGGTCATTCCGGTCAGCAGACCGCCGAGGCCGTTGATCACGGCCTTGAGCCGCCAGCTTCCCTCGCGCACTTGTGCCCAATGTACGACCATGCCGATTTGGGAGAGGGTGAACGCCAGAAACACTCCCACCGCGAATAGGGGAACTAGCGCATGCGTGTCTCCTTGAAAGACCACGATGAGGGCCGCGGTGGCGGCGGTCAGAACCAGGATTCCATTGTTGAAGGCCAGCCGGTCCCCCAGGGCGGACAACTGGCGGGGCAAGAACCCATCGCGGGCCAGGATCGAGCCGAGCCGCGGAAAACCGGCAAAGCTGGTGTTGGCCGCGACGACCAGGATCAGCAGGGTACTCACCTGGATTGTGAAGTAGGCCAGTCCGCCGCCCAGCAGTCGCCGCGCCAGCGCCGAGAGAACGGTCTCTTCCGCGGCGGGAACCACCGCCAAGTATTGGGTCAGGCCGATGCTACCGGCGAACAGTACGGCCATGAGGGCTGCCATGACAATCAGGGTAATGCCAGCATTCTTCGATTCGGGGGGCCGAAAGGCCGGAACGCCATTGCTGATCGCCTCTATCCCGGTCAGCGCAGTGCACCCGGCTGAAAACGTGTGGAGGATCAGCACGATTGTCAACGGCTGCTGTACCGGCACCGTTGCGGCATCGAATGTTCCTGGCCCGTCGATCAGCGCCCTTACGACACCATAGGCCAGCATGGGCAGGTAGGTAGCCAGGAAGAGGTACACCGGGATCGAAATAACCGCGCCGCTCTCCCGCACACCTCGCATGTTGAGCAATGTAATGAGCAGCAATCCCAGGAGCGCTAATAGGACTCGGTGCGGCCATAACCCGGGAAACGCCGAGGCGATCGCGGCGACTCCTGCCGTTAGGCTGACGGCCGCGGTGAGGGTGTAACCGATTAACAGGGCGGCGGCCGCAACCAGCCCGGGCAGGGTGCCCAGGTTTTCGCGGGCCACGACGTACGAGCCACCCCCGGAAGGGTAGGCGTGGACGGTCTGGAAATACGAAATCGCAACCAGGATGAGCAGGCCGGTGATCGCCATCCCGATCGGCCAGCTTAGGACCAGCCCGGCGCCCCCGGCGACGACCAAGCCAAGGAAGATTTCCTGGTTGGCGTAGGCGATGGACGAGAGCGCATCCGGCGAGAAGGCCGCCAGCGCCCGGACCTTGTTGACCCGTTCGGAGCTGAGCTGTTGGGTGGTGAGCGGCGATCCAACCAACAGGTGCCGGAGGGTGCTCAGCATTTCGCCCTAGTCTCCGGTCGGCACGATGCCGGCCCCCTCCACCATAAGCACAACCGCATGCTCGGGTGCCCGGGTCCGGTGAGTGACCCCCCTGGGAATGACGTACCCCTGGCGCGGCCCCAGCTCGATGGTCCGGTCTTCCAGGTCGATGACCTCGAGCGGCGGAAACAGGATATTGAGGAAGGTCGCGTAGCGCTCGGAGAAACTCGGATGGGACGGATCGCTCATGGCTGCTGCCTGTGAGCGACCGCCTGTGGGCTACCGCAATCTCGGATCAGGGCAGGGTGCTCCTGACGCCGGAAACATCCAGCCGGTACATTGTCTCCCCGCCGTCGATATCGTTCTCTCCCAAAGCCCATAGCTCACCCTCCACCCAGGCCAGGGTCTCCATCCTTGGGATCGGTGATGGGAGTGACAGCAGTACGTTGCCCCTCGGATCGACCATCGCCAGATTTTGGCCATCCTGATCCTGTTGTTCCGAGCTCAGCCAGAGCTGCTCCCCGTCCCAGGCGATGCCTAAGACCAGCTCAGGATAAACAAACGAATCGAGGACCTCCCCGGCGGGACCGATCCGAAACACGCGTCGCTGGTTTGGGTCGCAGATCCACATACCCTCCCCATCCCATTCCATATCAATGACCCCGGCCAACTCTTCGAGGGCAGGGTCGGTCAGCACCAAGGAGGCCACTCGATTGATCTGCCCATCTTCGAACAGGACCCGGGAAAGCAGCTCCCCCGGGAACTGAAACGTCAGCAGTTCGAAAAGCCAGTAGTGCGAGCCATCCCACCCCAACCCGAGCGGGATTGCCTCGGTCGGGTAGAACCCGGTGAGGTTGCCGTTCCGATCGGCTTGGATGACCAGGTTCTGCCCGATGTCCGAAAACCACAAGTTTTCTCCGTCCCAGGTAAATCCGACAAGGGCGTCGGCCTGAATCCCAAAGCTGTCGATGATCCGGATCGGCATGTCGCCTGATGGCTCCCCGGTTGTGGCGGGCGGGACTCCCTCGGCGGTCGCGGCGATAGTCGGGGTCGGTACCGCAGGCTGTGCGCTCTCGGTGGAATCTGCCGGGGGAAGGCTCGTCTGGGCACCCGCCGCGGCGAAGTGGGGCGTCGGCGGGTCGGTGTTGGCCTTCGGTGACCGCGACCCCAGCAGGTTCGCCGCGAGCACACCCAGGATGGCCAGCCCGCCCACTCCGCCGATGACCGATGCCGTCCGCATTAAGGGGCGCCCGACCCGAGGCGTGGGCCGGCCGGCGACCCGCGTGGCGGCGGGCCGCTGCGGCACACCCGCCTGGGCGGCCGCCGGAGCCGCCGCGACCGCTTCGGTGAGTTTGGCGACCAGGTCGGCCGCAGACTTGAAGCGATCGGCCGGTGACTTCGCTAGGCATCTGAGAATCACACGCTCGACAGTGTCCGGCAGTGCGGGATTGACCTTACGTGGCATCGGGAGCGGGTCGTTGATGTGCTTGATGACCACGGCCATCGGCGTCTCAGCCTCGAAAGGAACTCGGCCAGTGGCCATTTCGTACAGGACTACTCCCAAGGAATAGATGTCACTCCGCTGATCGATCTTCTCCCCTAATCCTTGCTCGGGCGACATGTAAGCTGGAGTGCCCATGATGGCGCCGGTTGCAGTGAGGGTATCGGCGCCTTCCAGGATCCGGGCCAACCCGAAATCGGTCAGCAGGGTATTCCCGCTTTCGTCGATCAGAATATTGCTGGGCTTGACATCCCGATGGATCAACCCCCGGCTATGGGCATACTCGAGCGCCGTCCCGACCTGTGAAACAAGGGCATGGATTTGGGGGAGTGGCAGGGCTTGTCCGGTGAGCAGCCCGGCAAGCGTCCCGGTCTGGACGTTGGGCATAACGATGTAGGTGTAGCCTTCTGCCTGGCCAAAGTCGTGAACAGGCAGGATATGCGGATGCTGCAGTTTGGCGAGGACTTTCGCCTCCCGTTGAAACCGGGCTACGAATTGCGGATCACCGGCGAAGTGACGCGGCAACACCTTTAGCGCGACGTACCGGTCCATGGCAGGTTGGTACGCCTTGTACACCGCCGCCATTCCCCCCTCCCCCAGGGCGGCGACGATCCGGTAGGGCCCGAACTGCTTACCCGTCAGATCTTCCATCACGGCCTGAGATACCGATCGAACCAGGCCAAGGTGCGTAACCAGGCGTCGGTAGCCGCGGCGGGGTCATAACGCGATCCGGTGTCGTTGTGGAAGCCGTGGTCGGTGTCGGGAAAGATCAGCTTCTCGTAGACCTTGCCAAGCCGCTGCATCTCGGCCTCGATCGCCGGGATGCTCTGGTTGATCCGGTCGTCCCGGCCGGCATAAATCGCGAGCACCGCGCCCTGGATCGAGTTCAGCTCACTGGGGTCGGGATGCGGGCCGTAAAATGGAACGGCTGCCCGCAGCTCGGCCAGCCCGATGGCGACCCGCCAGGTGACCCCACCGCCAAAACAAAACCCGACCATCCCTACTCCATCCGGCCGGATTTGAGGCTGGGTTTGCAGCCAGCGCCAACTATCTGTGAAATCTCTCACAAACTGGTTGGGGGGCTGGTTGCTCAGCAACCCGGGGACCTGGGAAGAATCGGCGATGGCTGCGGTTCCGCCCTGCCGCGAAAGCAGATCGACGGCCAGACCAACGTAGCCGGCAGCAGCTAGCCGGCGGGCGACATCCTTGATGTGTTCGGTCAGGCCGCGATTCTCGTGGCAAACCAGCACGGCCGGGTGCGGACCGTCCCCTGCCGGGCGAGCCAGATAGGCGAGCAAGACTTCGTCGGTCCCTGGAATCTGAACTTCCCCGGTTGCACCAATTACGGTCGACTGCGCGGCCGGTTGATCAGGGCTCGCCGAGGAGCCGGTAAATTCGGCCGAGGAGTCGGCAGGGTTCCCGCCGGCCGCGGCTCCTGGGCTGGGCACAGACGAGCTGCCGTTCGAGCCTGCCGGCGTACAGGCGGCCAGCAGCGACTCGGCTAGCGTGAGACTGCCGACGATCCCGGCGATCAGCTTGCAGGCCTCCCGCCGGGTGAGCAGCCCCTGTTCGTAGTCCTGCAGGAATTCACTCAACAGGTAGCCCTTGAAGTCAGTCGTCATACGTATTTCTCCGTGAGGGTTTCGCAAGCTCGGTCATCAGCCACCGCCCAGGTTCAAGTCTCGAGTCGGCAGCCGCCGGCAAGCGGGACGATCTGATACGAGGTGGATTGGCGCGGTATGCCTGATCGGGTGGGTCGGGCAAGGTCGGGCAAGCAGATGGTGACCGAGTTGCTTGACCTTCGAGACTGTAAGCGACTTGCGGCAGGGTGTCAATCAACTGGGAGAGACGGGTTAACCTCTGAGCGGGATCGAATTCCCTGATGCCCAACCTGCCGGAAAATGTCGAATCTGCTTGTTCGCTTTCGTCGTATTAATGAAACCAGCCAGGAGCGCTGGAACAATCCAACACAGGAGGATCAAATGGAGTACTTGCTCGCATTCTATGGGGATGAGAAGGCACTGGCGAACATCCCACCGGAGCGGGAGGCGGCCACCCAGCAGGAGTGGTTCAAGTTCTATCAAGCCCTGCGAAAGTCCGCTCGGCCCCCAGGTCCCGCCCAAACGCCAGGAAGTAGGCCGTCCCTGCCAGCCCAAACAGGAAGGCTGCCAGCAGGTTGGTCGTGGGGGAAGCGACCCGCTCGAAGAAAGCTCGCACCGATTGGCCGGGGCCCGGACCGGCGAAGATCGCACCCGCCGCGGAGGCGTCCCAAAGCAGCGCCCCGCCGAAGGCGGCCACCGACACGATCACGTCCCGCACCAGGTAGTACACGCCAAAAGTCCCGGCCTTCTTGCCTTCCGGGGCCAGGTCCATGATCAACGCCTTTCGGGTCGGCTCGCCGAATTCCTTCAGCCCCCGCACCACGAAAGCCAGGGCCAGCGCCCAGAAGCTGTGGGAGAAGATCAGCAAGAGCGGGAAGAGGGTGAAGAACCCGAACGTCGCCGTGACGTACGGCTTTTTCGTGCTGCGGTCGGCCAGATACGCCACTGGGATATAGACCAACACCGCGGTCGCCATTTCGATAGCGCTGAGTACGCCGAATTGGATGGGGGAAATCCCATTGAGTTGCACGGCCCAC